>DHCFD07801__coassemble_1065_pt1 | contig 142864 bp, 132 predicted proteins | sample DHCFD07801__metabat2_high_PE_018 | metagenome-assembled genome bin DHCFD07801 | reverse complement strand
CGGATTCAAAACCCGTCCAGTGTCGGTTCGAGTCCGACCGGGGGCACCATTCACCTACAGGCGGCCCCGGGACTGCCCCGGGACTGCCCCGGGGCCGCGACTGCGGACGGATCCGCGTGGGTCAGTAGGCCGGATCGAAGGACCCGGTCTCCGCGCCGAGCGATCCCGCGACCGTCTCCGCAGAGCCCAGCGGATCGGGTGACGAGCCGAGGCTGCCGGCCGGCGCCTCCGGTGCCGATGCGGCGGGGAACTCGTCCAGCGGGGTCACGTAGACGTTACGGCTCTGGCTGGGGACCATCAGTGAATCGTCGACGATAGTCGGCCCGGCCGGCGCCAGTGCGCCCTCGAGTCCCAGCTTCCCGGTGATCTCGCCCGAGCGGGTGTCGAGGCGGTAGACGTCACCGGCGGTGGTCGAGAAGTACGCGTCCTCTCCGTCGATCACGGGTGCGCCCTTGATCGCGCCGATCGGGTTGCGCCACAGCTGGTCGCCCGTGTGCAGGTCGTAGGCGTACGCGGCGCTCATGGTGGGGCTGCCGACGTAGACCACCCCGTCGGAGATGGTCGGCGCCCCGGAGCGGTTGTTGGTGGGTGCGGGCCCCGTGCCGATGTCGTGCCGCCACCGCTCCTGACCGGACTGCTCGTCGATCGCCACGATCGTGTGCGTCTCGCGTGGCCCGGCGATCCCGGGAAAGAGGGCGCGGTTGGCGGTGGTGACAACGAGTCCCTCGTCGACCGCCGGCGGCACGTCGTCCAGCCCGCGGTTGAACTCGGGGAACTCCGCCTCCCAGGCCATCTCATCCTCTGCCGTGTCGTAGGCGAAGAACGTGTACGGCGCCGGGGCGCCGCCACCGAAGAACAGCACACCGTCGTGTTCCGACGGCGAGGACATGCTCACCACGTGTCCGAGGTCGGCGGTGTGGAGCTCGTCGCCGGTCGTCGGGTCGAGCTTGTACAGGGTCCGGTCGCCGGTGACGGCGTACACCGCGCCGCCGACCACGGCCGGGGTCGGCATGACCTCACCGGGTGTGTCGAAGCGCCACTGCTGCTCCCCCGTGTCCGGGTCGAGGCTGAGCACACCGCTCTCGCCGGTCCCGCGGATCCCCTCCGGATGGGTGGGGTCGAAGAAGCGGTTGCCGAATCCCACGAAGATCCGGCCGTCCGCATAAATCATCTCGGAGTGCACCCAGTTGGGCGCCTGCTCCTGCCACAGCAGGTCGCCGCTGGCCAGGTCGAACGCCTGCAGCTCTCCGCTGTCGTGGTTTCCGACAAAGATCTTGCCGTCGGCGACGACCGGCGTCGCACGCACCTCGTTGGCCGTCTGGATCGCCCCGTTGTAGATCTGGTCGAGGCCCGAGGTCACGTGCGTGTTGTTGGTGTGGGTGTGGCGGTACTGGGTCCAGTCGCCGCCTGTCTGGCCCGCCGCGATGCCGTGTCCCGCGATGATCGCCGTCGAGGCGACCAGGATGCTCGACACTGTACGAAAGCTGTGAAGACGGTGTGTCCGCATACCGGAACCCTAAATGGTGGGACGTTGAGGACCCCGACCGCCTTGCCGGGGCGACCGCCCCGAGCGGGCCCGACTACTGCGCGGCCTTCCCCTCGACGTCGCCCTTGAGGTTGGACAGCAGGTCGTGCTGGATCTTCTTGAGCCCGCCGGGCGCGAAGGTGCGCTCGAAGAAGCCGCCCACTCCCCCGGCCCCGTCCCACGAGGTGGTCATCTCCACCAGCACGCCCGACGCCGACTCCCGGACGGTGTAGGTGGTGGTCATGGACGAGTTCTCGTCCTTCTCGACAAGCGACCAGTGCGCGGCGGCGTCATCGACGGTCACGCTCGCCCTGACGTCGCGGTTGCGCTTCTTGGTGGCCCGGAGGTTCCACGCCGCGACGGTGCCGTGCCCCTGCCCGCCCTCGATCAGCCGGTAGGCACTGAACGGCTCGGGAAGGATGCGCGGACGGACCTGCGCGTAGTCGGCGATCGCCGCGGTGACGGACGCGATCGGCGCCTCGATGACGATGGTGTTGCTGGCGGTGACCCTACCCATGGCTGCGTGTCCTCCTCGGTGGACTGACTGGTGTCGCCGTGCCGGCCCCCGTCCGTGACGCGGGCGCGTCGGCAGGCCCCATCTTGCCCGACGGGACCGCCGACGCGCCGCGCACGTCGGAGTGAACGCCTCAGGGGAGGTCAGTGGCCGCGGGCGATCCACTCCTCGAGGTGCGGGGACTCCTCGCCGACCTTCGTGCCGTCGCCGTGGCCGGTGTGGACCAGTGTCTCGGCGGGCAGCGTCAGGATCCGGTCGCGAATCGAGGTGATGATCGTCGGGAAGTCCGAGTACGACCGCCCCGTGGCCCCCGGGCCACCGGAGAACAACGTATCCCCGGAGAACAGGACCCCCGCCTCGGGCACGTGGAACACGCAGGACCCGGGCGAGTGCCCGGGGGTGTTCATGACCGTGACGTCGGTACCCGCGATGTGGAACGTCTGCCCGTCCTCGAGATCCTCGTGGGCGACGGTCGGGTGGGTCTCGTCCCACAGCATCTGGTCGCCCGGATGCACGTGGATCCGGGTGTCGAACTCCCGGGCGAGGTCCGGCGCCACGGTGATGTGGTCGTTGTGGGCGTGCGAGCACAGGATGCCCTTGACGGTGCGCCCACCGACGGCGTCGATGATCGGCTGCGCGGTGTGGGCGGCGTCGATCACGAACACCTCGGAGTCGTCACCGAGGATCCAGATGTTGTTGTCCACCTCCCATTCGCCGCCGTCGAGCGCGAACACGCCGCTCGTCACGACCTTCTCGATACGCAGTCCCCGGGCGTTGCCGGAGCTGGTGTGGATCTCGTTCACAGGGTCACCACCGATCGGAGTACGGAACCGGATTTCATGGAATCGAACGCCGCCTCCACCGAGTCCAGCGAGATGCGCTCGGTGACGAACTTGTCCAACGGGAGACGGCCCTGCTGGTGCAGGTCGATGAGCATCGGGAAATCCCGCTCCGGCAGGCAGTCGCCGTACCAGGAGGATTTGAGGGCGCCGCCGCGGCCGAAGAAGTCCAGCAGCGGCAGGTCCAGGCGCATCTCCGGGGTGGGCACCCCGACCAGGACCACGCGGCCGGCGAGGTCCCGCGCGTAGAAGGCCTGCTCGTAGGTCTCGGGCCGCCCGACGGCCTCGATCACGACGTCGGCGCCGAACCCGCCGGTGAGCTCGCGGATCGCCTCCACCGGGTCCGTGCCGGAGGAGTTGACCGTCGCCGTGGCACCGAAGTCCTTCGCCCACTCGAGCTTGGTGTCGTCGATGTCCACCGCGATGATGGTGCCCGCCCCGGCGAGCCGGGCCCCCACGATGGCCGCGACGCCGACGCCACCGCAGCCGATCACGGCGACGGACTCGCCGCGCTTGATCTGTCCGGTGTTGACGGCGGACCCCACTCCCGCCATGACGCCGCAGCCGAGCAGTCCCGCCACGGCCGGATCGGCCGAGGAATCGACCTTGGTGCACTGGCCCTCGTGCACGAGGGTCTTCTCGATGAACGCGCCGATCCCCAGCGCCGGGCTGAGCTCGGTGCCGTCCGCCAGCGTCATCGACGTCGACGCGTTGTGGGTGTCGAAGCAGTACTCGAGCTGCCCGCGCTTGCAGGCGCGGCACTCACCGCAGACCGCGCGCCAGTTGAGGACCACGAAGTCCCCTTCCGCCACGTGCGTGACGTTCTCACCGACGGTCTCGACGATCCCGGCCGCCTCGTGACCCAGCAGGAAGGGGTACTCGTCGTTGATCCCGCCGTCGCGGTAGGCCAGATCGGTGTGGCAGACGCCGCACGCCTGGATCCGGACGATCACATCGTTGGCGCCGGGGTCGGGGACGACGACGTCGACGAGCTCGACCTCCGCCCCCTCACTTCGGGCGATGACGCCTTTCACTGTCTGCGACATGAATCGCTACTCCTGACTGTCTGAACTAGGGGTACTGGCGCCCACTCTGTCAGAGAATCGCGGCACGCGAGCCGGCGAACGCATCGCGCCCCGCCTCCCAGGGGGAGACGGGGCGCGGAAAGCGTTGCTGCGTGGCGAGGACTATCAGACGACGATGCCCTGGCCCGCGAGCCACGGCACGGGGTCGATCCACTGTCCGCCCGGGTTCTGCACACCGAAGTGCAGGTGCGGCCCGGTGGAGTAGCCGCGGTTGCCGACGGTCCCGATGACCTGACCGGCATGCACGCGCTGGCCCTCGGAGACGTAGTTCTCGTTGTTGTGCCCGTACTCGAGCAGGTGGCCGTCGTCGGTCTTGATCCGGATCCACAGGCCGTACCCGGACGCCGGGCCGGCGGCGACCACGGTGCCGGAGGTGGCCGCGTAGATGGGGCTGCCCTGCGGGGCACCGAAGTCGGTGCCGTTGTGGAAGGTGCCCCAGCGGGCGCCGAAGCCGGAGGTGATCGGGCCGTGGGCGGGGGCGTGCCCGCCGCCGATGGACGGGAGCCCGAGCGACCCGAGGGCCGGGTCCCCGGCGTAGTCACGGATCTGGTCCTCGGTGATGCCCATCTGCTGGGCGGCGTCCCCGGCCATCTGCCCGAGCTGCTCGGGGCTGGGGATCTCGGCGGACTGCGCCGAGGCGACGGGCGCGGCGGCCATGGCGGCGCCGCCGGAGAGTGCGGCGCCGGCGACCGCGCCGGCGACGATCCGGCCGACGCCGGTGGAACGGACGGCGCGGTGACGGCCCCCGGACGCGGAGGGCGCCCCGGCACCGAGACGGTCGGCGAGCTCGGCGAAAGACACGGTGCGGATGGTGTCGGACATCAGGGGAAACCTCGGCGTTCCTAGGTGGTGATACGGTCGGCCGACCGGCTTCCCCGGTGGCCTCCAAAAAGGTAACAGAAGGATCTCGTCCTTGTCACGCCCACGGCACAAGAAATAACGAAAGCGCTGGTGAAGAGGCTACTCCCCAGCGCTTTCTGCTGTTATCCGATGGTGATCGGTCGTGTTATACGACGGTGATCAGTGGTCGGCCTCGCCGATCCGGTGCACGAGGATGGAGTTGGTCGACCCCTCCACGCCGGGCACGTTCCCCGCCACGATCACGATGACGTCGTTCTCGTTGTACCCGTCGACCTGCAGCAGCATCTCGTCGGTGACCTTGACGATCTCGGCGGTGTCGTTGATCCGATCGGTGAGGAACGTCTCGGCACCCCAGGTGAGCGTCAACTGGTTCCGCATCCGCGGGTCCGCCGTGACGGCGATGAGGGGCAGGTGACTGTGCAGTCGCGCCAGGCGACGCACCGTGTCGCCGGTGGCCGTGATCGCCACGAGGGCCTTGGCCCCCAGGCGCTCGCCGATCTCACGCGCGGAGTACGAGATGACGCCGCGCTTGGTGCGCGGGATGTGGACGAGGTCCGGCGCGGCCGTCGAGTCGGCCTCGACCGCCAGGGCGATCGACGACATGGTCCGCACGGCCTCATACGGGTACTTGCCCACGGAGGTCTCACCCGAGAGCATCACCGCATCGGCACCGTCCATGACCGCGTTGGCCACGTCCGAGGCCTCGGCCCGGGTGGGGCGGGAGCTGCTGATCATGGACTCGAGCATCTGGGTGGCCACGATGACGGGCTTGGCGTTCTCGCGCGCGATCTGGATGGCCCGCTTCTGGACCACCGGCACCTCCTGCAGCGGCAGCTCCACGCCCAGGTCACCCCGGGCCACCATGATGGCGTCGAAGGCCAGGACGATCGATTCGAGGTTCTTGACCGCCTCGGGCTTCTCCAGCTTGGCGATCACGGGGACGTGGACGTCCTCCTCGTCCATGATCTCGTGCACCAGGTCGACGTCGGCGGGAGAGCGGACGAAGGACAACGCGATGAAGTCCACGCCCAGCGCGAGCGCGAACCGCAGATCGGCGATGTCCTTCTCGCTGAGCGCGGGCACCGACACGTTCATCCCCGGCAGCGAGACACCCTTGTTGTTGGAGACGATCCCGCCCTCGGTCACCACGCAGTGCACGTCGTCCCCGTCGACGCGCTCCACGACCAGGGCGATGTTGCCGTCGTCGACCAACAGACGGTCGCCCGGCCGCGCGTCGGCGGCGAGGCCCTTGTACGTGGTGGAGACGCGGTTCTTGGTGCCCTCGACATCCGCGATGGTGATGGCGACCTTGTCGCCCTCGGCCCACTCGTGGCGCCCCTCCGCGAACCGGCCGAGGCGGATCTTGGGGCCCTGCAGGTCAGCGAGGACGCCGACCGCGCGGCCCGACTCCTCCGCCGCCGAGCGGACCCATCGATAGTTCTGCTTGTGGTCGGCGTGCTCGCCGTGACTGAAATTCAGGCGCGCGACGTCCATGCCGCAGTCGACGAGCTGTCGGATCCCCTCCTCGGAGGCGACGGCGGGACCCAGGGTGGAGACGATCTTGGTACGACGATTCACCTGACCCAATCTAGTCCCCTTCCCCGTGCTGCCGGTGAACCCGGCATCAACGACCGGAGAACGGGGGTGCGCCCCGCCCGGATCCCCCGGACCCGTCGCGACCGTCCGGGTCCGTGCCGGCGTCGACCCCGGTCGCCGTGGCCCGGTCGGAACCGGGCACGGTGGTGCCGCGCGGGTCCTCGTCTCCGGCCGCCCGCAACTGCTCGGGGTCCTCCCGACCACGCCGCGCCAGCGCGACGTAGAGCAGGGCACCGACCATGACGACCACCGCCACGATCGTGTTGATGCGCTGACCGAACACCAACGTCGCCGGGTCCGAGCGCATCAGCTCCACCCAGAAGCGACCGAAGCAGTACAGCGCGATGTAGAGCGCGAAGAGTCGACCGTGCCCGAGGCGGAACCGGCGGTCGATCACCACCAGCGCCACGGCCACCAGCACGTTCCACAGCAACTCGTAGAGGAACGTGGGATGCACCGTGGCCAGCACCTGGCCCGTGGAGCGGCCGAGGGTCTGGGACAGGCCGACCGACTCGTCGTAGCGCTGATAGATCTCCAGCGCCCACGGCACGTCGGTCTCGCGCCCGTAGAGCTCCTGGTTGAAATAGTTGCCCAACCGGCCGATGCCCTGCGCGAGCACGACGCCCGGGGCGATCGCGTCGCCCAGGGCACCGACGGCCCGGATCCCCTGCCGCCGGAGGCCGATGTACGCGCCGAGCGCGCCGAGCGCGACCGCGCCCCAGATCCCCAGACCGCCGTTCATGATGTTGAGCGCCTCGACGGGGTTCTTCCCCTCGCCGAAGTAGCGGTGCCAGTCGGTGGCCACGTGGTACAGGCGTCCGCCCACGAGCCCGAACGGGACGGCCCACAGGGCGGTGTCCAGCACCACGCCCTCGCGCCCGCCGCGCGCGATCCAGCGCTTCTCGCCCCACCACACGGCCACGACGATCCCGAGGATGATGCACAGCGCGTACGCGCGGATCGGCAGCGGGCCGAGGTGCCACACGCCCTGCGGAGGACTCGGGATCATGACGCGGCCCCCGGCCTGCGCACGCCCTCGGCGAGCTCCGCGGTCAGCCCGGCCAGGGCGTCACCGCCCTCGGTCGCGGCGGTGATGAGGGCCGAGCCCACGATCACGCCGTCGGCGTAGGAGGCGATCTCCGCCGCCTGATCCGCGTTGCGCACGCCCAGCCCCACACCGCACGCGAGGTCGGAGAGTTCCCGGACCCGGCGGGTGAGCACCTGCGGCGCGTCCGTCACCTCCTCGCGGGCGCCGGTGACGCCCATGACCGCCTGGACGTAGACGAAGCCGCCGGTGTGGGCCAGAGTCATGGCGAGCCGCTCCGGGGTCGACGAGGGTGCCACGAGGAACACCCGGTCGAGGCCGTGCGCGTCGGTCGCGGCGATCCAGTCCTCGGCCTCGTCCGGGATCAGGTCGGGCGTGATGACGCCCGTGCCGCCCGCTGCCGCGAGCTCCGCGGCGAAGCGGTCGACCCCGTATTGGAGCACCGGGTTCCAGTAGGTCATGACGACGGGCACGGCGCCGGCCTCGGCCACCGCCCGCACCACCTCGAAGGTGTCGGACACCCGGAACCCCGCGGCCAGGGCGGTGTCCGCCGCGGCCTGGATGGTGGGGCCGTCCATCATCGGGTCCGAGTACGGGATGCCGACCTCGACCACGTCGCACCCGCCCGCGATCATCGTGCGCACCGCCTCGATCGATCCCACGAGTGTCGGGTAGCCCGCCGGGTAGTAGCCGATCAGTGCGGCCCGCCCCTCGGAGCGGCACCGCTGGAACACGTCACTGAGAACGCTCATGCTTCGACTCCCCCGTCCGCGAATGCCCCGTCACCGTCGTCGGACCCCCGGGCGGCGTCCACGTCCGCCTCGGCGGGCGCGCCCCCGCCGAGGAGGCCGAACCACCGGGCGGCGGTGTCGACGTCCTTGTCCCCGCGTCCCGAGACGTTGACCAGGATCACCTCGACGCCCTCGGCCGCGAGCTGCGCCGCGCCGGCGACGGCGTGCGCGGACTCGATGGCGGGGATGATCCCCTCGGTCCTGCACAACTGGGCGAACGCGTCCATCGCCTCGGTGTCGGTGATCGGGCGGTACTCGGCTCGTCCGATGTCGGCGAGGTGCGAGTGCTCGGGCCCGACGCCCGGGTAGTCGAGTCCGGCGGAGATGGAGTGCGATTCGACCGTCTGCCCGTCCTCGTCCTGCATGAGGTGCGCGTACGAGCCCTGGAACACGCCCGGGCGGCCCGCGTTGACGGTGGCGGCCGTGCGTCCGGTGTCCACGCCGTCGCCGCCCGCCTCACACCCGACCAGGCGCACGCCGTCGTCGTCGATCAGGGGGTGGAACAGTCCGATCGCGTTGGAGCCGCCGCCCACGCAGGCCACCGCGGCGTCCGGGAGCCGGCCGATCCGGTCGAGGATCTGGGCCCGGGCCTCCACGCCGACGATCCGCTGGAAATCGCGCACCATCGCCGGGAACGGGTGCGGTCCGGCCGCGGTCCCGAACGCGTAGTACGTGTCGTCCGCCCGCGCCACCCAGTCGCGCATCGTCTCGTTGATCGCGTCCTTGAGCGTGGCCGAGCCGATCTCCACGGCCTCGACCTCCGCGCCGAGGAGCCGCATCCGCGCCACGTTGAGAGCCTGACGGCGGACGTCGACCGCCCCCATGAAGACCTTGCACTCGAGCCCCAACAGGGCGCACGCCGTCGCCGTGGCCACGCCGTGCTGGCCGGCGCCGGTCTCCGCGATCACGCGCGTCTTGCCCATCCGCTGCGCGAGCAGCGCCTGACCGAGGACGTTGTTGATCTTGTGGGAGCCCGTGTGGTTGAGGTCCTCGCGCTTGAGGAACACGCGGGCCCCGATCTCGTCGCCGAAGCGGGTGGCCTCGTACAGCGGAGAGGGCCGACCCGAGTAGTCGCGTTGGAGCCGGTCCAGTCGGGCGAGGTACTCCTCGTCCAGGCGGGCCTTGTCGTAGGCGTCGGTGACCTCGTCGACCACCGCCATGAGGGCCTCGGGGACGTACCTGCCGCCGAACGCCCCCCAGTGTCCGCGCTGGTCGGGCCCGTGCCCGGTGGCGATCCGGAGCACCTCACCCATCGTGGGGATCGGGGACGAATGGTTGGGGTTCACGTCCTCCAGTCTGCCGGAAGACCGGCACCACGTCTCAGTGGGGTCCCTGGGGGCAGGACGGGTGCGCGCCGGCCGTCGCGAGCGCGTTGCACGCCGCCCGCGGGTCGCCCTGGGTGACCAGTCCCTCACCCACGAGGACCGCGTCGGCCCCGACGCTCGCGTACGCCATCAGGTCGGCGGCGTCGCGGACCCCGGACTCGGCGATCTTGACCACGTCGGACGGCAGGCCGGGCGCGATCCGGGAGAACACGTCGCGGTCCACCTCGAGGGTCTTGAGATCGCGGGCGTTGACGCCGATCACGGAGGCGCCGGCCTCCAGCGCCCGGTCGGCCTCCTCCTCCGTGTGGACCTCCACCAGGGCGGTCATGCCGAGCGACTCGGTCCGGTCCAGCAGGGAGACGAGTGCGTCCTGTTCGAGCGCGGCCACGATGAGCAGCACCACGTCCGCACCGTGCGCCCGCGCCTCGTGGATCTGGTACGGGCCCACGACGAAGTCCTTGCGCAGCACCGGGATGTCGACGGACCGGCGCACGGCATCGAGATCCGCCAGGCTCCCGTGGAAGCGGCGCTCCTCGGTGAGGCACGAGATGATGCGGGCCCCGCCGTCCTCGTACATCCGGGCGAGCACCGCGGGATCGGGGATGTCGGCGAGCTGCCCCTTGGACGGGCTGGTCCGCTTGACCTCCGCGATGACCCCGACCCCGGGCTCCTTGAGGGCCTTGAGCGCATCACGCGGGTCGGGCGCGGCCTGGGCCGCCTGTTTGACCGCAGCCAGATCGATGACCGCCTCGCGGGCCGCGACGTCCTCGCGGACCCCGTCGAGAATGGAGTCGAGCACGGTGGCCACCGCGACCTCCCTCAGCTGTGATGGGCGGAAAGTGTGATCGAGATCAACCATAGAGTGCGACGGGCGACTTCCCGAATCGAGGTCCCCCTCATCTCCCTCACTCGGTGGGGTCGCGCCCCTCGTCCAACTCCTGCCACAGGTCCCGCGCCGGCCCCTCGGGCGCCCCGTCGGACGGGGCGGCCCCGGGCTCCGGCCCGCCCCCGCCCGCGGCGGTGCCGGCCCGTGCGGCCTCGCGCCGGGCGGCCGGCGTCACGAAGCGGGCGTCCTGCCGCACCCGGCGCGCGGGCCGGATCATGCCGAAGGCGCCCGCCACGAGCAGCGTGACCGCGCCCGCCCCGGTGAGCACCCCGCCGAGCGGGTGCACCGTCATGCCGGTGACCACCGACCATTCGGGGACGCTCTGGGATCCCTCGACGCCGGGGCCGGCATTGGTCCTGCCGACGTCGTCGGCGCTGGTGATCACCGCGTGCGCGCGCGTCTCGTCGGGCTCGGACAGGCCGGACACCATGAGCCCGCCGGCGGCGATCCCCAGCAGGGCGATCACCGCGCCGACCACGCGGGCTCCCGGCCCACGCGCCAGCGACACGGCGGCCACCGCGGCGACCGACCCCAGCGCGAGGGGGACGAGCGCCGGCTGCCAGTCCGTTCCCAGCAGCGCGCGTCTGGACTCGCCCGACTGGTCGTTGAAGGCCACGACGTCCAGCCACACCACTCGTGAGGCGATCCACAGCAGCACCGCCGAGACGAGCAGCAGGCCCACGGGGACGAGGATCCGGGCGCGTTGCGTCATCGTGTCCCCCCGGTCGCCGGCCGCAGGGTCTCCGCCGCGGCGACCGCGCGCAGGACCGCCAGCGCCTTGTTGCCGCACTCCTCGTCCTCGGAGGCTGCCACCGAGTCCGCCACGATCCCGGCGCCCGCCTGGACGTACGCGGTGCCGTCCTTGATCAGCCCGGACCGGATGGCGATCGCCTGGTCGGCGTTGCCGGCGAAGTCGACGTAGCCCACCACTCCCCCGTACACGCCACGCCGGGTGTCCTCGAGGTCCTCGATGATCTGCAGCGCGCGCGGCTTGGGTGATCCGGACAGGGTGCCCGCGGGGAAGCAGGCGAGCACCGCGTCGAGGCCCGTCCTGCCCTCCGTCAGGGTGCCGGTCACGGTCGAGACCAGATGCATGACGTGGCTGTAGCGCTCCACCTGACGGAACTCGGTCACCACGACACTGCCCGGCTCACACACCCTGCCGAGGTCGTTGCGGCCCAGGTCCACCAGCATGAGGTGTTCGGCGTTCTCCTTGGCGTCCTCCACCAGGTCCTTGGCGAGCAACACGTCGTGCTCGTCGTCGTCCCCCCGGGGCCGGGTCCCGGCGATCGGGTGGGTGGTGGCCTGCCCGTCCTGCACGGTGACGAGCGCCTCCGGACTGGAGCCGACCACGGTGAACGCGGTGCCGCCGAAGCCGTCGTCGCCGGTGCCGTCGGGCACGGTGAGCAGGAACATGTACGGACTCGGGTTGGTGGTGCGCAGGATCCGGTAGACGTCCCGGGGCGAGGCGGCGGTCTCCATCTCGAACCGCTGACTCAGCACCACCTGGAAGGCCTCGCCGTCGTGGATCTGCTCGATGATCTCGGCCACGCGCTCGTGATAGGTCGCCTCGTCGGTGCGTCGGCGCACGTCGGGGTCGGGGGTGTCGAACACGCTCACCGCGCCCGGGGACGGCGTGGCCAGCCGGGCGGTCATGGATTCCAGCCGCCCGAGCGCCTCGGCGTACGCCTCGTCGACCCGCTCGTCACTACCGTCCCAGTTGACGGCGTTGGCGATGAGGTGGATCCGGCCCTCGTGGTGATCGAACGCCGCCAGGTCCGTGGCGAGCAGCTGGACGAGCTCCGGGACCTGCAGGTCGTCCTCGGTGTCCGGGGAGATCCGTTCCAACCTGCGGACCGTGTCGTAGCCCAGGTAGCCGACCATCCCCGAGGTGAGCGGCGGCAGCCCGGGGATCTGGTCGGTCCGCAGCAGGTCCAGGGTGCGACCGAGCACCTCCAGTGGGTCCCCGCCGGTCGGCGCACCGGCGGGGACCGACCCCCACCACGTGGCCTCCCCCGATTCGTCGACGGTCAGGGCCGCCGCGGCACCACATCCGATGAAGGACCACCGGGACCAGGACCGGCCGTGCTCGGCAGACTCCAACAGGAATGTCCCGGGCCGGTCGTCGGCCAGCTTCCCGTAGGCCGACAGCGGGGTCTCCGCGTCCGCGAGGACGGTCCGCACGACCGGGACCACCCGGTGGCCGGCGGCGAGGTGGCGGAACTGCTCGAGTGTCGTGGTGGTGGTACTCATCCGAGGATCCGTCCCCCGTCCCCCGACGGGTCGAGCTGGTTGGTCTGGATGACGGGCACTACCGATCAGTCCTCCCCGAGGAGCGTCTCTGTGTCGAAGCAGCTGAAGGTGCCCTTGTGGCACGCCGCCCCGGTCTGGTCCACGCGGAGCAGGACGGTGTCGCCGTCGCAGTCGATCTCCACGGCGCGCACGTGCTGCACGTGACCCGAGGTCTCCCCCTTGACCCAGCGCTGTCCGCGCGAGCGGGAGAAGTACACGCCGCGGCGGGTGGCCAGCGTCTCCGCCAGCGCCGCGTCGTCCATCCACGCCATCATGAGCACGCGGCCGGTCGCCGAGTCCTGCACGACGGCCGCGATGAGGCCGTCGTCGGTCCGGCGGAGCTTCCCCGCGATCCGCGGGTCGAGGGTGTGGCCGCTCATCGGACCGTGACCCCCTCGCCCGCCATCGCGGCCTTGACCTCCGGGATCGTCATCTCGCCGAAGTGGAACACGCTGGCGGCGAGCACCGCGTCGGCGCCCGCGCGGACCGCGGGGGCGAAGTGTTCCACGGCGCCCGCACCGCCGGAGGCGACGACGGGCACGGTCACCGCCTCGCGGACTGCCCGCACCATGTCGAGGTCGAAGCCCGACTTGGTGCCATCGGCGTCCATGGAGTTGAGGAGGATCTCCCCCACGCCCAGCTCCTGCCCACGCCGGGCCCAGTCGACGGCGTCGATCCCCGTCCCGCGGCGCCCGCCGTGGGTGGTGACCTCCCAGCCGGATGGTGTCGGCCGGTCTCCGTCCGGAACCGTCCGGGCATCGACGGACAGGACAATGCACTGGGAACCGAAACGGCGGCTGAGTTCACCGAGCAGCTCGGGCCGGGCGATGGCGGCGGTGTTGACGCTCACCTTGTCCGCGCCCGCGCGCAGCAGCTCGTCCACGTCCTCGGCGGTGCGGACGCCCCCGCCCACGGTCAGCGGGATGAAGATCTGCTCGGCGGTGCGTCGGACCACGTCGATCATGGTCCCGCGTCCGGACGACGAGGCGGTGACGTCGAGGAACGTGAGCTCGTCGGCGCCCTGGGCGCCGTAGGCCGCGGCGAGTTCGACCGGATCACCGGCGTCGCGCAGGTTCAGGAAGTTGACCCCCTTGACCACGCGGCCGTCGTCCACGTCGAGGCAGGGGATCACCCGGGTGGCCAGCGTCATGCCCGGATCACCGCCCGTCCCGGGTCCGGGGGCGCGCAGCCTCGGGCTCCGGGGTCGCGCGTCTGCGGCCGGACTCGGAGAAGTTCGAGGGGTCGCCGAGCTGCCGCACGATGCTGAGGACCTCCTCGTGCGCCCGGGGGCCGGCCGCCAGCATCGACTGGGACTCGGTGGACCACTCGTTTCCGGCCAGGTCGGTGACGACGCCGCCGGCGGCACGGACGTGCGAGGCGCCCGCCGCGTTGTCCCACGCGTAGTTGCCGAAGCTGACGGCCGAGGAGAGCCTGCCGGAGGCGACGAACGACAGGTCGACCCCGGTGGAGCCGAATTTCCGCGTCCGCGCGGCGTCCACCGTGAGCTGTTCGAACACCTCCCGCCGATACGCCGGCGGGTAGGTGGTGCGGGCGCCGGTCTTGAGCGAGCCCAGGCCGAGCGCGACATCGCGGATGGACACGTCCGAGATCGCGGGCAGGTCCTCGCCGTTCTGCTGCAGCGCCCCTCCGGCGATCGAGGTGAACCGGAGCCCGAGCAGCGGGAGCCAGGTCAGCCCCAGCACGGGTTGGCGGTCGTGGACGAGCGCGGCGAGGATCCCGGTGGTGGGGATGCCGAGTGAGTAGTTGGCCGTCCCGTCGATCGGATCGAGCACCCACAGGGTGCCGGAGTGGACGGACGGGCCGCCGAACTCCTCGCCGTGCACCTCGAGCCCGGTGCCCTCCCGGAGTGCGTCGGAGAGGCGCCGCTCCAGTTCGAGGTCGAGCTCGGTGGCGAAGTCGGTGCGGGACTCCTTGATGCGGGTCGCCTCGGCGCCCACGCCCTCGATGAACCGGGGCGTGACCTCGTCGAGGGCACGGGACGCCACCGCGAGGGCCTCCGCCGGGTCGACGGGTAGGTCGGTCGGCACGGTGTCGACGCGTCGGTCGGTCATCTCGGACCTCCTGCTCGAGCTGGTGATCTCTGCGTCACCAGGTGGTCTCGGGTCCGTCAGCGTGCGCTGACGGCAGCGAGTGCTTCGGGAAGGGTGAAGCGCCCCGCGTAGAGCGCCTTTCCCACGATGGAGCCCTCGACGCCCTCCGGCACGAGGGTCGCGATGGCCTCGAGATCGGCGATCGACGACACACCGCCCGAGGCCACGACCGGCGCGTCGGTGGCCGCACAGACCTGCGAGAGCATCTCCAGGTTGGGCCCGCCCAGCATGCCGTCCTTGGACACGTCGGTGACGACATAGCGTGCGCAGCCGTCCGAATCCAGCCGCTCCAGGACCTCCCAGAGGTTGCCGCCGTCGGAGACCCACCCGCGTCCCCGGAGGCGGGGTTCGCCGTCGATGACGCGAACGTCGAGGCCGACGGCGATGCGATCACCGTGGCGGGCGATGGCCGCCGCGCACCAGTCAGGGTCCTCGAGCGCGGCGGTGCCCAGGTTGACGCGGGCGCAGCCGGTCGCGAGCGCGGCCTCGAGCGAGTCGTCGTCACGGATGCCCCCGGACATCTCGACCTTGACGTCGAGGGCGCCGACGACCTCGGCGAGCAGGTCACGGTTGGAGCCGCGACCGAACGCGGCGTCGAGGTCCACCAGGTGGACCCACTCGGCGCCGTCGGTCTGCCACTGCAGGGCGGCGTCCAGCGGGGAGCCGTAGGAGGTCTCCGTGCCGGCCTCGCCCTGGACGAGGCGGACCGCCTGGCCGTCGGCGACGTCGACGGCGGGCAGGAGTTCGAGAGAGGAAGCGTTGGTCACGGCGATCACCCTAGTCCGTCCGGTCGGGGTGGCTGCCCGCCGCTCTCCGCAGGCGGCGCGGTGTCCGGGGTCGCGGGGTCCGCGGGGCCGGCCCCGTCGCCGTCGTCGTCCCCGTACTCGGCGCGGATGGCACGCGCGGTGATGTGACGGGACGCGAGCCCCATCGCGACGATCGTGCCGACGATGCCCACCACCGCCACCACGGCCCGCCCCGCGGGCGGCAGCGGGAGCGCTCCGACGGCCACGGCGGTCAGCGCCATCCCCGCCACACCCGCGCCGGCGACCCACAGGGCGAGGGTCGCGAAGGACACCGGCACGCCGGACCCGCCGTCCGCGCGCCTAGCCAAGGGAACGCACCCAGTTCTCGAGCAGGTGCAGCCCGGCGTCCCCGGACTTCTCGGGATGGAACTGCGTGGCGGCCAGTGGTCCGTTCTCGACGGCGGCGACGAAGGGGGCTCCGTGCTCGGACCACGTCACGTCCGGCGGGGTGAGGTACTCGGAGGGCTCCAGCACCCACTCCCGGACGCCGTAGGAGTGGACGAAGTAGAAGCGTTCGTCGGCGGGGAGCCCGGAGAACAGGACGCTGTTCTCGGCCGCATCGACGGTGTTCCACCCCATGTGCGGCAGCACCGGTGCCTCCAGTCGGTCGACAACGCCGGGCCACTCCCCGCAGCCCGGTGTCCCGGACGAGCCGCTGTGCTCGCCGTCGGAGAACTCCAGCCCCCGGTCGAACAGCACCTGCATCCCCACGCAGATCCCCAGGACGGGGCGGCTCCCGGCGAGGCGCTCCCCGATGACCCGCGGGCCCCGGACTGCCTCGAGGCCGGCCATGCACGCTGCGAACGCACCGACCCCGGGCACGACGAGCGACTCCGCCTGCGTGGCCAACTTCGGGTCGGCGGTGAGCTCGACCAGCGCCCCGACGCGCTCGAGCGCGCGCTGCGCCGAACGGAGGTTGCCCGACCCGTAGTCCAGGATCGCGACCCGCGGTGCCGGTGGTGTCATGGCCCGATCCTATCGTCCGACCCCTGCGCGGCCAGATCGCGTTCGGGGCGGGTGCGGCGGGCCCACACCGCGGCGGGGCCGCCCACCGCGAGCACGACGATCGCGGCCACGGAGAACAGCGGTACGTAGCCCGCGGCGGCCAACCCGCCCATGACGATCGACCCGAGGCCGGTCCCGGCGTCGAATGAGATGTTCCACGACGCCGACGCGGTGCCCAGGCGCGAGCGCGGCATCCGCTCGAACGAACCGACCAGCGCCTCGTTCTGGACGGCGCCGAACCCGAAGCCGAAGACCACGGTGGGGATGAGGAACCACCACGGGTTCGGCTCCACGACGAGCAGCGCGGCGATCGCGGCCATGCCCAGGGCGGCGACGCCGAGACCGGGCCAGACCAGGCGGCCGGGGCCGTGCCGGTCGGAGACGAGGCCGGCGAAGGTCCGCCCGACGATCACGCCGGCACCGAGCAGTCCGAGCCCGACCCCGGCGACCACCGCCCCGCCGCCGGAGGCAATCGAGTCCAGTGCGGGTGACAGGAACGAGGCGGCCGCCCCGTACGGCAGGGTCACGGCCAGCATGACCAGGAACGGGCCGGCGAGCAGGACCATCACGGATTTCCGGCTGAGTGCGGCCGGGTCGGATCTCTCCGGTGGTTCCGGGTACACGTCGGGCAGGCGGGCGGCGGCCACCAGGCCCACGACACCGAACGCGGTGGCGCTCCAGGCCGCCGCGGGGAGCCCGAACACGTCGAGCACCCAGAGCCCCAGCGGCAGGAACAGTGCCTCGGAGATACCGACGGCGAGCCCGATGAGGGACGTGGCGCGCCCGAGCATGCCCGGCGGGGCGAGCTCGGCCACCAGCGCGGATCCCGCGACGGTCATCATGCCGAACCCGGCACCACGGACGCCGCTGATCGCGAGGACGGCGAACGGCCCGTCGAACACGGCGAGCAGCCCGGACGGGAGCCCGAGCAGGGAACTGCCGATGGCGAGCACCCACCGGTAGCCGATCGCCGTGGTCAGTCGCGGTGTCACCAGTTGGAGGAGCACGGTGACGGTCATGAACACGCCGGTGGTGGCCCCCGCGACGAGCTCGCTGCCGCCGCCCCGGACCACCGCGAGGGGGACGACCGGCAGCAGCAGCGAGAAGCCGCCGAAGGCGAGCAGGACTAGGACGAACGCCGCCGGGACGCCCTTCCTCCGTGCCAGTTCGGAGAACCCGGGGCGTGGTGCCTGACCGTGTGACCGTGGCTGGGCCGAGTCGCTCACGCCGCCCTCACAGCGCGCCCTTGGTGGACGGCACGCCGGTGATCCTCGGGTCGGGCTCGACGGCCGCGCGCAGGGCCCGCGCCACGGCCTTGTACTCGGCCTCGGTGATGTGGTGCGGGTCGCGGCCGTAGTGCACACGCACGTGCAGGGCGATGCGGGCGTGCGAGGCCAGCGTCTCGAAGACGTGGCGGTTGAGCACGGTGCCGTACGGCGCGCTGTCGTGCCCCACGATCAGGTAGCCGGTCATCATCTCCGGCTCCCCGGAGTGCACGCAGTACGCCCTCCCGGAGACGTCGACGACCGCCTCGGCGAGCGCCTCGTCCATGGGGATCGAGCACTGGCCGAAGCGCCGGATGCCGCGCTTGTCGCCGAGTGCCTGCGCGAGTGCCCGGCCGAGCACGATCGCGGTGTCCTCGACCGTGTGGTGCGCCTCGATCTCGACGTCCCCGGTCGCGCGGACCGTGAGGTCGAACGCGCCGTGCTGGCCGAAGGCGGTGAGCATGTGGTCGAAGAACGGCACGCCGGTGGAGATCTCGGTCTGACCGGTGCCGTCGAGATCGATCTCCACGACGATCGATGACTCTCTGGTCGTGCGCTCGGCGCGGCCCACCCGCTCGGTCTGCTCGCTCATGGCGTCTCCTTACTCTCCGGTCTCGATCTCGTCTGCGGCCAGCTCGGCGCTCACCTGCAGCAGCCGGTCGTTCTCACTCTCCAGCCCGATGGTCGCACGGAGTCGCCCCGGGATGCCCACGTCGCGGATCAGGACGCCCGCGTCGAGATAGCGCCGCCATGCCCGGGGCGCGTCGGCGAAGGGCCCGTAGAGCACGAAGTTGGCCTCGCTGGGCACCACGTCGTAGCCCTGCCGCTCGAGGCCGGCGGTGAGCCGCTTGCGTTCCTCCGCCAGCAGCGCGACGGAGGCGAGGGTCTCGTCGGCGTGGCGCAGCGCGGCCCTCGCGGCGGCCTGCGAGATGACCGACAGGTGGTACGGCAGCCGCACCAGCAGGACGGCCTCGACGAACGCCGGGTCCGCGGCGAAGTAGCCGAGACGCCCGCCGGCGAAGGCGAAGGCCTTGCTCATGGTGCGCGAGACGACGAGCTTCGCGGGGTACTCGGCGAGCAGGACACACGCGCTGGGCGAGGGCGAGAACTCGGCGTAGGCCTCGTCCACCACCACGATCCCGGGTGCGGCGTCCAGCAGCCGGCGGAGGTCGTCGTGCTCGAGCACGTGACCGGTGGGGTTGTTGGGGGTGGTGACGAAGAGGACGTCGGGGCGGTGCTCGGCGATCGCCGCGAGCGCCGCGTCGACGTCGAGCGCCAGGTCGGCGCCCCGGTCGACGGGGATCCACCGCGTGTCCGTTCCCGCGGCGAGGAGGGGGTGCATCGAGTAGCTGGGCACGAACCCCATGGCGCTGCGGCCGGGGCCGCCGAATGCCTGGAGGAGCTGCTGGAGGATCTCGTTGGATCCGTTGGCGGCCCACACCCTGCCCGCGTCCAGTTCCACGCCGGTCTGGCGACCGAGGTAGGCGGCGAGATCGCCGCGCAGGGCGACGGCGTCGCGATCCGGGTAGCGGTGCAGGTCGGTGGCGGCGTCCGCGACGGCGGCGGCCAGGTCGGTCACCAGCGCCCGGCTGGGCGGGTGCGGGTTCTCGTTGGTGTTGAGCTGCACCGGGACGTCGAGTTGGGGCGCACCGTAGGCGCTGCCGCCCCGGAGGTTCTCGCGCAGCGGCAGGTTCTCGATCCCGATTCCCGGGCGGGCGGCGTCGGTCACTGCCCCTCCCCCGCGTCCGGTCGCTCGGCGGCACCCGTGGCCCCGTCGGCCGGCAGGTCCGCGAACCGTGCCCGGACGGCCTCGCCGTGGGCGGGCAGGCGCTCGGCGTCGGCGAGCGTGACCACGGCGGGCGCGATCTCCTTGAGGGCCGCCTCGTCGTAGTCCACCACGTGGATACCGCGCAGGAACGTCTGCACGCTCAGCCCCGAGGAGTGCCGGGCGGTGCCGGAGGTGGGCAGGACGTGGTTGGAGCCGGCCGCGTAGTCCCCGAGCGGGACGGGCGAGTAGGCGCCGACGAAGATCGCGCCGGCGTTGCGGACGCGGGCGGCGTCGGCGGCCGAATTCCGGGTCTGGACCTCGAGGTGCTCGGCCGCGTAGGCGTCGACCACACGGAGCCCGGCGTCGATGTCGTCCACCAGGACGATCGCCGACTGAGGGCCCTCGAGCGCCTCGCGCACGCGGTCCGAGTTGAGTGTGACGGTGTGGCGGGCCGCGATCTCGCGGTCGACGGTGTCGGCGAACCCGGCCGAATCCGTGACGAGGACGCTGGCCGCCTCCGGGTCGTGTTCGGCCTGGCTGATGAGGTCGTAGGCCACGTGGACGGGGTCGGCGGAGGCGTCGGCCAGCACGGCGATCTCGGTGGGCCCCGCCTCGGAGTCGATCCCCACCACGCCGCGGCACAGGCGTTTGGCGGCGGTGACGAAGACGTTACCGGGGCCGGTGATCATGTCCACGGGCTCGAGGCCGGTGCCGGAGGACTCGTCCCCGTAGGCCAGGAGCGCGACGGCCTGGGCGCCGCCCACGGCCCAGACCTCGTCGACCTGCAGGAGTGCGCACGCGGCGAGGATCGTCGGGTGCGGCCACCCGCCGAAATCCGCCTGTGGCGGTGAGGCGACGACCAGCGAGCCGACGCCGGCGGCCTGGGCGGGGACGGCGTTCATGATGACGCTGGACGGGTAGACGGCCTTGCCGCCGGGGACGTAGAGGCCCACGCGGTCCACAGGCACCCAACGCTCGGTGACGAACCCGCCGGGCGCGACCTCGGTGACGGTGTCGGTGCGCTTCTGCGCCGAGTGGACGATCCGGGCGCGACGGATCGCCTCGACGAGCGCGGTGCGGATGTCCGGGTCCAGATTCTCCTCGGCCTCGGCGATCACCTCGGCGGGGACGCGGACCGATGACGGGCGGACGCCGTCGAATTTCTGCCCGTACTCGAGCGCCGCGTCGGCACCGTGCTCACGGACCGCCTCGACCACCGGGCGCACCGTGTCGACCACCGAGTCGACATCGGCGGCGCCGCGCGGGAGCGTGCGGCGCAGCTCGGCGGTTCCGAGGGTGCGACCGCGCAGGTCGATGCGGGTGAGCATGGTGTGGCCTTCCTGACGGAGCTCCTGAGGCGTCGGCGCACACGAGTGGTCGCCGGCGACCTCGGACGAGTCTAATGCCGGGCGCGCCGGCGGCGGTGACTGGTCACACCATCGCGCCGTCGACCAGCCGGACCATCGAGTCGCACCGTGCGGCCACGGCCGGATCGTGGGTCACCAGCATCAGGGCCACATCGAACTCGGCGGCGGTCCCAAGCAGGAGGTCCATCACCGCGGCGCCGGCCTCGGAGTCCAGCGCACTGGTGGGCTCGTCGGCGAGCAGCAGCGACGGGCTGCCCATCAGTGCGCGCGCCACGGCGATGCGCTGCCGCTGGCCACCGGACAGCGCGCCCACCGAACGGTCGGCGGCCGAGCCCAGTCCCACCACGTCGAGCAGCTCGTCGGCCCGCCGGCGGGTCTCGCGCCGCCGGGTGCGCGACGGACGGCTCCCGAGCCACGCCATGGACTCGAGCTGCTCCCGGGCCGTGAGCGAGTCGAGCAGGTTGGACTGCTGGAACACGATGCCGATCTCGGCGCGCCGCAGCTCCGCCGCCCGGGGACGGCTCACCGTCGCGAGGTCCACCTCACCGTCCGGGGTCGTGAGCCACACGTGGCCCGACTCGGGGCGGGTGAGGGTGGCGGCCACGGCGAGCAGGCTCGACTTGCCGGATCCGGACGGCCCGGTCACCGCGAGGCTGTGACCGCGGTCGATCCGCAGTGACACGTGGTCGACGGCGGTGACGCGGCTGTCGCCGTCCGGGAACGTGAGCAGCACGTCGTCCATGTGCAGTGCGGTCGAGGTGCGGGTGTCGGGGAGGGTGGAGGTGGTCATCGTGTGGTTCCTAGAGGTGTAGAGGGGTGAGGTCGGGGCGGGGCGGTCGAGCGGGGCGGCGCTGCTCATCGGTCCGCTCCCAGCGCCGAGTTCGGGTCGGCGGTGACCACGGGCCGCAGCGAGACCGCGGCGCCGGCCAGCCCGAGAACCGCGAGCAGCACGGCGGGGACGAGCGTGGTGCCGGCCGAGACGACGAACGGCACCGCTCCACCGACCGCCAGGCCGAACAGCGCGGAGATCGCCACCCCGCCGCCGACACCGACGGCGAGCACGATCGCGGCCTGCCCGACGGAATCGCGGACCACGGCCCGGGTGGAGGCCCCGAGGGCCTTGAGGATCGCGACGTCGCGGCGACGCTGCATCCCCCAGACCGCGAAGAAGGCGCCCACCACCAGGGCGGTGACGGCCAGCAGCATGTAGGTCATCGTGTTGAGCGACATGTTCTCGGCCTTGTGCGAGGGCAACGCCTCGAGGAGCCCGTCGCCATCGACGGCCGCCAGGCCGGAGCCGTCGGTGGCCACGGCGTCGGCAGCGGAGTCGTCGCCGACCGCCATCGCGGTGGCGGCGCCACCACGCGGGGCGATCGTGTGCCAGGTGTCCAGGTCGGTCACGACCACCGGGGTGTGCGAGTGCCAGAGGTCCCCGGCGTCGCCCGCGACGGCGAGTTCCGCGCCACCGATACCGAGCCTGGACAGGCCGGGGCCCACCTCGTCGGCGACACCCTCGGACGTCAACACCTGTCCGTCGGCCGGCGGAGAGACCTCCCCCACGGGGCCTCCCAGGCCGAACGCCACGGCGGAGACGCCGGTCTCGGTGCCGTCGTCCAGGTTGATCCGGGCGATGCCCACCGGCACGGCCGAGCCGTCCGCGGCGGCCACCTCCGCCACCTGCTCGTCGGTCAGGGCCGCGCGGTCCAGGTCCACGGGACCCGAGTCGTCGGCGGGCAGGACGAAGCTCGAGCCGGTCGAGCCGAGGGATTTGAGCGCGGACACGCTCTGGTTGGACAGGCCGGCGGTCAGGCCGAGCAGGCCCGCCACCAGGACGGAGAGCATCAGCACGACGCCCGTGATGAGGGCGAAGCGCCAGCGTGCCGTGCGGAGATCGCGGAGTGCGAAGAACATTGTTTTTCCTCTCGTGAAGGTATGCCTCAAGGTTCGTCGGTCATCGCTCGCGCGGAATCGCCCACGAGATTGGTCCTGCGGGGCCGGATGGTTGATCCGCGGCTCCACCTTTCGATGGATGCCCGCGGTGGACGCACCGGCTAGCGTCGACCGGGTGACCTCCGTGCCCGAGACCGCCGCCGAGCTGCCACCGGAGTCGGCGGGTGTCCGCGCGGTGTTCGCCCAACTGCAGGTGGCACTGCACGTCCTGGTGGCCGCCCTGCTCGCGCTGACCGTGGTGGGGGCGCACCAGGACACTTCCGGCGGTCTCAACCTCCCGGCGATGGCGGCCGCCGTGGGGTTCGCCGCCGTCTACGTCGCGGGAACGGTGTGGGAGCGACGCAGGCAGACGTCCCGGTCGGCCCGTCTGGGCTGGCTCGCCGCCGTGTTGGCACTGTGGGCGGCCCTCGTGGTCCAGGTGCCCGAGGCCGCGTACCTGGTGTTCCCGCTGTTCTTCCTGGCGCAGTTCCTGCTGCCGGTGTGGGCCGGCGTCGCCGCCGTGGTGGCCCTCGCCGCCGTCGCCGTGGTGGCTCTGGGGGTCCACGACGGCTTCACCCCGGCCGGGGTCATCGGTCCGGCCGTAGGGGCGCTCGTCGCGCTGGGGCTGGGCGTCGGCGTGCGCGCCCTGTACCGCGAATCCCAGGCGCGACGTGAGGTGATCGCTGAGCTCGTGGCCACGCGGTCGCGGCTGGCGGCGCAGGAACGGGAGGTCGGCCGGGAGGCCGAGCGGACCCGGCTGGCGGGCGAGATCCACGACACCCTCGCCCAGGGACTCGCGAGCATCGGGATGCTGCTGCACGCGGCCGAGCGTGCTGATCCCGACCACCCCGCCGTCGATCAGATCCGCCTCTCCCGGGACGTCGCCGGCGAGAACCTCACCGAGACCCGCAGGCTCATCGCCGCGCTGCGGCCCGCGCCGCTCGAGGGCGTCTCGTTGGCCCGTGCGTTGGGCCGCGTGGCCGAACGGGCCAGGGCCGAGCATCCCGGCCTCGCGGTGTACCTGGACTCCGACACGGCCTCCGAACCTCCCGCCGAGCTCGCCTCCGTCCTGGTCCGGGTGGCGCAGGAGGCCCTGTCCAACGCCGTACGCCACGGCGATCCCGACCGGATCGCCCTCACCCTGACCAGCCCGCCCGACCTGCTGGTGTTGGAGGTGACGGACGACGGACGGGGGTTCGACGTGGACGCGCCCCGCGCCGCCGCCTCGTTCGGCCTGGACGGGATGGCGCGACGCGTGGCCGACCTGGGTGGAAGGCTGGTGGTCGAATCCGAGGCCGGACGGGGCACCGCGGTCCGGGCGACGTTGCCGGCTGAAGGGGTGGGGATCGACGGATGACGACGACGAGGGTGCGCGTGCTGATCGCCGACGATCACGCGGTGGTCCGGACCGGGCTCCGGGCGCTCCTGGCCTCCGACCCGGATATCGAGGTGGTGGCCGAGGCGTCCGTGGCCGCGGACGCCGTGGAGCGCAGCAGGATCGGCGACGTCGACGTGGTGCTCATGGACCTGCGTTTCGCCGGCGACGCCACCGCGGGGGTGCGGGCGACCGCCCGGATCCGCGACCTCGGTGACCCGCCTCAGGTGCTCGTGTTGACCAGTCACGACACGGATGCGGACATCCTCGGCGCGATCGAGGCCGGGGCCGCCGGTTATCTGCTCAAGGACGCGGGGCCGGATGAGCTGCTGGGCGCGGTCCGCGCCGCCGCGGCCGGCGAGAGCGCACTGTCGCCCACCGTCGCGGCCACTCTCATGGGCAGGCTGCGTGACCCCCGGCCCGTGCTCACGGACCGCGAGTCCGAGGTCCTTCGCGCTGTTGCGGCCGGCGCCACCAACCGGCAGGCCGCCGCCTCGCTGCACGTGTCCGAGGCGACGGTCAAGACGCACCTCGTGCACGTCTTCGACAAACTCGGCGTGACCTCACGGACCGCCGCCGTGGCGCGGGCGCGCGAACTCGGGGCGGTCTGAGCGATACGGGACGTGACCTCTCGTGCGTGGCGCGACCTCGCGTCTGTCGCTCACGCCGCCGATCTCGCGCCGCTTCCCGGCTCCTGACCCCGAAGCACCGTCCCGCGAGGGCCCGGCCGCAGACACGGCCGGGCCGTCGGTCGTGGTCGACGAACCGGGGCAGTGCCTCGCACCCGCCGTACTGAACGCTGTACAGTGCTCTGGAGTGACAACGGCGCCCGCACGCGCCGGTCAGCCCGCCCCAGAGGAGTCACAGTGAGCACGCCCACCACCGGGTCAGGAAGCGCCGCCCCCGCACGCAGTGCGACACGGGAGATCGCCCAGGTCGCGGTGTTCGCCGCCCTCATCGTCGTCCTGGGACTCCCCGGCCAGCTCAGCATCGGATCGGCGGGGGTGCCCATCACCCTCCAGACGCTCGGCGTGATGCTCGCCGGATCCCTGCTCGGGTGGCGCAAGGGACTGTTCTCGGTGCTCGCCGTGATCGTGATCGGGCTGGCCCTGCCCGTCCTCGCCGGCGGTCGCACCACGCTCACCTCGCTCGCGAGTCCCACCGCGGGCTTCCTGGTGGGCTGGATCCCCGCCGTGATCGTGCTCGGTCTGCTCACCGCACTGATCATGCCGAGGTATCGGCTCCTCCCCGGGCTGGTGATCAACATCGTCGGTGGGATCGTGGTGATCTACATGTTCGGCATACTGGGCATGCTGCTGCGCACCGATCTCACGCTGGGAGCGGCCGCCGCCGCGAACGGCGTGTTCCTCCCTGGCGACCTGTTCAAGGCCGTCGTGACGGCGATCGTCGCCACCCAGGTACACAAGGCCCGCCCGGGTCTCATCCCGGCACCCCGCCGCGCATGACGCACGCCCGCGGCGCCGAGATCCGCTTCGCTGGCGTCTCGCACACCTACGGTGACCGGACCGTCCTCTCCGACATCAATCTGACGCTCACCGAGCGCCGCATCGGCGTCGTCGGCGTCAACGGCGGCGGTAAGTCCACGCTCGCGCGCATGATCAACGGACTCGTCGTCCCCCACTCCGGCACGGTGACCGTCGACGGGCTCGACACCCGCCGCAAGGGGGCGAGGGTCCGCCGACGCGTCGGCTTCTGCTTCACCGATCCCGACACCCAGATCGTCATGCCCACCGTCGCCGAGGACGTCGACTTCTCCCTCCGGCGCTCCGGGCTGGACAAGGACGAACGACGACGACGAGTCGAGCAGGTACTCGAACGCTACGGCCTCGCCGACCATGCCGACCACCCCTGTCATCTGCTGTCCGGTGGACAGAAGCAGCTCCTGGCCCTGGCGGCGGTGCTGGTGACGGAGCCGGACGTGATCGTGGCCGACGAGCCCACCACCCTGCTCGATCTGCGGAACCGCGCCCTCGTGGCCGAGACCTTTGCCGATCTACCGCAGCAACTCGTCGTGGTCACGCACGATCTCGACCTGGTCGCCGACCACGACCGCGTCCTGGTGGTCGACGGCGGCCGGATCGTGGCGGACTGCCGGCCGGCCACGGCACTCGAGGCGTACCGCCGGATCGCGCTGGGGCGCTAGATGTTCGCGACCTATCTGCCGGGGACCTCGCCGCTGCACCGGTTGCCGGCGGGAGCCAAGCTCCTGCTGGTGTGTGCGCTCGTCCTGGGGATCTCGGTGAGTGTGCGCGAACCTTGGCACGTGCTGCCGGCGCTCGGCGTGGCCGCTGTGCTCTACGGGGTGGGGCGGGTCCCCCCACGCGCGGCGTGGGGCCAGATCCGTCCGGTCGCGCCCATGCTGCTGGCGATCCTGGCGCTGCAGTGGATCGTCGCCGATCTCGACACCGCGTTGCGCGTGAGCGGGTCCCTGCTCGCCGCCATGGCGGTGGCGGCGCTGGTCGCGCTGACCACCCGGATGGCGGACATGCTCGACGCCGTCACGCGAGCCGCTCAGCCCTTGCGGCATGTGGGGGTCTCTCCGGACCGCCTCGCCCTGGTCCTGGTCCTGACGATCCGCGCGATCCCATTACTGGCCCGGCAACTGCGTCAGGTCACCGAGGCCCGGAAGGCCCGCGGACTGGGCATGTCCGTACGGGCGCTCGTCGTTCCGACGGTGCTCGGCGCACTGACCACAGCCGACCAGCTGGGCGACGCGCTCGCCGCCCGCGGCGTCGACGACTGAGCGCCCGCCGCCCGTCGGATCGGTTGTAGGACGGATGGGGGCGGCGGGATACTGACGCCATGAGTGAATTTTCAGTGGGTGACCACGTGGAGTGGAATTCCGAAGCCGGGACGGTCAGCGGGACGATCCGCGCCGTCCACACCGAGGACGTCGAGTTCAAGGGGCGGACGCGCCGGTGCAGTCCCGACGATCCGCAGTACGAGATCGACAGTGACAAGACCGATCACGTCGCAATGCACAAGGAGAGCGCACTTCGCAAGGTCCGCTGACACGGAGGGACCCGGGCCGGGCCGGGTGGCCCGTCCTCCTACTTCCGCAGAGTGGTATCGCGTCGCGGGGCCGGAGCCTAGGGTGAGCAGTACCAGCGCTCATCTGAGTGGAAGGTAGACGTGAGATGCCACAGAACGACGCCAACTCCGCCGGAAACAGCTTCGGCGCCCGCGATCAGCTCGACGTAGGCGGGAAATCCTACGAGATCCACCGCCTCGACCGGATCGAGGGTTCGGCACGGCTCCCCTATTCGCTGAAGGTCCTCCTCGAGAACCTCCTGCGCAACGAAGACGGTCGGATCGTGACCGCCGCGCACGTCGAGGCGGTCCGGGACTGGGACCCCTCCTCCGAGCACAACCCCGAGATCCAGTTCACGCCCGCACGCGTGCTCATGCAGGACTTCACCGGTGTCCCCTGCGTGGTGGACCTGGTGGCCATGCGCGACGCCATGACGGAGCTCGGCGGAGACCCGTCCGCCATCAACCCGTTGATCCCGGCGGAGTTGGTGATCGACCACTCCGTGATCGCCGACTCCTTCGCCAGCCCCGACTCGTTCGGGATCAACTCCCAGCTCGAGTTCGAACGCAACCAGGAGCGCTACCAGCTCCTGCGCTGGGGGCAGCAGTCCTTCGACGACTTCCTGGTGGTCCCGCCGGACACCGGGATCTGCCACCAGGTCAACCTCGAGTACCTGTCCCGGGTCGTGTTCACCCGCGAGCGTTCCGGGATGACCCAGGCCTACCCGGACACACTCGTGGGCACCGACTCGCACACCCCGATGGTCAACGGGCTCGGCGTGCTCGGGTGGGGCGTCGGCGGGATCGAGGCCGAGGCCGCGATGCTCGGACAGCCGGCGAGCATGCTGGTCCCCCAGGTCATCGGGATCCGCCTCGCCGGCGAGCTCACCGAGGGCACGACCGCGACAGACCTCGTGCTCACCGTCGCGGAACTGCTCCGCAGCATCGGGGTGGTCGGCAAGTTCGTCGAGTTCTTCGGCCCCGGCGTCGCCAACGTCCCGCTCGCGACCCGCGCGACCATCGGGAACATGAGCCCGGAGTACGGTTCCACGGCCACGATGTTCCCCATCGACGCCGAGACCCTCGACTACATGCGTCTGACCGGACGGGACGAGCACCAGATCCAACTGGTCGAGCAGTACGCGCGGGAGCAGGGTCTGTGGCACGACCCGGAGCATGTCCCCGACTTCACCCGGATCGTCGACCTGGACCTGTCTTCGGTCGAGCCGTCCATCGCCGGGCCGCGGCGCCCGCAGGACCGCATCGCGCTCGGCGACGCCCCGCGTACCGTCCTCGGCATCCTCGCCGGGGAGGGCAAGAAGCCGCCGTACGAGGCGGGCGGGGTCGACGACGCCTCGGCCGATTCCTTCCCCGCCTCGGACCCCGTCGCGTTCGGCTCCGACACGGTCAACGACCCGCCGCCGCGTCAGCTGTCCGAGGAACAGCTCACGGCCAATGAGAAGCTCGGCTGGCCCAGCGATCCCACCGAGGTCGTCATCGGTGGCAGGAAGGCGATCGTCGATCACGGCGATGTGGTGATCGCCGCGATCACCTCCTGCACCAACACCTCCAACCCCTCGGTCATGCTCGGCGCCGCTTTGCTGGCCAAGAAGGCCGTCGAGCGGGGGCTGCGGACCCGCCCGTGGGTCAAGACGTCCCTGGCCCCCGGCTCCCGCGTGGTCACGGACTATTTCGAGCGCTCCGGGCTCACCCCATACCTCGAGGAGCTCGGATTCCACCTGATCGGGTACGGCTGCACCACCTGCATCGGCAACTCGGGGCCCCTCATCCCGGAGGTGAGCGACGCGGTCAACGCCGAGGACCTCAACGTCTCGGCGGTGCTGTCGGGCAACCGCAACTTCGAGGGGCGGATCCATCCCGAGGTCAAGATGAACTTCCTCGCCTCGCCGCCACTCGTGATCGCCTACGCGCTCGCCGGCAGTCTGCACACCGATCTGCTCACCGAACCGCTCGGCCAGACCGACGACGGCGAGGACGTCTATCTGCGCGACATCTGGCCCAGCGGTGCGGAGATCAAGGAGGCCGTCGACGCCAACGTCGAGGCGCGGATGTTCACCGAGGGCTACTCCGACGTGTACGCCGGTGACGACAACTGGCGTGGGATGCACATCGAAGAGGGCGATGTCTACGCCTGGGACGAGACGTCGACGTACATCCAGCGTCCGCCGTACTTCGACGGCATGGGGATCGAACCGGAGCCGGTCCGCGACATCAGTGGCGCCCGGGTACTGGCCAAGCTCGGCGACTCCGTCACCACCGACCACATCTCCCCTGCCGGGGCGATCAAGCGGGACAGCCCCGCCGGTCTGTATCTCACCGAGCAGGGCGTCGAGCCCAAGGACTTCAACTCCTACGGCTCACGCCGCGGCAACCACAACGTGATGATCCGCGGCACCTTCGCCAATGTACGGCTGCGCAACGAGCTGGTGCCGGGCGTCGAGGGCGGGGTCACCAAGCACTGGCCCGACGGCGAACAGATGAGCATCTACGACGCCTCGATGGCCTACCAGGATGAGGGCATCCCGCTCGTGGTCCTGGCCGGCGCCGACTACGGCTCCGGCTCGTCCCGCGACTGGGCGGCCAAGGGGACCAGGCTGCTCGGCGTACGGGCGGTGCTCGCGGCATCCTACGAACGCATCCATCGCTCCAACCTCATCGGCATGGGTGTCCTGCCGTTGCAGTTCCCTGATGGTGAGGACGCGGAATCACTCGGCCTGTCCGGCGACGAGGTGCTCTCCGTCTCGGGCCTGGAGGGCGCGTCTGGTGTGCCCGAGCAGGTCACGGTCACCGTCGAGAAGGACGGGGACTCCCGTGAGTTCACCGCCACCGTGCGGATCGACACACCAGCGGAGGAGTCCTACTACCTCCACGGCGGGATCCTACCCTACGTCCTGCGCCAGTTGATGGACACGGCCTGAGCACCGGGCCGCCCAGGTTCCGGTCGGAGCCGGGGCGGCCCGGCCTCAGCAGGCGCCGCCGGCCGTCTCCGCGAGCACCGGCATGAGGTCGCCCGCCGATCCCCGACCTGGTCAGCCAGCGGCGGGTGCCGGCGCCGCGAACTCGAGCGGCCGGTCGCGGTGGTTGTGCTCGTACGGGCTCAGCGACTCGTCGGATCCCCGGGCGGCTAGTTGGTCCGCGTACTGCTCGAGCGGGGTCCGTGGATCGCCGAACCTGCGCCGTGCCGTCTCCGGCGAGTAGACGCTCGAGGTCTCGGCCGGCGTGCCGCTGAGGTGGCCGGTCAGCACCGGCCCGCCCCTGGGTGCGACGCGCTCCAGGAACCACATCTGGGCCCGCGGGCTGCGGGACAGTGCCGCCATCCCCGGTCGGATGAGCATGGTGACCAGCGAGTCGGTCATCCGGGACTGGCGCACCCCCATGAGCGGACGCATCCAGCGCGGGTAGGTCGCGATCACCCCGGACCGGATCACCGGCCCGAGAGCCATGCGCATCGGAGCGGGCAGCGCGGTGAAGATCGTCCGCATACCGGCGAGGATGAAGTCGACGTTGTGCACAGCGGCCTCCGATGAGGCGAGGCGGTCACGCCAGTCGTCGAAGTACTTCTGCACCTCGCCGCGCGAGGCGGGCACGTCCTCGAGTCGGATCGGCTGGACCGACGCCGCGACAGCGCATTCGCGCCAGTACTCGGTCTCGTCCGCCCTGCTGAGCTTGCCCGGACCGAACTTCTCGTACACGTAGAGGATCGAGTGCCACGCCGTCATGTGGATCCACAACTGGGAGTCGGGATCATTCGAATCGAAGTACCCCCCGGTCACCGGGTTGGGCCCGTGCGCGCGGGAGTGGACCTTCATGAGGATGTCCGACGATTTGATCACCGACTCGGCGTCCCCGAACAGCACCGTGGCGAAGTACTGCACCGTCCGGTCGTAGCGCAACGCGGGTCGCTGGAGCACCTGGCCGCTGGCGTCGACCGCCGCGGTCAGGTCCGGGTCCAGATGCTCGATCGTGACCGCCCTGATGAAGCCCAGCAGGGCGGATGTGGGGTAGGACCACACCTCTCGGGCGATCGAGTCCGGCGAGAAGAGTCCCTCGTCCTTACGGATGAACTGTGCAGCCATGGTTGACACCACCCTTGATTTTGTCCAGTAACCAGACTGTAGCACTGTCAGTGATCCCCGTCACGTGTGCTGAGCGCGTGCGCGGGCGGGCTGCGCCCCCGGTCAGGACTCCGCTGCGCCCCGGCGCCAGTAGCCCATGAAGGCGACCGAGGACTTGTGCACGCCGGCGGCGTCGACGGCGAGCCGCCGCATCGCCCGGGCCAGTGCGGCCTCGCCGGCGAGGAACAGGTACGGGTCGCCGGCGGACACGGCCGTGGCGGGCTGCCACTGGCGCTCCTCGGGCCGCCGACCGTCCAACACGGTGGCCACACAGCCCCCGTCCAGGTCGAGCACGCCGGCGAGCTCGTGCACGAGTGCGGTGCCGGGCTCGTCGCCCCGCACCACGATCGTGACGAAGTCGGGCAGACCGGCGCCCAGCTCCTCGGCGTCGGCGGCGGTGGGGACCTCCATGAGAACCCGGGCCTCGCGCGTCCCGACCGGCTCGGCGGCCAGCTCCTCGGCGATCGCGAGCAGTGCGGGGACGGCGGTCTCGTCGCCCGCGCACACCACGCGTCCCGCCTCCCCCGGTGCCCACGCGCCCCACGGTGCATGTCCGCGGCCGGGACCCAGCAGCCGCACCGTGTCGCCGACCCGCACGGTCCCGGCCCACGCGGAGCCCGGGCCCTCGTCGGCGCCGGGGTGGATCACCAAGTCGATGGTCAGAGCGGGAACCGTCCGCCCCTCCAGCTCCACCCTGTCTGCGCGTCGGACCGTGTACGTGCGCATCCAGCCGCGTTCGGATTCGGGCAACGCGAGCCAACCCCGGATGTCGTCGACGTCCGGCGCGACGCCGCCCCCTCCGGGCGGCGGCACGAGCACCTTGACGTAGGCGTCACCCACGGTGCCCGGGTCCACCACCTCGGCGGACCAGCTCGACAGCTCCGGCCCGGCCACGACGAGCCGGACGTATGACCGCCCCAGTCGACTCACGGACACCACGGTGGTCTCGGAGCAGATGAGCGGGGCCTCGACGGCTGCGGTTGTCATGCGGTTCCTCCCGTCCTCCCCCGCGGCAGCACAACGGGGTAACCGGTCTTGGGGTCTGGGATCACGTCGGCTTCGAGGTCGAAGACGCGACGCAGGGTCTCGGGGGTGATCACCTGTTCGGGCGGCCCCGCGGCGACGACGCCGCCCTCGGCCACGGCCACCAGGTGGTCGGCCACGCGGGCGGCGAGCGTGAGCTCGTGCAGCACGGCCACGACCGTGCGGCGGCCGGTGCCGTGGTCGGCGTGTCCGGCGGGCAGCGGCAGGTCACGCACCAGGTCCAACACGTCCATCTGGTGTGCGAGGTCGAGGAACGAGCAGGGCTCGTCGAGCAACAGGGTGGGCGTGGCCTGGGCCAGCACGAGGGCAACCCACACGCGTTGTCGTTGGCCGCCCGAGAGTTCGTCCACCCGGCGGTGCGCGAACTCCGTGGTGCCGGTGAGTGTGAGCGCTTCGGCCACCGCGGCCTCGTCGTCGTCACCGGATCCCCACCAACTGCGGTGCGGGTGCCGGCCGCGCTCGACGAGTTCGGCCACGGTGAGCCCCTCCGGGACGAGCGGCGACTGTGGCAGGAACGCCACGGACCGGGCGTGGTCGCGGGCCTTGACGCGGGCCACGTCCCGACCGCCGACCTCGACGCTGCCGGAGACCGGCCCGAGCTGCCGGCCGAGCGCGCGCAGGATGGTGGACTTGCCGCAGCCGTTGGCGCCGATGAACACGGTGGTCCTGCCCGCCGGGATCTCCAGGTCGAGGTCGCTGATCACGGGCTCGTCGCCGTATCCCAGCGTCAGTCCACGCAGACGGAAGGCCGGGTCCGGCGTGGCCGCGTCGGCCACGGGTGGTGCGAGGGTGGCGGGAATGCTCATCAGGCGACCTTTCGAGAACGCAACAGGATCCACAGCATGGCGGGGGCGCCGAGGGCTCCGGTGACCACGCCGGTGGGCAGGTCGACGGAGCTCAGCGCTTCGGAGGCCACGACGTCGGCGGCCACCACGATCACCGCGCCGGTCAGCGCCGACGCCAGGATGCTCACGCGGCCACGCCCCAGGGCGGTGGCGATGGGGGTCGACAGCAGGGCGACGAACGACAGGGGGCCGGCCATCGCCGTCGCGACGGCGGCGAGGACCGTGCCCACGCCAAGCGCGGCGGCCCGGGTGGGGACGGGCCGGGAGCCGAGGCCCACGGCGAGTTCGGGCCCGAGCTGGGCCGGACGGAGCGCGGCGTGGAGCCATCCGCCGAGTGGCAGGAGCACGAGGAGGGCGATCCCGAGCCAGGCGATCCTCTCGGCCGACGCCCCGGACAGCGATCCGACCGTCCACACCGTGGCCTCCTGCGCCCCGGACAGCGGCATCCGGGCGATCATCTGCGTGACGACGGCCGTGCCCAGGGCCGCCACGGCGACGCCGCCGATGAGGAAGCGCTGCCCCACGATCCCGCTCTGTCGGCCCGCCGAGGCCGCGAGGACGATCGCCAGCGCGATCCCCGAGCCGATGAGCGCGGCGGGGATGATCGCCACCCCGCGCAGGCCCCACAGCGCCATCCCGGCCACGGCCCCGGCGGAGGCCCCGTGGGAGATCCCGAGGATGTCGGGGCTGGCCAGCGGGTTGCCGAGCACCCGGCGGAACAGCGCCCCGGAGGCGCCGAAGGCGAGTCCGGCGACCACCCCGAGGACCGCACGCGGCAGCTTGTCCTCCATCACGACGAAGGTGGCGCCGGGGATGGTGGCGCCCCCGAGGATGGCCACGAAGTCGGGGACGGTCACCGTGTAGCGCCCCAGGAGGACGCGCACGGCCATCACCGCGAGGAGGGCGGCGACCAGCCCGACGACGACGAGGAGCGCACGACGCCGACGCCGGGCGGCGAGCTCGCGGACCACCTGTCCGGTCTCCGCCAGCTCCGCGGGCCGATCGAGCACGGCGGTCACGTGACCACCCCCCGGTTCATCCGCAGCATGGCGATGAGGAACGGCACGCCCATGGCCACCGTCATCACGCCCACGGCGATCTCCCCGGGCGGGGCGATCACCCGGCCGGCGGTGTCGGCGAGCAGGAGCACGACGGGGCCACCGAGGAGGGACAGCCCCAGGACGACCCGGTTTCCGACCCCCACCAGACGCCGGAGCAGATGCGGGACGAGCAGCCCCAGGAACGCGATGGGGCCGGCGAGCGCGGTGGCCAGGCCGGACAGGAGCACCACGCCGGCCAGGACCACACCCCGGCCGGCTACAGGGCCCACGCCGAGGCCGCGCGCGAGATCGTCCCCGAGGGCCAGCGCGTCGAGGGCGGCGGCGCCGGCGAGGACCATCACCAGGCCGAGCACTATGAACGGCAGCGCGGAGACGATCTCGGGCGCGCCGGACCGGGCCACCGAGCCCAGTCCCCAGAAGCGATAGCGGTCGAGTACGCCGGGAAGCGCGATGACCAGGGACGAGGTGATGGCCGTGCAGCCCGCGGTCACGGCCGCGCCGGCGAGCACCAGCCCGGTCCCGGAGTCGGCCCCGAGCCGTCCGGCCCCCACCACCACGGCGCCCGCGGCGAGCGCTCCCACCACGGCGTAGAGGGCGACGGCGGTCGGGCCGGCGGTCGGGGTGAGCGCCAGCCCCAGGACGACGGCCAGCGAGGCGCCGGCGGTGAGCCCGAGGAGACCGGGGTCGCCGAGCGGGTTGCGGGTGGCCCCCTGGAGGCCCGCCCCGGCGACGGCCAGGGCGGCACCGACGAGTATCGCGGTGACGGTGCGCGGGACGCGGGCGGCCACCACGACCTCGTCCATGCCGGCGCCGCCGCCGGGGGCGACGGCGGCCTCGAGCCCGCCGTGCGCGAGTGTCGCGGGCAGGTCGACGAGCACCGCCCACGCGACCGCGGGGTCCACGGAGCGGGAGCCGAGGAAGAGCGAGGCCGCCACGGACCCGACCAGCAACCCCAGGGCGATGACCGTGCCGACCAGCGCGCGGCCGCGACGTGACGCGGGCACCCGCCCCGGTGCCGGGGCGGGTGCCTCGTCGGTCGTCGTGGTCACGGGCGTCAGGCCGACTCCGCGGCGGCGACGATCTCCGGCACCACGTTGTCGAGCGCCCACGGCAGGCTCAGCGGCGAGGACGCGGAGATCGAGAGCACCTGCTGCTCGTCGGTCTGCACCACCATGCGGTCGGCCTCGACGGCGGGGATGCGGCCGAGCAGCGGGTCTGACTCGATCGCGTCCCGCACCTCCGGCGACGTGGCGTAGGTGATGAGGATGTCGGACTCGAGCTGGTCCGCCCGCTCAGGCGACCAGCTGACTGCGAACTGGTCGGGCGAGCCGGCCGACGCCTCGGAGACGGCGGGCGCCTGCGTCATACCGATCTCCTCGAGGAAGCGGGGACGGTTGTCCACGTCGGTGAACGCGTAGATCTTCTCGGCCGCGTCCGGGTCGACGGTGCCCCAGACAAAACTGCGGCCCTCGATGTCCGGGTGGTCGGCTGAGACCTGGTCGATCTGCCCCTCGACGTCGGTGACGAGCTCCTCGGCGCGGTCCGACAGCCCCAGCGCATCGCCGATGAGGCGGGTGGAGTCCTGCCAGGCGGTCCCGAACGGGACATCGCCCTCGGGCATGGCGATCGTCGGCGCGATCTTGGAGAGCGTGTCGTACTCCTCCTGCGTCATCCCCGAGTAGGCGCCCAGGATGATGTCCGGCTCGACCGCGGCGATGGCCTCGGTGTTGATCCCGTCGGTCTCCGAGTACATCTCCGGCTGTTCGCCGCCGATCCGCTCCAGCTCGGCATCGAACCAGTCCGTGGAACCGTTCTCGTTGGCACCGAACGCGTTGGCGGGCATGCCCACCGGCACCACGCCGAGCGCGAGCGAGACATCCGCGTTGACCCAGGAGACGGTGGCCACGCGCTGCGGCGCCTCGGTGATCTCGGTCTCCCCGTAGGCGTGGGTGATGGTCCGGGGGAAGTCGCCCTCCCGCTCGATGCCCGCCGCGCCCTCCGACCGGTCGTCGTCGCCGACGGCGCCCGTGGAACAGCCGGCCAACACGGCGAGCAGGGAGAACAGCGCGGCGAGAACCCAGGGGAGCCCCCGGCCGGTCGAGCGCGTCGGGGACTCCGCGACCCCTGCGTGGGTCCGGACGGCGGGTGCGGTCATGGGCTCTCCGTTACGTGGAATACGACTAAGGCTTGGCTTGCCTCACATTCGGCGCAACAGTATTGCCCTGACGGCTGTCCGCGCAAGTGCCCCGAAACGATGTCGCAGACCACTTGCGCCGCACGGTGATTCATATCACCCCGGTGTTGATAAGGTCAGGCTAGCCTTATTACGGTTCGCCGGTACCGATATCCCCGAGATGGCCGGAGCACACGTGAACGATCCCCTGTTGACCCGTCACAGCCGCGGCGCGCACGCCAGCGCGCTCGCCGCGGCGACCGCCGAGGTCGGACGGTACCTCGACGACAGGACGACCCCGCGATCCCCCGCGTCGCCGTCGCTGCTCTCGGACGCGACGGCGGCAGTCGACCTCGACGCCCCGCTGGGGTCGCTGGACCTGGCACTCGACGAGGTCCGCGGCCTCTACCTGGACCACGCCGTCGGGTACCACCACCCGCGCTATCTCGCCCACCTCAACTGCCCGGTCACCATCCCCGCGCTCGCCGCGGAGACGCTGACGACCGCCGTCAATACGGCAGTAGAGACCTGGGATCAGGGCACGTCGGCGTGCCTGATCGAACAGCGACTGATCGAGTGGGTGGCCGGCCTCGTCGACTTCGACGGCCCCTCCGGCGTGCGACCGGACGGCGTGTTCACGACCGGGGGCTCGGCGTCCAACCTCCAGGGACTGTTCACCGCTCGCGAGGACCGGCTCGGCCGGCCGGGCACCGGCTCCCGCGGCGAGCGCCTGTCCCGGCTGCGGATCCTCACCGGCGAGCACGCGCACATGAGCGTGGCGATGGCCGCGCGTCTGCTCGGACTGCCGCGGGACGCCGTGGTACCCCTCCCCTGCGTCGGGGACATGCTCGACCCCGCGGCACTCGACCGCGAGCTGGAGCACGCGGCGGCCTGCGGCGACGAGATCGCGGCCGTCGTCGCCGTCGCCGGGACCACCGACCACGGCGCCATCGACCCCCTGGCCGAGATCGGCGCGGTGTGCCGCCGACACGACGTCTGGCTGCACGTCGACGCGGCCTACGGCGGCGGGCTGCTGGTCTCCCCCACGCGCCGCGACATGCTCGACGGGATCGGACTCGCGGACTCGGTGACCGTCGACTTCCACAAGACCTTCTTCCTGCCGGTGGCCGCCTCCGGCCTCCTACTGCGGGACCGCCGGGGCTTCCGTCACTCCACCCTCCACGCCGACTACCTCAACCCCGCCGACGGGGACGAGCACGCGGTGGACAAGTCCCTGCAGACCACGCGCCGCTTCGACGCCCTCAAGCTCTGGATGACGCTGCGGGTGATCGGCGCCGACGGGATCGGCGAGCTGCTCGACCGGGCGATCGAGGCGACCGCCCGGATCGGCGACCTCGTGGCCTCCGACCCCAGGATGGACCTTCTCCGGCGCCCGGCACTGTCCACGGTCCTGTTCCGCCCCCGTCCACCGGGCTGCGACGACGACGAGACCGATGCGCTCGTCCGACCCGTCCGGGACGCACTGTTCGCCGAGGGGCACTCCCTCGTGGCCTCGACCGTCGTCGACGGACGCCCGTGCCTCAAGCTCACCGTCCTCGACCCCGACCTGCGCACCTCGGACGTGGCGGCCGTCCTGGACGAGATCCGTGACGCCGCCGACCGTCTCGCCCGCGCCGGGCGCACCTCCGCCACGGTGGAGGCGAGCGCATGAGCGAGCGGATCCACGACCTCCTCGGAGTGGGGATCGGGCCCTTCAACCTCGGACTCGCGTGCCTGGCCGAGCCAGTCGGGCTGGACGCGGTGTTCCTCGACGCCCGCGACGAGTTCGCCTGGCACCACGGCCTCATGCTCGACGACGCCACCATCCAGGTGCCGTTCCTGGCCGATCTGGTGACGCTCGCCGACCCCACCTCTCCGTACTCGTTCCTCAACTTCCTCAAGGAATCCGGGCGCCTCTACCCGTTCTACATCCGTGAAGGCTTCCAGCCGTTGCGGTCCGAGTACGACGCGTACTGTCGCTGGGCCTCCGAACGGGTCGGGGGTCTGCGCTGGGGTCGCGAGGTGGTCGATGTCCGGCGGGAGACCGGCGCCGTGGCCCGGGCCGAGGAGGGGCCGGTGTACCGGGTCACCGCGATCACCGGCGACGGCACCGAGAGCCACCTCGCGCGACACCTGGTCCTGGGCATCGGCACCCGGCCGTGGTCGCCTGTGGACCTCGACGCTCTCGACGGCGACGGTGCGGTCGCCCTCCACGCCGCCGACTACCTGCACCGTCGGGACGAACTCCTCGACCGGGACTCGGTGACCGTGGTGGGCAGTGGCCAATCCGCCGCCGAAGTCTACCACGACCTGCTGTCCGCATCCGGGGACCGCGGCCCGCGGGTGGACTGGGTGACCCGCTCCCCCAGATTCTTCCCGATGGAGTACACCAAGCTCACGCTCGAGATGACCTCCCCGGAGTACATCGACCATTTCCACGCGTTGCCCCGCGACTCCCGGGACCGCATGCTGCGGGAACAGCGGTCGCTGTACAAGGGGATCAACGCCGACCTGATCAACCAGATCCACGACCTGCTCTACCGCAGGTCGGCCCGGGGCCTGGAGGGCGGGCTCCTCATCGCCGCGACCTCGCTGGAGGGGGCCCGCCGCGACGGCGTCATACGCCTGGACCTACGGTGCGAGGACACGGGTCGGCCATGGACCCACCACACCGACGGACTGGTGATGGCCACCGGCTACTCGCCCACACCGCCGGCGTTCCTCGACGGCATCGCCGACGAGATCGACCGAGAGGACGGATCGGGGAGGTACCGCGTGGCCCGCGACCACACCGTGGACCGCGCCCACTCCCGGATCCACGTGCAGAACGCCGAGGAGCACACGCACGGGCTCACCGCCCCCGACCTCGGCATGGGCGCCATGCGCAACAGCATCATCCTGCGCGGGATCTGCGGCCGCGAGGTCTACCCCGTCGAGACGCGCGTCGCCTTCCAACAGTTCGGCGTGCCCGCCGTCCGGCCCGAACCGGCCCGGGACCCACAGACCACACGGCCCCAGGAGACCCGATGACCCACACCACCAGCACCCCGGTCGGGCTCGTCTCGCTCGACCCGCTCACCCTCGACGACGCGACGGTCAGCACACTCCACGCCTGGCTCACCCACCCCCGCTCGACCTACTGGGGTCTGACCGGCGCGTCCCGGCCGCAGGTGGCGGATTTTCTCCGTGGCTGGGACGCCGGACCGCACCGGCAGCTGTTCCTGGTGCGGATCGACGGTCTGCGCGTCGGGCTGGCCGTCATCTACGACCCGGCCGCCGTGGAGCTCGACGGCCGCTACCGACACCAGCCGGGCGACATGGGGATGCACCTGCTGGTCGCGCCCAGCCGCACCACCGTGCCCGGCACCACCGCCGGGGTGATGGGCGCGATCTGCGACACCGCGTTCGGCCCGCTGGGCGCGCAGCGCCTCGTCGTGGAGCCGGACATCGGGAACACAGCCGTCCACCGGCTCAACGCGCGTGCCGGTTTCCGTGAGGACGGACCGCTGGAGCTCCCCGACAAGACCGCACTCCTGTCCTCCTGCGACGAGGAGGCGTTCCGCGCGTCCGAGATCGGCCGGGCGACGCACACGATCTCGTCGTCGTCCCACACCTCGTCGTCGAGGCCGGGACAGACCGCACCGGAGCCGGCCGGTCCGGCCCCCCACCTGCACCTCGTGGGCCACGCGATGCACCGCGCCCACCGTCACCTGTGCTGCAAGGCCCTGGCCGAGTTCTCCCACGAGAGACTCGTGGCCCCCACGCCCGTCGACGACGTCGGCGGTTACGAGGTGACCGCCGGCGACGAACGGTGGTCCTTCCGGGCCCGCGTGCTGCCACTCGAGCACTGGATGATCGACGAGGCAACGCTGCGGCGCGAGGTCTCCGGCGCCTCCGTCGAGCCGGACGCCCAGGCGCTCGTCACCGCGCTCGCGCCCGCGCTCGGGATCCCGGACACCCTGATGGGGACGTACCTGGAGGAGATCGCCGCGACGCTCGGCTCCGCCGCCTTCTGCCTGCATCATCGTGACCGGCCCGCGCAGGAGCTCGCCGACGCGGACCTGCAGACCGTCGAGGCGTCGATGACCGAGGGGCACCCCGGGTTCGTGGCCAACAACGCCCGTATCGGGCTCGGTCTCACCGACCGTCACCGCATGACACCCGAGGCACCGACGCCGGTCCGCCTGGTCTGGCTGGCCGCCCGCAGTGAGCTGAGCTCTCTGGCCACCGTGGCCGGACTCGACGAGGACGCCCTGTACCTGCGCGAGTTCGGCCCCGAGGCGCTGGACCGGTGCGCGGGGCAGCTCCGCGGTCTGGGCCTGGACCCGGCCGGGTACCGGCTCCTGCCCGTCCACCCGTGGCAGTGGGAGAACACGATCGCCGTGGCGTTCGCCCCCGACCTGGCCCGCAGGGACCTGGTCCACCTCGGAGAGAGCGACGACGAGTACCGGCCGCAGCAGTCCGTCCGCACCTTCTTCGACATCAGCCGCCCCGAGCGCGGGTACGTCAAGACCGCGCTCGCCGTGCAGAACATGGGGTTCACCCGCGGGCTGTCGCCGCGGTACATGCGTGACACCCCGGCGGTCAACGAGTGGGTGGCGGAGCTCGTGACGTCCGACCCGGTCCTCACCCGGCTGCGGCTGGGCCTGCTGCGCGAGGTCGCCGCGATCGGCTACACCGGCGACGCCTACCACCGGGCGGCCGCGGCGGGCGTGTCCGACGAGGGGCCGCACACCAAGATGATCGCCGCGCTGTGGAGGGAGAGCCCCGTCCCGGCGCTGGCCCACGACGAGCGCGCGTTCACCCTGGCCGCGCTCCTGCACGTGGACCTGCACGGGCGCTCGCTGGCCGCGGAGCACGTCGAGCGCTCCGGGCTCGAGCCCCGCGCCTGGCTCCGAGCGCTGCTCGACGCCTACCTCGCCCCGGCCGCCCGCTGCCTGCTCGCGCACGGCCTGGTGTTCATGCCGCACGGGGAGAACGTGATCCTGGTGATCGGCTCCGACCACGTCCCCCGGCGGGCACTGTTCAAGGACATCGGTGAGGAGGTCGCCGTGGTCCGCGACCGCCCGCTCCCCCCGGAGCTCGGTCGGATCGAGCACGTCGTGGACGCGGAGACCGCCGCACTCTCCCTGCACACGGATGTGATGGACGGCGTGCTGCGGCACCTGGCCGGGATCCTCGACGATGCCGGCATCCTCGACGCCGCCGAATTCTGGGACGAGACCAGGCTGTGCCTCGAGGCCCTCGACTCCGACGACCTCCACGGACCCACGTGGGACGCCGTGTTCGCTCCCCGGTTCGCACACTCCTGCCTCAACCGACTGCAACTGCAGAACACCCGGCAGATGGTGGACCTCACCGACCAGGCCGGCTCTCTCCAGTTCGCAGGCACACTCGACAACCCGCTCGCCGTCCGCTCCGACGCGGTGGTGACGGTGCCGTAGCGTCGACGGGGTGGACGGCGAGGCACTGCAGAGGACGGCAGCACTCCGGGCGCGCGAACTCCCCGCGTCGACACTGGAGTTCCCCTTCGGGCCCGGGTACGACGTCTACAAGGTCCGCGGCAAGATGTTCATGTTCTTCGTCGAACTCGACGGGCGACCGGTGGTCACGCTCAAGGCCCTGCCCTCGGACGGGATGGCCCTGCGGGACGCGCACCGGGAGATCACGCCGGGCTACCACATGAACAAGCGTCACTGGATCACACTGCACCCCGGCGGGACGCTGACCGTCGGCATGGTCGAGGAACTGGTCACCGAGTCCTATCGCCTGGTCGTGGCGGGCCTGCCCCGGGACCAGCAGCCGGTCGAGCCGCACGCCTTCGGCCGCCGACAGCGCTAGCCACGCTGACCGCGGACCGCGGACCGCGGGAGCGATCATGCGGCCACGGGCGATCAGCTGCCCGGCAGCGACCCCGTGAGCGAGTCGACGGGCAGCCGGTCCATCGACCCACCGACCGCGGTGGCGGCCGAGTCCGTCGGGACGACCCGCTCCAGCGCACTGCCCACGTAGGGCACGCCGCCGAGCAGTTCCGCGACGGAGCCGTGGTAGTCGCCCTGCGTGAACAGGTCACCAGAGTGGCCCAGCGCCGGCAGCACCCGGCAGACGGGGCTGACCGCAGCCGGGAGCCCCACGCCCACCGAGCCGGCGACGCTGCCGACGTTGCACACCGCCGTCGCCGCGGAGCCCAGCGGACCCGAGGCGTACCCGGGCAACGAGCCGGTGACCGAGCTCGGCAGGACCTCTCCCGCCGAACCGAGCGATCCCCCGTCCTCGCCACCCGCGGTGAGCGACGCCGGGTCGAGGCCGGCCGACGAGACGCCCTGGGCGGCGGCCGCCCCGGACGACAGGACGAGAAGGGCGCCGGCCAGGGCCCCCACGTACGCGATCGACTTGATGGACATGACGGGCCTCCGTTGGACACATGGCACCGCGGGCGAGGTGCTCTGAGAGGAAACCTAGCCACATCGCGCCGAAATTAACAGTTTTTTAGATTATCCGGGGCGCGATCGACGGTCGCGAACCGGCCCGCGGCGGGCGGGGATGAGGGATTCTGGGGCCATGACCGTGATCCCGTCCGCCCCCTCCGGCCACTCGCTGGCCGACGTCATGCCGTCCGTCGCCGCCTCCCTCGGCGCGGACACCGTCGACTCCCTGGGACTCGCCCCGACCCGCGACGCCGTGGTGGTGCTCATCGACGGGCTCGGCGCCGAGCTGATCCGCGATCACGCCGACGACGCGCCCACGCTCAGCGCCCTGACCGGTCGCGTGATCAGCGCCGGGTTCCCCGCCACGACGGCCACCAGCCTGACCAGCCTCGCCGTGGGCGCGCCGTGCTCCCAGCACGGGGTGATGGGCTACAGCTTCCGCCTGTCGCCCGAGCTCGGCGGCGCGGGGGCCTACTTCAACCCACTGCGGTGGACGCTCGACTCCTCGAGCGGGCCCTCCGCGATCGAGCTGCACCCGCCGCGCACGGTGCAGACCCGCCGCAGCGTCATGGAACTCCTCGCCGCAGACGACGTCGAGGTCACCTACGTCATGCGCGAGGACTTCCGCGACTCCGGGCTCACGCGCGCCGCGTTCCGCGCCGAGGGCGTCTACCGACCCGCGTCCTCGCTGGAAGAGCTCCGGGGCGGCATCCTGGACGCGGTGGGGGCGCCGTCGCGCCGGCGGCGTTTCGTCTACGCGTACTTCGCCGACCTCGACGTCATCGGCCACTTCCACGGGCCCGGCTCCCCGCAGTGGCGCGAGTCGTTGCGCGAGGTGGACGCGTTCGTCACGGACCTGGCGACCGACCTCCCCGCCGACTGCTCCCTGCTCCTCACCGCCGACCACGGGATGGTCTCGGCGGAGACCGTCATCGATCTCGACACGCTCCCCGAGCTGGCGTCGGACGTCGAGCTCGTCGCCGGCGAGGCCCGGGTACGCCACGCGTACGCCCGCCCGGGAGCGCAGGCCGACGTCCTGGCCGCGTGGCGCTCGGTGCTGGGCGGCCGGGCCCGTGTCCTCACCCGCGAGCAGGCGCTGGACGAGAAGCTGTTCGGTGCCGGATCGGAGCACGCCGCCCGGATCGGCGACGTCGTCGCGGTCGCCACCGGCGGGGTGGTCCTGGTGAGGTCGGTAAGCGAGCCGATGGAGTCCGCGATGACCGGCCATCACGGCGCCAACACGCCTGCCGAACAGCACATCCCGCTGCTCATCAGATAGTCGGCCCGGACGCCCGCGCCACCGGATGCAGCCGGTGGGGGCCGGCGCTACCGTCCGGACAGTGCGGCCACGCACGGACCCGCCACGAGAGGAGCCCCCATGAAGGCGGTCACCTGGCACGGCAAGCGTGATGTCCGCGTCGAGGACGTCCCGGACCCCCGCATCCAGGAGCCCTCCGACGCGATCGTCAAGATCACCAGCACCAACATCTGCGGGTCGGATCTACACCTGTACGAGGTGCTGGGTCCGTTCATGCACGAGGGCGACATCCTGGGTCATGAGCCGATGGGCGTCGTCGAGGAGGTCGGTCCGTCGGTCACCGACCTGTCGCCCGGGGACCGGGTGGTGATGCCCTTCCAGATCTCGTGCGGGCACTGCCACATGTGCGATCGCGGGCTGCAGACGCAATGCGAGATCACCCAGGTTCGATCGCATGGCTCCGGTGCCGCCCTGTTCGGGTACTCGGAGCTGTACGGCAGCGTCGCCGGCGGGCAGGCCGAGTACCTGCGCGTCCCGCACGCCGGGAACACTCACATCAAGGTGCCGCACGAGCACGCCGACGACCGGTACCTCTACCTGTCCGACGTGCTCCCGACCGCGTGGCAGGCCGTCGAGTACGCGCAGATCCCTGACGGCGGCACGGTCGTCGTGCTGGGGCTGGGCCCGATCGGCGACATGGCGGCGAGGATCGCCGCGCACCGCGGCTACCGGGTGATCGGAGTCGATCCCGTACCCGAGCGGCGCGCCCGACAGGCGCATCGTGGGACCGAGGTGATCGATCCGGAAGCCGTCGGCGGTGAGCTCGGGGACGCTATCCGGGACATCACCGACGGGCGCGGCCCGGACTCGGTGATCGACGCGGTGGGGATGGAGGCGCACGGCTCCCCCGCCGCTGGCGCCGCTCACGCGGCCACCGGGATGCTTCCCAGGTTTCTCGGGAAGAAGGTCATGGAGAACGCGGGGGTCGACGGGTTGGCGGCCGTCTACTCGGCGATCGACATCGTCCGCCGGGGCGGCACCATCTCGCTCTCGGGCGTGTACGGGGGCAGCGCCGACCCACTGCCGATGCTCACCCTGTTCGACAAGCAGATCACGTTGAAGATGGGCCAGGCCAACGTGCAGCACTGGGTGCCGCGGGTCCTGCCGCTGCTCACCGATGATGATCCGCTCGGCGTCGACGACTTCGCCACGCACCGTCTCCCCCTCGCCGACGCGCCCCGTGCCTACGAGATGTTCCAGAAGAAGGAGGACGGCGCGGTCAAGGTGGTGCTGACGCCGTGACCGGACGAACCGGGCGCCGACGCCGCCGACGACTCCTGGCGGGGGCCATCGCAGCGTGCGTTCTCACGACGACGGCCGCATGCGGTGGGTCGATCCCCCGCGACACCGACGGGAGCCTCGACCGCATCACCGGCGGCGCACTGCGTGTGGGCGTGACGGAGAACCCGCCGTGGACCGAGGTCGACGACGACGGGCGGGTCGCGGGCCGCGAAGTCGACCTCGTCACCGATTTCGCGGAGGAACTCGATGCGCGCGTCGAGTGGACGCCGGGTGTCGAGAGCGAGCTGGTGCGCTCGATGGAACGCGGTGACCTCGGCGTGCTCATCGGCGGCCTCACCTCGGAGTCGCCGTGGGAGAAGGACGTCGCTCTCACCCGCTCCTACGCGCAGCAGACCACCCCCGAAGGCGAGAGCAGGGAGCGGGTGATGGCCACTCCCCTCGGCGAGAACGGTCTCCTGGTCGCGCTCGAGAGCTTCCTCGCGAACACCGGGGAGGCGTCATGAGCCGGACCGGAGGCGGGCACGGCGGCACCGTGCAGAGCCACGGCGAGCTTCCGGACGCCGAGCGGGCCGCGCTGCGCCGGGCGGTACGCCTGGAGTGGGCGACGATCGCGGTCCTGGTCGCCACCGTCGCCGCCGTCTACGCCGTGGCGGGCCAGTCGCAGGCGATGAAGACGGCCTGGATCGAGGATGCACTCTCGTTCCTGCCGCCCCTGGCGTTCCTCGTATCGCTGCGGATCGCCGGCGCGGCGCCCTCGGCCCGCTTCCCGTTCGGTCGTCACCGGGCGGTCGGGGTCGGGCACCTGGTGGCCGGGGTGTCCCTCCTGGGGGTCGGCGCCTTCCTCGTCGTCGATTCCGGGATCAGCCTGGTGAGCGGCGAGCGTCCCCCTCTCGGCGTCCTGGAGATCGGTGGGTTCGTGTTCTGGTCGGGATGGCTCATGATGGCGGTCATGGCGCTGTCCTGCATCGGCCCGGTCATCCTCGGACGGTTGAAGGCGGCGCCGGCCGCCACCCTGCACGACAAGGTCCTCCACGCCGACGCGGATATGAACCGCGCCGACTGGAAGACCGGCGTGGCCACCATCGTGGGCGTCGCCGGGATCGGCCTGGGCTTCTGGTGGGCGGATGCGGTCGCGGCCCTGCTCGTCAGTGCCTCGATCATCCGGGACGGCGTCAACAACACGCGGGGCGCGATCGGCGGCCTCACCGATGCCCGTCCCACCCGGTTCGACGGCAGCGGGGTCCACCCGCTGGTGCACCGGGTCGATCGCGAACTCGCCGATGTGCCGTGGGCGCGGGACCACAGCGCGCGACTCCGCGACGAGGGGCACGTCTTCCATGTGGAGGCGTTCCTCGTGCCCGCCGCCGAGGAGGACGTCTCGGTGGACCGCCTGGCCGAGGTGCGGCGCCGTCTCACGGCGTTGAACTGGAAGATCGCCGACGCGGTGGTGACCGGCGTCTCCGAGGTCGACGACCATCACCGGCCCGTCTGACCAGCCGGGGTGCGGGCGGGCACCCCGGCTGGCAGGCTCGGGTCATGAACTCTCCCGATGAGATCCGCTCCGCGATCGACTCCGCGACCGTCCCGGACCAGCCGACCCTCGACCGTGCCCGGATGATCATCGTGGACAAGCTCGGCGAATGGGACAGCCTCGGTCTGGACGAGCTCGTCGAGTCGGTCTGCGAGGCCTACGAGTCGCCGTCCGGAGAGCCACTGCGCGTGGCTGACGTGGATCCGGCGGCGCCCGACGTCGACTCCCCCGCCCTGCGGAACCTGCGGTACGCCCGGGCGGCACGCACGGCCGTGATCGACCTGGAGCGCAACGGGAAGGTGGTCCCGGTCCGCGATCAGCCCGGCGACGCCGAGGCCGTGCCCGAATCCGGGGACGACGACGAGGTGGTCGACACCGTCAAGGAGACGACCGCCCGTGCCGCGGCGCGCGCGGGCACCGACGAGGTGATCCTCAGCACGGGTCCGGAGCCGGAGGGACGGCGGTTCGCGCTCGCGTGAACCCGGGCCGGCTCAGAGCTCCTCGGTGACCTCCGGGTGGGCGGAGTCGTCGAGGGGACGCACGGCACCCCCGGACATCGTCGAATCCCCGAGGCGCGCCTCGCGGTACTTGTCCGCCTGGGCCTGGCTGATGGGTTCGCGACGCCCGTCCTTGGCGTAGCACACCGGCGACCAGGTGCCGTGCGAGTCGAGCCGGGCGACGACCCGCTGGCGGAGCCGGAACGGCTGGAGCGTGTCCGACCAGGCCACGAGCAGGTCGAGGTCGCCGCTCCGGGCGTCCGGGAGTGAGTCCGTGGTGCAGAAATGCTGGACACTGCGCCAGACCGCATACGTCGACCCGGGCGCGGCGGTGGGGTTGACCGCGCCGGCCCCGGGCGACCGGGCCGCACGTGGGCGGGAGGCCGGCGTCGGGGCGGGAGCCGCCGGTGGTGGAGCGGTGTTCTCCCCCGACTCGACGCGGCGGCGGGCCTCCGCCATCCGCTGCTGCCGTCGCTCTGCCGCCGATCGCTTCTCGCTCGCGTCCCCGAAGCCCGTCATAGACGTGCACCCTACGCCGAACCTGCGCGGCGGCACCCCCGGCCGCCTCCCCGGGACAGGACTCAGGTCACATGTCCAGTCCGAGGTCCAGGGCGGTGACAGAGTGCGTCAGCGCACCCACGGCGAGGAAGTCCACGCCACACCGCGCGTAGTCGGCGGCCACGTCCGAAGTGAGGCCCCCGCTGGACTCCAGCCGCGTGCCGGGAGAGACCTTGTCGCGGCGCTGCACGGCGATCTGGGTCTGCCACACCGCGAAGTTGTCCAGGAGCACCAGGTCCACCCCCGCCTCGAGCATCTGGTCCAGCTGCTCGAGCGAATCGACCTCGACCTCGCACGGCAGGCCCGGGAACTGTTCGCGGACCGCCTCGAGGGCGGGGCGCACCCCGCCGGCGGCGACGACGTGGTTGTCCTTGACGAGGACGGCGTCGCCCAGCCCCAGTCGGTGATTGACGCCGCCCCCGCACCGCACCGCGTACTTCTGCAGCAGCCGCATGCCCGGGAGGGTCTTACGCGTGTCCCGCACGGCGCACCGGGTCCCCTCGAGGGCGTCCGCCCACTCGCGGGTCGCGGTGGCGATCCCGGACAGATGGCAGACGAGGTTGAGCATCGTCCGCTCCATGGTCAGCAGACCGAGCGCCGGCGCGGTGATCTCGGCGACGGCGTCGCCGGCCGCCACGCGGTCACCGTCGCTCGCCAGGAGCACGACGCGGGCGTCCTCACCGAGCACCTCCGTCGCCACCATCTCGATCAACGGCAGTCCCGCGACCACACCGTCCTGCCGGGTGACCATGCGCGCCACGGCCCGGGCCCCTGCGGGAACGGTGGCCACCGAGGTGGCGTCGGGGCCGTACCGCAGGTCCTCCTCCAGGGCGCGCCGGACGATCAGCAGCGCGTCCTGCCGGGTATCGGGGTCGACACCGGCGCCGAGCGCACCTGCCCGGTCGGCCGCTGCGCTCACTCCCCGGACCCCGGGTTGCCGATCGCCACCATCCGCTCCACGGACCCGCGGGCGGCCTCGGCGGTGGCGGCGTCCACGTGGACCTCGTCTGCGCCTTCGGCCAGTGTGCGGAGCAGCGCCGCCGGGGTGATCATCTTCATGTAGGGGCAGCTCGCGTTCTCGTTGACGGGCATGAAGTCGATCTCCGGCGCCGCCTTGCGCAACTGGTGGATCATGCCGACCTCGGTGGCCACCAGCACCTCGCCGGCACCCGATGCGCGGGCGGCGTCGACCATCCCGCCCGTCGACAGGATCTTCACCCGGTCGGCGGGGACCGCCCCCTCGGTGGCCAGGTGCAGGGCGCTGGTGGCGCACCCGCACTCGGGGTGCACGAAGAGCTCGGCCCCGGGGTGTGACTGCGACCGCTCGGTGAGCTGGTCGCCGTTGATCGCCGCGTGGACGTGGCACTCCCCGGCCCACACCAGCACGTTGTCCCGCCCCGTCGCGCGGCGCACGTGGGCACCGAGGAACTGGTCCGGCAGGAAGAGCACCTCGCGGTCCGGATCGATGGACTCCACCACGTCCACAGCGTTCGAGCTCGTGCAGCAGATGTCGGTGAGCGCCTTCACCGCGGCGGTCGTGTTGACGTAGGAGACCACGACGGCGTCGGGGTGCTCGGACTTCCATTCGGCCAACTGCTCGGCGTCGATCGACTCCGCCAGCGAGCACCCGGCCTCCTCGTCGGGGATGAGCACCGTCTTCTCCGGCGAGAGGATCTTGGCGGTCTCGGCCATGAAATGAACGCCGCAGAAGACGATGGTCGACTGCTGCGAGCTCGCGGCCAGACGCGAGAGGGCCAGCGAGTCACCCACGTGATGGGCGATGTCCTGGATCGCCGGGACCTGGTAGTTGTGCGCGAGGATCACGGCATCGCGCTCGGCGGCGAGTCTCCGGATCTCCTCCGCCCACTCCGCGGTGGGCTCCACCCCCGTGTACCCGTGCCGGCCCCGGCGGACCCGGTCTGCCAGCGGCGACGCGAGCCGCCGGGTCGTGGTCTGCGTTCCCGTGGCAGTGGTCATGTCTGCCCCTCCCGATCTCTTCGTCCGGGGCGAATACCATCCGCCCCGTTTTCGACTTACAATCGAAAACATGTCGAAGTGTAACACCGGACACGTCGTCCTCGTCGTCGTGGCCCAGGCGAGGCCGGTGCCCGAATCCTCCGCACCGGTGCTCCACGTGCTGCTCTGGCAGCACGCCCTCGGAGCGCAGGCGGGCCGGTGGGCGTTGCCGGGCGGCACCGTCAGGGACGACGAGGACCTCGCGACCTCCGCCACGCGGCAGCTCGCGGAGAAGGTCGACGTCCGGACGGTGAGCCACCTCGAGTCCGTCGCCGAGTTCTCCGACCCGCACCGGGTCCCCCGTTGCCGGGAGTTCGCCTCCGGATTCCTCGGCCTCCTGCCCTGCGACACCGATCCGGCCATCCCGGACGACACCGCGTGGTTCCGCGTGGACGAGCTCCCGGACACCGTTTACGACCACGCCGAGATCGTGGCCCGGTCGCGGGCGCGCCTGGCCGCCAAACTGTCCTACTCCACGCTCGGCTTCGCGCTCGCCCCGGAGGAGTTCACGCTCTCCGAGCTGGCCCAGCTCTACGCGGCCGCCCTCGGCCACCCGGTGGATCCGACCAACCTGCAGCGCGTCCTCACGCGCCGCGGCGAGCTCGTGCGGTGCGGGCGCAGCGCGCCCCCAGGCCCCACGGGCGGCCGGCCGGCCGCCCTCTACCGGTTCGCCGAACGACGACTGCGGATCACCGACCAGTTCGCGGCACTGCGGCCGCCCGCCCAGCGCGGCGGGGCGGGGTGACCGCGTCAGTCCGCGGCCGCGGCGGCCTGATCGGGTCCCGCGACGGGCTCGTCCCCGAGCTGTCGGGACGGACTGAAATGGGCCAGCGCGGCCACCGTGAACGCGGCGATCATCGTGCCCCAGACGAGCCAGCCGGTCCCCGGCGGGAAGAGGCCCCACTCCGGGCCGGACACCCCGTAGATCATGCGGCCGAAGAACAGTTCCCCGGCCGCCGGTGCCTGCGCGACGACCTGCCCGGCCTCACTGTCGGAGGGAGGCGAGGCGAGGAGCGCCGCCGCCGGCGAGGCGAGCGCGGCGACAACCGCACACACCAGACCCGGCAGGAGCACCAGCGCGGGCACGCCGGAGGGCCGGCGCAGCCCCGGGTGGCGGTGCCACAACACGAGCGCAGAACACGCCGCCGCGAACCCGAGCAGGATCGCGAGCATCAGCAGCTGGGCTCCGCCGGCCGCGCCCTCGTCGCCGATCCTCACCCCTCGGCCACCGCCCACCGACAGCAGCTCCGACCGCGGCGCTGCCAGCACCCAGAGCACGAGCGCGAGCACCGCCGGGGCGAGCATCCCCACGAGTGTCCCCCATGCGCCACGCCTCATCGGGGTTCCTACGAGCCCACGGGATCGTGGCCGGTCGGCGGCGAGATCATCATGCGCCGGACTGTACCAACGTGGGGACGGCGGCCTCTCTGTGGTCTAATCGGACCCGGCTCCGCCGCGCCGTGATCGCGTAGGCGCCGGGCCGGATCATCGTCCCGAACCCCGCCGAACCGTCAGGAAGTACCTGCCAGTGGCCTCCCCAGAATCTCCCACCGCGCCGCCTCGCCGGCCCCGGCGGAAGATGGCCTACAGGCACGACATCGACGGGCTGCGTGGCCTGGCCATCGCGCTCGTCGTCGTCTTCCACCTGTGGATGGGCCGTGTCTCCGGCGGCGTCGACGTGTTCCTCACGCTCTCGGGCTTCTTCTTCCTCGGCTCACTCATGCGTGGCGCCGCGGACGACCGGACCTCTCTCAACCCGCTGCCGCATCTCAAACGACTCGCGCGCCGCCTGTACCCGGCCCTGGTCGTCACGGTCACCGCCACCGTGGCGGGCACCCTGCTCATCAAGCCCCCCACGCAGTGGTCGGCGATCCTCGACCAGACCGCCGCGACACTGCTCTATTACCAGAACTGGGAACTCGCGTTCACCTCGCAGGACTACGCGGCCGCGGACGCGACCATCTCGCCGATGCAGCATCTGTGGTCCATGTCGGTCCAGGGGCAGTTCTACGTGCTCGCCCTGGTCGTCGTGCTCGGACTCACCGCCCTGTGGCGACGCGTCGTGCGGCGCGGCTCGCCCGAGCGACTGCTGCTCGCCGTCGTGATCGTCGGCACCGTGCTCTCGGCCTGGTGGGCCGTGCAGGGGCAGATCGCCAACCAGCCGTGGAACTACTACGACACCGGCGCCCGGATCTGGGAGCTCCTCATCGGTGGTATCGCGGCGGTCCTCCTGGCCGGGGTCGTCCTGCCGTGGCCGCTCCGGATGCTCACGACCGTGCTCGGCCTGGGGATGATCGTCAGTTGCGGCTTCCTCATCGACGGCGCAGCCCACTTCCCCGGTCCCCTGGCCTGGTACCCGATCGGCGGCGCGCTGCTGGTGGTCCTCGGCGGCAATCTGCCCGAGGGCGAGGTCGCGACGCCGCGACGAGACCCCGTCGCGTGGCTGCTCTCCGCCCGCGCCTTCCGCCGCCTCGGCGACATCTCCTACTCGCTGTACCTGTGGCACTGGCCGATCCTGATCCTGTGGCTCTCCTACACCCGCGAGCCGGGCCTGTCGCTGCTCGCGGGCGTGGTCATCGTCGTCGTCTCGGTGGTGCTGGCCCTGATCACCGAGAAGTACATCGAACGACCGCTGCGCATGCGCAGCCGGGCGAAGGGCCGCGTCACGCCTGCCGCCGCGGCGCGTGACGCGGCCCGGGGCGGCCCCGTACGGTCCGCTGCGGAGCACCAGCGGTTCGTGGGCGCGACCGCCCTCGTCGCCGTCGCCGCGGTCGCGAGCGTCGGCACCGTCGGTTGGTGGACCGCCACCTCGTCGTCACGATCGGCGGTGCCCTACGTCGACTCGGTCGTCGACGCCGACCACCCGGGCGCCCGCGCCTTCTTCGAGGGCGTCCCGACCCCCGAGGACGCCGACTACATCCCCTCGCCGGTGCAGGTCGTCCACGACCTCCCGGCCAGCACAATGGACGGCTGCATCGCCGACTTCGAGTCCACCGACGCACTGATGTGCGTGTACGGCGACCCGAACGCGGAACGCACCGTCGCCCTGGTCGGCGGATCCCACGCCGAGCACTGGCTCAGCGGGCTCGACGAGATCGGCCGGCACTACGGGTTCCGCGTGGTGACCGTGCTCAAGATGGGCTGCCCGCTCACGCTCGACGCCACGATCTCCGACAACGACGAGGGCCTGTACGAGAGCTGCGCGGACTGGACCCCGAACGCGCTCGCCGCGCTGGCCGGGCTCTCCCCCGATTTCGTCTTCACCACCGCCTCGCGTCCCGTCGGGGTCCTCGGCCCCGACGTGACGCCCCGCCAGTACGTCGATCTGTGGCGGGCGCTGGGTGACCAGGGCATCGGGGTGCTGGCCATCCGGGACACCCCGTGGATCAACCGCGGCACGGGCCCCGAACGCGCGGGCGACTGCCTCGGCGACGGGGGCACCCCCGAGGAATGCGGGATGCCGCGCGAGGTGTCCATCGCCCCGATCAACCCGTCGTCGCTCGCCGCGGCGGGACTCGACTCGGTCCGTCTGATCGACCTCACCGACGGGCTGTGCAGCGCCGACGGGTGCCCGGCCGTGGTGGGCAACGTGATCGTCTACCACGACTCCCACCACCTCTCGGCCACGTGGGTGCGGTCGGCCTCCGGTGAGCTCGCCCGGCAGATGGGGCCCGCGACCGGCTGGTGGTGACCGTCCCGGCACCGTGACGGGCCCGTCCGCTCACCGGCCGCCGGGGCTCACCTGCGGCCGTGGAGCCGGTCGAGTTCGCGCCGCTCGCGTTTCGTGGGCCGGCCCGCGCCCCGGGCCCGTCGCGGCTGCGAGGCCAGCATCTCCGCCGGCGGCGGGGGCGGCGATCGGTCGATGTAGCAGGTCGCGGCCACGGGTGCCCCGACGCGTTTACTCACCGTCTCCACGACCTCGAGGATGCGGGTCCGCCCCGGCGCGCCCGTGACCTGCACGCGGTCACCCGGTACGACGGTCTTCGACGGCTGCGCCGTCTCGCCGTTGATCTTCACATGACCGCCGCGACACGCGGCGGCCGCCTTGGTCCGTGACCGGAACAGCCGCACCGACCACGTCCACGCGTCCACCCGCACTGCCATGCCGCGAGCATATCGGAGGCGACGGCCGGGCTCGGACGCCAGAGCACCCGCGTGGGAGACTCGGGCGGACACCCCCTCGAGAGACCCGGAGTTCCCATGACCGACGCCGCCACCGCGCTCGAGACCATCCTCGACGACCGCCACAGCTGCCGTGGCTTCACCGGCGAGCCCGTCCCGGAGGAGACCATCGAGCGGATACTGCGGATGGCGCAGCGGACGGCGTCGTGGTGCAACTCGCAGGCCTGGCAGGTCGATCTGGTGTCGGGTCCCGCGACGGAGGCGTTCGCCACCGCGCTCACCGACTGGGTCGTCACGCATGAGATGCGGTCGGACCTGCCGGCGCCCGAGCGGTACGAGGGCGTGTACGCGGACCGCCGTCGGGCCAGCGGTTACGGGCTCTACACCGCCCTGGGCATCGAGCGTTCCGACCATGACGCCCGCGCCGGACAGATGCTGGAGAATTTCCGCTTCTTCGGCGCCCCCCATGTCGCACTGATCACCACGGACGCGGGCCTCGGGACATATGGCGCGGTGGACTGCGGAGGCTACGTGGCGACCTTCCTGTCGGCGGCGACCTCGCTGGGTGTGGCCACCTGCGCGCAGGCGGCGTTGGCGCTGTACTCGGACGGCGTCCGCGAACACCTGGGCCTGGGAGAGGATCGGCTGGTCGTGTGCGGGATCGCGTTCGGCTATGCGGACGCCGATCACCCGGCCAACTCGTTCCGGACCGAGCGCGCCGACCTCGGTGACGTGGTGCGTCACCACCAGAGCACCTAGGCGTCGGGCCCCTTGATGGCATTGCGCACCTGGACGCCCTTGTAGACCGCCACGATGCCCGCGAGGATCGCGACCACGGTGAAGAACGAGCTCGCGAACAGAGCGATCGGCAGCGACACGACGGTCACACCCGAGGCGATCAGCGCGACCTTGGCGTCCTTGCGGACCTGCTGCTTCTTGAGCTCGATCGAGTTGGGTTGGTAGGGCTGCATGCTCATACCTTCAGGATTCCACATCTCGCGGTTCAGCCGCGTTCTCGGTGGTCGTCTCCCCGGCCGGCTCCCAGTGGGCCCCTCCGGACGTGCGGGTGGCGAGGATGGGGTCGATCACCTCGATCGCCCCGGCGACGGTCATGCGGGCCCGCCTGCCGTACTCCACGTCCACCACCTGCGCCCCCGCGTCGCGCAGCGCGGACTCGAGCCCGCCGGCCACCGCGTGGTCGACCTCGGTGGCCCACGCGGGCATGTGTGTGACCTTCACCACCCGGGAGGTGCGCCACGCCTCGTCGAGCGCCGCCGAGACCGCCGCGCCATACGCCCGCACGAGACCGCCCGTGCCGAGCTTGGTGCCGCCGAACCAGCGCACCACCACGACGCACACCCCGCTGAGCCCGCTGCCCCGCAGCACCTCGAGCATCGGGGTCCCGGCGGTCCCGGAGGGCTCGCCGTCGTCGCTTGACCGCTCGATCCGGTTGGCGCCGGGGACGTCCACGAGGAAGGCACTGCAGTGGTGACGTGCCCCGGGGTGCGCCCGGCGCAATTCGGTGACCAGGTCGCGGGCGGCCGACTCGTCGTCGACCCGGCGCAGGACGCCGACGAACCTCGACCTCTTCTCCTCGTACCCGCCACGGACGTCCGGGCCGGAGGAGAGTGTGAGGACGGGCCCGCCGGTGGTGGTCATGGTCAGGTCAGGTATTCGTAGGCGGGCGTGCCGGGTTCCAGACGCTCGCAGTGGATGCGTGAGGCCTCCATGCGCTCGAGCAGGGAGTGCAGCCCGGTCGCCGACCCCAGTTCGATGCCCACGAGCGCGGCACCGTACTCGCGGTTGTTGCGCTTGAGGTACTCGAACAGGGTGATGTCGTCCTCGGGCCCCAGCACCTCGTCGAGGAACCGCCGCAACTGGCCGGGCTCCTGCGGGAAGGTCACCAGAAAGTAGTGCTTGAGCCCGCGGTGCACCAGGGAGCGCTCGATGATCTCGCTGTAGCGGGAGACGTCGTTGTTGCCGCCCGAAATGAGGCACACGACGGTCGCTCCGGCGTCGATGTCGAGATGCTCGAGTGCCGCGGTGGCCAGCGCCCCGGCGGGTTCCGCGATGACCCCCTCGGTCTGGTACAGCTCCAGCATCTCGGTGCACACCGCGCCCTCGTCCACGGTGACGACGTCGATGCTCCCGGACATGGACGAGATCACGCCGAAGGGGGTGGCGCCGAGCCTGGCCACGGACGCGCCGTCGACAAACGTGTCGACGGCGTCGAGCGTGACGGGCTCCCCCGCCTCCAGTGCCCGGGTCAGCGACGCCGCACCGGTGGGCTCCACGCCGACAATCCTGCAGTCCGGCGCGTAGTCGGCGAGGTAGGTGGCGATCCCGCCGAGGAGGCCGCCACCGCCCACCGGTACCACCACGACGTCGGGGGCCCGGTCGAGCTGGGCCAGGATCTCGGCGGCGATGGTGCCCTGGCCGGCCATGACCTCGGGATGGTCGAACGGCGGGACGACCGTCGCCCCCGTCCGCTCGGCGTCGGCCCTGGCCGCGGCCTGCGCGGCGTCGAAGTTGGACCCGGTGACCACCAGTTCGACCGCGTTGCGGCCGTGCGCGAGGATGCGGTCCCGCTTCTGCTTGGGGGTGTTGGCCGGGACGTAGATCCGTCCGTTGATCCCCAGACTGTGGCAGGCGAACGCGACGCCCTGGGCGTGGTTTCCGGCACTGGCCGCCACCACGCCGACGCTGCGCTCCTCTGCGGTCAACTGCGCCATGAGGTTGTAGGCGCCCCGGATCTTGTACGAGCGGACGGCCTGGTGGTCCTCCCGCTTGATCAGGACCGTCGCCCCGGACCGCTCACTGAGCCGGTCGCTCACCTGGAGTTCGGTGCACCGGATCGTGTCACCGATACGGCGGGCTGCGGTATCGATGTCGTCGGTGGTCACGGCCGGGGTGGTGGCGGAATCGGTGGCGGTCACGGGATCCAGTGTCCCACCAGAGCCGGGCGGGCACATCTGCCACCCCTCCCGCCGGCCCGACGAGGCGCCCGGGGCGGCCGGGGCGGCCGACGCTCAGCCGGCGAGACAGCCGGGTCCGAGGAGCGCCTTGAGGTCGCCCATGAGTGAGGACGACGGTTCGACGCGCAGGTGGTCGTCGAGCCGCAGCACCGTCGACGAGTCACCGTTGACCAGCCGCAGGTGCACGTCCGACGGTCCGGGGTGCCTGCCGAGGACCTGTTTGAGCGCGGTGACGGTCTCGATGGTGCACATGCGGGTGGCGAGCGTCAGCGCGAGCGGCGCGCCGTTGCCCCCCACCACCAGATCGGGCACCTCCAGGGTGTCGCCGAAGACGGAGACGCGGTCCTCCCGGATGTTGATGCGGGCCTTGACCAGCACCACGGCGTCCTCCGCGATGTCCATCGCGGCGATCCGGTAGGTCCGGGGGAAGAACAGGACCTCGACGCCGCCGTAGAAATCCTCGATGGTGACGATCGCCCACGGTTCGCCGTTCTTGTTGACCCGGCGGTCCACCCCGGAGATGATGCCGCCGATCGTCACGGCCGCCCCGTGGGGCAGTTCACCCTCGTGGATGGTGGCGATGCTGGTGTCGGTCTTCGCGCCGAGCGCCGACTCGAGTCCGTCCAGCGGGTGTCCGGAGACGTAGAGGCCGAGCATCTCGCGTTCGAGGGCGAGCTTCTGCTTGGTGTCCCACTCCTCGTCGGGGACCCGGACGGAGAACACGTCGCCGAACCCGCTGTCCCCCGCATCGTCGTCTCCCCCGCCGAACAGGTCGAACTGGCCGACGGCCTCCGCCTTCTTGGTGGCCATCACCGACTCGACCGCGTCGGCGTGGACCAGGAAGAGCCCCTTGCGCGGGTGCTCGAGGGCGTCGAACGCCCCGGCCTTGATCAGCGACTCCGTGACCTTCTTGGTACACGCCGTCTGGTCGATCTTGGCCAGGTAGTCGGAGAAATCGGTGAACGCCCCCTTGGCCTCGCGGGCGGCCACCACCGACTCGACCACGTGGGCGCCGACATTGCGGACGGCACCCATGCCGAAGCGGATGTCGGCGCCCACCGAGGCGAAGTTGATGAGCGAGTCGTTCACCGAGGGCGGCAGGACGCGGATCCCCATCTGTCGACAGTTGGACAGGTAGAGGGCGGCCTTGTCCTTGTCGTCGCCGACGGAGGTCAGCAGCGCGGCCATATACTCGGCCGGGTAGTTGGCCTTGAGGTACCCGGTCCAGAAGGAGACCAGCCCGTAGCCGGCGGCGTGCGACTTGTTGAACGCGTACGAGGCGAACGGCTCGATGGTGCCCCACAGCGCGTCGACGGCCTCCTTGGAGAAGCCCCGCTCGGCCATGCCCCCGGAGAACTTCTCGTACTCCGCGGCCAGCACTTCGGCCTTCTTCTTGCCCATGGCCTTGCGGAACCCGTCCGCCTCGCCGGCCGTGTACCCCGCGAGCTCGCGCGAGATGGCCATGATCTGCTCCTGGTACACGATCAGCCCGTGGGTCTCGCCGAGGATCTCCTTCAGCGGTTCCTCGAGTTCCGGGTGGATCGGCACCAGGTCCTGCTTGCCGTTCTTGCGGTCCGCGTAGTTCCAGTGCGTGCCCATCCCCATCGGTCCGGGACGGTACAGCGCGAGCGCGGCGACGATATCGTTGAAGCCGGTGGGCTTCATCCGCTTGAGCAGCTCGCGCATGCCGCCGGAGTCCAGCTGGAACACGCCCAGGGTGTCGCCGCGGGACAGGAGTTCGTACGTGGCCGGATCGTCGGTGCTCAGCGTGTCGAGGTCGATGTCCTCGCCCCGGTTGAGCTTGATGTTCTCGAGGCAGTCCCCGATGACCGTGAGGTTGCGCAGGCCCAGGAAGTCCATCTTGAGCAGCCCGATGTCCTCACAGGAGGGGTAGTCCCATCCGGTGATCAGGGCGCCGTCCTGCGCGCGCTTCCACATGGGGATCACGTCGAGCAGGGGCTCGGAGGACATGATCACCGCGCAGGCGTGCACGCCGGCCTGGCGGACCATGCCCTCGAAGCCGCGGGCGGTCTCGTAGATCCGCTTGACGTCCGGGTCCGTCTCGATGAGCTGGCGGACCTCGGCGGCCTCGCCGAAGCGCTCGTGCTTCGGGTCGGTGATCCCCGCGAGCGGGATGTCCTTGGCCATGACCGGCGGCGGCAACGCCTTGGTGATCCGGTCGGCGATGGCATACCCGGGCTGGCCGAAGTTGACGCGCGCGGCGTCCTTGATGGCAGCCTTGGTCTTGATGGTGCCGAAGGTGATGACCTGGGCGATCTTGTCGGCGCCCCACCTCTCACTGGCGTAGCGGATCATCTCACCGCGGCGACGGTCGTCGAAGTCGATGTCGATGTCAGGCGCGGACGGCCGTTCCGGGTTGAGGAACCGCTCGAAAAGCAGCCCGTGCTCGATCGGGTCGATGTTGGTGATCTTGAGGGCGTACGCCACGAGCGCACCGGCGGCGGAACCACGGCCCGGGCCCACCTTGATGCCGATCGACCGGGCGTGCTCGATGAGGTCACCGACCACGAGGAAGTAGCCGGGATAGCCCTTGCCCTTGATCACCTCGAGCTCGTACGCCGCACGGTCCAGGTACTCCTGCGGGACGCCGGACGGGAACCGCCACTCGAGGCCCTGATGGACCTCCTTGGCCAGCCACGTGTCCTCCGTCTCGGCTTCCGGCACGGGGAACTTGGGCATCCGGTCCCTGGGCTCCCAGATGTCCTCATAGGACTGGACGCGCTCGGCGACCCACAGGGTGTTGTCGCACCCCTCGGGGACCTCGGCGTCCCACTTGGCCCGCATCTCCTCGGCGGACTTGAGGAAGTACCCGTCACCGTCGAGCTTGAACCGGTTCTCGTCCGCGAGCGTCTTGCCGGTCTGCACGCAGAGCATGGCCTCGTGCGCGTGCGACTGCTCGCGGGTGACGTAGTGGCAGTCGTTGGTGACCAGAGGCGGCATCCCCAGGTCCCTGCCCAGCTTGATCAGGTCCTCGCGCACCCGGCGTTCGATGTCGATGCCGTGGTCCATCAGTTCCAGGAAGAAGTTGTCCTTGCCGAAGATCGACTGCCACTTCTCCGCGGCCTCGTACGCCTCCTTGTGGTGGCCGAGCCGCAGCCGCGTCTGGATCTCACCGGAGGGGCAGCCGGAGGTGCCGATCACGCCCTCGGCGTGCTCCGCGAGGATCTCGGCGTCCATCCGCGCCCACTTGCCCAGCTGCCCCTCGTACGAGGCGAGCGAGGACAGCAGGAAGAGGTTGCGGAGCCCGGTCGCGTTCTCCGCGATCAGGGTCATGTGGGTGTAGGCGCCCGAGCCGGAGACGTCGTCGCTCTTCTGGTGCTTCTCCCCCCAGAGCACGCGCTTCTTGTTGAAGCGCGATTCCGGGGCGACGTACGCCTCGATGCCGATGATCGGCTTGATCCCGGCGCTGACGGCCCGCTTGTAGAAGTCCGACGAGCCGTACATGTTGCCGTGGTCGGTCATCCCCACCGCGGGCTGGCCCAGACGCGTGGCCTCGTCGAACAGGGGGTCGATCTGCGCCATCCCGTCCAGCATCGAGAACTCGGTGTGATTGTGCAGATGCACGAACTGGGATCCGCCCACGCAGCATTCCTCCTACGGTTGGTCCGGCCCAGTCTAGGTCGGTTCTCCGACAGTCCTCGAAACCCCGCGACGCGCTCCGCGTGGCGGCCTCCCGGCCAGCGTGAACGCGATGACCGCCACCCAGATGAGGGCGAAGCCGGTCCACTGGACGGCGTCGAGTCTCTCCCCCACCACGATCAGCCCCCACGCCATCTGGAGGCCGGGGACGATGTACTGGAGCATCCCGACGGTGGCCAGCGGGATGCGCTGGGCGGCCACCGCGAACAGCAACAGCGGGATCACGGTCACGAGTCCGGAGGCCGCCAGGAGCAGGGAGTGGCCCGCGCCGTGGCCGGTGAAGGTGCCCACGCCCGTCCACCCCATCCAGATCAGCAGGGCGAGCGCGAACGGGGTGGTCACCGCCACCTCCCCGGTCATCCCGGTCACCGGGTCGACACGGAGCTTCTTCTTCATCACCCCGTACATGCCGAAGCTCAGGGCCAGGATGACCGACAGGTAGGGGAAATGCCCGTACCCCACGGTGAGGACCGCGACGGCGACGACGGCGAGGGCCACGGCCAGCACCTGCGGACGGTTGAGCCGCTCCCGGAAGACCAGGACGCCGAGGAGCACGCTGACCAGGGGGTTGATGGTGTAGCCGAGAGCGGCTTCGGTGACGCGGTCCGAGTTGACCGTGTAGACGTACACGCCCCAGTTGGCGGAGACGAACACGGCCGCACCGAAGATCCGCACCCAGGAGGCCCGGTCGATAGCCGTCAGTCGTCGCCAGCCCCGCATCACCGTGACGACCAACGCCATCACGACGAAGGACCAGACGATCCGGTGGGCCAGGATCTCGACCGCGCCGGCCGGCTCGAGCAGCGGGAAGAACGCCGGGAAGAAGCCCCACAGCGTGTAGGCGAGGACGCCGGTGAGCATGCCGATGCCCACTGACCGTTCACTCCACGCCCGGTCCTGCCCGCCCGTCTTCTCGCCCTCGCTCACCCGCGCAACCCTAGCCCCGCCGCGGGCCGCCCGGCTTCTCGGCTGACACCCCGGGGGTGCCGCCCCGAGCCGGGCCGTCAGGCCTCCGGGACCGGCGCGCCGTCAGGGAGCGGGTCGGCCGCATCGCGTTGCTGAGGAAGCAGCGGGCGCACCGCGAACCGGCCCCACACCGCGTCCGGCGGCAGCGCGTCGACGGACCGGACCCCCGGTTCGTCGGCCACGTCCCGCAGCGTCGCCGTGTCGGCCCGCACGATCAGCGCGATGACCGCCGGGGCCCCTGCCCGCACCCGCGTCGCGGTCAGTGCGTGCGCCTGCGCGGCGCGGCCGGTGTCCTGTGTTCCCGCCGCAGCGCGGGCGATGCGGTCGAGCGCCCGCGCGAGCACCGGCGCCCGGCCCGCTTCCCCGGCGGCCGGCTCGGCGAGGGTCTGTGTGAGGACGGGCATCGCCACCCCGGGCTCCGGCGTCTGCGCGTACAGCGTCGACACGCGTGGGAGACCGGCCGTCGCCTCCGCGGCCTCGGCCGCGGTCCACGGGCGCTCCGTGGTCACCAGTGCCCACCGCGGGCCGGTCGCTGCCGGGGTGTCCGTGGCGAGGGAGTCCGCGGCGCGCTGCAGGTACGCGGCGACCGGCTCACCGGGATCGGGGCCGAGGGCGTCGCTCATCACGCCGGGACTGCGCGGCAGTTCGGTACGCAGTGCGGTGAGGATCACCACGAGCGCCAGGACGATCACCACGCCGACGCCCAGTGTGGTGACGGCGCCGCGGAGGACGGTCCGGAGTCTCACGGGCGGACTGACCTCACGCCGGCCTCAGGGTGTCCAGCGCGTGTTGCAGGTCCTCGGGGTACGGGCTGGAGAAATCGACCCGGGAGCCCGTGCCGGGATGCTCGAAGCCCAGGCCGACCGCGTGCAACCACTGCCGCTCCAGTCCCAGGCGGGAGGCCAGGACCGGGTCGGCCCCGTAGGTGAGGTCCCCGGCGCAGGGATGGTGCAGGGCGGAGAAGTGCACGCGGATCTGGTGCGTCCGCCCGGTCTCCAGCTGTACCTCGACGAGCGTGGCGGCCTGGTGCGCCTCCAGCGTCTCGTAGTGGGTGATCGAGTGCTTGCCGTCGGAGGTCACGGCGAACCGCCAGTCCGACGACGTGTGCCGACCGATCGGGGCGTCGATGGTCCCGGTCAGCGGGTCGGGGTGCCCCTGCACGAGCGCGTGATAGGTCTTGTCCACCGTGCGGTCGCGGAACGCCCGCTTGAGCAGCGTGTATGCACGCTCCGACGCCGCCACAACCATGAGACCGCTGGTCCCCACGTCCAGGCGGTGGACGATCCCCTTGCGCTCCGGCGGGCCGGAGGTGGAGATGCGGTACCCGGCGGCGGCCAGGCCGCCGATCACGGTGGGCCCGGTCCACCCCACCGAGGCGTGCGCGGCCACACCGACGGGCTTGTCGACGACGACGATGTCGGCATCCGAGTAGATGACCGTCATCCCCTCGACCGGTTCCGCGACGACTGCGGGTTCGGCACGTGGCTCGGGCATCTCGACCTCGATCCACGACATGCCGGTGAGCTTGTCCGACTTGCCCACGGTGCGGCCGTCGAGAACCACCTTGCCCTCGGCGGCGAGGTCGGCGACGGCCGTCCGGGAGATGCCGAGGAGCCGGGACACCCCCGCGTCGACCCGCAGTCCCTCGAGGCCGTCGGGGACCGGAAACGTGCGCACCTCACCCATCTGCGGACCCCCCGCGCTTTCCGTCCTCGCCACGAGAGCCGTCGTAGTCGATCCCCCGCAGGACGGTCACCGCGAGCACGATCACCCCCGCGACCAGGCAGGAGTCCGCCACATTGAAGACCGGCCACCACCCCACGGACACGAAGTCCACCACGTGGCCGCGCAGCACCCCCGGCGACCGCACGAAGCGGTCCACGAGATTGCCCGCGGCGCCACCGAGGATCAGTCCGAGGCCCCACGCCCACCAGCTCGAGTGGATCCGCCGGGAGAACCAGAGCAACCCCAGCACCACGGCCGTCGCGACGAGGCTCAGGACCACGGTCGCGTCGGTCCCGAGCGAGAACGCCGCCCCCGGGTTGCGCAGGAGGACCAGCCGCACCGTCTCCCCCACGAGGTCGACCGCCGGCGCGCCCTCGAGCTCGGCGACCGCGACGAGTTTGGTGACCTGGTCCACGATCACGATCACCGCCGCGATCGCCAGCATGACCACGGGCCCGGCGCGGAAGTGCCCGGGGGTCGCACGGTCTGGGTCCGGTCCCGGCGCGTCTGACCGCGTCCCGTTGGTCTCCGTCATGTCCTGCAGTATCCCTGATGTGGCGGTGGGCGCCGGGGCGCAGGGGGTGCGACCTCTAGGCTCGGGTGTCGTGATCCCTCGACTGACCGCCCCGTCTCGTCCCTCCGCCGCCCCGCGCACGGGTCCCGCCCGCCGGGTGGCCGCCGCCGCGCTCGCCGCTGCAGTGCTGTCCACGGCGGTGGCGTGCGCGCAGGACGAGACCGCCGAGGAGGGCCCGGCCCCCGCCGGTGACGAGGCGGCCGAGACTCTGGAGCCCGCGGTCCGGGTCGACGCCGGCCCGGCCCCCGAGGTCGAGGTCCTCGAGGCGGGCGGAGGCGAGCGTCGGGTTCTGGCCTACGCGCCGTCGAGCGAGCCCGCGGTGGTCGCCGTCACCCGGTCGGCGTCGGCCACCACCGCCGTCCCCGGTGCCGAGCCGAGCACCCAGACCACGCCCGCACAGACCCTGACCGTCGAGGGCAGCTCGGAGCCCGACGTCGACGGCGCACAACGGGCCGAGGTCACCGCGCGGGAGTTCACCTCCGTCGACGAGCACCGGAACGCGCAGTTCGCCACGGCGGCGGGCTTCACGGTGACGTGGACGCGCGACGCCGACGGGAGCGTCCGCAGCTATTCACTCGAGGCCCCGGCGGGCGCGACTGACGCGGCCCGCGCCGGCATCGAGGTCACCGCGGACGTGGTGGCCGACGCGACGGTGATCTGGCCGACCGAGGAGATCGGCGTGGGGGCACGATGGACCGTCACCGACCGGGTCGACGATGCGGTCGCGCCCACGCGGGTGGTGACCTACGAGCTCACGCGTCTCGAGGGCGACCTGGCCACCGTGCGCTCGTCCACCACCGCGCCCGAGACCGCTCCGGTACTCACCGCACCGGCGCCCGACGGGGGGCCCGACGTCGCACTGGAGGTGGACACCTACGACGTGACCGGCTCCGGAGAGTTCACGGTCGATCTGCGCGCGGCGCTGCCCGCCGAGGGACGCACGGAGTCCTCGACGCGAGCCGTGTACGTCGACCCCGACTCGGGGCTACGCACGACTCACGACGAGGACTCGGCGCTGGAGTTCAGCCCGGCGGGCTGAGCCGGTGATCGGCCGTGTCAGGCCACCGCGCAGCTCGGCGGCGCCTCGAGGCCGGCGTTGGTCACCAACGCGCACGCGAACGACTGCTGCAGCTGCCACTGCCCGTCCTGCTGGATGAACTGGGCCTGGACGTTGATGTCCTCCTGGCCCGGCTGCACGATCACGGTGTTGGCGATGAGCGTGCCGGGGATATCGCCCTCGGCCACGCCGGTGATGCTCACGTCGGCGCCCTGCTCGGCCTTGAGTGCGGCGATCTGATCGAACAGCTCGGGCGACTCGGCCCCGCCCTCGACCAGGTCGAGCTTCTCCTCGACCGGGACGGCCGGATCCGAGGCGCGGTTGAGGAGGTCGGTGAGCTCCTCCGCCGTGGGCACCGCGGCCTGCTCCTGGGACGTGGTGGGCGCGGGGGCCGTCTCGCGGCCCTCGTCGTCGTCGCCACAGGCGGCCAGGCCGCCGAGTGCGAAGGCGGAGAGGGAGACTGCGGCGATGGTCCGTCGAAGACTCACGCGTGGGTCCTTTCGTCGTGATGTTCGGGTCGGGATACCGGCCCAACGAACGCGGATGGGCCATTGTTCCACACTTCCCGGCCGGGACGGTTGACGACCGCTCCCGCGGACGCCACTGTGGACCGCGTGAACACCGCCGAGACCAGCACGGACACCCCCCATGTCGTGATCTGTACCACCGGGGGCACGATCGTGGCGTCCACGAGCGCCGACGGCGTGGTCACGGCCGGGGACTCGGATCCCGCCACCGAGACGATGCTCGCGGAGCTGAGGTCGGTCCTCCCCGGATCCGTCCGCGTCTCGGCGCGGTCGGTTCTGGACGCCGACTCCGCCACGTTCGGCCCGCCGCAGTGGGATGAGATCACCGACGCCGTGGCCGAGGTGCTCGCCGACCCGGGCGTGTCGGGGGTGGTGGTGGCGCACGGCACGGACACGCTCGAGGAGACGGCGATGGCCCTGGATCTCCACCACCGTGACCCCCGCCCGGTCGCCGTCACCGGCGCCCAGTTGCCCGCCGACCACCCCGAGGCGGACGGGCCCGCCAACCTCCTCGACGCCGTCCTCCTGGCGGCCGACCCCGTCTCCCGGGACCTCGGCGTGCTGGTGGTTCTCGGGCGCGCCATCCTCCAGGCCCGCGGCGTCCGAAAATGGCACACCACCGAGCCCGTCGCCTTTGCCCGCAACGCCCCCGATCTTCCCGTCGAAGGGCTGCCCCCCGAGCTCGAGAGGCCGGTCCTGCCCGCTCGCGCGCGGTTCGACTCCGTCCGGGTCGACGTGGTGGCGTGTCCCCCCGGCGCCGATGCGGCCGCGCTGCACGCGTGTATCGATGCCGGCGCCCGGGGGCTGGTGCTCGAGGGCTCGGGGTCGGGCAACCTGCCGCCGCGGGTGGCCGAGGCAGTCGTCGACATCTCGGAGCGGCACCCGGGAGTCGTGGTCGTGGTCAGCAGTCGGGTCCCGCGCGGGGAGGCCACCGCCACCTACGGGGGCCCGGGCGGGGGCGCCGAGCTGGCGCGCCACGGGGCTCTGCCGTGCGGCTACCTGCGGTCCGGGCAGGCGCGGGTGTTGCTCACAGCGCTGCTCTCCCTCACCGACCCCGACGACGAGGGCGCGGCGGCACGGGTGCGACGGGACTGGTCCCGCCACCACCTCTACGCCTGATCACCAGCCCAGAGAATCCAGCGGGTCCGCGGGCTCGAGCACCGGATCCTCCTCGGAGAACGTCCGCATCCGCCCGGCGCCGGTGGCCGCAGTCTCGAAGCGCACCGAGACGCGGCCGTGTCCCGAGCCCTGCACCCATCCGTGCCCGTACTCGGGGTGCCGCACGTCCGCCCCGGTGGCGAACCGACCGACCTCCCTACTCCGCCAGGCTCCGATCTCCGGGATCGCGTGCGTGCCCTGCTCGTCGCCCTCGGAGAGCTCCTCGGTATGGGAGGTGACGGTGGTCCCGACGCCGACGAGGTCGGCCGGGTCCTCGCCGGGGCCGACGGCCTCGTCCGTCGACCACCCCCGGCCACCGGGCGCCCCGGCGGCGTGGTCCACCACGATCTCCTGCTCGAAGAGGGCGTCCTGGTGGATCTCGGTGAGCCCGGAGACCCCCACGCCGAGCAACCGGACGGCCCCGAAGTCGACCGGGTCCGGCGCCAGCGAGCGTGCCATCGCGATCACCGTCTCCAGCGACGTCGTGCCGGTGGGGACCGTCGTCGACCTGGTGATCGAGGTGAAGTCCGGCCGTTTGACCTTGACCGTGACCGTCCGGGCGGCCCGCCCGTCCGCCACCAGCCGCCGGTGCGCGGCCCCGGCCGCCCCGCGTATCGCCTCGTCGACCTGCGCCGCGGTGGTCAGGTCGCGGGCGAACGTGCTCTCCGCGCTGATCTGCTTCGCCTCGGCCCGCTCCCGGACCGGCCTGTCGTCATAGCCCCGGGCGATGCGGGCGATGGCGGGACCCACCGTCCTGCCCAGCGCCTGCGCCACGTCGTCGTCGTCCATCGCGGCCAGGTCGGCGATGGTCGTCACCCCGAACTGTGACAGTCTCTCCCCCGCGACCGGGCCAACCCCCCACAGACTCCGCACCGGCAGTGGGTCGAGTACCCGCGCGTGATCACCGCGGGCCACCACCGCCACCCCGTCGGGTTTGGCCAGGCCGGAGGCGATCTTCGCGTACTGCTTGCCGGCCCCGGCCCCGACCGACGCCGGGAGTCCGGTCGCCCGCCGGATGGCCGCGCGCAGTTCCTGGGCCCACTGACGGGTCCGGTCGGGATCAGCCCCGCGCAGTTCGGCCGGCTCGAGGAACGCCTCGTCCACCGACACCTGTTCGACCACCGGGACGGCTGCGGCGAACACCTCGAACACGCGCCGGCTCAGCGCCTTGTAGACCGCCATCCGGGGCGGCAGGAAGACCGCCGACGGACCCACGAGACGCCGGGCCTGGTGCGAGGGCATGGCCGAGTGCGCGCCGTACGCGCGGGCCTCGTACGAGCACCCGGCCACGACACCCCGCCCGCCGACGCCGCCGACCAGCACGGGCCGCCCCCGCAGGGTCGGCCGGGTGAGCTGCTCACAGGAGGCGAAGAACGCGTCCATGTCGACGTGCAGGACCCACCGGTCCTGCCCCGCTCCCACGTCGTCGCCGCCGGGTCAGACCCGGGCCAGGGTCATCCGGAGGCCCTCGGCCAGCTCGAGCGGCTCGCCGTCATCCGCGTCGAGCGCGTCGACCACCGCGAAGTCGGTCGCCAGGACCTCTCCCGCGATCAACTCCGCGTGGCGGTCGGCCCATCCCCGACGCTCCGACGGGACCTCCAGGCGCACCCGGATGCGATCGGTGATGTCGAGCCCGGCGCCTCGCCTGGCCTCCTGGATCTCCCGGACCCGGTCCTTGGCCCAGCCCTCGGCCTCCAGCTCCTCGGTCACCGTCAGATCCAGCACGACCAGCGCGGCCCCGCCGGGCAGGGCGGCCGTCGACTCCGGATCGGCGGCCACCAGCCGATGCTCGAACTCGCCGGATTCCAACTCGATGCCGCCGGCCGTGACCACGCCGTCGACCTCGCTCCAGTCCCCGGACTTGGCCGCCTTGATACACACCTGGACGTCCTTGCCCAGGCGCGGGCCCGCGGCGCGCGCGTTGACCGCCAGTTCCATGCGCCCGTGGGCGGCGACGTCGTCGGTGAGGTGCACCTCGCGGACGTTCACCTCCTCGGCGATCAGCCCGACGAACGGCCGGAGGCGTTCCGCCTCCGGCATCGCCACGACCAGCGAGTTGAGGGGCAGGCGCACCCGGAGCTTCTTGGCCTTGCGGATCGACGACACGGTCGAGCACACGTCGCGGACCGCCTCCATCGTCTCCACCAGGTCGTCGTCGTGCGGCAGATCGTCGGTGGCCGGCCAGTCCACCAGGTGGACCGACTCCTCTCCCGTCAGTCCGGCCCACACGACCTCGGACATGAGCGGCAGCAGCGGGGCCGCCAGCCGCATCGTGGTCTCGAGCACCGTGTACAGGGTGTCGAACGCATCGCGCGCATCCCGTCCCGAGGACTCGCCGGCCCAGAACCGCGAGCGGGACCGCCGCACGTACCAGTTGGTCAGCGCGTCCGCGAAGCGGCGGAGTTCGTCGCAGGCGGCCGCGATGTCGGTGATGTCCAGCGCCGCCGTCATGGCGTCCCGCGTGGCGGCCAGCCTGGCCAGGATGTAGCGGTCCAGGACGTTCTGTGAATCGGTGCGCCAGGTGGCGCGCTCGGCAGCGTACAGCTGGAAGAAACTGTACGAGTTCCACAGCGGAAGCATGGCCTGGCGCACGCCCTCGCGGATGCCCTGCTCGGTCACCACGAGGTTGCCGCCGCGCAGGATCGGCGAGCTCATGAGGAACCAGCGCATGGCGTCGGAGCCGTCACGGGAGAACACCTCGTTGACGTCCGGGTAGTTGCCCTTGGACTTGCTCATCTTGAGCCCGTCGTTGCCCAGGACGATCCCGTGTGCGGCGACGTGCGTGAACGCCGGGCGGTCGAACAGCGCGGTGGCCAGCACATGCAGCGTGTAGAACCAGCCGCGGGTCTGCCCGTTGTACTCCACGATGAAGTCACCCGGGAAGTGGGTCTCGAACCAGTCCTTGTTCTCGAACGGATAGTGGACCTGGGCGAACGGCATGGCGCCGGACTCGAACCAGCAGTCGAACACGTCGGGCACGCGGCGCATCGTGGACCCGCCCGTCGGGTCATCGGGGTTGGGCCGGGTGAGCTCGTCGATGAAGGGGCGGTGCAGGTCGGTCGGGCGCACACCGAAGTCCCGCTCGAGCTCGTCGAGTGAGCCGTAGACGTCGACGCGCGGATAGGCCGGGTCGTCCGACTCCCACACCGGGATCGGCGCGCCCCAGTAGCGGTTGCGGTTGATGTTCCAGTCGCGGGCGCCCTCGAGCCACTTGCCGAACTGCCCGTCGCGGACGTGCTCGGGCATCCACCGGATCTGCTCGCGGTTGAGCTCGACCATCCGGTCGCGGAACGCGGTGACCTGGACGAACCACGCGGGCAGCGCCATGTAGATGAGCGGCTTGCCGGACCTCCAGGAGTGCGGGTAGGAGTGCTCGATCGTCTCGTGCCGGATCAGGCGGCCCGCCGCGCGCAGGTCGCGGGAGATGCCGGCGTTGGCGTCGAAGACGAGCTGTCCCTCGTACGGCGGGACCTCCCCGGTGAACTTCCCGTCCGGCCCGACCGGGATCACCAGCTCGATGCCGGCCGCCTCGCAGGCCACCTGGTCCTCCTCACCGAACGCCGGTGCCAGGTGCACGACGCCGGTGCCGGAGTCGGTGGTCACGTAGTCGGCGGCCAGGACGACGTGCGAGTTGGCGTGGCCTGCGAAGAAGTCGAACGGCGGAACGTAGGACAGTCCCACGAGCTCGGTGCCCTTGACCGTGGCGACGGTCTCGGCGTCGTCCCCGAACTCGGCGACGTACTCGCCCCGGCGGGCCTCGGCCAGGACGAAGCTCCGCCCGGCGAGGGGCCCCGAGTTCACGCGGACCACGCAGTAGTCGATGTCAGGGTGGACGGCCGCGGCGAGGTTGGACGGCAGCGTCCAGGGCGTGGTGGTCCAGACCAGCGCCTCCGCGCCGTGGAATGGGCTGTCCTGCGGTGCCTCGAGCGGCAGCCCCACCGTGACGGCCGGGTCCTGCCGCATCTTGTACGCGTCGTCCAGGCGCGTCTCCTGGTTGGACAGCGGGGTCTGCTCGTACCACGAGTACGGCAGCACGCGGAAGCCCTTGTAGACCAGGCCCTTGTCGTAGAGCCGCTTGAACGCCCACAGAACCGACTCGGTGAAGTCGATGTCGAGGGTCTTGTAGTCGTTCTCGAAGTCCACCCACCGGGCCTGACGGTGGACGTACTGCTCCCAGTCGTCCGTGTACTGCAGCACCGACCGCTCACAGGCGGCGTTGAACTCGGCCAGCCCCATCTCGAGGATCTGTGACTTCTCGGTGATCCCCAGTTGCTTCTCCGCCTCGAGTTCGGCCGGCAGGCCGTGGCAGTCCCATCCGAAGCGCCTCTCGACGAGGTAGCCGCGCATGGTGCGGTAGCGCGGGATCACGTCCTTGACGTACCCGGTGAGCAGGTGGCCGTAGTGCGGGAGGCCGTTGGCGAAGGGGGGCCCGTCGTAGAAGACGTATTCCTCGGCGTCGGCCCGGTTCCGGATGGACGCACGGAAGGTGTCGCGCTCGTCCCACCGCTCGAGCACCCGCTCCTCGAGTGCCGGGAACGACGGCGACTGTGTGCTCGCCCCGCCGGTCAGGTCGAGCAGCGGGTAGGCGCTACCGGTGGCGTTGGGCTCGGTGCTCATCTGGGGCGGACTCCTCGCGGTACGGGCCCGACGCGGTTCGTGCGATCCGCAGGGCCTACTTGCCTGGAATCGGGGACGAGCCGGACATGTGGCGTGTCCGTCCGCGGTACCACCCCGGTTGACGACGGTGCGCGTCGCCCTCTCGTGGGTCGGGGCTCCGATGCCCCGCTTCGGTTCTACTGAGCCCGCCCGAGGCGTGACCGTTCTTCCGAGCGCTCCCCGGTGATGGCCGGTTCACAGCGCATCCGACTCTCGGCCGGACGAGTCCAGATACTACCCTTCGGCGCGCATATCCGCTTGTCCCGCCTGACCGTCGGTCTCGGCCGGCTCCCCCTCGGACGGATCCCCGCCCGCCCCGCGACCCCGGACGAGGTCCAGGAGCAGGAGCACCAGTCCCATCGCGCCCACCCCGATACACGCCCACGCCCACGCGATCTGGCCGGTGGCGACGGCGGCGACGAGGAACGCGAAACCGAGGATCGTCAATCCGAGTGCGGCGACGAGCATCCCTGCCTCCTGCTGTGTCCCTGGCCGTCCCGCAGTGCTCTGTGCGGGTCTCACCCCCGAATATACGTCGGTCCCCGCCCCCGGAGCAGGGGCGGGGACCGATCGGGGTCTGGCGGTGGTCTACTCGGAGCCCGAGCCGCCGTCCCGCTTGGTGCTCTGATCGCTCGAGCCGGTGGAACCGGTGGACCCGGCCGTGCCCACGGATCCGGACGTCCCGGTCGAGCCGGTGGTGGTCTCCGGCGGCGCGGAGGGCGCAGCGGAACCGGCCTTGCCCAGCTCGTTGAGCTGGTTCTCCAGGTAGCTGGTGAGCCTGCTGCGGTAGTCCTTCTCGAAGGTGCGGAGCTGGTCGATCCGTCCCTCCAGCACGCCGCGCTGCTGGTTGATCGTGGCCATGATCTCGGTGTGCTTGCGCTCGGCGTCCGCCTGCAGGGCGTCCGCCTTGGTCTGCGCCTCCTTGACCTGCTGGTCGGAGCGCGTCTGGGCGTCCCTGACGATCCCCTCGGACTTCGTCCTGGCCTCACCGAGCAGCTTGTCGGCCTCCTTGCGGGCGTCACCGACCATCTTCTCGGACTCGGTCTTGGCCTCGCCGACGAGACGGTCCGACTCCCCGCGCGCCTTGCTCATGAGGCCGTCGGATTCCTTCTTGGCCTCGCCGGTGAGCCGGTCGGCCATCTCCTGCGCCATGGCCAGCACACGCGCCGCACGCAGGTGCGTCTCCTGGTTGGCGAGACCGTCCTCGTCCCCCTCGGCGGACGCGCTCGACCCGAGCGACGGCGTGGCCGCGGCGGCCGGGGCTGTTGCGGCGGCCGCCGGCGCAGCAGCAGCGGGTGCGGCGGCCGGGGCCGACTTCTCGCCACTGTCCGCGGCCTGGCCGCTCGCCGACGTGGCCGCGGCCTTGTCCCCGCCCTTGTCCGCCGCGTCCTTGCGCGCCTTCTCCAGGTCCTTGGTGAGCTCGTCCACCCGCTGACGCAGGTTGTCGTTGTCATTGACGAGGTCGGCCAACTCCTGTTCGACGATGTCGAGGAACTGATCGACCTCGTCCTCGTTGTAGCCACGCTTGCCGATCGGCGGCTTGGTGAACGCGACGTTGTGCACATCGGCTGGAGTCAGCGGCATGGGATACCCCTCGTGGTCGTCTCGGGTGCCGGTCCGACGCTTTCACACCGGACTCACGACTTCATTAGTACCTTAACCCGGGCCAATCTAGTCACATTCGGCCCGCGCGTCACCTGTGGCCCGTCCTGTCAGGCCGGGCCGGTCAGGCCATCCCGGCCATCAACGAGCTGAGGATGACCCGGAGGACGATGATGATCACGAAGAGCACCAGCACCGACAGGTCCAGGGAGATCTGCCCGAGGCGCACCGGCTTGATCACCTTCCGCAGCGCCTTGACCGGCGGGTCGGTGAGGGTGAATATCCACTCGAGGATGACCGCCACGAAGCCCTTGGGGCTCCACCCGCGCGAGAACGAGGCGATCATCTCCACGACGATCCGGGCCAGGAGCAGGAACCAGAAGACGTCGAGGGCTATGTAGAGAACCAGCAGGATTTCACTCACGTGGCCATGCTACTTCCCACGCTCTCTCCCCCGCCCACGACCGCTCCCGTGGCGGGATCAGCGCCGGAAGGCACCGTTGACGGCGTCGCGGACCTCGGCCTCGGTGAGATCCATCCCGGCCGGCTGCAGCAGGAACGTCCGCTCGCGGTCCGGTACCTTCTCCATGCGGCCGTCGAGTCCGAACACCAGGCCGGCGGCGAAGTCCACCATGCGGCGGGCGTCCCCGGAGGCCATCGTCGACAGGTCGAGGACCACGGCACGCCCGGCGCGGAAGTGCTCGCCGAGGCTCTTGCCGTCACCGAAGCCGCGGGGGCGCTCGACGACGGTCTCGGGCACGGTCACCAGTCCGTCCTCGACGAACTCGTCCTCGGGGGCCAGGGCGACGGCGCCGCGCGTGGCGGGTACGCCCCGTAGCGAGGCACGCGCGCCGGCCTCTGCGGCGTGGTATCGACGGGGCCGCGGGGCGGGCTCGTCGAGGCCGGCGCGGTAGCGGCCGGCGACACGCTCGTCCACGGGCTCCGGGTCCATCTCGACCCGCCGCCCGCGCGGCGCGGGCTCGTCCATGTAGCGGTCGGCGGCGTATCCGTAGTCCTCGCGCCGGTCGCGGGCGATCGGGCCGAGGTCGGCGTCGTCCTCGAGCATCCCGCGGGGGCCGCGGACATCGTGGTGCAGCGGACGGTCGTAATCGTCGAGGTACTCGTCCTCGTACGCCGCGACGGGCGCCATTCCGAAATACTCCTTGAACCTGGCGATAGCGCTCATCTGAAGGGGACCTTCCTGGTGCGTGGGCGTCGCGGGCTGTCTGTCGCGAGGAGACTCCCCCGCGTCACTGGCCTCAAACTACTGGTCGTGGCCCGAGGATCGCCGTTCCGACACGCACGCATGTCGAACCCGCGGCGATCGCCTCCTCGATGTCCCCGGACATGCCGGCGGAGAAGGTGTCCGCGTCGGGGTGGTCCGCCCGGAGCCGGGAGTACACCTCGGCTGCGTCCGCGAAGTGCGCTGCGGCGGCACCCTCGAGCGGGGGTACCACCATCAGGCCGGCGAGCCGGAGGTGACCGAGCCCGGCCACGTGGTCCGCCAGCTCCGGCAGTGCCGTCCGGGCGACCCCACCCCGGGCGGTGTCGCCGTCGAGGCTGAGCTGGAGGAGCACCGGCAGCGGTCCCACGTCCTCAGCCTCCGCGTCCGCGCGTGCCCGGCCCCGCTCGAGTCCGTCCGCGACCCTGACCGAATCGACCGAGTGGACACGGTCGGCCCACCCCGCCACGGACGCGGCCTTCTTGGACTGGATGTGCCCGACCATGTTCCACCGCACGGAGGCCGCGAGATCCGGGTGCCCGGATGCCAGGGTGTCGACCTTGGCGACGGCCTCCTGGACCCGGTTCTCCCCCAGATCCCGCACGCCGAGCGTGGCCAGGCGCGCGGCGTCGTCGACGGGGTGGAACTTGGTGACGACGACGAGGTCCACCGCGTCTCCGGCGCGGTCGGCGTCCGCGAGTGCCGCCTCGACGCGGTCGCGGGTCGCGGACAATCGCGCGGCGAGCTCCTCGGTGCGGGGGTCGGTCATCGTCTCCTCCTGGTCACTTCTGCATCCAGATCAGGCTCGCCTGTCGCCCCGTCCGGCCCTGGCGACGATAGGAGAACAGGCTCTCGTCGGCGATCGTGCACCGCGGGTCCGCGTCGACCCTGGTGACGCCGAGCCCGGCGAGCTGCCGGGTCAGGCCCGCCCGCAGGTCGACCCCGGCCGTGCCGGCCACGGTGCGGGCGCGACTCCCCGGCAGGACGCGCTCGACCTCGTCGACCATCTCGACGGGGAGCTCGTAGTGGTCACCTGCCGCGGCCGGCCCGAGCAGGACACCCGTGCGGTCCGGCCGGGCCCCGAGGGAGGCCATGGCATTGATGAGGGTGGGCACGATCCCGTCGACCGCGCCCGCCCGGCCGGCATGGGCGGCCCCGATCACCCCGGCCTCCGGGTCGGAGGCGAGCACCGGGACGCAGTCCGCCGTGAGCACCGCCAGCGCCAGCCCCGGCCGGTCGGTGACCACCCCGTCGGTGCCCGGGACGGCTCCGCCGGGCGGCCGGGCCACGCGGGCGATCCGGGTGCCGTGGACCTGGTCCATCCACACGATGTTCGAGGCGGGGAGCCCGAGTCGACGCGCGAGCCGCCCGCGATTGGCGTCGACCGCGGCGGGGTCGTCGCCCACGTGGTCGGCCAGGTTGAACGACTCGAAATCGCCGACGGACGCGCCACCGCGGCGGTCGGTCACCACGCGGCGGATGCGTCCGGGGCCGTGTGCTGTCACGCGGGGCCTCGGTCAGTGCCGCATGAACGGGGGGACGTCGATGTCGTCGTCGTCATCCCTCCGACGCGAGCCGGTGTACCCGGCGTCCTGACCCGACGGGGCCGGGGCGGGGGCCTCGTCACGACGCTCCTCACGCCGGCGGCCGCCGTCGAGCGGTGTCGCCCCGAGCCCGGAGGCGCCGCCGGTGTCGCCGGAGGCCCCCTCGGCGCCCGGCACCTCGTCGTCGTCGAGATGGTGCCGCCCGCGCCGGGCCGCGCCGCCTGCCGTGACGGTGCGCGATCCGCCCTCGAAGCCGGCGGCGATGACGGTCACCCGGACCTCGTCGCCGAGCGAGTCGTCCACGACGGTGCCGAAGATGATGTTGGCCTCGGGGTGCGCCTCCTCCTGGACCAGAGTGGCGGCCTCGTTGATCTCGAACAGCCCGAGGTCGCTCCCGCCGGCGATGGACATGAGCACGCCCTTGGCACCCTCCATGGTGGTCTCCAGCAGCGGTGAGTTGATGGCGGCCTCCGCGGCCTTGAAGGCGCGGTCCTCCCCCCGCGAGGAGCCGATACCCATGAGCGCGCTGCCGGCGCCGGACATCACGCCCTTGACATCGGCGAAGTCCACGTTGATCACGCCGGGCGTGGTGATGAGGTCGGTGATGCCCTGCACACCGTTGAGCAGGACCTCGTCGGCGGTCTTGAAGGCCTCCATCATGGACACGCCGGCGTCGCCGAGCTGCAGCAACCGGTCGTTGGGGATGACGATCAGCGTGTCGCACGCCTCGCGGAGCTGGTCTATGCCGGACTCGGCCTGCCCGCCGCGGCGCTTGCCCTCGAACGAGAACGGGCGGGTGACCACGCCCACGGTGAGGGCGCCGAGCTTGCGGGCGATCGACGCGACGACGGGGGCGCCGCCCGTGCCGGTGCCGCCGCCCTCGCCGGCGGTGACGAAGACCATGTCGGCGCCCTTGAGGACCTCCTCGATCTCGTCCTTGTGGTCCTCGGCGGCCTTGCGTCCGACCTCCGGGTCGGCGCCGGCGCCCAACCCGCGGGTGAGTTCGCGTCCGACGTCGAGCTTGACGTCGGCGTCGGACATGAGCAGGGCCTGCGCGTCCGTGTTCACCGCGATGAACTCGACGCCCTTCAGCCCCTCGTCGATCATCCGGTTGACGGCATTGACGCCGCCGCCGCCGATGCCGACGACCTTGATGACTGCGAGGTAGTTGTGCGGTGAGCTCATCGAGGCCCGGCCTTCCTGTGGGGGTGTCGTGCTCTTGCGTGCGGGAGAAGTCTCGGGCCCCGCTCCCGACCTGAAGTCTCACCCTCAACTAGAGGGTTAAACTTGCTGGTCAGGGGCGGTTTCGGCCGTCGAAGGACACGCTAGGTGTACCGGCACCGTGCGTCCACGAAGAGCGCGGGCGTGTCGGGTCTACCGCGAGGTGGGCAGTGCCGGGTTGGAGACGTTCCAGACCTCGCCCGGCTGCGAGAGCACCATCTCCAGGGCGACGGCCTTCTCGTGATCACGCCCCGCCGCGCCCCATTCGACGGTCGGCCCGTCGACCAGCTCGAGGACGATCGACGCCGGCGTGTCGACCTCCACCGACTCGATCTCCCGCCCGGTCGTCTCGCGGACCTCGCCGAATACCGTGTCGAGATCACGGACCACGTCCGGCAGGTTCGTCCGGGCCTCGTCGCCCACCGTGAGCTCCGGTGTGCCCGGGGGCGGCTCGCCCTGACCGAAGTCGACGCCCTGGCCGTCGACCAGGTGCGGGGCGCCGTCGACCTCGACCACCACCAACGCCGTCCTCTCGACCAGCTCGATACGCAGTCCGGACGGGTAGTCGCGCCGGACCGTCACCTCGTCGACGCGCGGGATCCCCGCCACCCGGCGGGCCACCGCGTGGGTGTCCACCTGGAGCAACGGGGTGCCGGACGCGACGGCGGCCCGCTCCCGGACGTCCTGCGCAGGGATCGTGCGTACGCCCTGGACCGACACGTCGCGGACGGCGAAGACCGGGATGAAGTAGAGAGCGATGTAGCCGATGAGAAGCGCGGCCAGCGCCAGCCCGAGCCCGAGGTACACACGGTTGGTCCTGCGACGTCGGCGGCGGAGCCGCGCCCGCACCGCCGGGTCCGAGTGCCGGACCCGCTCGTCGGAGCGCCGCGCCGCGGCGGCTGCGAGTCGCCGGTCGGGATCGTCCGAGGCCGGTGCCCCGTCGCCTGGCTCGTATCGTGCATCGTCCGTGGTCACGAGGTCCTCCTCACCCGTCTCACCCGTGCCCTGCGGCCAGTATCCGCGGGCCGAGCGTGGTGATGTCGCCAGCGCCCAGCGTGAACACCACGTCCCCGGGCCGGAGGAGCCCCGAGACCGCGTCGAGCGCGGCGTCGAGGTCTCCTACGGCCCGGACCGACGAGGTCACGTGCCGGGCCACGAGCGCGCCGTCGACCCCCGGCTCGGGCTGCTCACGCGCCCCGTAGACGTCCAGGACCACCACCTCGTCGGCGATCGACAGCGCCCGCCCGAACTCGGCGGCGAAGATGCGGGTGCGCGAGTACAGGTGCGGCTGGAACACCGCGACCAGCCGCCCCCCGTCGGCGAGGACGATCTCCCTGGCGGCGGTGAGCACGGCGCTCACCTCCGTGGGGTGGTGCGCGTAGTCGTCGAACACCCGGACCGACCCCCCGCCGGTCTCGAGCGTGCCCTTGGCTTCGAACCGGCGGCCCACACCACCGAATCCGGACAGGCCCCCGAGGAACGCCTCCGTCGGCACCGGCACGTCGGAGGCGACCTCACGCGCGGCCAACAACGCGGCCAGCGCGTTGAGCGCCATGTGCTCACCGGGGGTGGCCACGTGCAGCTCACCGTGCTCGCGCCCGTCCAGCATCAGGGTGGCGCGGGCGCCGGTGGCGTCGACCGAGACCTGCCCGAGCTCCCCCACGACCGGCAGGTCCGTCGCCGGCCCCGCACTCGTCCGGTACCCCACCACGCGGACCCCGGCCCCGGCCGCGCGACGGGCGCGCTCGGCCGCGCCGGGGTCGTCGAGGCAGACCACGAGCGCCCCGGACGCGGGGATCCGCGCCAGGAAGGTGTCGAACACCTCGAAGTACGCCTCGGCCGTGCCGAAGTGGTCGAGGTGGTCGGGCTCGGCGTTGGTGAGGATCACGACGTCGGGCCGGTAGTGCGCAAGGGATCCGTCGGACTCGTCGGCCTCGGCGATGAACACCGGGTCCGCGCCGCCGCGCGCATTGGTCCCGAACTGCAGGACGGTGCCGCCCACCGCGAAGGACGGGTCGGCGCCGGCGGCCAGCATCCCGGCGATGAGCATCGACGTGGTGGAGGTCTTGCCGTGCGTGCCACACACCATGATCGAGCGCCCCGCCCCCGCGAGGTGACCGAGTACCTTGGAGCGGGTCAGCACCGGGATCCCGGCGGCGCGCGCCGCGACCATCTCGGGATTGTCCTCGGGGATCGCCGCCTTGGAGACGACGACGATGTCCGGTGCGGCGCCGAGCGCGGAGAGCAGCGCCGCGTCATGCCCCACGCGCGCCACGGCCCCGCGCTCGGAGAGCGACCGCAGCTCGGCGGAGTCGCGGGCGTCGCTCCCCGAGACCGCCACACCGTGATCCAGCAGAATACGCGCGACGGCGGACATGCCCGCGCCGCCGATCCCGATCATGTGGACATGGCGCAGCGGGGTGGGGACGGTGCCCGGGGGCGTGGTGGACTCGGTCAACGACGGGCCTTCCCGGCGGCGTCGAGGGCGACCTGCGCCACGACCTCCGCCGCGTCTCGGGAGCCACCGCGGAGCGCGGCGGCCGACATCGATGCGAGACGCTCGGGGTCCAGCACGAGGGGCAGGACCTCGGAGCGCAGGTGGTCGGCGGTGAGGTCCCGGTCGTCGACCAGCAGGGCCGCCCCACCCGCGACCAGGTCGCGCGCGTTGAGCGCCTGCTCCCCGTTGCCGTGTGGGAGCGGGACGAACACCGCCGGCAGCCCGACGGCGGACACCTCTGCCACGGTGATGGCGCCCGATCGGCACAGCACCAGGTCGGCGGCCGCGTACGCGAGGTCCATGCGGTCCAGGTACGGCACCGCCACGTAGGGCACGCCGCCGGGTCCGACGCGGGGCGCGGTGTCGATATTCTTGGGCCCCACCGCGTGGAGGACACCGACTCCGGCGCGGGAGAACTCCCCGGCCACCTCGGACATCGCGGCGTTGAGCGAGCGGGCCCCCTGGGAGCCGCCCACCACCAGGACCGTCGGCGCGTCGGGGTCGAGGCCGAACTCCGCCCGGGCACGGGCCCGCAGGTCAGCCCGGTCGAGCGAGGACACCGTACGCCTGACCGGGTTGCCGACGACCCGGGCGTCCAGCCCCGAGCCGTGGACGGCGGCCAGGGTCGCGACGGCGAACCGGTCGCCGAGCTTGTTGGCCAGCCCCGCGCGGGCGTTGGCCTCGTGCACGACGATCGGGACGCGCCCCCTGGTGGCGGCCGCGGCCAGGTACATCGGCACGCAGGCGTAGCCGCCGAAGCCCACGATCACGTCCGCGCCTGTTCGGCGGAGGACCTCGCGCGCCCCCCGCACCGCCCGGACGAGTCGGAGAGGCAGCCGCAGTAGGTCCGCGTCGGGCTTTCGCGGCAGCGGGACGGGATCGACCAGTTCGAGCGGCACCCCGCGCCGGGGGACGAGGTCGGTCTCGAGCCCGCGCGGCGTGCCCACCGCGGTGACACGGGCGGTCGGGTCGAGGTCCGCGACGGCCTCCCCCACGGCCAACGCGGGCTCGATGTGGCCGGCGGTGCCCCCGCCCACGACCAACACCGAGGGGCCGTCGCTCCGGTGGTCGCTCATCGCCGTCGACCTCGCCGTGTCGGGCCGGACCGGGCGGAGCCCAGCGGGGTGGGCGCGGGCCTGCCGGGCGACTGTCGGCCGCCGCTCTCGGGGACGGGACGCCCCGCTTGGCGGCGATCCGCCTCCCGCCCGCGGACGGGGCGGGCGGTGCGCCCGGTCACGGGGGTGGCTCCCCGACGACGCTCACGGGCGACGTCCGCCGGGACGGGCATCGACTCGTACGCAGGGCGCGCCGCGGCGTCCCGGCCGGATCGCGCACGGGGGGACGGCTGGGCCGCCGGGCCCCCCGCCCGGGGCCGGCCCCGATCGGACCGGTTCGCGCCCTCGCGGCGGGCGACGGGCTCCCCGTAGCGACGGGCGCCCGCGCTCGATCGGCCGGGGGCGGCGGCCGCCGGGACCGGGGGCGCCGGATCGTAGGGGCGCGGGTCCGGGAGGGAGAACCACCGCTGCCGACGGCGGACCGGCGAGCTGAGGATCGCCGAGATCGCCTCGGGCTCGTGCCTCGCGCAGTTGGCCAGTAGTCCGAGCGAGGTGAGGGTGACGACGGCGGACGTACCGCCGTTGGAGATGAGCGGCAGCTGCAGGCCCGTCACCGGGAGCAGGCCCACGACATAGCCGATGTTGATGAACGCCTGGAGCACGATCGACGCGGTGAGCGTACCGGCGAGGAGGCGACGGAACGGGTCCACCGACCGCAGGGAGATGCGCATGCCCACCCACCCCAGGGCGAGGTAGAGCGAGACCACGATCGCGGCGCCGAACCAGCCCAGCTCCTCGCCGATGATCGCGAAGATGAAGTCGTTGGTCGCCTCCGGGAGGTAGAACCACTTGGCGCTGGACTGCCCCAGCCCGACCCCGAACAGTCGGCCGTCGGCCAGCGAGAGCATGCCCTGATAGGACTGGTACGCCGAGCCCTGCGGGTTGGAGAAGTCGCCGATGAAGGTGCTGAAGAAGGTCTGGACCCGCTCGAACCGGTAGGCGAAGGCCACCGCCAGGAACCCGAAGACGACGGCGCCGAACCCGAGCACGTAGAGGAAGTGCCGGGCCGGATACCCGGCGAACCACAACAGGCACAGGAAGGCGATGGTCGTGGCCGTGGCCATGCCGAGGTCGGGGGCGATGACGATGAAGAAGGCGACCGCGGCGTAGCCCACCACCGCAGGGAAGAGCAGGTCGAGCCAGTACCCGGTGCGTATCCGTCGGGCCACCACCGAGGAGGCCCAGACGATGAAGGCGAGCTTGCCGATCTCGGCGGGTTGGATCGAGAAGAACCCGAGGTTGATCCAGCCACGGGAGCCGTTGACCTCGGTACCGATCCCCGGGATGAGCACAGCGACGAGCAGGCCGATCGACACCAACAGCAGCGGCGTCGCGGCCGCCCTGAGCGACTCGATACGCATCCGCAGCGCGATCATGAACCCGACCCAGCCGATGGCCACGAACAGCGCCTGGCGCAGGAAGATGTCGAACGGCGTGCCGCCGCCGGAGAACGCGAGGACGTTGGAGCTCGAGAGCACCATGCCCAGCCCGATGACGGTGAGCAGGCACGTGACCACCATCACCACGTGGTAGGAGGTGAGCGGAGCGCGACTGACCGCCCCCAGTGGAGCGGCGATCCGGCCGATGAGGTCGGGGCGGCCGACTGTCTCCGGGTCGGGTCCCGCGCCGGTGGCGCGACCCCGGCGGGTGGGTTCTTCGAGTGCCATGTGCCCTACCTCCCGGCCACGCGGCCCACGGCGAGGGCGAAGCTGCGCCCGCGGTGGCCGTAATCGGTGAACATGTCCATCGACGCGGCTGCTGGGGCGAGCAGCACGGTGTCGCCTCCGGTGGCCATCCGTGCGGCCTCGGCGACCGCCCGGTCCATCGTCCGCTGCGGCTCATCCGGAGCCGCAGCACCGCCATCGTCTCCCGAGGGCAGCTCCACGACGGGCACCGTCGGCGCGTGTCGGGACAATGCCTCGGCTATCCGGTCGCGATCCCGGCCGATAAGTACCACCCCGCGCAGTACGTCCGCGACCTCCGCCACGACCGGCTCGACGTCCGCGCCCTTGAGCAGCCCACCGGCGATCCAGACGGTCGTACCCCCGGCCAGGAGCGAGGTGCGGGCCGCGTGCGGGTTGGTCGCCTTGGAGTCGTCCACGTAGCGGACGCCGTCGACCGTGTCGACGTACTCGGCGCGGTGCGCCCCCACCGTGAAGCCCTGCAGCGCGGTGCCCACGTGCTCGGGGCGGGCGCCGACGGACATCGCCACAGCGGCGGCCGCGAGCGCATCCAGCACCCCGGCGGGGCCGGGCGGACGCACCTCGTCCGCGGGGAGCAGCGGCACCTCGTCGTCGTCGGTCCGGGCGGTGAGGACGCCGTCGACGACGCCGAACCCCCCCGGGGCGGGCGCGGCGAGGCGGACCGGGATGCGGGTGCCCGCCGGGGAGCCGGCCAGCAGTCGCGCGGCGACCTCGTCGTCGGCGCCGGCGACGGCCACCCGCCCGGTGAGGACCCGGGCCTTGGCCGCGGCGTAGGACTCCATCGAGCCGTGCCAGTCCAGATGGTCCTCGGCCACGTTGAGGACGACCCCCACCTCCGGGCGGCAGCTCGGTGCCCAGTGGAGCTGGAAGCTCGACAGTTCGGCCGCCAGGACCTCGACACGGGGCTCGGCCAGCAGGACGTCGGTGACCGGGAGGCCGATGTTGCCGCACGCGCGCGCGGCCATGCCGGCCTCCAGGCAGATCGCCTCCAGCATCGAGGTGGTGGTGGTCTTGCCGTTGGTTCCGGTGACGGCGAGCCAGGTACGTGCAGGCCCGAACAGCTCCGCCCGGTCGGCCCGCCAGGCCAGTTCGATGTCGCCCCACACGGCGACGCCGGAGTCCGCGGCCGCGCGCAGCAGCGGGGCGTCAGGTCGCCAGCCCGGGCTCGTGACCACCAGTCCGACGCCCCCACGCTCCGCGGGAGCGGACACCAGTTCGGCCGCCCGGTCCAGGTCCACGCCCTCGCAGTCCACATCCGGCGGCAGCGCGGTACGGAGCCGCTCCAGCGCCTCCGGCCGGGAATCGGCGACCACCGGCTGCGCCCCGAGGGCGTGCAGGATCCGGACCGCGCCCGGGCCCGAGACGCCGGCTCCCAGGACGAGTGCCCGGACGCCCGCCAGGTCCCGGATCTCCGGCCCCTGCACGTGCTGGTGCTGGTGCTGTGTCATGCCGGTCACCCCGCCGAATGCGCGAGCCAGTCGCCGTAGAACAGCGCGATGGCCAGGCCGCAGGAGATGGCCACGAGGAGCCAGAACCGGATGGTCACCGTGGTCTCCTTCCAGCCGCCGTTCTCGAAGTGATGGTGGATCGGGGTCATCCGGAAGGGGCGACGTCCGGTCGTGCGGAACGCGATCACCTGGATGAGGACGGAGACGAACTCGATGACGAAAACGGCGCCCACGACCACCATGAGCAGCTCGGTCCGGGAGACCACCGAGACGCCGGCGACGATGCCGCCGAGGAACATCGAGCCGGTGTCGCCCATGAAGATCTTGGCCGGCGCCGCGTTCCACCACAAAAAGCCCAGGCACGCGCCGAGCGCAGCCGAGCAGACGACCGCGATGTCGAGCGGATCGCGGACCTGGTAGCAGCCCGAGAGGTCGACGTCCGAGCTGGTGGAGAAGCAGGAGTAGCGGAACTGCCAGAAACTGAACACCACGTACGTGCCCATCACCATCGCCATGGAGCCCGCCGCCAGCCCGTCGAGCCCGTCGGTGAAGTTGACCGCGTTGGACCAGCCGTAGACGAGGACCACGATGAAGATCAGGAAGACGACGACGGGAAAGCTGACGGCCACGAAGTCGCGCATGTAGCTCAGCGAGGTACTGGCCGGCGTGAGGCCGTCACTGTTGCGGAAGTTCAGGGCGAGTGCTCCGAAGGCGAGGGCGGCGAGGACCTGCCCGGCCGTCTTGGACAGGATGCCCAGGCCCTTGTTCTGCCGCTTGAACACCTTGAGGCCGTCGTCGATCATCCCGACCGCGGCGAGGGCGGTGGCCAACCCCAGGATCAGCAGGCCGGACGCGGTGAAGCCGCCTCCGCCCACCGTGAACTCACCGGTCAGACCCGCGGCCAGGTAGCCCAACCAGACCGCGGCGAGGACCGCGAGGCCGCCCATGTTGGGCGTGCCGCGCTTGCTCATGTGGGACTGCGGCCCCTCGAGCCGGATCTCCTGGCCGTAACCGTGGCGGCGGAAGTAGATGATCAGCATCGGCGTGCAGAAGATGCTCACGACAAAGGCCACGATGCCGGCGATCATGATCTGGGTCATCGGGCACTCTCCTCTTCACGCGACGCGAGCAGCTGCTCGGCCACACTCCACAGTCCGACGGCCGCCGAGGCCTTCACCAGGACGATGTCCCCGGGTTCGACCCGCTCGTCGAGGATCGCCGCCGCGTCCTCGGCGGTGTCGACGTGCTCGGCCTCCGAGCCCCACGAGCCCTCTTGCACCGCACCCTGGAACAGCGCCCGCTGAGGACGCCCGCGGCCGACCACGATGAGCTGCGAGACGTCCAGCCGGACCAGGAAGCGCCCGAGGAGGTCGTGCTCGCTCACGGCGTCCTCGCCCAGCTCGGCCATCTCGCCGAGGACCGCCCACGTCCGGCGCGGTCGGTCCCCCGAGCGCGCCATCATGGCCAGTGATTTGAGGGCCGCACGCATCGAGTCCGGGTTGGCGTTGTACGAGTCGTTGATGACAGTCACGCCGTCGGTGGTGGCCCGCACATCCATCCGGCGGGCCGACGCCGCGCTGGCGGCTCCGAGAGCCGTGGCGACGGCCCCGATGTCCATCCCACAGGCCAGCCCCACCGCGGCCGCGGCCAGGGCGTTGCCCACCTGGTGCTCGCCGTGGACGCGCAGCGCCACCTCGGCCCGCCCCTGCGGGGCGATCATCCGGAACCGGGCCCTGGCCTGGTCGTCGAGGCTCACCCCCTCGGCGCGGATGTCGGCGGGACCGCCGACGCCGACGGAGGCGATGTGTGCGCTGGTGCGATCGGCCATCGCGCGGACCCGCTCGTCGTCGTGGTTGAGCACGGCGACACCGCCGTCCGCGGCCGACGGGAGCGCCTCCACGAGCTCGCCCTTGGTCGCGGCGATGACATCACGCGACCCGAACTCGCCCAGGTGGGCGGTGCCGACGTTGAGCACGACCCCGATCCTCGGTGGCGCGACGGCGGCGAGCTCGGTGATGTTGCCCGGCGCCCGGGCGCTGAGCTCGAGCACGAGGAAATCGGTGTCCTCGTCGGCGCGCAGCGCGGTCCACGGGTGGCCGATCTCGTTGTTGAACGATCCCGGAGGGGCCACGACAGTGCCCGCGGCGGACAACACCGCCCCGATGAGGTCCTTGGTGCTGGTCTTGCCGGAGGAGCCGGTGACCCCCACGACCACGAGACCGTGCTCGGTCACCAGGCGGTCGACGCTGGCGCGGGCGAGCGACCCGAGCGCGGCGAGCACAGCGGCGCCCGAGCCGTCGGTGTCGGCGGCCAGCGCCATCGCGTTGGTCTCGCGCCGGTCGACGGGCGGGACGACGATCTGGGCTCCCGTGACGCCCTCGACCTCCCGGGCGACGAGCGCGGCAGCGGCCCCGCTCTCCAGAGCTCCATCGACGAACCCGTGCCCGTCGACGCGTTCGCCGGGCAGGGCCAGGAACAGTCCGCCCGGGCCGAGGCGGCGCGAGTCGAACTCGACCGTGCCGGTGACGGCGGTGTCGGGATCGCCCCCGACGAGGCGTCCGCCGACGATCGTGGCGATCTCGCCGAGCGTGAGGTCGATCATCGTGTGTTGTCCTCCGTCCCGCCCGGTGAGGCGGTGTATTCCAGGCGCCTGACCAACTCTTCGGCGGCGCGTGCCCTGTCGTCGAACGGGTGGACCACCCCGGCGACCTCCTGCCCTGTCTCGTGTCCCTTACCCGCGATCACCACGGCGTCGCCGGTCTCCGCCCAGTCGATGGCGGCCGCGATGGCCGCACCCCGGTCACCGAGCTCGAGTATCTGTGTCCCGTCGGTGGCCGTCGATTCCGCACCGGCACGGACGGCGGCGCGGATCCCGGCGGGGTCTTCCGTCCGCGGGTTGTCATCGGTCACCACCACCAGGTCCGCGACGTCCGCTGCAGCGGCGCCCATGAGCTCCCGCTTCCCGGGGTCCCTGTCGCCACCGGCTCCGAGCACGACGGCCACGCGTCCGGTGGTCTGGCCGCGCACGGACCGCAGGACCGCGGCCACCGCGCCCGGCTTGTGTGCGTAGTCCACGAGGACCCGGAAGTCCTGGCCCCGGACCACGGGCTCGAGCCGGCCGGGCACCCGCACGTCGATCATGCCGGACGCGGCCGCACGCACGTCCAGCCCCAGTGCGTCGATGATCGCCAACGCCACCAGCGCGTTGGCCACGTTGAACCGCCCCGACAGCGGGATCTCCACGTCGAAGACGTCGCCTCGCGGCGGGTGGACGGCGAAGCACTGCCCTCCGCTGGCGGTGGTCCCGGACTCCCCCGCGGTCCAGTCCGCCGTCGCGTCTGGTCCGGCGGAGACCGTCACCGCGTCGGGCCGCATCCCCGCGAGCCGTCGGCCCCAGTCGTCGTCGACCACGACGACGGCCCGCTCAGCGGGCAGCACCGACGACCCGGGATCGGCCCCGGCGTCGAACAGGCGGCACTTGGCCCGGAAGTAGTCCTCCATGTCCGGATGGAAGTCGAGGTGGTCCTGCGAGAGGTTGAGGAAGGCGCCGACGGCGAAGCGCGTCCCGTCCACGCGTCCCAGTCGCAGGGCGTGGCTCGAGACCTCCGCGGCGACGGCGCGGGCGTCCTGATCGCGCATGCGCGCGAGCAGCGCCTGGAATTCCGGGGCCTCCGGGGTGGTCAGACGACTGACCAGCGCGTGGCCGTCCACACGACTGCCCGTGGTGCCGATGATCCCGGAGAGCGCTCCGGCGCCGGACAGCGCGGCCTCCACGAGGTACGTCGTCGTGGTCTTCCCCGACGTCCCCGTGATACCCACCACGTCCACCTGCGCGGAGGGGTCCCCGGCCAGCATCGCGGACAGGGTGCCGAGCTCGGCGCGGGGGTCCGGGTGGACCAGGACGGGAACGTCCGCGACCGCCGCGCCCATCAGCTCGAGGCCCTCGGGGTCGGTGAGCACGGCGGACGCCCCCGCCTCGAGCGCGGTCCCCGCGAACGCCGCACCGTGCGCCCGGGACCCGGGCAGGGCGGCGAACAGGACACCGGGCTGAGATTCCTGCGCCCGGATGGTCGCGCCGTGCAGTTGTCCGTCCGCACGCTCCCTCGCTCCGAGGAGGCGGGCCCGCACCGCGTCCGCCAGCTGTGCCGCTGTGGCCATCACCCCTCCTCGACCCGCCTTTCCGTCTTCTGACAAACCTCCGGTGAACCCGCTACACGCTACATTGCCGGGTCGCGGTCACCGCGCCTGCAGGACCAGCTCCGGCGCCGGGGCCGACGGCGGGATGTTGTCGCGGGTGACCAACCAGCTCGCGATGTCGTGGAACAGCGGGGCGGCGGACTCACCGCCCTCCCCGTGGACGCCGCGCTGGGGGGCGTCGAGCATGATCGCGATGACGTACCGCGGGTCGTCGGCGGGCAGGATGCCGGCGAAGGTGATCCAGTAGTCCGAGTTCGAGTAGCACGAGCAGGCCGGGTCGATCTTCTGGCCCGTCCCCGTCTTGCCGCTCACCTGGTATCCGGAGATGGCCGCCTGCGGACCGGTGCCCGCCTGCGCGCCCGGCCCGGGCTGCACCACCGACCGGAACATGTCCCGGACGGTCGTCGCGGTCTCGTCACTGACCACCCGGACCCCCTCGGGCCGCTGGGTCACGTGGGAGTCGCCATCGGGACCGACGCGTTCGGCGACGACTCTGGGTGGCACCCGGACGCCGTCATTGGCGATCGTCTGGAACATGCCCGCCATCTGCAGCGTGGTCATGGACAGGCCCTGGCCGATGGGCAGGTTGGCGAAGGTGCCGCCCTGCCAGTTCTGCAGGTCCGGCACGAGGCCCGGGGATTCACCGGAGAGCGCGATGCCCGACTTCTGTCCGAGCCCGAACTTCTCGAGGTACTCCGAGTACGGCTCCTTGCCGATGCGTTGGGCCAACATGAGGGTGCCGACGTTGGAGGACTTACCGAAGATCCCGGTGGTGGTGTACGGAGTGGGGCCGTGCTCCCACGCGTCGGAGACGGTCACCCCCTCCATCTGGATGCTGCCGTCGACCGTGTGCACCTCGTCGGGGTCCGTGACCCCCATCTCGATGGCGGCGGCGGCGGTGATGAGCTTGTTGACCGAGCCCGGTTCGAACGGCGAGGTCACGGCCGGGTTCCCGAGGTCGGCTCCGCGTTCGAGTTCCTCCCCGATGCCCACCGCCGGGTTGAACGTGTTGTCGTTCGCCATCGCCCGCACCTCGCCGGTCTTCGCATCCAGGACCACTGCCGACGCGTTGTCCGCCCCCGACATGTCCTTGGCCGACTGGATCGACTTCTGGACGTGCCACTGCAGGTCCGCATCCAGGGTGAGACGGACGTTGTCACCGTCCTGCGGCTCACTGACGTTGCGGAGCGTGCCCGGGATCATGGTGTTGTCCTGGGCCTTGTCGAAGGTCTGACGGCCTTCCTCGCCGTCGAGCTCGTCGTTGAGGAGCGCCTCGATCCCCTGGAGGCCGATCAGTGTGCCCTCGTCACTCTGCGTGGTGGCGCCCACGACGTTCGCCCCCAGGGCGCCTCCGGGGTATTCGCGGATGTCGACGCGCTCGGCGCCGATCATGGGGAACTTCTCGGTGATCGAGTTGGCGTCGGTCACGTCCACGTTGCGGACGAGATAGGTGAACCCGGAGTCCGATTCGAGCTTGGCCTCGATCTCCTCCCGGTCCACCGAGTCGCCGAGGACCGCCTCGAACTCGTCCGCGATGTCCGCGACCAGTTCGTCCCACGTGGGCGCGGTGCTGTCGAGTTCGCGGCGCTCCTCGGCGTTGCGCTCCTCCACGTCCGGCTGGATGGACAGGTCCCGGGCCTCGCGGGTGAAGGCGATCGGGTCACCGTTCAGGTCGACGATCGAGCCGCGGGTCGCCGGGAGGACCTCGTGGACCTGACGCTGACTCTCCGCACGGGCGGCGAGCTCGTTCCCCCCGATCGTCTGGACCCAGAGCAGCTTGGCGAGCGAGAGGACCATGATGATCGCGAAAATCGTGCGCATCCACGTGAACCGCCGGTCGGTGCCGGCGGCGGTCCGGATCCTCCCCGAGCGCGTGGGCCGCCGACCGGCCCCCGACCGCGCCCCATGAGGGCCCCCCGAGGGGACGCGGGATCGCTGTCCCTGCGTACGTCGATCGGTCATCGGGGGCCTTTCCGCGGTCTAGTGGTCAGTGTGTCGTCCCGGGCACCGGAGCCAGCGTGGCCGGATCGTCCCCCGCTGCCTCGGGGCCCGGTGCGGGGGCCGCCGCGGGCTCGGGAGCCGGGGCATCGGGCTGTTCCGCGGGGGCAGGCTCGCGCTCGGCCCCCGGTGGCGGGGGTGCACTCGCGGCCGGTGGGGCTGCGAGCGGCGGGTACGGGACGGGTGAGACCCCTCGTTCGGCCCGGTCCTGAGGGGTGGGGGCTGGTGGGGCGTCGAAGCCGTCCCGGGCCGGCGGCGTCGACGAGTCGGACGATACCGGCGCCGGCTGCAGTGGCTTGATCGGCGCGCCGAGTTCCGCCTCGGGCTCTCCGACGATCTCGATCACACCATCCGAACCCCGGGTGAGGATCGGCGCGCTCGCCACCCCCACCATTCCGAGCTTCTCCGCGCGGGTGGCGAGGACCTCGGCCGACCTCGCCCGCTCGTTGGACGCCTGCAGCGACTCCATCCGCTCGACCAGTGCGACGTTGGCATCCCGTGCGTTCTTGAGGTCGTAGGTGTCCTGGGTGGTCTGGGCGGACAGCAGGAGCGTCCCGCCCACCCCGGCGCCGATGAGCAACAGCAGGACGACGACGAACGGGACCCGCTGCGCCAGCTCGGCGGGGCTCAGCCGTTCCGCCGGGACGACGACCGTGCGCCGACCCCGGACGGTCCGGGTGACCGGCCGGCGGCGGAGCCCGAACCTCCGCCCCGGGCGAGCGCGGGAGGGGGTCGCCGGGCCGGCCGTGGCGCGGTCGTCGAGATCTGCCGGGGGTCCGGCGGCGTCGATCGTGCTCGTCATGCGTTTCTCCCGTCGATACGCTGTACGCAACGCACCCGGACCGAGACCGAGCGCGGGTTATGGTCGATCTCGGCCTGTCCGGCCTTCTCCGCCCCGCGGGTGACCTGCCTGAACTCCGGCCCGTGGCCGGGCAACTCGACCGGCAGCCCGGCCGGCGTGCGGGAGGTCGTCCGCGCGGAGAGCTCGCGCTTGACGAGCTTGTCCTCGAGGGAGTGGTACGCCATGAACACCGCGCGACCGCCCTCCCGGAGCAGGTCGAGGTAGCCGGCAGCCGCCCTCTCGACGGCTTCGAGCTCGGCGTTCACCTCGATCCGGAGCGCCTGGAACACGCGTTTGCCGGGATGTCCGCCGGTACGCCGCGCACCGGCGGGGATCGTGTCGTAGAGAAGCTCCACCAGTTCCGCACTGGTCCGCAGGGGGGCTTCCTGCCTGCGGCGCACAATCCGGGTGGCGATCTGGCGTGCGAAGCGCTCTTCGCCGTAGACACGGAATATCCGCGCGAGGTCGTCGCGGTCGTACTCCGCCAGGACGTCCGCCGCGGTCTGCCCCGTCGTGGGGTCCATCCGCATGTCCAGCGGGGCGTCGACCGAATACGCGAAGCCGCGCTCCGCCACGTCCAACTGCATCGACGAGACCCCCAGGTCGAGGAGCACGCCGTCGATCGCGGGGCCGGCCCCGTCGCGGGAGTCGCCGGGCAGGCCCGCCGTCACCGCGTCGAAGTCGTCGAAGCGGGCGTGCACGGGTGTGAAGCGGTCGCGGTAGGCGGTGAGGCGACGTGTCGCCAGATCGAGGGCCTCGGGGTCGCGGTCGACGCCGACGATCCGCAGGTCGTCGAACTCGGCGAGAAGATGCGAGGTGTGGCCGCCCAGTCCGAGCGTGCCGTCGACGATGACGGGGCGCCGTCCCGCGGAGGCGGCGGCGTCGACGACCGGGCTGAACAGCTCGATGGTGCGGTCGAGGAGGACCGGGATGTGACCGGCACGCGCGGCGGCGCGGTCGGCATCGGACTGTGCGGCCATCTCGCCCCCTCGCTGTCTCGTCGGCGTCCCGGTTGTGGTGGAGCCCCCTGGTCCCCGTCCGGTACCCACCTGGCGTCGGGGAAGTACGTCAGGGTGGTGCCGGGCAGGGGCCGGGGGGCTCCGTCCGTCGAGTTCTCGTTCCCGCCCCCGGTCTCTAGAACTCGATCCCGAGGGAGGTCCCCTCCATCTCGGAGAACACGGGCAGGTTCTCCTCGCTGTAGCGATCCCAGGCCTGTGCATCCCAGACCTCGAGCCGTTCGCCGAGGCCGTTGACCACGCAGTCCTTGTCGAGATTCGCGTATTTTCTCTGGCTCGCCGGGATGGAGACCCGCCCCTGCGAATCCAGTTGCTGGACTTCCGCACCGCTCACCAGGAGCCGGAAGAACGCCATGTGTTTCTCACTGAGATTGGCGGTCGGCCGGACCTTGCGGACCAGTGCGTCGAACTCGTCTTCCGGGAAGACCGAGAGGGTGTTGGTGAACCACCCGCACACGACCACCCCGCCCTCCAGACCGGGTCTGAATCTGGCAGGGATGGTCAGCCTTCCCTTGTCGTCGAGCTTGGGACGGTGCGTCCCGTACCCGACGAAGGCTCGTTCGCGCCCGGAGTCGGCGTGATCGGTGTCGGTCACCCGCCACCTCCTGGGTCAGGCCCTCCCTCCGCTCGCCGTCGCTAACGGAGAGGTCGGAAATCACCGTCGAGCTCCTTGCGCTCCCCACTGTACCCCACTTCGCCCCACAAACAAGGTTTGTTCCCCACTTCTCCCCACTGCGGCATATCTATGCAGCTCAGACGGGGCAAACCACTCGGGAAGTCGGCCCGGGTACAGCGTGTCGGCAGCCGACACAGGAGGCAGCGAGATACCCGAGAGCACGTCAACGGGACAGAAGTGACTATTGCACAGTGATGGTGTGGAAGCCGCACTGCCCGGTGGGGGGATGTGGGGCAACGGGGTGGAGCAGAGTGGGGAGCCCTCGCCACCGAGTGGCGGCGACGGGGCGGAGACAACAGAAAAGCCGGGAGGGGCGAACGCTGATGCGTTCGCCCCTCCCGGCTCTCAGTGGGCTGTGGTGCCGGCGGCTACTGCTCGAAGCGCCGCCGGAAACGGTCCTCCATACGGGACGAGTAGGACTGGCCACTCGAGGGCTTCGGCTGCTGTGCGCGTCCCCCGGCACCGGGTGCGGCACCGCGTTCCTTACCCGGGACGACTCCCGCGGACGAGGTGGATCGCATCGCGATGACACCGCCCGCGAACATCACGAGGAAGCCGACCAGACTGAGTACCGGGAATCCGCCCGGCTTGAAATCGAGTGCGAGGCCGCCCACGAGGAGCGCCACGCCGATCACGCCGAGCACGACGATCAGCGCCATGGGGCGACGGCCCCCCGACGCGCCGGTCTTACGCACCGACGACGCGAACTTGGGGTCATCGGCGTAGAGGGCAGTCTCGATCTCGTCGAGCATGCGCTGTTCGTGCTCGGACAGTGGCACTGCGACCTCCTTCAGGTACTCGCGCGACGAGTGCGGCCGACTCGACCGGGCGACGTGACCGGATGAGAGATCCCGACCCGGTCAGGGGTTCTCTCCATCATACGAGGGCGACGCGGCACTGACCACCTGGATTCCCCACCCGGCCCCCACCGGGGTCGCGGAACCGGCGCCACACGCCCTCACGCGACCGATCCCAGGACCCCCAGCCGGTCGTCGACGAGGTCGAGGAACCGCCCCACCGCCCACAGGAAGTCATCAGCCATCCCCGGGTCCACGGTCCTGGGCAGACCGTCCTCCACCGCGGCCGCCAGCCGCGAATACCCGCGCAGCACGGTGGCCCACTCCCCCAGGTCGGGATGCTCTGCGGCGAGCCGGTGCCACACGTCGGACGGCCCGCGCCGCCGGGGGCCGGGGGCCAGCAGGGCGCCGGCCGCGGTCCGGGCGGCGCGGTACGCCTCGAGGAACCGCTCCCCAGGGGTGGTCGCCGCGATCGAGAGCCCACGGTGGAGCTCGGCCCTGCCCACACGCCCGAGCGCGACGGATCGGCTACGAGCTGCTGATTCACCACCGAACGTCGTGTTCACCGGCATCTCACCTCCTCTGTGCTCCGCACGGTATCCCCGGGGTCCGACACAACCGCGACCCGTGAGCGCCGCCCCGTGATGAGATGGAGCGGATGGACACCGTGATCACGCGCCTGGAGCCGGGCCAGTTCCGCAGCCGACTGCCGGAGGCCCTGGAGGTCTACGTGGAGGCGATGGGGTACCCCCCGCAGGTGGTCCGGACCCGGGCCCCGGCGTGGACGGAGCACAGCCGGCGCGAGGGCTGGTCGGGGGTCGCCGCCTTCGAGTCGCCCCGACGGCGGCTCCTCGGTCACGCGCCGGGCGCTCTCGTCGCCATCTGCTACGGCTACCGCGGGTCCCCCGGCCAGTGGTGGTACGAGCAGGTGGCGCGTGGTCTCCGCGACCAGGGGCGCGAACTGCCGGGCGACTTCGTGGAACTGACCGAGCTGCACGTGTCGCCACGTCTCCAGGGGCACGGCCTCGGGACCTCGTTGCTCCGGGAATTCCTCTCCGTCCGCGACGAGGGGACGGTCCTGCTCTCCACCCCGGAGGTCGAGGGAGAGTCGAACGGCGCCTGGCGGCTGTACCGGTCGCAGGGGTTCACCGACGTCCTCCGGGCGTACCGGTTCGACGGGGACTCGCGGCCGTTCGCCGTCCTCGGTCGTCCACTCCCGCTCCCACTGTCAGGCGGCGCCGAGTGACCCCGCGACATGACGTGGTGGTGATCGGGTCCGGCCACAACGGACTGATCTGCGCCGCCTACCTCGCCCGCTCCGGGCTCGACGTCCACGTGGTCGAGAAGGACACGGTGGTGGGCGGGGCCACCTCGACGGTCGAACGCTACCCGGGTCACCTGACGGACAGGGGCTCGTCGGCGCACCTGATGATCCGCCACACCGGCATCCCGGAGGAGTTGGACCTCGCCTCGCACGGGCTGCGCTACGTCGACTGCGACCCGTGGGGGTTCGCGCCCGCCCCTCCTGGCAGCGACGAGCCTCCCCTGGTCTTCCACCGGGACCTCGACGCGACGTGCGCGAGCATCTCCGAGGCCTGCGGGCGGGGCGACGCCGACGCGTATCGGGAGTTCGTCGCCCGCTGGGACGTCCTGGCAGGGCGCATGATGAAGGGCTTCGCCGCCCGACCGACCGCCGCCCGGCTCGGCGGGGCCTTCCTGGGACCGCAGGACCTCCGTGACCCGTTCGGGGCGGTGCAGACCTTCCTCTCCTCCGGGGACGCGCTGCTCGATTCGACGTTCTCCTCCGAGCGCCTCAAGGCGGCGCTGTCCTGGTTCGGCGCGCAGTCCGGGCCCCCGATGTCCCACCCGGCCACAGCACCGATGATCGGGTTCGCCGCGCTCATGCACCGGGTCCCGCCCGGTCGGGCGATCGGGGGCTCCGGGGCGTTGGCGGACGCACTGGTCTCCTCGATCAGGGCACACGGCGGCACCGTGACGACGGGGGCGGGCGCCACGGCGGTCCGGCGGTCGGGGCGCGGCTGGAGGGTCGACACCGCCGGGGCCGGCGCGGTGGACGGCGCGGTGGTGGTGGCCGCCTGCCACGTGCACACCACCCTCGACCTGCTCGCCGGGGAACTCCCCGCGGCGCGGCTGGACGGCTGGAGACGGCGCATCCGGCCGGGGTTCGGGATCGGGATGGCGGTGCGTCTCGGCACCACCGGTCTGCCGCGATACCCGGACGTCGACACGGACGTGAGCGCCACCGGCCTCCAGTTCCTCGTCACCGACCGTGCTCAGCTGGACCGCCGCCACGGAGTGGCCGCGGCCGGCGGACTCGACGCGGATCCCGCCGTGCTGGCCATGAGTTTCAGCGCACTCGACCCGTCCCTGGCGCCCGCGGGCCGACACGAGCTGACGTTGTGGTCACAGTGGCATCCGCGGCACCTCGCGGGCGGGCGCACCTGGTCCGGGGCCGGGGACGCCGAGGCGGACAGGATCGTCGCCGGGATGGAGCGCTTCGCCCCGGGATTCTCCGACACGATCGTGCACCGGCACGTCCAGACCCCTGAGGACCTGGAGACGGAGCTCGGGCTGATCGGCGGGAACGTGATGCACGTGGAGATGTCGCTGGACCAGATGCTCCCCATGCGGCCCCACCCGGACCTGCACGGCCACGCGGTCCCCGGGGCGGACGGCGTGTTCCTGGCCGGGGCCTCGACCCACCCCGGAGGCGGGGTGATCGGCGCGAGCGGACGGACCGTGGCGGGACTGGTCGCCCGTCGGCTCGGCACGTCGACGCGGCGCAGGGCACGGGCCCGGGCAGAATGAGTACCGTGACCGAGCTCCGCACCGCACCGAACTCCCCGACCACCGGCGGCGCCCGCACGCCCCGACGGCTGCTGGGCGTCGCCGCCATGGTCACCATGCTGTTCGTCCTCACCGGGTGTCTCCAGCTCAACGCGCAGATGAGCGTCCGGAAGGACGACACGGTGTCGGGCCGGATCCTGGTCGCCGGGGATCTCCCCGCCCAGACGACCGGCCTCGACCAGTTGTCCGCTCCCTCCGGCCTCGAACAGAAGGTCCGGATCACGCCGTACTCGGCGGACGGGTTCACCGGACGCGAGGTCTACTTCACGCAGCTGACCTTCGCGGAGTTCGACACCCTCGCCCTGGCAATCGAGATCGAGGGCGCCCGGCCGTACACGATGGGCTTCCGCCGGAGTGGTGACACGGTGACCTTCAGCGGGTCGGTGGACCTGTCCGGCATCCCCGCGGAACGGGCTGGCGAGACCTCCACGCGGATCGATCTGACGTTTCCCAACCGGATCAGCGAGACCAACGGGACCGTCGGAGGCGGCAACTCGGTGAGCTGGAGTCCCTCCACGGGGTCGATCACCCGGATGCAGGCCTCGTCGTCGTACCCGGACCCCGCCGCGCGCGGGTTCGCCGTGTGGATGATCGTCGGGATCGGCGCCGCGCTCCTCGTCTCGATCGGCACAGTCCTGGTCGCGCGGACCTCACGCGCCCGGGCCGACCGGCTGGTGCGCTGAGCGCGACGGCGTCAGGACCGGCCGGCCGACACCCCGGGGGCCGGCGCCATCGACAGGTTGGCGAGGACCTCGTGGGTGGCCCGGGAGAAGTTGAGCGTGTTGAAGTGCAGGCAGGGCACGCCCTCGGCGATCAGCCGCTCACAGAGCTCGGTGGCGAACTCGATCCCCACCTCCCGGACCGCGGCCCGGTCCTCCTCGGGACCGTCCCCTGCGGCCCTGCGCAACCGCTCGGACAGGCCGTCGGGCAGGGCGCAGCCGGAGAGCTCGACCATCTTGCGGACCTGCCGCAGGCTGGTGACCGGCATGAGGCCGGGGATGATCGGCTTCGCGCCCTGCTCCGGGTCGGCCGCGACCACGCGGTCACGGAGTCGGAGATAGTCCTCGACGTCCCAGAACATCTGCGTGATCGAGTAATCGGCGCCGGCACGCAGCTTGGAGACCAGCACGTCGGTGTCGTGGCCGAGATCGCGGGCCCGGTAATGGCCCTCGGGGAACGAGGCGACGCCCACGTTGAAGTCGCCGACCTCGTGGATCAGCCGGACCAGTTCCTCGGCGTACAGCAGCCCCTCCGGGTGCGGCGTCCAGTCGCCGAGCGGGTCGCCGGGCGGGTCCCCGCGGAGCGCGAGGATGTTCGACACCCCGGCGTCGCCGTACAGCCGGATCATCTCGCGCAGTTCCGAGACCGGATGCCCCACCGCGGTGAGGTGCGCCACCGGGAGCAGGTCGGTGTCCCGGACCACGCCCTCGACCACGCGCACGGTCCGGTCGCGCGTCGACCCACCGGCCCCGTAGGTGACGGACACGAAGGCGGCGCCGAGATCCGAGAACACGGAGGCCGCGCGCCAGAGGCGTTCCTCGGCGGCCTCGTCCCGCGGCGGGTAGAACTCGACGGAGAAGGGCACCCTGGGCGTGGTCGACGAGGCGATCCGTTCCACGATCCCCGGGTACCGGCCGCCGCCCGTCTGTCGGATGTCGGATAGCTGGGTCACCGGACCAGACTATCCCGGCACGGCGAGCCGTCCGTCGTCACCCGACGACTAGGCTGGACCGGACGTGGGCGGCCGTGGGGCCGGCCGGGAGGGATGGTGACGGTGGCAGCGCCGACGAGGCCGACTACCGGTGACGACGACGAGGCGGCGCGCATCCGACATGCGCTCGCCCGGCACTTCGACGGTCGCCGGGAGCTCGTCCACGGCGTCGATCCCCGGGTCGACCGTCTCGCCGGACTGTTGGCCGACTTCGTCCTGGACGGTGGCAAGCGGATGCGACCACGCTTCGCCCTGGCCGGGTGGGCCGCGGCCGTGGACCCCGCCGCGGAGGCGCCGGACGAGGTGGTGACGGCCTGCGCCGCGCTCGAACTCATCCAGGCGTGCGCGCTCGTCCACGACGACATCATCGACGCCTCCGACACCCGTCGCGGACGCCCCACGGTGCACCGCGCCGGGGAGTCCGTGCACCGCGCCCAGGGCTGGGCCGGCGACCCGTCGCGCTACGGCGTGTCCCAGGCGATCCTGCTCGGCGACCTCGCGTTGACCTGGGCGGACGAGATGTTCGTGCGCTCCGGGGTCGACGCCGACGCGCTGTCCCGGGCCCTCGAGCCCTGGTACGCGATGAAGACCGAGGTCCTCTCGGGACAGATGCTCGACGTCCTGGCGGAGGCGTCCGGGACCACGGACGAGGAGACGCCGGTCCGGGTCAACCGATTCAAGACGGCCGCGTACACGGTGGAACGGCCGCTGCACATCGGGGCCGCGCTGGCGGGCGCCCCCGCGGACACCGTCTCCGCGCTGCGGGAGTTCGGGGTGGCCGTGGGCCAGGCTTTCCAGCTCCGGGACGACCTACTCGGGGTCTACGGCGACCCGGACGTCACCGGCAAGCCCTCGGGGGACGACCTGCGCGAGGGCAAGCGGACACTCCTGCTCGCCCGCGGCGTCCGGTCGGCGCCGCCGGAGGACGCCGAGTACCTGCTGTCGGTCCTGGGTACCGATGTCGACGACGACGCGCTCGACCGCGCCCGACGCATTCTCACCGACTCCGGTGCGGTCGCCTCCGTGGAGTCCGAGATCGACGCGCTGACCGACCGCGCCCTCGCCGCGATCGACTCGGGATCGGTCAGCGCCCACGGTCGGGAGACCCTGCGCGCGCTCGCCGGGGCGGCCACCCGTCGTCAGGCCTGAGCCGTGCCGCCGCATCCGGCCACGGTCTCCGCGACGGGCACCGCCTCGTCGTCGTCGCCGGGTGCCGTCCGAGAGGTGACCACCTCGGCGCGCCGGGCGCTCTCGGGCCCGTCGGGGCCGGCCCTGTGGCGCGGCACCCTCGGCGCGGCGCTGCTGACCGTCGGCGGCTTCGGGGCCGGCTCGCTCCCCGTCGACGGCGGCCCGGCGGCGGCCGTCGGCCTGCCCGGGTTCACGTTCGGCCACGGTCAGGTACTCGCGCTCGTCCTGTGCTGGACGGGGATCGCTCTCCTGGTCACCTCGTGGCTCGCGCTCGGCCCACGCGCGGTACGCGGGCTCCTCCCCGCCCGCGACGCGGTGTGGGCGACGGCGCTGTGGTCGGTCCCACTGTTGCCGTCGGTCCCCCTGTTCAGTACCGACGCCTGGACGTATCTCTCCCAGGGCGCGATGAGCGCGGCGGGGATCTCCCCCTACGAGCACGGGGCCGAGGCCAACCCCGGGCCCTTCACCGACGAGGTGTGGCAGGACTGGCGGACCACGACCGCCCCGTACGGCCCCCTCCACGTCCTGCTGATGCGCGGGATCGTCACCGTGACCGGCGAGAACCCGAGCGTCGGCATCATCGTCCTCCGGATGGTCGTGCTCGCCGCGCTCGCGGGGCTCGTCGCGCTGGTGATCGCGCTCGCCCGCCGCACCGGCGTCGACACGGGCGCCGCCGTCTGGATGGGATGCGCGTCCCCGCTCACGATCGTCCATCTGGTGGGCGGCCTCCACAACGAGGTCTTCCCCCTGCTCGCGTGCCTGCTCGCCGTGCTGCTCGCGGTCGACGGCCGGGCCGCCGGCGCGGGCGTCACGCTCGGGCTTGCGGTGGCGGTCAAGGTCAACGCCGTCCTCGTGGCCCCGTTCCTGCTGTGGATCCTGCTGGCGCGGCGGCGCAGGGACCCGGCGGTGGCCCGGCCCGTCGCCCGGGCGCTCGCGGACACCGCTCTCGCCGCTGTCGCCGCCGGGGCGGCCTTCGCACTGACGACCCTCGCCGCCGGTCTGGGTGTGGGGTGGCTGGGAGCCCTGTCCGTCTCGGACCGGATCATCAACTACCTCAGCGTCCCCACCGCGGTGGCGCACCTCGTGCACGCCGTCACCGACTCCGGACTGGAGGACGTGCTCTCCGTGACGCGGAGCGTGGGCGCCGTGCTGCTGGCGTGCGTGCTCGTGGTGGTCTGGGCGACCCACCGACGGGACACCCCGACAGCACTGCGCGGGATCGTCCTCGCGCTGGTCGCGTTCTTCCTGCTCAACTCGGTTTCGTGGCCCTGGTACTACGTGTGGGTGGCCGCGTTCTGGTTCGCGGCCCGGCCGGGTCGACGTGCCACCACCGCCGCCGTCGCCGGCACGGTGTTCCTCATCCTGGCGATCGGCCCCGACGGGTCGACGAGCCTCTACAGTCCGGTACTCGCCGCGGCCGCCGTGGTCGCGGCGCTCGTCACGGCGTGGTGGTGGCGCCGGAGGCTCAGAACGCCATCGCCTGAGCGCGCCTCCTGACCTCGCGGGCCCGGTGGCCGTGCAGCGCATCCACCGGCCGCCCGGGGAGCGAGTCGTCGGGCTCGAACATCCACTGCAGGATCTCCTCGTCGCGGTAGCCGCCGTCCCGCAGAACCGCCACGAGTCCCGGAAGGAAGCGCGCCACCTCGTCGGCCTCGTCCAGGAACACCTCGGGGACCACCACCGTCCCGCGCCGCTTGACGGCCAGGAGGGAACCCTCGCGGAGGAGATCATGGACCCGGGTGACCGGGATCCCCAGCCGTCCGGACAGCTCCGGGAGGTCGATGACCCCGACATCGGCGGGCAGGACGTCGTCGCAGTGCGGAACCGTACTCACGCGGTACACGTTAGTCACAGGGACGCGGAACGACCATCACGGCCGCGCACGCCGCGCGGTGCCGCCCCTCTTCAGGGGCTCAGAGCAGAATGGGAGCCATGAGTACTCCAGACGGGCAGATGCCGGGGCCTGGCTCCCTCCTCGACGGGCGCTACCGCCTCGATGCCGTGATCGCACGGGGCGGGATGTCCATGGTCCACCTGGCCACGGACGAGCGCCTGGATCGTCACGTCGCCGTCAAGCTGCTCGACCCGGTGCTCGCCGGCGACCGCGCCTTCGTCGACCGCTTCACGCTCGAGGCCCGCTCGGCCGCCCGGCTCTCGGACCCCGGCATCGTCCAGGTCTTCGACCAGGGCGTCGAGGGCGAGACGCCGTTCCTGGTCATGGAGCTCGTCCCTGGCGGCACCCTCCGCGAACTGCTGGACGAACGCGGTCCGATGCCCCCGTACGCGGCCGCGGCGGTCCTGCGCCCCCTCCTCGGCGCGCTGCGCGAGGCCCACGATGCCGGGCTCGTCCACCGGGACATCAAGCCCGAGAACGTGCTCATCTCCACCAACGGCGCGGTCAAGCTCGCCGACTTCGGCCTGGTCCGGGCCGTCGCGGAATCGCGGGCCACCTCGAACAGCGTGGTCATGGGCACCGCCGCCTATCTCTCCCCCGAACAGATCTCCGGGTCGGACACCGACGGCCGATCCGACCTGTACTCGCTGGGCGTCCTCGCCTACGAGATGCTCACCGGGGTCCCGCCCTTCAGCGGGGACAGTTCGGTCGCCGTCGCCTACCGGCGGCTCGACACGGACGTGGCCGCCCCCTCCGACCAGTCCGACTCCGTCTCGGAGGCCCTCGACCGCGTCGTGCTGCGAGCCACGCGTCGCAGCCGCGAGGACCGCTACACGGACGCCGGACAGATGCTCGACGAGCTCGACGAGGCGGCCCGGATCGGGCGGTTCCCCGCGTACGCCGTCCCCGCGCCCCGCCAGTCCTCCTGGTCCCGGGCGCGCGCCGCCGCGGCGGTCTCGGGTGCCGGTAGCGAATCGGAGTTCGACGCCGCCGACCGGGAGAGTGGCGAGGCCCTGCGGCGGGGCGACGGGCCGGTGCCCACCCGGGTGCACACCCGCGCCGACCTCTCCCCCGCCCCGGCCGCACCGCAGCCCGACCGGGGGTCCGCAGCGGGCCCGTACCCACCCGGCGAGGTCGAGCACGCGGGCCGGCGCGCCCCCGTCCGGCCGCGTCGCAGGCTCGGACTGCTGTGGCTCGGCCTCGTCATCGCGGCCGCGACGTTGCTCGCCGTGGCGGGGTGGTGGTTGGGTTCCGGCCGCTTCGAGACCGTTCCGTCCGTGCAGGGCATGTCGGTCGGGCAGGCCACCGAGGCGCTGGGCGGGCTCGGGTTCGCCGCGGTCACCCGGGACACGTTCAGCGACGACGTCGCCCCGTCCGCGCTGGTGGGCACCGACCCCGACGCCGGCACGAGGGTTCCGCGCGGCGACACGGTCGCCGTCCTGGTCTCCGCCGGGCGACCGCAGGTCCCGGAGGTGGGAGCCGACCGTACGGTCGAGGCCGTCTCCGGGCTGCTGCGCGAGAACTCACTCGAGCCGTCCCGCGGCGAGTCCCGGCACTCCGACTCGGTGCCCGAGGGGCAGGTGGTCACCCTGTCCCCCCGGCCCGGGACGACGGTCGACGTGGGGACCCGCGTCGCGATGGTGACGAGCTCCGGCCCCGCCCCCGTCGCCGTGCCCGACGTCGTGGGGCTCGCCGAGGACCGGGCCCGGGCGGCACTGGAGGCGGCCGGGCTCACCGTCTCGGGCGTCCGGGAGGTCTACGACGACGAGGTGGACCGCGGCCGGGCCGTCGGCACCGATCCGGGCCACGGCTCGGACGTGGCGCGCGGGGACGGCGTCACTCTCCTGGTCTCCAACGCACTGGAGGTTCCGGACCTGCGGGACATGCCGCTCGACGAGGCGACCGACGTCCTGACCGACGCCGGTTTCACGGTCGTGCGGGAGTCGCCCGTCACCGACCGCCGGATCGCCGACGGTCACGTGGTGCGCACCGAGCCGCCCGCGGGCGGCTCGGTCGACCCCGCGAACCCGGTCCTGCGGATCGTGCCCTCGGATGCGATCTCGGTGCCGGTCGTGTTGGGGTCCAGGGCGTCGGACGCCCAGCGGGCCCTGCGGGAGGCCGGGCTCACGGCGACGATCGACACGGGGACCCCGGACGGGATCGTCTACGGTCAGACGCCGCTGCCCGGGCGCATGGTGGCCCGGGGCTCGGAGGTGGAGATCGACGCGCTGGGCTGACCGGCGCGTCGACCACACTCTAATTCCGGAGCATCTCGGCGACGAGGTAGGCCAGCTCGAGCGACTGCTGGGTGTTGAGTCGCGGATCGCACGCGGTCTCGTACCGACCCTCGAGGTCCAGATCCGAGATGTCCTGGGCGCCGCCGAGGCACTCGGTGACGTCCTCTCCCGTGAGCTCGATGTGGATACCGCCGGGGTGCGAACCGAGGGAGTGGTGCACCTCGAAGAAGCCCTGGACCTCGTCGATGATCCGATCGAAGTGCCGGGTCTTGTAGCCGTTCGAGGTGGAGTGCGTGTTGCCGTGCATGGGGTCGCACTGCCAGATGACCTTGTGCCCGGACTCCTCGACCGCGCGCACGATCGGGGGCAGCGCCTCGCGCACCTTGTCGTTGCCCATCCGGGACACCAGCGTGAGGCGGCCAGGCCGATTGTGCGGGTCGAGCTTCTCGACGTACTCCACGGCGAGCTCCGGAGTGGTGCTCGGGCCGATCTTGAGGCCGATCGGGTTCTCGATGAGTGAGGCGAACGCCACGTGGGCGTCGTCGATCCCGCGCGTCCGCTCGCCGATCCACAGGAAATGGGCGGACAGGTCGTAGAGTCCCTGCTCGGCGTCACCGGTCAGCCCGGTGCCGTCGTCCGCCAGACGGAGCATCGCCCGCTCGTAGTCCAGGACCAGCGCCTCGTGCGAGGAGAAGATGTCGGCGGCACGCAGGTTCTCGTCGGACACGCCGCACGCGTCCATGAACCGCAGGCCGCGGTCGACCTCGGCCGCCAGCGCCTCGTAGCGCGCGCCGGCCGGGGAGCCGGCCACGAACTCCATGTTCCACTCGTGGACACGATGCAGGTCGGCCGTGCCGGACGCGGTGAGCGACCGGACGAGGTTCATGGCGGCCGCGGCGTTGGCGTAGGCACGGACCAGTCGCGACGGGTCGTGCTCGCGGGCGGTCTCATCCGCCTCGAGGGCGTTGACCATGTCGCCGCGGTAGGACAGCAGTCCGGTGCCGTCGCGGTCCGACGACCTCGGCTTGGCGTACTGGCCGGCGATACGGCCCACCTTGACCACCGGCATCGAGGCGCCGTAGGTGAGGACGACGGCCATCTGCAGCAGCGTGCGGAGGACGCCCTTGATGTGGGGCTCGGTATTGGCCTCGAAGGTCTCGGCGCAGTCGCCGCCCTGGAGCAGGAACGCCCGGCCGTGGGCGACCTCGGCCAGCCGGTCGGAGAGGTGCTCGACCTCGGAGGCGACGCAGATCGGCGGGACGCTCTCGAGCACCTTCCGCATGGCGGCGGCGTGCCCGGGGTCCCACGACGGCTGCTGCAGCGCCGGGCGCCCGAGGGCGTCGGCCAGCAGTCTGTCGAGATCCGCGGAGAGCGGGGGCAGGTCGGGTAGCTGCGCGATGTCGACGTCGACTGTCCAGTTGCTCACCCCCGCGAGGATACGCGACGCGGCGTCCGGGGCCGGGCTACAGCCCCGGGTGAGGGCTCCTCGACGCGATCGCGCCGAAGCGCATCGCCACGTGACGGGCGTCTCCGAGCGCGTCGTGTGCGCCGCCGGGGTGAGCGGGCAGCTCCGGCTTTCCGGCCGACTCCCACAGTTGGCGCACGTCGCGGGTGAACTTGGGCATCGCGGCGGGCAGCGCGGTCATGTCCCCCCACAGCTGGCAGACCGCGACGTGGTCGTAGGCGCCGATCCAGGCCCAGAGTTCGACCGGCCCGGAGGCCGGGGCGGTGAGGAACGAGTACAGCTCGTCCCGGATCCGCGCGCGGGACATCCACGCATTCGATGACGGGTTGGGCAGTTTGGGCAGCACGTGCCGCCGGACCCAGGGGCCGGCCGCCGAGTGATCGGCATCGGTCGAGACGGCGTAGAACTCGCGACCGTCGTCGGCCACCACGCCCAGCGACACCAGCTCGATGGTGCGGCCGTCCTCGATGAACTCGCAGTCGTAGAAGTAGCGCATCCGTCAGCGCTGTCCGTCGACCGGACGATCCAGGAGGTTGTGTCCCGACTCCCGCACGGCCTCGTAGCGCTTCTTCATCTCGGCCCCGTAGACGTCCGGCACGTACTCCTGACCGGTCAGGGCCTGGATCCGCCTCATGAGCTCGTCGGTGATCTCGCGTTCGGCGGCGCGATCGCCGACCCGTCCGGCCCACGGCGCGAGGTCGAGCGGCTCCCCCATCAGCACGTGCACCCGCCCGGGCCGGGCGAACCTGCCGACGCGACGGATGTAGTCCTGCGAGCCGATGACCCCCACGGGGACGACCGGGACGTCCGCCCGCAGGGCGAGTCGTGCCGGGCCGGTCTTCCCGCGGTACAGGCGCCCGTCCGGCGATCTGGTCCCCTCGGGATAGATGCACAGCAGGTCCCCGCGGGCCAGGACCTCCAGCCCGGCGTCCATGGCTGCCTGCGCGGCGTCCGCATTGGTGCGATCGATCGGATACTGGCCACTACCCGCGAAGAACCACCGGTTGAGCTTCCCGCGGATCCCGGTGCCCGTGAAGTAGTCGCTCTTGGCGAGGAACGTGACACGACGCGGCAGAAGCAGCGGCATGAAGAGCCAGTCCGCCACGGAGAGGTGGTTGCCCACCAGCAGTGCGGGCCCCTCCGCCGGCACGTTCTGCCGCCCGGTGATCCGCGGGCGGCCGGTGAGCCGCAGAAATGGACCGATGAGGACGTACTTGAGCAGCCAGTACAACATCGCGGTCACCGCTCCTTGTGGTGGCGTGGGTCGGACGCAGCGGATGTTACCCGGGTTGTCGGGTGGATCCGGCAGGGACGAGGTGCGAGGGCCACAAGTCGGGATCGGGGGCGAACCCGACCACCACGACACCGCGGTGGTCGTCGTATGTCGAGTCGACGAGCGTGCACCGCGCGAGCAGAGCCGGCAGGGGCAGGGCTGCCCGGACGCCGTCGAACTCGAGTCGGAGCCGTCCGCCGTCGACCGTGACCGGCGTGGTGGGGTGGGCCGGCACCGCGAGCTCGGCGCGGAAGCCGCCGTGGCCGTCCTCCGCGACCACCGGGGCGACCGCGCCGCGGACCAGGTCCGCCAGCGCCGCGGTCCGGTGTGGCGTGGCACCGGCGACGACGACCTCGACCATGCCGGCGAGGAAGGCCGAGACATCGGATGCGAGCTGGGACAGCCGGTGCGCCTCGCGCAGCCTGGCGTCCGCCCGGTCGCCGGCCGCCATCGACGCGAACCGCACGTGGGCGGGCCACCGCGATTCGACGAACGCGGCGAGTTCGCCGGCAGCGGCGATCCTGCGCACCCCCGCGAGATCCCCGTCCAGCTCCACCACCACCAGGTCCCAGGCCTGTGCGGCGGCGGCCCGGCGCGCGTACTCCCATCCCAGCACCGACGCCAGGACCCCGTCACCGCCCAGCGCGAGCGCGGCCAACACCTCGTCGTCGGCGTCGACGGAGCCGGCGACGAACGAGGAGAGGCGGGCCGCCGGGTCGTCGGGACGGACCTCGACCGGCCCGTCGTCCCCGGTATCGAGGCGTCGGTCCACGGAGCCCGGGTGGCCGGTCAGCACCAGTGCGGTCCCGCCGTGGTCCCTGATGATGTCCGCGACCGTGGACGATCTGCTGTCGAGGTCCCCTCCGAGGACCACGACGACGCGGGACCCGCTCACGAGGACTCGGCCCGGCGCTTGAGCTCTCGGAGCGCGCCCGCGAGGATCCGGCGTTCCGCCCGGCTGCGGAGTCGACCGATCACCGGGACGACCAGCTCGATCTCCAACCGGTAGTCCACCCGCGTGCCGCCGTCGACGGGGGCGAGCCGGTAGGAGCCGGCCTGGGAGCGCTGGAGCGTCGAGCTCTCCAATCGCCACTCCACGCCGCGGTCGTCCTCCGACCACGAATACACGAGCACGTACTCATCGGAGATCGCCCCCGCCTCGAGGGAGAACCGGACCCGGTCCGGACGACCGTCCGGCCCCTCCGACAGGACCTCGGCGACCTTGATCGACTCCGCCCACTCCGGGTAGGAGGCGAAATCGGCGATCACGTCCATCACCCCTGCGACCGGCGCTCCGACGATCGTCGAGTCACTGGTCGGCCAGACCTCCGTGGTGCCGATGTCCTCGCTCATACATCCAAGCTTCACACATCCGGACCGAGGATGCGGCCCGGCCCGCGCAAGGAGGCGCCGGGGGCGGTCGATCGTCGATACTCCCCGGGGATAAGGTGTCCTCACAGATCGTCACCGTCGACCACCCCCTGCCCGGTCCCCCACCTCAGGTCCGACGGGCAGCACCACCAGGAGGACCACCGTGCGCGAATACGTCGCCGCCCCCGCCGCATTCACCGTCCCCGAGGACTGGTCCTGCGTCCAGTCCGCCTACGACCGCGCCGAGAACTCCCCCGACTCGGTCGCGTTCCAGCGCCCGGTCGACGGCCGCTGGACCGACGTCACCGCCCGCGAGTTCGCCGACACCGTGCGGTCGGTGGGCCGGGGCCTCATCGCCACCGGCGTCGAGGCCGGGGACCGTGTCGCGCTGCTGTGCTCGACGCGTTACGAGTGGAACGTCCTCGACTTCGCGATCTGGGCCGCCGGTGCGGTCACGGTCCCGATCTACGACAGCTCGTCGGCCGAGCAGATCAGGTGGATCGTCGAGGACTCCGGGACCCGGCTCATCGTCGTCGAGAAGGAGACGCACGCCGCCTCCGCGCGCGAGGGCATCGACGGTCTCGACGGCATCCTCGACGTCCTGGTCATCGACGGTGCCAGCCCGGCGGTGGAATCGCTCTCCTCTGCCGGCGCCGGCGTCCCGGTATCGGCCCTCGATGAGCGGCGGGACGCCGTCACGGCCGACGACCCGGCCACACTCATCTACACCTCGGGCACGACCGGACGGCCCAAGGGCTGCATGCTCTCCCACCGGAACTTCATGTCGGAGACCCTCGCGGTCCTGGAGACCCCGTTCAACCGCTACCTGCGGTCCGACTCGACCACGGTCATGTTCCTGCCGCTCGCGCACGTCCTGGCCCGGGCGATCACCTTCGCGGGCTTCCACGCGGGCGTGCGGATCGCGCACTCCTCTGACCTGAGCAATCTCGTCGACATGTTCGGCGAGATGCGGCCGCACTACATCCTGGCGGTGCCGCGCGTGTTCCAGAAGGTCTTCGACAAGGCCCAGGCGACGGCCCAGGACGGCGGTGCGTTCCGGGCGTGGATGTTCGACAAGGCCACCGACACCGCCGTCGCCTACTCCAAGGCACACCGCAACGGGCGGGTCGGCCCGATCCTCAAGGCGCGGCACGCCGTGTTCTCCAAGCTCGTCTACGCCAAGCTCGTCAACGCGCTCGGCGGCCGATGTGAGGTCGCCATCTCCGGCGGAGCCCCCCTCGGTGAGCGACTCACCCACTTCTTCGACGGCATCGGGGTGAACATCTTCGAGGGATACGGCCTCACAGAGACGTGCGCGGCCATCGCGGTCAACACCCCGGACGCGCTGCGGATCGGCAGCGTGGGACGGCCGCTGCCGGGCTGTGCCGTCCGGATCGCGACCGACGGCGAGGTCGAGGTGAGCGGCCCCGTGGTCGCCTCCGGCTACTGGCGCAACGAGCGCGCCACCGCGGAGTCCTTCAGCGACGGTTGGTTCCGGACCGGCGATCTGGGCTCGCTGGACGAGGACGGTTACCTGCGGATCACGGGTCGGAAGAAGGAGATCATCGTCACGGCCGGCGGCAAGAACGTGGCGCCCAACCAGCTGGAGGACGCGCTGCGCGCGGATCCACTCGTCGCCGAGGCCGTGTGCGTGGGCGACGGCAAGCCGTTCATCTCGGTGCTTCTCACCCTCGATCCCGAGGCGCTCGAGCGCTGGAAGTCCCAGAACCAGAAGCCCGAGTCGACCTCGCTCTACGAGCTGCTCCGGGACGCGGACCTGATCCAGTACCTCGACCAGGCGATGACGCGGGCAAACAGCACCGTCTCCCACACGGAATCGATCAAGAAGTACCACGTCCTACCCGACCAGTTCACCGAGGAGACCGGGGAGCTCACGGCCTCGCTCAAGGTCAAGCGGAACGTCGTGCACCAGAAGTTCGCCGCCCAGATCGAGGACCTCTACACCTGATGCGGGCCGCGCCGGTGCCGTGCGGGCTCTGACGGGCCCGGACGGCTCGGTCCGGACGGCTCGTACCTACTCGCCGGAGAGCACCTGTTCCATCCCGCGGGCAAGATCTTCCCAGCGCCAGCGGTCGAGCACCCAGTTCCGGCCGCGCACGCCCATCGCCGACGCGCGCGGCCGGTCCGTGAGCAGGCCGGCCACCGCCTCGACGATCTCCCGGTCCGAGGTGCCGTCCACCACGAGTCCCGTGTGCTGGTCCAGCACCGTCTCGGGGGCACCGCCACTGCGGCCCGCGACCACGGGCACCCCGCACGCCGAGGCCTCCAGATAGACGATCCCCAGGCCCTCGACGTCGAGTCCCGCGCCCCGGGTCCGGCACGGCATGGCGAACACGTCCGCCATGCGGTGATGGTCGACGATCTCGTCGGCGGGGACGCGACCGGTGAAGACCACGTGGTCGGCCACCCCGTGCCTACGCGCCAAGCCCTCCAGCGCCTTTCGGTGCGGCCCGCCCCCGACGACGACGAGGACGGCGCCGGGCGCACGGCGGAGGATCTCGGGCATCGCTCTGATGAGAGAGTCCTGGCCCTTGCGGGGCACTAGCCGGGACAGGCACACGATCACGTCACGGTCCTCGAGCCCGTATCGCTGCCGGGTCGCCTTCCTGCGCAGCGGGTCCGGCCGGAACCGTTCGGTGTCCACGCCACCCGGCTGGTGGACGAGCCGCGCACGCGGGCCGAATGCGGCCGCGACGCGTCGACGCGTGTACTCGCTCACGTAGGTCACCGCGTCGGTCGACTCCCCGATGAGCCGGAGGATCTGCCGGGATCCGGGCATCATCGACCACCCGACCTCGTGGCCGTGGGTGCTCGCGACGATCCGCGTGACCGGCCCCTCCCGCAGCACGGGCGCCATGGCGGCCAGGGGCGCGGCCGCACCGAACCAGATCGTCGTGGCGCCGAAGTCGGAGGCGAGCCTCCGGGCGCGGGCGGCGAGGTCCGGGGTGGGCAGCAGCATCTCGGTGGGCACGCGCTCGACCTTGTACGGGTGCGCGGCATCGTAGTCGGCCGATTCACCGCCGCGGAACGTCGAGGCGAGCACGGCGACGTCATCCGGATCGAGGTGTGACAGGTAGGTCTCGAGATACGACTGGATGCCGCCGGGCCGGGGCGGGTAGTCGTTGGTGATCAGCAGCGTCCTCGTCATCGGCTCCGAGCCTGCCACAGCACCACGCCGGGGCTCCTGCCGCATGCCCGCGTCAGTATCTGCGGATCCCGCTGATCGGCATCGCCTCGACCGCCTCGAGTTTGACCGGGACCCCGTACGTCGGCGCGTGCAGAACCAGTCCGTCGCCGGCGTACATCCCGACGTGCGTGGCGCCCGGGTAGTAGATCACCAGGTCACCGGGCCGGATATCGGCCATCGCCACCGGGGCTCCCCCCTCGGCCTGCGCCTGACTCGACCGCGGCAGGGTCTTGCCCTCGTGTCCGTACGACCAGACCATCAGGCCCGAACAGTCGAACTCCGAGGGGCCGGTGGCGCCCCACGAGTACGGGGCGCCCAGGCGCGTGAGGGCGACGTTCAGGGCGGCGGAATTGGCGTCGTCGACGGGTGGTGCCACGTACCCCTCGGGTGCCGCCGGTCCGCCTGCCCACTGCGCTCGCTGGGCGTCCGAGAGTGCGTCCACGCGGCTGCGCACCTCGTCCATCCGTGCGCGCATCTCGTCAGAACGTCGATCGAGCGACTCCGACCGTTCCCGGGCTTCCCGCGCGGCCGCGCGCGCGGACTCCGAGGCGGCGGAGGCCTCGTCGCGCAGCCGGGCCGCCTCCGCCGACGCCGCCCGGGCCTCGTCGAGCGCGAGTGTGGTGGCCCCGGACAACCGCTGCAACGCCCCGATCCGGTCGACGAGGTCGCGCGGGCTCTCGGCGAGGACCGCGGCGCGGGTGGCGCCGGTGTCACCACCCCGATAGCGCTCGGCCGCCAGGTGATCGACGAGCGACTGGTCCCGGGCGGCGTCCAGGTCCGCGAGCACGGCCCGTCCGGCCGCAACCCCGGCAGCCCGCTCGCGACGGTCCCGCTCCGCCTCGGCTTCGGCCAGCTCGGTGCGCGCGAGGTGGATCTCCTCCCCCAATGCGCCGGCCTGTTCGGAGAGCTCGGCGAGCTCTGCGAGGTCCTCGCCGGTCGAGGAGGTCGGTCCCGCATCTCCCGCGGGGCCACCCGCCCGGGGCTCCGGGGCCCGGGTCGTGGACACCGCGTCGTCCGTCCCGGGGTCCGCCGGTTGAGCGGACGCCGTGGAAAGCCCGACAGTGACCGAAGCCGCGACGGCCAGGCAGGCCGCGATGCCGCGGACACGCGACGAGGGTGACGGGGACACAGCGATCCTTCAGACGAGTGGACAGCACTGACAGCCTCACGATGTGAACTGGAGCACACCGTTGACCACACAGAGTATTACAGACGACGAACCCCGCCGACGACCCGATCCGTGGACCGGTCGCCGGCGGGGTCGCGTGGAAGGTGCGGTCGCCGCCTACGCGGCTCAGTAGTAGCGGCTCGCGCCGTAGAACGGCATCGAGTCGACCGGCGCGTAGCTGACCGTGGTCCCAGAGGAGGGGGCATGGATGACCTGGCCGTTGCCGGCGTAGATGCCCACGTGCGTGGCACCGCTGTAGAAGGCGACGATGTCGCCGGGCTGCAGATCGCCCTTGGCGACCGGCGTCCCGCCGCCGACCTGTGCCTGGCTGGTGCGGGGAATGGAGATGCCCGCCTCCTGGTAGGCCCACGAGGTCAGGCCGGAGCAGTCGAACGAGCCGGGGCCGGTGGCGCCCCAGGCGTACGGGGTCCCGAGCTGGGCATTCGCGGCGTCGACGATCTGCTGGCCGGCCGAGACCTCGGGCGCGGGCGCCGCGAACTCGACGGGATCGGCGACGGCCTCGGCCACCAGGCCGGGCGGCACCTCGACGCCCTCGGGCACGTCGACGGTGACCTGCTCGGGCACGCCGGGCAGGCGGAGCTCGACGGGGACATCGACCGTCACGGGCGCGGCGGTGGCGGCACCGGATCCGGCGACGGCGGCTCCGGCCGCGAGCATGCTCGCGGCGGCGAAGCGGCGGCTGGTCGAGCTGGTCTTGATGCTGTGGGCTCCCACGAGAGTGAATCCTCTTTCTTCCTGCGACACCGACCGGGTTAGCTGACGGGTTCGGACACGCAAGGCTGTCCTACGCCTCGAGCTCCTGCCGGCCCTCGAGGCGATTCACCCCAGTGGAACGTGGTTCCCCGGTGCGCCCCTCGGGCGCTTAGGTGGTGACCCCGGCTCCCCGCCGGTGGGCGGGCATGACTTCCGAGGTCTCGAAAAGGTTACGAAACCGTCTCGTCGAAGTCCAGCCACCGACTCAGGCGGCGGCTTCCACAGCCATGATCTCGACCCTGGAGACCATTCCCGCCTCCCGGAGCACCTCGATCGCGGAGCGAACATCGGGGGCGAGCACATAACCGCACGACTCCTCAGACAATACGTCTGACCTGGCATTATCCCCGAGCAACACGGAGACCACGCAGTCATCGCAGCCCCGCGGCCCGGCCGGACACCGGGCGCAATCCATCGTGAACATGATCTACCTCACATTCCATCCCCGGGCGTGTTGCCCGTTCGTTACCGGCCCGCGATCCGCGGGGTCACGACGCACCATAGAAACCGGGTACGACAGGGCAGGGCGGACAGCTCCGGTGTCGGACCCGGGCGCTACCGTCCACGCCATGTCCCGCACCACCGACTCCTCCCCCGGGGTCCAGGTCGCGTTCGACGAGATGGAACCGCTGCTGTCCGAGGTGACCTTCGTCGTCGTCGACCTCGAGACCACCGGGACCCGGTCCGGCGCCGACGAGATCACGGAGATCGGCGCGGTACGGGTCCGCGGCGGGGAAGTCCTCGCCGAGCTCTCCACCTTCGTCTCGATCCGCGGCTCACTCCCGCCACAGATCAGCAGGCTCACGGGGATCGCCCCGGAGGATCTCGTCGGGGCGCCCGCCCTGGGTGAGGTGATGGCCACGTTCTTCGAGTTCTCGCGTGGAGCGGTGCTCGTGGCGCACAACGCCGGATTCGATCTCGGGTTCCTGCGAGCCGCCGCCCGCGCCACCGGACATCCGTGGCCCGAGCCGCGGACGCTGTGCACGCTCGCACTCGCCCGCCGGGTCCTCCACCGGGGAGAGACACGCGGACACCGCCTGGGGGAGCTCGCCGCACACCTGGGCTCGGCAGTGGACCCGAACCACCGGGCGCTCCAGGACGCCCGTGCGACGGTCGACGTCCTCCACGCCCTGATCTCCCGGATCGGCGACTGCGGGGTGTCCACGCTGTCGGAGCTCAAGGCATACGACGGCAGGCTCGCCCCCGAGGTGCGCAGGCGCGCCACCCTGACCGAATCGCTGCCCGCGCGACCAGGGGTGTACATCTTCCGCGACGACGCGGGAGGTGCCCTGTATGTGGGCTCCTCCGTCGACGTCCGCAGGCGGGCGCGGTCCTACTACTCGGGCGGTGACGCCCGGGGGCGGATGCGCACCATGGTCGGGCTGGCCACCGCCGTCGACGGACTGGAATGCGCCCATCTCCTCGAGGCGTGGACCCTCGAGGAGAAGCTCATCGACTCGCTCCAGCCGCCGTACAACCGCCGCTCCCGGCGCCCCCGGAGCGGCTGGTGGCTCGCCGCCCCCCGCGACGGTGGCCGCCCCGCGGTCACGCGGACGCCGGAGTGCACGCACGCGCTCGGCCCGTTCCGGCGCGCGCAGGACGCACGGACCGCCTGGGAAGATCTCGCCGCTGCGACCGGTGCGGCCCCGGGGCCGCGGGCGTGGGATGGCCTGGTCTCCGGGCACGACTCCGGCCCGCTGCGCGATCTCCTCGCGCACATCGACGCGCTCGCCGCCGGCGGGGCCTTCGAACGCGCCGCGCGGCTGCGTGACCGCGCCGCCACACTGGTGCGGATTCTGGCTCGTCAGCAGGAGCTCGCCGCGACGGCCGCTCCTGAGGAGATGGTCCTGGTGCAGGCCGGCCCCCGCCGCAGCTGGGCGGTCGCGGTCATCCGACACGGGCGCCTCGCAGCATCCGGCACCGTGCCCGGCGGCGCCGCCCCGATGCCCGTCATCGACTCGCTGCGGGCCGGCGCCACCACGGTCCCCCGGGGCACCGGTCCGCTCGCGGGGGCCACCCCTGCGCAGGTCGGTGCCGTCCACCGCTGGATCGACGCGGCGCCGACCCGCATCGTGTCCGTGCGGGACGCGCGCTGGGAGTTCTCGCTGGACGGTGCCCGATCACTGACGGGATGGGCTGACCGCGCCGAGAAGGCGGCGGCCGAACATCCCGTCAGGGCCGGAGGCTGAGCAGCCCGCCCGCTGCCCCGCCTCCCCCACCGCGGACGAGGCGGGGGCAGCGATGCGGGCTCAGGAACGGGCGACGCTGAATTCCGCCCACTTCTCGAGCAGGCGGGCGGCCGAGCCGTCGTCGATCGCCGCGGCGGCCCGCTCGACCGCTGACCGCATCGCCGCCACCAGATCGGTCTGCGAATCGAAGCCGTCGAACGCCACGAGCGCCGCCGCCGAGTTGAGCAGGACGGCGTCCCGGATCGGGCCGGCCTTCCCGTCGAGCAGGTCGCGCGCGACCGCCGCGTTGTGGGTCCCGTCCCCGCCGCGGAGTTCCTCGATCGAGCACGTCTCCATGCCGAAGTCCTCGGGGCGGATCTCGTCCTCCTCGATCTGCCCCCCGGTCACGCGGAGCACCCGGGTCGGGCCGGTCATCGTGATCTCGTCCAACCCGTCCGACCCCCGCACCACGAGCGCCGACCCGCCCCGGAGCGCGAACACCTCCGCCATCACCGAGATCAGATCCTCGAACGCGCAGCCGATCAGGTTGGCGGACGGGGAGGCCGGGTTGGTCAGGGGCCCCAGGATGTTGAAGACCGTCGGGATGCCGATCTCCCGGCGCGGCGCGGCGACGAACCGGAAGGCGGGATGGAACACGGGGGCGAAGCAGAACGCGATGCCCACCTCATCGACGCACCGGGCCACATCCTCGGGCCCCAGGTCGATCGCCACCCCGAGCGCCTCGAGCACGTCGGCGCCGCCGCTCTTCGACGACGCGGCGCGACCACCGTGCTTGACCACCGGCACCCCACAGGCGCTCACGACGAGAGAGGACATCGTGGAGATGTTGACCGTGCCCTGCCGGTCGCCTCCCGTGCCCACGATGTCCACGCTCGGCCGGGACGTCGGGACCCGGTACGAGTACTCGAGCATCGTGGACGCGAACGCGGCTAGTTCGGGGCCCGCGAGGCCCTTCATCTTGAGTGCCACCCCGAATGCGGCCATCTGGGCGTCCGTGGCGACGCCCTCCATGATCCGCGCCATCGCCCAGCCGGCATCCGCCGGGGCGAGGTCCTCACCGGAGGTGAGCGTGCCGAGGACGTGCGGCCACGTCGGCCCCTCATTGAACGCTGTCGAGCTCCCCACGTCTGTCGACCTCTCTCCCGTCGGACCGGCCCCTCTCGAGCGGAGGGCTTGTGGTCAATCGTGCCACCTGTAGCGTCCGTGACATCCCGCCGCACCCGTCGGGAACCACCTCGCAGACTCCACCGATCTGCCTGAGAGACCGCTAATAGCCCCTGCGAGGGGTAGGGTTTCCGCACCCGCACCGCAGAGTTTCAGAGGCGACCTGCGAAAACCCTGAACGGACACGCCGAAATCGGGGGTCCGTGCTGACGCGTCCGACCACACGGGTCATACTTGGGCCGTGACGAGCGCAGTGGATAATTCAGGGAAGGCCATGGCTCAGCGTGTTCATTCGCTGAACCGGCCGAACATGGTCAGCGTGGGCACCATCATCTGGCTGTCCCAGGAGTTGATGTTCTTCGCGGGCCTCTTCGCGATGTACTTCGTCTCCAAGGCGAACTCGGGAGGTGACTGGCCCTCCTACCCGGTGCACCTCAACGTGCCGTTCGCTCTGACGATCACCGTGATCCTCGTGTCCTCCTCGGTGACCTGCCAGATGGGCGTCTTCGCCGCCGAGCAGGGCGACGTCTTCAAGTTCCGCCGCTGGTACGTCATCTCCGCCCTGATGGGGACGGTGTTCCTGATCGGTCAGGGGTACGAGTACGTGCTGCTCTATCTCGAGGGCACCACCATCTCGTCGAGTGTCTACGGCTCCGTCTTCTTCATCACGACCGGCTTCCACGGGCTGCACGTGGCGGCGGGCGTCATCGCCTTCGTCGTGATCGTCGCGCGCTCGATGATGTCGAGGTTCACTCCGGCCCAGGCCACCGCCGCGATCGTCGTGTCGTACTACTGGCACTTCGTCGACGTGGTCTGGATCGGGCTCTTCGTCACCATCTACTTCATTCAGTAGTCAGCTGGCCGCAGGACGCCGCGTCCAGCAGGTCCCGTCTTCCAAAGGGAACTCACAATGAACTCACCTCACCCACCCGCCGCGGAAGTGCCGTCGCCGGAGCCCCAGGGGCCCACGAGCCGGCCGCCCTCCACCAAGCGTCGACGGAAGGCGACCGGCGCGCTCGTCATCGCCGCCGGCCTCCTCGGCGCCGGAGCTGTCGCCACTGCCGTCGTCCCCGACCCGCAGGTCGCCACGGCGCAGCAGGACCAGGCCTCCCTCATCGAGGAGGGCAAGTCGATCTACGACGTCGCCTGCATCACCTGCCACGGCTCGAACCTGCAGGGCGTCGAGGACCGCGGGCCGTCGCTCGTCGGTACCGGTGAGGGAGCCACGTACTTCCAGGTGCATTCCGGCCGGATGCCGGCGGGCAACAACGAGGCCCAGGCGGCGCGCAAGAAGCCGCGCTACAACGAGCATCAGATCCACGCGCTCGCCGCCTACGTCGATGCCCACGGCGGCGGGCCCGAGCTCGTCCGCGACGCCGACGGCGAGGTCGCCCAGGAGAGCCTCCGCGGCGCATCCGGTGACGCCCGCGCCGAGGAGATCGCCCGCGGCTCGGAGCTCTTCCGGCTGAACTGCGCGTCCTGCCACAACTTCACCGGCCGGGGCGGCGCACTCTCCTCGGGTAAGTATGCGCCAACGCTCGACCCTGCCAGCGAGCAGGAGATCTACCAGGCCATGCTCACCGGGCCCCAGAACATGCCCAAGTTCTCGGACCGCCAGCTGACCCCTGACGAGAAGAAGGACATCATCGCCTTCATCAAGGACACGGACTCGAAGGTCTCGCCCGGCGGTTACACGCTCGGCGGGCTCGGTCCGGTCACCGAAGGTGTGGCCATGTGGCTTGTCGGCATCGTCGCCCTCATCGGAGCGACCCTGTGGATCGGATCCCGTTCATGAGTGAGACCCCCAAGAACCCGTCCCCCGCGGAGCTGGACCGGATGACCGACGACGAGCTCGTCCGTCTGGGAACGCAGCTGGACGAGGTCGACGTCAAGCACCGCGAGGCACGCTGGCCCGAGGGCGTGACCACCCGGGCCGAGAAGCGCGCCGCTCGCACTGTCACCACCTGGTTCGCGCTCTCCGCCCTCTTCGCGCTCGCGTTCGCGGTCGTCTATATCTTCTGGCCGTGGGAATACCGCGGTGAAGGGGAGGACGGCCACGCGCTGTACATGGTCTACACCCCGCTCCTCGGGGTGACGATCGGGCTGTCGATCCTGTTCCTCGGCTTCGGCGCGGTGCAGTTCACCAAGAAGTTCATCCCCGAGGAGATCTCGGTCCAGACCCGTCACGACGGCGACTCGGACGAGGTCGACAGGCGCACCATCGTCGCGGAGCTCAACGACTCCTGGAAGTCCTCGACCCTCGGTCGCCGCAAGGTCATGGGCGGATTCCTCGGCGCCGGCGTCGGCCTCATCGGACTCTCCGCGATCCTGCCGCTCGGCGGCATGATCAAGAACCCGTGGAAGCGGGGCGAGCTCGACGTCGCCGGCGACGGCACCCTGCACACCACCGGGTGGACGCTGGCGTCACACGAGCGCGCCGACGGGATGCCCGCCGAGAAGGTCTACCTCGCCCGCGACACCGGCAAGGTCTTCCCCGACGGCCACGTACCGGAGGGCGAGGGGCGACTCGAACCGATCCACGTCGACGACCTGTCGGCCGGCGGACTCGAGTCCGTGTTCCCGCTCCCCGCGACCGCACTGGGCGACTTCGAGGAGCACATGCACTCGATCCACGGCGTCCGCAACTCGGTCATGCTCATCCGGTTCCGCCCCGCGGACTCCGCCCGGGTGATCAAGCGTAAGGGCCAGGAGAACTTCAACTACGGCGACTACTACGCCTACTCGAAGATCTGTACCCACGTCGGCTGCCCGACCTCGCTGTACGAGCAGCAGACTCACCGTTTCCTCTGCCCGTGCCACCAGTCGCAGTTCGATGCACTCGAGTACGGCAAGCCGATCTTCGGCCCCGCAGCTCGCGCACTGCCGCAGCTGCCCATCGCGGTGGACAGCGAGGGCTATCTCGTCGCCAACGGTGACTTCATCGAGCCCGTCGGACCTGCATTCTGGGAGCGTCGTTCATGAGTAAACAAAGCCCATTGGCGGCGGTCGGCAATCAGCTCGACACCCGCTACACCATGGCCCAGGGCATGCGGCGGCAGATCAACAAGGTCTTCCCCACGCACTGGTCCTTCCTGCTGGGCGAGATCGCCCTGTACAGCTTCATCATCCTGCTGATCTCGGGTGTCTACCTCACCCTGTTCTTCGATCCCTCGATGTCCAAGGTGATCTACCAGGGCGCCTACGCGCCCCTGAACGGCATCGAGATCTCCCGCGCCTACGAGACCGCGCTCAATATCTCGTTCGAGGTCCGCGGCGGTCTCTTCGTGCGGCAGATCCACCACTGGGCGGCGCTGCTGTTCGTCGCCTCGATGGTCGTGCACATGATGCGGATCTTCTTCACCGGCGCGTTCCGACGCCCGCGTGAGGCCAACTGGGTCATCGGCTGCGTGCTGCTGCTCCTCGGAATCGTCGAGGGCTTCCTCGGCTACGGCCTGCCGGACGACGTCCTCTCGGGCACCGGCCTGCGCATCACCTCCGGGATCATCGTAAGCATGCCGGTGATCGGCACCTGGCTCCACTGGATGATCTTCGGCGGGGACTTCCCCGGCGAGCTCATGATCCCGCGGTTCTACGTGCTCCACGTGCTCATCATCCCGGCGATCATCCTCGCGCTGATCGCCGCGCACCTGGCCCTGGTCTGGTATCAGAAGCACACGCAGTTCCCCGGGCCCGGCCGGACCGAGAACAACGTCGTCGGCGTCCGGATCCTCCCGGTCTTCGCCGTCAAGTCCGTGGCGTTCGGTGCCATCACCGTGGGCATGCTGATGCTCTTCTCCGGGTTGTTCACCATCAACGCGATATGGAATCTCGGGCCATACAACCCATCGCACATATCCGCTGGTTCCCAACCGGACTGGTACATGCTGTGGACGGAGGGCGGCGCCCGTGTGATGCCGGCGTGGGAGCTCTATCTGGGGCCCTACACGATCCCCGCCGTGCTCTGGGTCGCAGTCATGCTCGGCGCGCTCGTCGCCCTGATGTTCGCGTACCCGTGGCTGGAGGCGAAGTTCTCCGGCGACCGGGCGCACCACAACCTGCTGCAGCGCCCGCGAGACGTCCCCGTGCGCACCGGCGCGGGCGTCATGGCGATCTCGTTCTACATCATCCTGGTCCTGATGGGGTCCAACGACCTGATCGCGTACCACTTCAACATCTCACTGAACGCCACGACGTGGGCCGGACGTATCGGCCTGATCGTGGTGCCGCCACTGCTGTACTTCGCCACGTACCGCATCTGCCTGGGTCTCCAGCGCACGGACCGCGAGGTGCTGGAGCACGGCATCGAGACCGGCATCATCATGCGCATGCCGCAGGGTGAGTTCATCGAGGTGCACCAGCCGCTCGGCGACGTCGACGAGCACGGGCACCCCGTGCCACTCGAGTACGCCGGCGCCAAGGTGCCCACCAAGATGAACCAGCTGGGAGTGGCCGGTCGCCCCCCGCACGGTTCTCTCACGGCGGATCCCGCCGACGAGGCCCGCCTGCTGGACGAGACGGCCCAAGACAAGCACGAGCGCGAGCACACCATGCTCCAGACACTCCAGGAGGAGAACCGCGCCCGCCGCGACAGCGACGAGCACTGACCCTCACGGAAACACCCCGCGCCGCTGGCCGGGCCTCCCCCACCGGGGCGGTCCGGCCAGCGGCCATTTGGCGCGCTTCCACGAGCGCAGGCGCCACGCGGGTCCGGTCCCGTGGCCGCCACGGGCGTCGGTAGCATCGTGACCGTCCACACATCATCCGGACCAACACCCGGCTCCCGACGAGGGCGCCGGACGAGGAGAAGCACCCTATGCGCCGCACCGTGTTCGACGACGACCACGAATCATTCCGCCAGACCCTCCGCGCCTTCATCGAATCCGAGGTGGTCCCGAACTTCCAGGACTGGTTCGACGAGGGGATCGTGCCCCGCGACTTCTACTACAAGCTCGCCGACCTGGGCCTGTTCGGGATCTCCGTGCCGGAGGAGTACGGCGGCGCCGGACTCGAGTCACACAAGTTCGCGGCCATCCAGTCCGAGGAGCTCGCCCGCGCCGGCGTGACGTTCGGCGGCTCCAACGTCCACGTGGGTCTCGTCCTCCCCTATCTCCAGGCGCTGGCCACCACGGAGCAGAAGGAGCGGTACTTCCCCAAGTTCGTCTCCGGCGAAGAGATGTGGGCGATCGCGATGACCGAGCCCGGCACCGGGTCCGACCTCGCGGGGATGAAGAGCTCCGCCCGCAAGTCCCCCGACGGCACGCACTACGTCCTCAACGGCGCCAAGACCTTCATCACCGGCGGCGTCCACGCCGACCGGGTGATCGTCTGTGCCCGTACGGAGCCGCCCCGCGACGACGACCGCCGATTCGGGATCTCGCTGTTCGCAGTGGACACCAGCTCCGAGGGCTACAGCGTCGGACGCAAGCTCGATAAGGTCGGGCTGCGCACCTCGGACACCGCGGAGCTGGCGTTCACCGACGTCAAGGTCCCGGTCGAGGACCTCCTCGGCGAGGAGAACCGGGGCTTCTCCTACCTCGGCCAGAACCTGCCGTCCGAGCGGTGGGGCATCGCGTACGGGGCCTACGCCCAGGCTGCCGCGGCGGTACGGTTCGCCAAGGAGTACACGCAGCAGCGGACCGTGTTCGGCAAGGAGGTCGCCTCCTTCCAGAACACCAAGTTCGAACTCGCGGCCTGCCAGGCCAAGGTCGACGCAGCCCAGGCCGTCGCCGATCGGGCGCTCGAGGCGCTCGACCAGGGCGAGCTCAGCGCCGCAGAGGCGGCCTCCGCCAAGCTCTTCTGCACGGAGGTGGCCTCCGAGGTGATCGACCGGTGCCTCCAGCTGCACGGCGGCTACGGCTTCATCAACGAGTACCCGATCGCGCGCCTCTACTCCGACAACCGCGTCAACCGCATCTACGGAGGGACGAGCGAGGTGATGAAGTCGATCATCGCCAAGAACATGGGCCTGTAGGCGTCCTGACGGGCGAAGGCCCCCACCGCGTCGCGGTGGGGGCCTTCGTTCTTCCCGCCCGGGGGAGGGCCTGCTGTCAGTGCTTCTCCGGGCCCCAGTGGTACTCGAAGACGAGCGCGCACACGGTGAAGATCACCGAGAGCGTTCCGCCGATGATGATCCACCAGTTCCAGAACGCGATCCCGTACCCGACGATCATGACGGACAGTGCCATGAGGACCGGCCAGTAGCTGCCCGGGCTGAAGAACCCGAGCTCACCGGCACCGTCCGAGACCTCGGCCTCCTCGTAGTCCTCCGGCAGCGTGCTGATGCGCCGGGCGACAAAGCGGAGGTAGCCGCCGATCAGCAACGTCAGACCGCCGGAGAGGATGAAGGCCGTCGTGCCGACCCACTCGACGCCCGTGCGGGACGTGCCGGTGCTGTAGCCGTACGCCACGCCCACGAGCACCAGGAAGAGGGTCAGGCCGTCAAAGATTCTGACTGTTGCGTTCATCGTTCAGGAACCCTTCGCGAGCTACCGGGGAGAGGCATCAGTTGACCGACGCGTTCTCGATGACGTTGTTCTGATCACGGGTGTCGGTACGGCCTGTCTCGAACGGCGCCGTCGACGTGGAGTAGGGCTCCTCACCGATCGACTCCAGGGCCTCCGCGTTGGACGCGGTCGGGTTGTCCTGGCGGAACTGGATGTAGTCCGCAAAGGCCTCCGGCGACACGGAGCGCAGTTCGAAGTTCATCATCGCGTGGTAGGCGCCACACATCTCGGCACACCGGCCGACGAACGCACCCTCACGGTCGATCTCCGAGATCTGGAACATGCTCAGCTGCTGGTTCTGGCCCGGGTGCGGCATGACGTCCAGCTTGTAGATGAACTCGGGGATCCAGAAGGAGTGCACCACGTCGGCAGAGGCGAGCCGGAACTCGACGCGGGTGTCGGTGGGCAGCACCAGGACCGGCACCTCTTCGGAGGTCCCGACCGTCTCGATGTCGTTGTAGTACAGGTACGACTTGTCCTCGGCGAGGCGACCGTGGATCGGTCCGCCCGCAGCCGGCTCGCCGTCGTGGCCGAGGGCCATGCGCTCCTCGTCGGACAGGACGCCGGCATCCTCGGCCGCCTGCTGGGCCTCCTCGTTGGTGCCGTCCTCGATGGACGCACCGGCGACGTCGACCTTGTTGTAGCCGAACTTCCAGTTCCACTGGAACGCGGTGACGTCGACCTTGACGCCGACCTCTTCCTCCGGGCGCAGGTCGAGGACCTTGTTCTGCGTGATCACGGTGAAGTAGAAGAGCAGCGAGATGATGACGAACGGAATCGCCGTGTAGATCAGCTCGAGTGGGACGTTGTACGCGGTCTGCCGCGGGAACTCCCCGTTGTCGTTCTTCTTCTTGCGGTGGCGGGCCATCGACCAGAAGATCAGACCCCACACGAGAAAGCCCACGAGCAGCGACGCGATGACCGTGAGTGTCCAGAACTCACGAACGGCGGTCCCCTCCGGGGTCACCCCTGTGGGGAAGCCGAAGTTAATGGTCTGGTTCCACCACTTGTTGTCGGTGTGGAGGCTACAACCGGACAGCAGCAAGCCCAGTGTGCCGAGTGACACCGTGAGTGCAGCCCTGCGCGTCCGACGACGCCCGTCACGCTGTTCCACCATCACGCCTTCCTGATCCGCGGCTCCGGCCGCACGGCCGGGACACTTAAGAAGAATAGACCACGACGCCCCGTGAGAACCCCGCGGGTGTCGGCATTTCAACCAACTCTCCCCCGCGCGGGTCGGCACAAGGAGGAGTTCGGACGGGAGCAGTATCATTCGGACTCGTCACGGCGAGCTCACGCGAGTCGCGCCCCACCACCGACGACGATCGACGAGGTACCCGACGCATGTGTGGCCTGCTTGGACTTCTGACCCCCGACGGCTCCGCCCGCGCAGCGGAGTCGCGCGTGCTCGACGCGATGGGGTGTCAGCGCCACCGTGGCCCGGATGAGGTCGGCACGTGGGCCGACGCCGACCTGGCGTTCGGGTTCAACAGGTTGTCGATCATCGACATCGCTCATTCCCATCAACCGCTGCGGTGGGGCCCACCGGAGCAGCCCGACCGCTACGCCCTGACCTTCAACGGCGAGATCTACAACTACCTCGAGCTGCGGTCCGAGCTCGAACGCGACCACGGCGTCGAGTTCGCGACCGACGGGGACGGAGAACCGATCCTCGCCGCGTTCCACCATCGGGGGGCCGCGGCCGTGCGGGATCTGCGGGGCATGTTCGCCTTCGCGATCTGGGACACCGTGGAGCGTCGCCTCTTCGTGGCCCGGGACCCGTTCGGGATCAAACCCCTGTACCTCGCGACGGGCCCCGGCGGGACGGCGTTCGCGAGCGAGAAGAAGTCGATCATGGAGCTGGTCGACATGCTGGACGTCGACACTTCTCTCGACACCCGCGCGCTCCAGCACTACGTGACACTCCAGTACGTCCCGGAGGACGAGACCCTCACGCGCGGCGTGCGCCGGCTCGAATCGGGGTGTCACGCGACCATCTCCCCCGGCTCGGCCCCCCATATCGTCCGCTACTTCGAACCGACCTTCCCGGTGGTCCCCGTGGCCGACGGCGAGGCGGAGCGGCGCTACGACCAGATCGCCGCCGCACTCGAGGATTCCGTGGCCAAGCACATGCGCGCCGACGTGACGGTCGGCTCGTTCCTGTCCGGGGGGATCGACTCCACGGCGATCGCCGCTCTCGCACGTCGACACAACGAGAATCTGCTCACCTTCACCACCGGCTTCGAGCGCGAGGGGTACTCCGAGGTCGACGTCGCCGCGGAGTCCGCGGCCGCGATCGGTGTGGAGCACATCGTCAAGGTGGTCTCGCCCGAGGAGTTCGCCACCGCGATCCCGGAGATCATCTGGTACCTCGACGAGCCCGTCGCCGATCCGGCCCTGGTCCCCCTCTACTTCGTGGCCCGCGAGGCCCGAAAGCACGTCAAGGTCGTCCTCTCGGGCGAGGGCGCGGACGAGCTTTTCGGCGGCTACACGATCTACAAGGAGCCGCTCTCGCTCGCACCGTTCGAGAAGGTGCCGGGCGGTGTGCGTCGGGCGCTCGGCAGGCTGAGCGCCCGCATCCCGGAGGGGACCCGCGGCAAGAGCCTGCTGCACCGCGGGTCCATGAGCCTCGAGGACCGTTACTACGGCAACGCCCGGTCGTTCTCCGAGGAGCAGGTCCGCTCCGTACTCACCGACTACCGCCCGGAGTGGACGCACCAGGACGTCACCGCACCGATCTATGAGCGATCGCGGGGCTGGGACCCCGTCTCCCGGATGCAGCATCTGGACCTGTTCACGTGGCTGCGCGGCGACATCCTGGTCAAGGCCGACAAGGTGACCATGGCCAACTCACTCGAGCTTCGCGTGCCCTTCCTGGACCGCGAGGTCTACGAGGTCGCCTCCAGACTGCCGCATTCAGAGAAGATCGCGGGCGGCACCACCAAGTACGCGCTCCGCAAGGCGCTGGAGCGCATCGTGCCCGCACACGTGTTGCACCGGAAGAAGCTCGGCTTCCCGGTCCCGACCCGTCACTGGCTGGCGGGCCCGGAACTGCACGACTGGGCGCGCGATCACGTCCTCGCTTCGGGGACCGACGAGTTCGTGGACAAGGCGGCCGTGCTGCGGATGCTTGACGAGCACCGCCGGGGAGACGCCGACCACAGCCGTCGGATCTGGACGATGCTGTGCTTCATGATCTGGCACGGCATCTTTGTCGAGGGCCGGATCACGCCGCAGATCGAGGAGCGGGACTACCCGGTCCGCCTCTGATCCGGCGCGGCCGACGCGGTGCTCGCCGGGCGCGGCGGGCGCGGCGGGCGCGGCTCCCTGTGGGTCAGGCGGGCAGCAGCGCGGCGATCTCGTCCGCGGCCTCGGCACCGTAGGTCTCGACCAGCCGACGCCGCGCACTCTCGGCGTCCACGGTCCATTCCTGTGTGCCCGTGGTCTCCAGGACGTGGGTCGCGATGAGCGCGCCGAACTGTGCGGACCGCTCGAGCGAGAGCCCCTCGAGGGCCCCGGTGAGGAATCCCGCGCGGAAGGCGTCACCGACCCCGGTGGGATCCAGGAGGTTCTCCGACGGGACGATTCCCACCTCGAAGGGCTCGGAGCCCCGGTCCACGATGACGACGCTCTTTCCGCCGCGGGTGGTGATGCGGGTGCCGACCCTGGAGTCGAGTTCCTCGGCGCTCCAGCCGGTCTTGCTGAGGAGCAGCTCGTACTCGTACTCGTTGGTGAACAGATACCGGGCGCCGTCCACCAGTGCCGCGGCGGCCTCGCCGTCGAGGAACGCCAGCTGCTGCGACGGATCGGCGGCGAAGTCCAGGCCGAGTTCACGGCACTCCGCGGTGTGAGAGGTCATGGCTGTCGGGTCGTTTGCCCCCACCAGCACCAGTTCCGGCCGGCCGATGCGCTCCGCCAGACGGGCGAGGGAGATCGTCGATGCCTCCCCCATCGCGCCGGGGTAGAACGACGCGAGCTGTGCCATCTCCGAGTCCGTGGTGCACACGAACCGGGCGGTGTGCAGCGCGCTGCTGATGTGGACGGCCGAGCAGTCGACGCCGTGCTTCTCCAGCCAGGCCCGGTAGTCGGCGAAGTCCTCCCCGGCGGCGCCCACGAGGTGGGGCGACCTGCCCAGGACGCCGAGCGCGAAGGCGATGTTGCCGCCGACCCCGCCCCGGCGGATCTGCAGTGAGTCCACGAGGAAGCTCAGCGACACGTGCGCGAGCTGATCCGGCAGGAGCTGCTCGGAGAAGCGACCGGAGAAGGTCATGAGGTGGTCGGTGGCGATGGATCCGGTGATGACGACGGGCATGCCCCAGACAGTAGACGACCCGGCCCGATCAACGATCAGGCCGGGTCGTCGGTCGAGCAGGACTCAGTTGAACGAGTCACCGCAGGCGCAGGAGCCCGTCGCCTGGGGGTTGTCGATGGTGAAGCCCTGCTTCTCGATGGAGTCGACGAAGTCGATCGACGCGCCGGTGAGGTACGGGACGCTCATGCGGTCCACGGCGAGCTTGATCCCGCCGAAGTCGTCGACGACGTCGCCGTCGAGCGAGCGGTCGTCGAAGAACAGCTGGTAGCGCAGGCCCGCGCAACCACCGGGCTGGACGGCGATGCGCAGCGAGAGATCGTCACGGCCCTCCTGGTCGAGGAGGGTCTTGGCCTTGGAGGCGGCGGCGTCGGTGAGCTGGACACCGGTGGCGGTGGTGTTCTCCGCAGTGGTCATGATTGTTCTCCTTGCGATCCGAGAGAGGGCGTGGGTGGCGTCTCACGGGGTGCAACGTCGCCCCTGCATCCCTCTATTCCCCTGTCACGATACGCCCTCTGTGGCACGTGGGTGGATTCTCGGCCCGCGCGCCGATCGCCTAGCCTGAGGGAGTGAAGTTGCGCGCATTCGGCTCCAGAAGAGAAGAGCCCGGTGAGGGGCCCGCGGACGAGGCGGAACCCGCCCCCGACGTCGAGCAGGGCCCCGTCGACGATCCGCGTCGGCCGGCGGGCAAGGGCAGGCCGACCCCCAAACGTCGGGACCAGGAGCGGGCCCGGGGTATGCACACCGGCCCCGTCACCGCACCGGTGACGCGCAAGGAGGCCCGGCAGCGGCGCAAGACCGCCGAGGCCTCGATGTCGAAGGACGAGCGCAGGGCGGCCCGGGCCAAGGACCGCGAGGCCCGCGAGGAGCGGCGCCAGCTCATGATGGAGGGCGACGACCGTTACGTGCTCTCCCGGGACCGCGGCGAGGTACGGCGGTTCGCCCGCGACTGGGTCGACACGCACCGTCGTTTCATCAACTGGTTCATGCCGCTGGCGTTGGCCGTGATCGTGTTCCAGCTCATCCCCGACCCCGAACTCATGGCGATCAGCCAGACCCTGTTCCTGGTCCTCGTCGTGGTGGTGATCATCGACGGCGTGCTGGTGGGCCGCAAGGTCAACAAGGTGGTCCGCGAGCGTTTCCCCGGCACCGACGACACCGGCTTCGGCATGGGTTTCTACGCGGTGATGCGCGCGACGCAGCCGAGGATGCTCCGCACCCCGCGCCCCCGGGTCCGCCCCGGCGACACCATCTGACTCCACCGACGCTCCCCGGAAGGCCGTGAACGCCATGCGCATGCTGGTCCTCGGCGGCACCCGCTCGGGTAAATCCGCCCATGCCGAGTCGGTCGTCGCCGCCGCCGGCACCCCGGTCGTCTACGTGGCCACCGCCCGTGTCGACCGCGACGACGAGGAGATGGCGGCGCGCGTCTCCGCTCACCGGGACCGTCGCCCGGCGGAATGGGAGACCGCGGAGACCGACGACGTCGTCGGCGTACTGCGGGAGCACCCCGACGCGACCGTGCTCGTCGACGACTTGGGCGGCTGGCTCACCCGCCGGCTCGACGCGACACTCGGCTGGGCGGACTCGGGAGCCGCGGTCTCGGGCGACGTGGACGCCCTGGTCGACGCGGTGGCCGCCCACCCCGGCGCGCTGGTGCTGGTCTCCCCCGAGGTCGGGCTCGGCGTGGTGCCGGACACGCTTGCCGGCCGCCTGTTCGGGGACATGATCGGCTCGCTCAACCGGCGGCTGGCCGAGGTGTGCGATTCCGCCGTCCTCGTCGTCGCCGGCCGGGCACTCCCCCTCGGGGCCTCGCACCCCGATCGGCCCGGCCGGTCCCGCCCCGCCGACCCGGCCGCCACCGGAGGCCTGACCACCACACCGGCGACCGCCATCGGTGCGGCCGGAGCGACCGGCGCGGGCAGCACCCCCGGCGCCGCCGGTGCCGCCGCGCCCGCGACCGATGACGACCATGCGCCCGGCGCGGCCGGCACCGACGGCTTCGCCGGCCTCTGGGACGTCGACCATTACGACGACCCCGTCGCGTTCCCGCCCATACGTCCGCCCTCGCTCGACGCGGCCGAGGAGGCGCGCGCCCGCCACCTCTCGCTCACCAAGCCGGCGGGCTCACTCGGACGACTCGAGGAGCTGGGGGCGTGGATCGCCTCCTGTCAGGACAGCTGCCCACCGCGGCGCCTGGAGCGCCCGCGCGTCGTGGTGTTCGCGGGTGACCACGGGGTCGCCCGGCACGGGGTCTCGGCCTTTCCCACCGAGGTCACCCTGCAGATGGCGGACAACATCGTCGCGGGCGGGTCCGCCGTCTCGGTTCTGGCACGGGCGGCCGGCGCCACGGTCCGGGTGGCCGATCTGTCGATGGCCTCCGAACGCCCCGGCGAGCTGGATGACCACAAGATCCGCCGCTCCAGCGGGGCGATCGACCGCGAGGACGCGCTGACGCACGAGGAGGTGCGGGCGGCGATCGCCGCCGGCCGCCGGATCGCCGACGACGAGGTCGACTCCGGAGCTGACCTGCTCGTCGCGGGTGACCTGGGGATCGGCAACACCACCCCCGCCACTGTGCTGACCTGTCTGGTCACCGGTCGCGAGCCGGTCGAACTGGTGGGTCGCGGGACCGGGATCGACGACGAGGGATGGATGCGCAAGACCGCGGCCGTCCGCGACGCCATGTTCCGGGGGCAGCGCGACGTGCGGGACCCCGTCGCCCTCTTGCGTCGGGTAGCGGGCGCCGACCTCGCGGCGATGGCCGGGTTCCTCGCCCAGGCCGCCGTACGCCGGACACCGTGCCTCCTCGACGGGGCCGTGGTGACCTCGGCCGCGTTGATCGCGGAGTTCCTCGCGCCGGGCAGCCGTCAGTGGTGGGTCGCCGGTCACCGTAGCGCCGAACCGGCACATTCGGCGGCGCTCACCTACCTCTCGCTGGACCCGGTTCTCGAACACTCCATGCGGCTCGGCGAGGGCAGCGGTGCCGTCGCCGCCCTGCCGACCGTTCACGCAGCGGTGGCGATCCTCACGGAGATGGCGACGTTCGCCGACGCCGGGGTCAGCGGCAAGGACTGACGACGGTGCTCGACGCGGTCCGGCTGTCCCTGACCTGGATGACGGTCCTCCCCCTCGGCCGTACCGGGATCCCGGGCGCCGGGGCCGCCGGGCGCGCGATGACGGCGCTTCCCGTGGTGGGGTTCGTGTGCGGCCTGCTCGCGACGGCGGCCGCCCACGGCCTGCATTCCCTGGGTGCGGGCGCTATGCTCTCGGGCGCGGCGGGCGTGGCGGTGGTCGTGGCGCTCACCCGCGGGATGCATGTCGATGCGCTCGCCGACACCGCGGACGCGCTCGGCTCGTATGCCGGCCCCGAGCGGGCGCGCGAGATCATGCGCTCCGGCTCCGTCGGGCCGATGGGGACCGCCACGCTGGTGCTGGTGCTTCTCGCCGAGGTCGCGGCCCTGGGCGCCCTGGTCGAGGCCGGAGCGTGGCTCGCGCCCGTGGCGGCGCTCGTCCTCTCGCGCTGCCTCCCGGTGTCCCAGCTCCGCCGCGGCGTGCCCGCCGCCTCGGAGACCGGGTTCGGCGCGCTCGTGGCCGGGTCGCAGTCGCGGACCGCCGTCGCGGTGATCGGGGTGATCAGCGTGGCCGCCGGTGCCGCTCTGGCCGGATCCGGGTGGGGCGCCGACCGGTGGTGGGCTCCCGCCGCGGGCGCGACGGCGGGTCTCGCGGCCTACGCGGCGGCGGCCGGGTTCGCCGGGCACGCCGTGCGCCGCTTCGACGGCGTCAACGGGGATGTGCTGGGGGCGACGATCGAGGCCGGCACGGCCACCGCGCTCGTGGTGGCCGTGCTCCTGCTCTGAGCGCCGGGCCGCGGCCGCGCCGTGGGCGCAGCGTTCCCGGCGCGGACCTCAGTCCAACGAGGTCATCCAGCCGAAGGTGTCCTCGACGGAACCGCGCTGGATGCCGGTGAGGGTCTCCCGCAGTCGCATGGTGACCCGGCCCGGCCCGCCGTCGCCGATCGTGTACCCGCCCCCGGTGTGCGCGACCGAGCCGACCGGGGTGATGACGGCGGCCGTGCCGCACGCGAACACCTCGGAGATCTCGCCGGAGGCCACGCCCGACTCCCACTCCTCGACGGAGATCCTGCGCTCGGTGACGGGGTAGCCGAGGTGGCGGGCCAACTGCAGGAGGCTGTCCCGGGTGACCCCGGGCAGGAGCGAGCCGGACAGTTCGGGGGTGACGATCTCCGCGGAGTCGCCGGAGCCGAAGACGAAGAACAGGTTCATCCCGCCCATCTCCTCGACGTACTTGCGGTCGATCGCGTCGAGCCAGACCACCTGGTCGCACCCCTTGGCGGCGGCCTGTTCCTGGGCGAGCAACGACGCGGCGTAGTTGCCGCCGAACTTGGCGGCCCCGGTCCCCCCGGGGCTCGCGCGGACGTACTCGGTGCTCAGCCAGACGCTCACGGGGGCGATGCCCCGGGGGAAGTACGCGCCGGCCGGCGAGGCGATCACCGAGTACAGGTATTCCTCGGCCGGACGCACCCCGAGCCCTGCCTCCGTGGCGATCATGAACGGCCGCAGGTAGAGGGAGTCCTCACCGCCGGCGGCGGGAACCCAGTCACGGTCGATCGCGACGATCTGCCGGAGCGATTCCATGAAGAGATCCTCGGGCAACGGCGGCATCGCCATGCGTCGCGCGGACCGGTTGAACCGGGCCGCGTTCTCCTCCGGGCGGAAGGAGGCGATCGAGCCGTCGGCCTGACGGTAGGCCTTGAGGCCCTCGAAGATCGTCTGGGCGTAGTGCAACACCACTGCGGACGGGTCGATGGTCAGCGGCGCATACGCCTCGACGGTCGGTGTCCCCCACGCGCCGTCGACGTACGGGAGGGTCACCATGTGGTCGGTGAAATGCTGGCCGAATCCGGGCGCGGCGAGGATGGCCTCGCGATCCCCGACGGACCGCGGGGTGGCGGAGGGGTGGACGTCGAATGTGGACATGTGGTGTCTCGTTCCTCGAGAAGGGGCGGGTCTCAGCGGGTGTGGTTCTCCACGAGCGGGGGTACCGCGAGGCGGCACGGTACCTCTCGCCCCCGTACGTCGACGACCACCTCGTCGCCCTTCCTGAGGCCCGCGTCCAGCGAGATGAACGCCAGCGCGATCCCGGTGCCCAGGGTCGGCGAGTACGTGCCCGAGCTGGTCACGCCCACGTCAGCACCGCCGGCCCGGACCGTCTGTCCCGCGCGCAGGACCCCACGGCCCGTGACCTCGAGGGCGTAGACACGTCGCGCCGGGCCCGCCTCCTTCCGGCGGACCAGCTCCTCCCGGCCCCAGAACGCGGGCTTGTCCCAGCCGATCGCCCAGCTGCAGCGGGCCTCGAGCGGGCTGAGCTCCGGGGACAGTTCGTTGCCGTGCAGCGGGAAGCCCGCCTCCAGCCGCAGCGAATCCCGTGCCCCCAGTCCGCAGAGCGCGCCTTCGCGGGAGAGCACCTGCTCGGCGAGGGCGTCCCAGAGTGCACCCGCCCCGTCCCGGGAGGGCAGGACCTCGAAGCCGTACTCCCCCGTGTAGCCGGTCCGGCACACGAGCACGGAGATGCCGTTCCACTGGGCGTCGGTGAAGCCCATGAAGTCGAGATCGGTGGTCAGTCCGACCTCCTGCATGACCTCTCCGGCGAGTGGGCCCTGGACGGCGATGACGGCGCGCGAGCGGTGCTCATCGGTGACGGCGAGGTCCGGGGCGCGTTCGGCGGCCGCTGCCCGCAGACGGCCCACCACCTCGGCGGCGTTGGCGGCGTTGGGGATGAGGAAGACCTCGTCGTCCGAGATCCGGTACGTGATGAGGTCGTCGATCACCCCGCCGGATTCGTCGCAGCACAAGGTGTACTGGGCGCTGCCGGCGGCGACCTTGCGGATGTCGTTGGTGAGGCAGGTGTTGACGAACTCGGCGGCGCCCGGTCCCGAGACGCGGGCCTTGCCGAGGTGGCTCACGTCGAAGAGCCCGACCGCGGTGCGGGTCGCGGTGTGCTCGGCGACGGTGCCGGTGTACTGGAGCGGCATGGACCAGCCGCCGAACGGCGCGAACGTCGCGCCCGCGTCGACGTGGCGTGAGTGCAGCGGTCCCTCCAGGAGCTCCCCGGTCTCTGTCATGTGGTCCTCTCCTCGCTCAACGCCCGTACGACTGCGTTCCCACGGTAGTCGATAGACTATGGTGCCCTCCCCGTGGCGGCCCCGCCCGGCGGATCCGGGCCCCGTGTCCCCGTCACCCGACCCCCAGGAGCGTTCCATGCCGACCGCGCAGTCGATCCTCGCCCACACCCCGGACATCGCGACACTGGAGGCGGTCACGTCGCCGGTGGAGTCCGACGTCGTGGTGGTCGGGATCGCCGCCACGGACGCCGACGAGGACGCTCCGCTCGTCATCGCCCACGGGCTGGACGAGGCGACCGTGTCGGCACTCGCTGCGGCCGCCGACGCGATCGGCGCCTCCACCACGGTCGGCTCGACCACCCGGATCCCCGCGGTCGAGGGCGTCCCCGGCTCCTCCGTGGTGCTCGTCGGTCTCGGGTCCCCGGACCCGGAGGCCACCGACGAGACGTTGCGTCGCGCGGCCGGTGCCGCCGCCCGCGCCTGCCGTGGACTCGGCACCGCGCTCGTCACCCTCGCCGCGGACCGGCCCGACGCCGTGGCACTCGGCGCCGGACTGGGCTCCTTCCGCCCGGCCAAGGTCACCGAGAAGGACGACGACGAGAACTCGGACGCCGACGCCCTCCGGATCCTCACGGAGGGCGATGCCACCGGGGCCGTGGCCCGGGCAGCCACCATCGCCGAGTGCGTGGGCCTGGCCCGCGACCTGGTCAACACCCCGCCCAACCTGCTGTTCCCCGGGTCGTTCGCCGACCGCGCCGCCGAGCTGGCCACCTCCGCCGGGCTCGAGGTGGAGGTCCTCGACGAATCCGCACTGGCCGACGGCGGCTACGGCGGGATCCTGGCCGTGGGCAGCGGGTCGTCCCGGCCGCCCCGATTGGTGCGGCTCGTCCACCGCGGCGGCGAGGGACGGCCGACGGTGGCGCTGGTGGGCAAGGGCGTCACCTTTGACACCGGCGGGATCTCCATAAAGCCGGCGGCGGGCATGGAACAGATGACCATGGACATGGGCGGCGCGGCCGCGGTCGTCGCCACGGTGATCCTGGCCGCGCGGCTGGAACTGGACCTGACCGTCGCGGCCACGGTGCCCATGGCGGAGAACATGCCCTCGGCCACCGCCTACCGGCCGGGCGACGTCCTCACCATGTACGGCGGGACGACCGTGGAGGTGCAGAACACCGACGCCGAGGGGCGACTCATCCTGGCCGATGCGATCGTCCGCGCCTGCGAGGACTCCCCCTCCCACCTCATCGACACCGCGACCCTGACCGGCGCCCAGATGGTGGCACTCGGCAAGAAGACTCCGGGGGTCATGGGCACCGACGACTTCCGCGACCGCGTCGCCGAGCTCAGCCGCACGGTCGGCGAGGGCGGATGGCCCATGCCGCTGCCCGAGGAACTCCGGGACGGCCTGGACTCCGAGGTCGCCGATCTGACGCACGTGACCCCGCACCGCTGGGGCGGGATGCTCTCGGCGGGGCTGTTCCTGTCCGAGTTCGTGGCCGAAGGCGTCGAGTGGGCGCACGTCGACGTGGCGGGGCCGGCCTACAACGACGGCGGCCCGGAGGGCTACCTCCCGCGCGGCGGTTCGGGTGTTCCCGTCCGGACTATGCTCGCCGTACTCGAGGACATCGCCGCACAGTCCTGACCCGTCAGGGCTCGTCGGTCCCGCGCACCTGCTCGCGGAGCCGACGGGCCCGCTCCCGCCGCTGCCGCGCGATGCGGACCTCCTCGAACGCCCGCATCCGGTCCGGGAAACCCGTCTCCATGGCGTCGTACAGCGGGACGCCGAGCCGCTCGGCGAGGCGACGGGCCGTGGCGACGTCGCCCACCGGTCGACGGGTCCACTCCCCGTCGAACGCCACCAGTCGGAGGCCGGGGACGGACACGAGTGTCTCGGGCTCGAGATACGCCTCGATGCCCACGCGCGTGTCGCACCAGGACGTCAGGTGCGCCAGGTCCGCCGGATCCGCACGCAGCCGGGGTCGTCGCCGCCGCAACAGATCACGGATACCCACCCCGGGCCCTCCTCGCCCTCGGCCCCCGTACGGGGTGAACGGTCATTGACGGTTTCCGATCGTACCGATCGCCAACTGGCGTGATGGCGGAGCCGCCACCTGAACGCGGGGCCCCGGCCCACCCGGATCGGTGCGTCCCCGCGACACCGATCAGTGGCAGAGGGCACAATGGACTGCGTACGAGACGACGGCGCGCCACCGCGTCCGCCGACCGGCTCGTCACGGCCGATAATCGATATTGCACCCACCCACGTCGCCGCTTGAAGCGGGCGCGGATCGCGTCCCGGGCAGCGCCTGAGAACTCTCGAGGAGTCACGACATAATGGCCTTCTCCGTACAGATGCCGGCTCTCGGTGAATCCGTCAGCGAGGGCACCATCACCCGCTGGCTCAAGAAGGAGGGCGACACGGTCGAGGTCGACGAACCCTTGCTCGAGGTCTCCACCGACAAGGTCGACACGGAGATACCCTCCCCGGCCGCGGGCACGCTCCAGAAGATCGTCGCCGGGGAGGACGAGACCGTCGAGATCGGCGGGGAGCTCGGTCTCATCGATGACGGCTCGGGATCCGGGGGCTCCGACGACTCCGCAGCCTCCGCCACCGACGACGGCGGGTCGGATGACGCCGACGAGGGCGGGTCGGCCGCGGAGCCGCCCGCCGCGGAGAAGCCCTCCGGCGGCGGCTCCGGTAGTGACTCCGGAAGTGGCGGCGGCGGTGGCGGCACCGACGTGACGATGCCCGAACTCGGCGAATCCGTCACCGAGGGCACCATCACCCAGTGGCTCAAGAAGGAGGGCGACACCGTCGAGGTCGACGAGCCCCTCCTCGAGGTCTCCACCGACAAGGTCGACACCGAGATCCCCTCACCCCTGGCCGGCACCCTCCAGAAGATCGTCGCCCGGGAAGACGAGACCGTCGAGGTCGGGGCGACCCTCGCCGTCGTCGGCGACGGCTCCGGCACCAGCGACGACACCGGCTCCGGCTCCTCGAGCGCGGCCGACGAGTCCGCCGGTCAGGCCCCCGCGCAGGAGTCCACCCCGGCCCCCACCGCCGAGGCCCCCGCGACGGAGAAGCCCTCCGGCGGTGACTCCGGAAGTGGCGGCGGCGGTGGCGGCACCGACGTGACGATGCCCGAACTCGGCGAATCCGTCACCGAGGGCACCATCACCCAGTGGCTCAAGAAGGAGGGCGACACCGTCGAGGTCGACGAGCCCCTCCTCGAGGTCTCCACCGACAAGGTCGACACCGAGATCCCCTCACCCCTGGCCGGCACCCTCCAGAAGATCGTCGCCCGGGAAGACGAGACCGTCGAGGTCGGGGCGACCCTCGCCGTCGTCGGCGACGGCTCCGGCACCAGCGACGACACCGGCTCCGGTTCGGGGGACACCGGATCGGCCGCCCCCGACGACGCCACCCCGGAGCCGGCCGAGCAGATCCGCCCCGACGACGCGCCGGAACAGGCGCAGGGCGACGCGACCGACGCCACCGGCGAGGCCGAGCAGGGCACCGGGTCGGGCACGACGCCCGCGTCGGAGCGTCAGGCGGCGGACAAGGCCGCGGAGAGGCAGGACGGCGGGTCGGACTCGTCGTCCGGCATCCCCGATCGGGCCGAGCCGGCGGCTGCCGCCAAGGCCGGTACCACGCCGTATGTCACCCCGCTGGTGCGCAAGCTCGCGCAGGAGAACGGCGTCGACCTCGAGACCGTCGAGGGCACCGGCATCGGCGGCCGGATCCGCAAGCAGGACGTCCTCGCCGCGGCCGAGGGACGCGGCACCGAGTCCACCCCCGCGGCTCCGGCGCAGAAGACGGCGCCCGCAGGCGGCCCGTCGACCGCAGGTGTCCGCCCCGAGCTGGCCGAGCTGCGCGGGACCACCAAGGCGGCCAACCGGATCCGCAAGATCACGGCCCAGAAGACACGCGAGTCGCTGCAGACCAGCGCGCAGCTCACGCAGGTCTTCGAGGTGGACATGACGCGGGTGGCCCAGCTGCGCGCCCAGGTCAAGGAGCAGTTCGCCGACAAGCACGGCGTCAAGCTCACCTACCTGCCGTTCTATGCCAAGGCGGTGGTCGAGGCGTTGGTCTCGCACCCGAACGTCAACGCGTCGTACGACGAGGACGCCAACGAGATCACCTACCACAGCTCGGTGAACCTCGGCATCGCCGTCGACACCGAGGCGGGCCTGCTCTCGCCGGTGATCCACGACGCCCAGGACATGGACATCCCGGCCCTGGCCAAGGCGATCATCGACATCGCGGAGCGTGCCCGCTCCTCCAAGCTCACCCCGAACGACCTGGCGGGTGGCACGTTCACGATCACCAACATCGGTAGCGAGGGCGCGCTGTTCGACACACCGATCCTCGTCCCGCCGCAGGCGGCGATGCTGGGCACCGGAGCGATCGTCCGGCGCCCCGTGGTGGACGCGGACGACGACGGGGAGTCGATCGCCATCCGGTCGATGGGCTTCATGCCGATGACCTACGACCACCGGCTGATCGACGGCGCCGACGCGGGCCGCTTCCTGACCACGGTCAAGGACCGCCTGACCAACGCCGAGTTCGAGGGAGACCTCGGGCTGTAGCCCGGCCCCGCGCCCGCCCGGCGGGTGTCCCGTCTCTATGACGGGACACCCGCCGTCGTCGTCTCACGGACCGGCCTAGTCTGGTCTCATGTCGCACAACGGTCAGTCACTGCGCCGCGATCCGGACGAGCCGGAGATCCGCCGACTCGGCACGGTCGACTACGCACCCACCTGGGATCTCCAGCGCACCCTCGCCGAGGAACGCGCGGACGGCACCCGGGAGGACACGGTCCTGCTCCTCGAGCACCCGGCCACGTACACGGCCGGCAAGCGCACCGAGCCGGAGGACCGCCCCGCCGACGGCACCCCCGTCGTCGACGTGGACCGGGGTGGCCGCATCACCTGGCACGGCCCGGGGCAGCTGGTCGGCTATCCGATCATCGCCCTGGCGGACCCGATCGACGTCATGGAGTACGTCCGGCGGGTCGAGCAGGCCCTCATCACCACGTGCGCGCGCCTGGGGGTCGAGGCGGGGCGGGTCGACGGACGCTCCGGGGTGTGGTGCGCCGCGTCGCCGGGGCGACCCGAACGCAAGATCGGAGCCATCGGCATCCGCGTCCAGCGGGGGGTGACCATGCACGGGTTCGCACTCAACTGCGACTGCGATCTCGACGCGTTCGAGCGCATCGTGCCCTGTGGCATCGCCGACGCCGGTGTCACCTCGCTGTCCGCGGAACTCGGCCGTCAGATCACTGTCTCCGAGGTGATGGACACGGCCACCTCCGACTTGGTGGAGGCGCTCGACGGCCGGCTGCCGGTCACCTGACTCCGGCGTACCCTGGCACATGTGACTGTTACTCCCGAAGGCCGCAAGCTGCTCCGTATCGAAGCCCGCAACGCTGAGACCCCGATCGAACGGAAGCCGTCGTGGATCCGGACTAGGGCCACGATGGGTCCGGAATACAAGGAGCTCAAGGGTCTCGTCCGCACCGGTGGACTGCACACCGTGTGCGAGGAGGCCGGCTGTCCCAACATCTACGAGTGCTGGGAGGACCGCGAAGCCACGTTCCTCATCGGCGGCGAGCAGTGCACGCGGCGCTGCGACTTCTGTCAGATCAGCACCGGGAAGCCCAGCCCGCTGGACCGGGACGAGCCACGCCGCGTGGCGGAGTCGGTGCGCGAGATGGGGCTTCGCTACTCGACCATCACGGGCGTCGCCAGAGACGACCTGGACGACGGCGGCGCGTGGCTCTACGCGGAGACCGTCCGCAAGATCCACGAGCTCAACCCCAACACCGGCGTGGAGAACCTCATCCCCGACTTCAACGGGGAGCCCGACCAGCTGGCCGAGGTGTTCGAGTCCAGGCCCGAGGTGCTGGCACACAACCTCGAGACCGTGCCGCGGGTGTTCAAGCGGATCCGTCCGGCGTTCCGGTATGAGCGTTCCCTGGATGTCATCCGTGCCGCCCGCGACTTCGGGCTGGTCACCAAGTCCAACCTCATCCTGGGAATGGGCGAGACCACGGACGAGGTGGTCGAGGCGATGGGCGACCTGCACTCCGCGGGCTGCGACATCCTCACCATCACCCAGTACCTGCGGCCCAGTCCGCTCCACCACCCGATCGACCGCTGGGTCAAGCCGGAGGAGTTCGTCGAACTGTCCGACAAGGCCCGGGAGATCGGTTTCGCGGGCGTCATGGCCGGGCCGTTGGTCCGCTCCTCGTACCGCGCGGGCAAGCTCTTCGTGCAGGCCCTCGGCCACCGGGGGCAGGACGTGCCGTCCAATCTCCAGCACCTGACCGCGGAGGGCTCCGCCGCACAGGAGGCGTCGAGCGTCCTGGCGCGCAGTCGGGCCTGACTCCCCCGGAGGGGTCGGCGCCGGCCTGACCCCCCGGGGTCGGCGGGCCTGACCCCCCGGGGGCCGTGGCCGCGGTTCTCGCCCGCCACAGGTGCCACGTATCCTGTGGGGCATGGCGAAGAGCGAGGGCGGCAAGGCGGACAAGAAGGCGGCACGGGCCGCCAAGCGGCAGGCGGGCAAGGAGCAGCGCGGCCAGATGTGGCAGGCGCTCAAGATCCAGACCAAGCAGGACAAGCTCCTGTGGCCGCTGATGATCGGTGCCGTCGTGCTCTCGGCGGTCGTGTTCTTCCTCCTCGGCATGCTCTGGGGCGGCCAGTGGTGGATGCTCCCACTCGGCGTGCTCACCGGCGTCATGGCGGCGATGATCATCTTCTCCCGCCGCGTGCAGAAGACCGTGTTCGCCAAGGCGGAGGGGCAGCCCGGTGCGGCCGCGTGGGCCCTGGACCAACTGCGCTCCGGGTGGCGCGTCAACCAGGCGGTCGCCGCCACCACGAACTTCGACGCCGTGCACCGCGTGGTGGGCCGCTGCGGGATCGTCCTCGTGGGTGAGGGGCAGCCTCACCGCCTCAAGCCACTGCTGACGCAGGAGAAGAAGAAGGTGTCCCGCGTCGTGGGCGACACCCCCATCTACGAGCTCATCGTGGGCGACGAGGAGGGCGCGTCCCCGGAGCAGGTGCCGCTGAGCAAGCTCAATCGTCGCCTCACCCGCTACCCGATGAACATCACACGCCAGAAGGTCGACGCACTGGACACCCGGCTGAGTGCCCTGAGCACCAAGACCGGCGCGCACAACCAGATGCCCAAGGGGCCGCTCCCCCAGGGCGCCAAGGTCCGCAACATGCAGCGCACCGCACGCCGTCGCGGGTAGTCCACCGCGGCGCCTGACCGCCGGGGCGCCCGTCCGCCGCGGCGCCCGACCGTCCGCTGCGCCCGAGCGTCCGCGGCCGAGCCGTCCGGCTATGTGCCGCTCCTTGTGCGCCGTCGATCAGGCCGCGGCCCGACCGACACGTGCCGCTCCCGGAATGGTCGTGCACACTGCGGCATTCCGGCGCTCCGAGCACAGTGACAACGACCAGGCTCGCAGCAGCCACGACCAAGTCGGATGGTGGGGCGGCAGCCGGGACAGGTGGGGCCGCTGAGGCGAGTGAGGCGGTAGCCGGGCGGACGGGGCGACAGCCTGGGCGGGCGGGGCGGCAACCGGAGCGTGACTGAGCCGAGAGGCGCCGGCGGCAGGCGACGGAGCAGGTGGCGCGGAGCTCAGCGCGTACGGATCAACGCGGTACCGGTGGCGCGATCGTGCATCCCCCGCCCGTCCTCGTCCTGGATCAGGGGCGGCAGCAGGAAGAAGATGAACAGCACGCGCACCAGGGAGCGCAACACGCCGACGCGCTCCGGGGCGTCCAGGCGCGCGGTGCCGGTACCGAACACCGCCTGTCCCGGCGTCTGGGCGAACAAGGACACGCACACCACGCCCATCGCCCCCCAGCACAGCGGGACCGCCCAGGCGGCGATCGACGAGAACGGGTCCCCGCCGAGGAAACCGGGACCCGCCACCATCGCGATGACGCCGATCACGGCGTAGGCGAGGATCCAGTCCACGACGAGCGCGCCCACGCGGACCCCGAGCGGGGCGAGCGACCCCTCCCCGTACTCCGGCAGACCGAGCTTCTCGCCCTTGAACTTCTGCTCCTCACCGTCATGGGACGAGGTGGGTCCGCTCAACCATGAGCCCGCTATATCTCGCATGAACCCAGGGTAGCCGGGCGGCGGATACCCCCCACGTCAGCATCTGCCCACCCCGTGGAGACTAAGCTCGACACCCTGGGAAGGCACCCGGCCGTCGCGTAACACCGCTGAAACATTCGGTTGACTACCGGGCAACACCTCGCCCATATCGTGAAGTCATCACACGGCGGGGACACCGGTCTCCCGTCGCCGACAGAGACGAGGAGCGACATCGTGGCATTCTCCACGCCGGACGAGGTCATCAAGTTCATCAAGGACGAGGGAGTCGAGTACGTCGACATCCGGTTCACCGACCTGCCGGGCGCCGAGCAGCACTTCACCATCGCCGCCGCGGCCTTCGACGAGGACGTCCTCGAGGACGGTCTGGCGTTCGACGGCTCGTCGATCCGGGGATTCCAGTCCATCCACGAGTCCGACATGATGCTGCTCCCCGACCTGGCGACGGCCAGGATCGATCCGTTCCGCCGGGCCAGAACGCTCAACATCAGCTGCTTTGTCCACGACCCGTTCACCCGGGAGGCCTACAGCCGCGACCCACGCAACGTCGCCCGCAAGGCCGAGGAATACCTCGTCTCGACCGGCATCGCGGACACCTGCTTCTTCGGCGCCGAGGCCGAGTTCTTCATCTTCGACTCCGTCCGCTACGGCAGCGGCAGCAACCACGGCTTCTACGAGGTCGACTCGTCCTCCGGGCACTGGAACTCCGGCGCGCGCACGGAGGCCGACGGCTCGGCCAACCTCGGCTACAAGGTGCGCGAGAAGGGCGGCTACTTCCCCGTGGCCCCCTACGACCACTTCGTGGACCTGCGGGACGAGATGTCGACGCACCTCACCCGGGCGGGGTTCGAGCTCGAGCGACTCCACCACGAGGTGGGGCCGGGCCAGCAGGAGATCAACTACAAGTTCAACACGCTGCTCCACGCCGCCGATGACGTGCAGTTGTTCAAATACATCGTCAAGAACACCGCCTGGCAGAACGGCAAGTCCGCCACCTTCATGCCCAAGCCGCTCTTCGGGGACAACGGCTCGGGCATGCACGCGCACCAGTCGCTGTGGAAGGACGGCAAGCCCCTGTTCCACGACGAGGCGGGCTACGCCGGGCTGTCGGACGTCGCGCGCCATTACATCGGCGGCATCCTGCACCACGCGCCGAGCCTGCTGGCCTTCACCAACCCGACGATCAACTCGTATCACCGACTCGTGCCGGGATATGAGGCGCCGATCAACCTGGTGTACTCCCAGCGCAACCGCTCGGCCTGTGTCCGCATCCCGATCACGGGAAACAACCCCAAGGCCAAGCGCATCGAGTTCCGCTGCCCCGACTCCTCGGGCAACCCGTACTTCGCGTTCGCCGCGATGATGATGGCCGGCCTCGACGGCGTCAAGAACAAGATCGAGCCCCTCGAGCCCGTGGACAAGGACCTGTACGAGCTCCCGCCGGAAGAGGCCGCGGACATCCCCCAGGCCCCCACGTCACTGCCGGCCGTGATCGACCGTCTCGAGCAGGACCACGAGTACCTCACCGAGGGCGGTGTCTTCACCGAGGACCTGATCGAGAACTGGATCGACTACAAGCGGGAGCAGGAGATCGCGCCGGTGAACCTCCGGCCGCACCCGCACGAGTTCGAGCTGTACTACGACTGCTGACCCCGGCCGGCTTGCTGTTCCCCGCCCCGCG
>DHCFD07801__coassemble_1063_pt1 | contig 200770 bp, 186 predicted proteins | sample DHCFD07801__metabat2_high_PE_018 | metagenome-assembled genome bin DHCFD07801 | reverse complement strand
GTGCACCGCCGGGTCGTCTGCCCGTCGAGACTGCCGTCCATGATGACCGCGGCCGGAGTGGCTGCTGCACGGCCTCCTGCGAGCAGTGCCCCGGCGATGGCGGGAGTGTTCCTGACGCCCATGAGCACCACGATCGTCCCGCGCATCCGCGCGAGCGCGTCCCAGTCGATCAATGACTCCTCGTGCCCCGGGGGCAGGTGGCCGGAGACCACGGTGACCTCGTGCGTCATCCCCCGGTGGGTCGCCGGGATGCCGGCCAGTGCGGGCACGGCCAGGGCGCTCGTCACCCCGGGCACGACGCTGCAGGGCACCCCCGCCTCGGCGCACGCCAGCGCCTCCTCGTACCCCCGCCCGTAGAGGAAGGAGTCCCCGCCCTTGAGCCTGACGACGAACTTGCCCTGCCTCGCCCGCTCGACGAGGGTCTCGTTGATGGCCTCCTGCGCCATGGCGCGGCCGTACGGGATCTTGGCCGCGTCGACGATCTCGACCTCCGGCCGCAGTTCCGCCAGCACCCGTTGCGGCGCGAGCCTGTCGGCCACCACGACGTCCGCCAGGCCGAGCAGTCGGCGGCCCCGTACCGTCAGGAGGTCGTCGTCGCCCGGCCCGCCACCGACGAGCGCGACCGTCCCGTGCAACGCCTCGTCGACGTGCGGCGCTTCGACGCCCGCCTCACTCAACGCGCGCGCAACCACGTCGCGGGCTTCGACCGTGCGTGCGCGATCCCCGGTGAGCACGGCGACCTGCATCTCCTCACGCCGGACGACGGCCGGGGTGACCGCCGTCCCCGAGCTGACGGCATCCGCCCGGACGCAGAACGTGCGGTTCTGCTCGGCCTCGGCGGCCACCCGGGCGTTGACCAGGGAGTCCTTGGTGGCCGCGACCACATACCAGGCGCCCTCGAGATCGCCGGTACGATACTCGCGCGCCTCATGGAGGATCCGCCCCGAGTCGACCAGGCCGTGCAGGGTCGGGGTCACGTCGGGACTCACCAGGTGGACGACCGCGCCCGCGTCGAGCAGGACAGGGATCCGACGCTGCGCGACAGAGCCTCCCCCGATCACGACCACGCGGCGTCCCTCGAGGTCCAGGCCGACGGGGTAGGGGTTCACGGGCCGGATCATGCCGCCGATCTTATCCGGCGTCTCCCGCCCCTCCCGAGTCGCCCCGGGCGGTCCGGGAACGGTCCCAGTCACGGGCGGCGTCGACCAGTCTGACCACCGCCTGCGGATAACCGGCCGGGTGGACATGCAGGTAGGAGGCGTGCACAGCGCCTGTGACGTACCCCTCGTCCACGCGGGCGCCCGAGGCGTCCCGCCACGCCCACGCCGAGTCCACGGCGTTCGCGCCGGCGGACACGGCCGTCCGGTGGAACTCGTGTCCGGCGACACGTTCGCCCACGCGGTAGAGCACGGAATCGGTGAGGGCGACGGCGTCCCGGTACCCCAGGGTCAGCCGCGGCCCGAACCGCCCGGTGAGCGGCAGGGCCCCGGCCATCGGGTGCTCCGGGCCCTCGCGGCCGGCGAGCGAGGCGCCCAGGTAGAGCAGTCCCGCGCACTCACCGTGGACGGGCATCCCCTCGGACACGCGGTCGGCCACCTCCGCCGCCAGCGACCTGTTGGCTGCCAGCGGGACCACGTGCTCCTCCGGGAATCCTCCCGGGATCACCAGGGCCGCGGTGCGCGCGGGCAACCGCGCGTCGACGAGCGGGTCGACCACCACGACCCGGGCGCCGGCGGCCTCGAGCAGTTCGGCGTGCTCGGTGTAGGCGAAGGTGAACGCCGGTCCGCCGGCCATCGCGACCGTGACGCGGTCGTCGACGTCGTTGTCGTCGTCGAGACCGTATGCCGCTCCTCGTCCGACGGTCGTGCGGGCCCGCTCCACCTCGACGGCCGGGTCCCACGGCTCGACGGGGGCGGGCCGGGCCGCGAGCGCCCGCAGGGCGTCGAGATCGACATGCCCGCCCACGATCTGTCCCATCTCGGCGACCGCGGCCCGGGCCGCACCGTCGTGTTCGGTCGCCGTGACCAGACCGAGGTGCCGGGACGGCACCTCCAGGCCCTCGGCACGGGGGACCGCTCCCAGCACGGGGACGCCCGCACTCTCGCAGGCCGCCGTGAGGATCGCCGTGTGGCGTGGGGAGCCCACCCGATTGAGGACGACCCCGGCGATCCTCGTCCCCGGATCGTGGGTGGCCAGACCCCGCACGACCGCTGCGAGCGTCTGGGAATAACCACGGACGTCGACGACGAGGACCACCGGCAGCCCCAGCAGACGCGCGACGTGGGCGGCGCTGCCCTGCGGGACCACCGCTGCGGCGGGATCGGCATCGTCGACACGCCCGTCGAACAGGCCCATCGCCCCCTCGATCACCGCGAGGTCGCCGCCGGCGGCACCGTGCGCGTACAGCGGGCCGATCCGGTGCTCGCCCACGAGGACCGGGTCCAGGTTGCGCCCCGGCCGACCCGTCGCGACCGCGTGGTAGCCGGGATCGATGTAGTCGGGCCCCACCTTGAACGGGGCCACCGCCGCGCCGTCGGCGGTGAGGGCTGCCATCAGCCCGGTCGTGACCGTGGTCTTACCGGAACCCGACGACGGCGCGGCCACCACCAGCCCGGGGGCCGGTGCGGTCACCACTCGATCCCGCGCTGCCCCTTGCGACCGGCCTGCATGGGGTGGGCGACCAACGACATCTCCGTCACCAGGTCGGCGGCGTCGACGAGCGCCTGCGGCGCATCGCGCCCGGTGATCACCACGTGCTGCTTGCCCGGGCGTTCCCGGAGAACCCGGACCACCTCGTCCACGTCCACCCAGCCCCACTTGAGCGGGTAGGTGAACTCGTCCAGGACGTACAGGTCGTGGGTCTCGGCGGCGAGTCGACGACGGATCTCCGCCCAGCCCTCGGCGGCGTCGGCGGCATGGTCCTCCTCCGTGCCCGCCTTCCGGCTCCAGGACCAGCCCGAGCCCATCTTGTGCCATTCGACCGGGCCGCCCTCACCGGTCTCCGTGTGCAGGGACCCGAGACGCCGGAAGACCTCTTCCTCGCCGACTTTCCACTTGGCGCTCTTGACAAACTGGAAGACGCCGATCGAGAAACCCTGGTTCCACCCGCGCAGCGCCATCCCGAACGCGGCCGTGGACTTCCCCTTCCCGGTGCCCGTGTGCACGGCGGTGATGGGGAGGTTGCGACGTTGCCGGGTGGTGAGGCCGTCGTCGGGGATGGAGTCCGGATCGAGTTTTCCCTGTGCCATGACCAGGAGTGTAGGAGTTGCGCGACGGTGTCCTGCGACCGCGTCGTCAGGCCGCGCGGAGGATCCGGGGCACGGTGTCGTCGGACAGTTCGTCGAGGGGGATGACACGGGCCCCGAGTTCCCGTGCCAGCGCGGCCGCCGACCCCAGGCGGACCCGTCCGCTCTCACAGTCCACCATCACCGGCGCGGCCAGTTTTCGTCGGCGGAGCTCCCGGGCCGCGGCGAGGGCCCTGTCCATCGCACCGGTGCCGGCCGTGGCGCGACCATCCGTGAGCACGACCAGCATGGCCCGGCGGTCGGGCTCGACCACGCGTCGCCGTTCCAGTAGCGACACGACCTCCGACAGCCCTTCGGCCAGCGGCGTCCGGCCCCCGGTCTCGATGCCGGCGAGCCGCCCCACCGCGACATCGATACTGCGCGTGGGCGGCACGGCCACCGAGGCCGAGGAGCCGTGGGCCTCGACGACGGACACGAGGTCCCGGCGGACGTACGCGTCGCGCAGCAGGGCCACACACGATCCGGTGACGGCGTCCAGTCGGCGTCGCGCCGCCATCGAGCCGGAGGTGTCGACGAGGAACACCACGAGGTTCCCCTCCCGACCGTGCCGCACGCCCCACCGCAGGTCGTCGCGGTGCACACCGGCTCCGCTCGTCCCCGCACCCAGTCGGCGGACCATCGACGCCCGGGCCGTGTCCAGGAGGTGCAGTCGTGCGCCGCCGACCGTGGCGGGGCTCGCGACGAGTCTTCCGGACGAGGTCACCGCCCCGGACCGCCTCCCCACGGCGCCCCGGCCGGTGCCGTCCAGCCGGAGCACCGCGGACGGTCCGGACGCGCGCGAGGAGTCCGGGGTCGCCGAACCCCGCGGACGCGGTGACCGCGGCTGTTCCTCCGCGGCCTCGTCCGCAGTGGGCCCCTCGTCATCTGCAGAGGGTTCCCGGCCGCCGGGCGCAGTGGGGCCGCCCCCGCCGTCCGGACCGCCGTCCCCGGGTCCGTCACCATCCGGATCGTCACCGGGACCGTCCGGGTCGTCGTCGGGACCATCCGGGCCGTCGTCCGGTCCCAGTTGCTCGTCCGCGGCGTCCATCGCCTCGTCCAACTCGCCCGGGTCCATCTCTGCGGGATCGAACGGGTCGCGACGCCGCCGATGTGGCAGTGCGAGGGACGCGGCTACCCGGACGTCCTCCTCGGTGACCTCACCCCTACCGGCCAGTGCTGCGTGCGCTCCCGCCGTGCGGGCGATCACCACGTCCGCCCGCATGCCCTCGACGCCCACCTCGAGACAGACCAGGGCGATGCGTGTCATCTCGCGGTCGGGCAGGACGACGTCCGCCAGGCGGCCGCGCGCGGCGACCACGTCCGCACCCACCCGCTCGTCGGCGGGGGCGAAGCGGTCGCCGAACGACTCCGGGTCGGCCTCGTACTCACGGCGCCGACGGACGATCTCCACGCGCTCGGTGGCATCGGCCGGGCCGGCGACGTCCACCGCGAGCCCAAAGCGGTCCAGCAGTTGGGGGCGGAGTTCGCCCTCCTCGGGGTTCATGGTCCCCACGAGCGCGAAGCGCGCGGGAGCCGTGTGGGAGACGCCGTCGCGTTCCACGGTGAGGCTGCCGGATGCCGCGGCATCGAGTAGCACGTCCACGAGGTGGTCGGCGAGCAGGTTGACCTCGTCCACGTAGAGGATGCCGCCGTGCGCGTCCCCCAGCAGTCCGGGACGAAACGACGGTCGCCCGGTGTCGGCGAGCGCGTGGAGGTCCAGTGAGCCGACAACGCGGTCCTCGGTGGCCCCGAGCGGGAGCTCCACGAACGGGGCGCGGCCGCCGTCCCCGGCTCCGGCTGCGGCTCCGGACGACGGCGGCACGAGCGCGGCGAGCCCCCGCACCGCCGTGGTCTTGGCCGTACCCTTCTGCCCCCGGATGAGGACTCCGCCGATTCCGGGATCGACGGCCAGCAGGGTCAACGCCAGCCGCAGGCCGTCCTGTCCGACAACCGCCGAGAACGGGTACGGGCGCGGGCCGACGGCCCCGGTCATGCCGACTGGTCGAGCTTCAGGGTCCGGGTCGAGCGCTCGAACTGCTCGGTGAACAACGCGGGCTCCTCGGACAGCTTGCGCCCCAGGGAGGGGATCATCTCCTCGAGAGTGGGCTTCCAGTCCTCGAAGCGGGTCGGGAAGCAGCGCTGCAGCACGTCGACCATCGCGTCGACGGCCGTGGAAGCCCCCGGGGAGGCCCCCAAGAGACCGGCGATCGACCCGTCGCCGGCGTTGACCACGGCCGTTCCGAACTCGAGGGAGCCGCCGCGACCGCTGGGCTTGATCACCTGGACCCGCTGACCGGCCACGACCTTCTCCCACTCGCCGTCGAGGGCGGAGGGCACGAAGTCACGCAGGGTGTCCACGCGGGCACCGTGGTCCTTCGCCAATTCCGTGATGAGGTACTTGACCAGGCCCATCTCGGTGAGCCCGATGTTGGCCATGGGCAGCAGGTTGCCCGCCCGGACGCTCGAGGGCAGGTCGAGAAAGCTCCCCCTCTTGAGGAACTTGGGTGTCCAGCCGGCGAACGGGCCGAACAGCAGGCCCTTCTTCCCGTTGATCACCCGGGTGTCCAGGTGCGGGACGGACATCGGGGGCGCGCCGACCGACGCCTGGCTGTACACCTTGGCCTGGTGCTCGTCGACCAGTTCCTCGTTGGTGCACCGCAGCCACTGTCCGCCCACCGGGAACCCGCCGATCCCCTTGATCTCGGGGATCCCGGACTTCTGCAGCAGGTGCAGAGCACCGCCCCCGGCACCGACGAACACGAACTTGGCGTCCACCGTGCGCTCGTCACCGGTGTGCCGGTTGGACACGGTCAGCCGCCAGGAGCCGTCCGAGTTGCGCTCCAGGTCCTTGACCTGGTTCTGGTAGTGCACCTCGGTCCCGGTGCGCGTGAGGTACTTGACGAGCTGCCGCGTGAGGGCGCCGAAGTTGACGTCGGTGCCGCCGGCGAAGTGGCTGAGGGCGAAGGGCTCCTCGGCCGGGCGACCGCGGGCCATGAGCGGGACCAAACGCTCGAGCTCGGAGAAGTCCGTCGTGTGCTCCATGCCGGGGAACAGAGGGTGGCCGGCCAGCTTGTCGTACCGCTTCTGCAGGTATTCCTGCCCGTCGGTGCCGCTGACAAAGCTCATGTGCGGAACGGGACGGATCCACTCGGCGGGGTCACCGAGGATGGTGTTCTCCACCGCGTACGACCAGAACTGCCGGGAGACCTGGAACTTCTCGTTGACCGAGACCGCCTTGGTGATGTCGACATCGCCGTCTGCCGTCTTGGGCGAGTAGTTGAGCTCGCAGAGCGCGGAGTGACCGGTGCCGGCGTTGTTCCAGGCGTCCGAGGCCTCCAGCGCGGGGCCCTCGAGGCGTTCGTAGACCTCGATGCTCCAGTCCGGTTGGAGACGGCGCAGCAGGGCTCCGAGCGTCGCACTCATGGTACCGGCGCCGATGAGCGCCACATCCGTCGTTCCGTGCCTTGTCACCTGGTCTGCAGTCACCGGCTACCCTCGCTCGTTGTGGTCGTGGACCCGAATCCGGCGAGACGCGTCAGGGCCTGGACCGGCACCGCGTCCGCCGCGCTCCCAGACTACTCACCGGGATGCCCGCCCCCCACACCGGACTAGGGTGGTCGCCGTGTCCCCCACCTCCCCTGACGCCGATGCCGGTCCCTGGCTTCCGGACCTCCTGGGCCCCGACTTCCGCCGGCGGGATCTCCCGTTGGGCGACGACCCGGACGGTGAGGGACCGATCTCGGCCGTCCTCGTGCGGCACGAGAAGGCCCCGGCGCGGCCCGAGGCCGTCCTGTTGTACGTCCACGGTCTGTCCGACTACTTCTTCCACCGCCACCTCGCGAAGTTCCTCGCCCGTCGCGGCATCGCGACGTATGGCCTGGATCTGCGCAAGTGCGGGCGTTCGCGCCGAGACGGCCTGACCCCGCACTTCGTGACCGACCTCGAGTACTACGACGACGAGCTGGACCGGGCCCTCGACGTGATCGTGTCCGAGCACCCCGGCCGTCCGATCCTGCTCGCCGCCCATTCGACGGGTGGGCTGGTGGTGCCCCTGTGGCTGGCCCGCCGGCTGGACCGCGGCGCGCTCGCCCCGGTCGCCGGACTGCTCCTGGACTCGCCGTGGTTCCAACTGGACGTCCCCGACCGCGCCCGGCCCCTGCTGGACGGCGTGATCCGCGCCCTCGGCGCCGCGCGCCCCTTCTACCGGCTGCCGCTGCCCACCTCCGACCGCTACGTCAAGAGCACGCATGTCGATCACGACGGTGACTTCGACTTCGACCTGACGCTCAAGCCCATGGGCGGCGTCGGCGTGCGGCCGGGGTGGCTCGCCGCGATCCGGCGTGGACACCGGGCCCTGCAATCCGGCCTCGACCTGCCGCTCCCAGTGCTCATGCTGCGGTCGACCGCCTCCACGGTGGGCCGGCGCGACCGCACCGTGCCCGTCGACGTGGACACCGACCTCATCCTGGACGTGCACTCGATGCAACGATTTGTCGACCGCGTGTCCGAGGACGTCACCGACATCGGGATCCCCGGCGCCCGACACGACGTCTTCCTGTCGCGCCCGGACGTCCTCGACGTGGTGTTCGGCCATCTCGGGGACTGGCTGGACCGCATCCTGCCCATCAACAGCACCGACCCCAAGGAGTCCTGACCCATGGCCCAGAGCCCCTCCCGCCACTTCGACCTCGTCGTGATCGGTACCGGAAGCGGCAACTCGTTGATCGACGAGTCGTTCGCCGACAAGTCGGTGGCGATCTGCGAGAAGGGGACGTTCGGTGGCACCTGCCTCAACGTCGGCTGTATCCCCACCAAGATGTTCGTCTACGCCGCCGACACGGCCACCTCGGCCCTGCACTCCGAGGCCTACGGCGTGGACACCACCGTGGACGGCGTGCGCTGGCAGGATATCGTCTCCCGGGTCTTCGACCGGCGCATCGACCCCATCGCCTCGAGCGGCGAGGACTTCCGGCGCAACCGCAGCGATAACGTGACGGTCTACGACGGACATGCGACGTTCATCGGACCGCGGACGATCGACACCGGTACCGGGGAGGTCATCACGGCCGATCGGGTGGTGATCGCCGCCGGCGCGCGGCCGTCGATCCCGGAGCTCGTCACCGAATCCGGGGTCGAGTACTACACGAGCGACGACGCCATGCGGATGCCCGAGCTGCCGCGATCGATCGTCATCCAGGGATCCGGGTTCATCGCGTGCGAGTTCGCCCACATCTTCTCCTCACTGGGGGTGGAGGTCACCGTGGTGGGCCGCTCCGACGTGCTGCTCAAGCACCTCGACCGCGAGCTCGCCGAGCGCTTCACCGCTCACGCCCGGGATCACTGGGACGTCCGGTTGGGCCAGCACGTCACCCGGGTCACCGCGGCCGGCGACGATCGCCGGGGGGTGGAGCTGACCTTCGAGGACGGGTCCACCTGCTCGGGTGAGGCCTTCCTGGTGGCGACGGGCCGCACCCCCAACGGCGATCTCCTGGGACTGGACGCGGCCGGCGTCGGGATGGACGGCGACCGGGTGCACGTCGACGAGTTCGGCCGCACGTCCGCGGACGGCGTCTGGGCCCTGGGCGACGTGAGCTCGCCGCATCAGCTCAAGCACGTGGCCAATCACGAGCAGCGCGTGCTCGCTCACAACCTTCGTCACCCCGACGACCTCCAGCCGTTCCACCACACCCTCGTCCCCTATGCCGTGTTCACCTGGCCGCAGATCGCGTCCGTGGGCAGCACCGAGGAGGAGGCGCGCGCGGCGGGATACGACGTCACCGTCAAGACCCAGGAATACAGCGATGTGGCCTACGGCTGGGCGATGGAGGATTCGGTGGGCTGCTGCAAGCTCATCGCCGACAGGTCCACCGGCCTGCTCCTGGGCGCGCACATCATGGGCGCCCACGCGCCGTCGCTCATCCAGATCCTCATCCAGGCGATGGAGTTCGAGATCACGGTGCCGCGACTGGCTCGTGGCCAGTACTGGATCCACCCGGCGATGGCGGAGGTCGTCGAGAACGCGCTTCTCGGTCTCGACTTCCCGGACCGGGGCTTCTGAGGCTCAGGCGAGGACGTACTCGGTCGGGTCGATCGTCGTCACCTGGTCGCGGTAGCGGTAGGTGAAGGTGGGCCACTGCAGGGAGTTGCGTCCGCGGGAGTCTATGTACCAGCTCGAACACCCGCCGTCGTTCCACACGGTGCCCGCCAGCTCGCGGTCCATGCGGTCGGCGTACGCGGCCATCACCTCGTCGCGCACCTCGATCGTCCCGCGGGGCCCGCGACGGGCGAGTTCGATGAGTCGCGACACGTGCTCCGCCTGCGACTCGAGCATATAGACGATCGACGAGTGCCCGAGGTTGGTGTTGGGGCCGTAGACCAGGAACAGGTTGGGGAATCCGGAGACCGTCACCCCGTGGTTCGCGCGGGGGCTCCCGTCCCAGTGCCGGGCGAGCGTCCGCCCGTCTGCTCCGGTCACCAGCCGGGCGACGGGTGGCTCGGTCGGCTGGAAGCCGGTGCCGAAGATGATGACGTCGGCGCCGTGCTCGGTGCCGCCGGCATCGACCAGCCCCTCCGGGGTCACGGCGGACGCGGCGCCGGGCACCAGGGTCACGTCGTCACGGCAGAGCGCGGGCAGCCAGTCGCTGGTGAGCAGGACCCGTTTGCATCCGATGGAGAAATCGGGCGCGAGCGCGCGGCGCATGCGCCTGTCCCGCACCCGGAGGAACAGGTAGAACCGCGCGAACGCCTCGAAGAATTTCAGGAGGAACTGGGCACGGGTGAAGGCGAGGACGTACAGCTCGCGCCCGATGTAGATCCGCCCCCGGACGAGGCGCTGGAGGAAGGGGAACCGTCGGTACAGGCGTTGACGCGCGGGCGAGATGGAGCGGTCGAGCCGGGGGAGCACCCACCCCGGGGTGCGCTGGAACACCGTGACGTGTTCGGCCGTTCCGGCGATCTCTGGGACGAACTGCACCGCGGATGCCCCCGTGCCGACCACGGCGACCTTCCTGCCCTCCAGCGGGATGTCGTGGCGCCACCGGGACGAGTGGAAGATCTCGCCCTGAAAATCCGACAGCCCGGGGAGCTGCGGGATCGACGGGCTCGACAGAGCCCCAGTCGCCTGGATCAGGTAGACGGCGGTCACGGTCCCGGCGGTGGTCTCCACCTCCCAGCGTGCGGTGTCGGCGTCCCAGCGGGCGGCGGTCATCTCGCAGGAGGTGACGAGGCGTTCGCGTAGCCCGATCCGGTCCGCGACGTCCACCAGGTAGTCCCTGATCTCCGGTTGCCGACCGAAGGAGTGCGACCAGCCCGGGTGTGCGTGCCCCGACAGCGAGTAGAGCGCGGTGGGGACGTCGCACGCGCAGCCCGGGTAGGTGTTGTCGCGCCAGGTCCCCCCGACCTCTCCGGCCGCCTCGAGGACGAGGAGGTCGTCGTGGCCCGGCTCCCTCAGGAGCCGGTCCGCCATGGCCATCCCGCCGAATCCGGCGCCGACGATGAGAGTGGTGACCGCGTCTACCGGTCCGCGTGGTGTGGTGATCATATATCTGATTCTGCCTTGCGTTCTCAGCTCGGCGCCGCCGTATCCCGTCGATCAGACCGACGCAGGGTGAGTCCCGGCAGGCCGGGCGCCACGCCGCCGCTCGCGAGCGTCAGGAGCGCGTCGACGTCACAATGTTCCTCGAGCGCGTCGGCCAGCAGATCGAGCTGGGCCCGGCGTTCCCCGCGGACGGAGGCGTCAGGGGCCACCCGGAACCCGGTGGCGCCGATGCGCCGGGCGAGATCGGTGAGGAATCGGCGACGGTAGTCGTCCGAGGCCAGCAGGCCGTGCCAGTGGGTGCCCGCGACCGCCCCGCGGCGCGCCCCCTCGTCCGGGCCGCCGGACAGGACCAGCAGCGGATCCTCGCCCGACCGCTCCACGTGCCCGTGGTGGATCTCGTAGCCCTCGACCGGCGTATGGGTCCCCGTCGCGGTGTCGACCCCGGACACGTTCCGGAGCGTCTTCTCCGGCGCGAACCACACCTCCACGTCGAGCAAGCCGAGTCCCGCGACCGGATCCGGGGAACGCGATTCGACGCGGTCGGTGATCCGGCGCCCCAGCATCTGGAAACCGCCACAGATCCCCAGCACCGCGCCGCCGGCGCCCGCATGGTCGATGATCGCCTCCGCCAGCCCGGACCGGCGCAGCCATTGCAGGTCGCCGATCGTCGACCTGGAGCCCGGGATCACCACGAGATCCGCGCCGGAGAGCGCGGCAGGGGTGTTCACCCAGGTCACCCCGACGCCGGGTTCGCAGGCGAGCGCCTCGATGTCCGTCGTGTTGGAGACCCGCGGCAGACGCACCGCCGCGACACGAAGGCCCCGTGCGCCCACCGGCGCGGCCGGCCGACCGACGGTCGTCCCGGCCGTGGTGCCGAGCGAGTCCTCCGCGTCGATCCACAGTTGGTCGAGGAACGGGATGACCCCGAGCACCGGTCTGCCCGTGAGTTCCGTGAGCATGTCGAGTCCGGGCGCCAATAGCGACGGATCCCCGCGGAACTTGTTGATCAGGAACCCGGCGATCAGCGCCTGGTCCTCGGCGTCGAGCACTCCGACCGTGCCCGCGAGGTGCGCGAGCACCCCTCCCCTGTCGATGTCGCCGACCACGACCACGGGAATCTCCGCAGCACGCGCGAGACCCATGTTCGCCAGGTCCGTGCCGCGCAGGTTGATCTCCGCCGGGGACCCCGCCCCCTCACAGATCACCACGTCGTATCGCGACCGCAGCGTCTCCAGTGTCGACGTCACCTCGGACAGGAGCGCCCCGCGCCTCGCGTGATAGTCCCCGGCCGCCATGTCGGCGCGCACCCGGCCGCGGACGATGAGCTGGGAGGTGCGGTCGGAACCGGGTTTGAGCAGCACGGGGTTGAGGTCGACGGTGGCGGGGATGCCCGCGGCTTCCGCCTGGAGCGCCTGCGCACGGCCGATCTCCCCGCCGTCGACGGTGACGACCGAATTGTTGGACATGTTCTGCGCCTTGAACGGCGCGACCGACACCCCCCGCCTGGCCAGCAGGCGACACAACCCGGCGACCACGGCGCTCTTGCCGGCGTCCGAGGTGGTCCCGGCCACCAGCAGCGCGTTCACCCCTCGGTCGGGAGGGTCAGCACCTCGTGGCCGTCCTCGGTGACCAGGACGGTGTGTTCGAACTGCGCGGTCCAGGCCTTGTCGGCGGTCGTCACGGTCCAGTCGTCGTCCCACACGTCGAAACCGGCGCCCCCGAGCGAGATCATCGGCTCCACTGTCAGGGTCATCCCCGGCTCGAGGACCTCCGTACGAGCCGGCTCGTCGTAGTGCAGCACCACGAGCCCGTTGTGGAACGTGGGCCCGACCCCGTGGCCGGTGAACTCCCGCACCACCGTGTAGTCGAACCGTCGGGCGTAGGACTCGATGACCCGCCCGATCACGTTGACCTCGCGACCGGGCCGGATCGCCTTGATCCCCCGGTCCATGGCCTCCCTGGTGCGCTCGACCAGGAGACGGTGCTCCTCGCTCACGTCGCCGGCGAGGAACGTGGCGTTGGTGTCCCCGTGGACGCCCCCGAGGTAGGCGGTCACGTCGATGTTGACGATGTCCCCGTCCCTGATCACGGTGGTGTCCGGGATCCCGTGACAGATCACCTCGTTGAGTGAGACGCAGCTCGACTTGGGGAACGCCTTGTATCCCAGGGTCGACGGGTAGGCACCGTGATCGCACATGTACTCGTGGGCGACCCTGTCGACCTCGTCCGTGGTCACCCCCGGCGCCACCGCGGCGCCCGCCGCCGCGAGGGCGTCCGCCGCGACCCGGCTCGCCTCCCGCATGGCCTCGACGACCTCCGGCGGCTGGACCCACGCCTCACCGTTGGCCTCGTCGACCCGGTCCTTCCAGACGTATTCGGGCCTCGGGATCGACTCGGGGACGGTCCGGATCGGTGTGGGCTCGCCGGGGACGAGCGGCGGACGGGTGGTGGCGGTCATGCCCCCCACCCTAAGCGTCGTCCCGAATCGAGGCGTCAGTAGGTGAGCACGGTCGCGTACGGCACCACGGGGGTCATCCCGACCCCGCGGTACGCCCGCACGGCCGGCGTGTTGGACTCGTTGACCACCAGTGACGGCGTCAGCCCCAGGGACTGCACCGCCGCGCACACCGCAGCCGTCCCCCCTGTACCGATCCCCCGGCTTCGCCTGCCCGGCCGCACCCACACCCCCTGGATCTGGGCCACCTGCGGCGACATGGCCGCGATATCCGCCTTGAACACGATCTCGTCGCCGTCGAAACCCACCCAGGTGCGCCCCCTCGCGAGCGAGCGCGCGACGCGGCGGCGGAACGGCACGCCGGCCCCGGGCGTGAACGGGTCCGACCCGAGTTCCTCCCGGTACATCGCGGCGGCGACCGGCAGGACGTCCTCGAACTCCCCGAGGCCGGCCGGCCGGATCCCGGGGAGCGGCAGATGCGGGTCCACGGGCCGGGACAGCTCCATGAGCACCTGGGTGGCGCGGTGGTCCCGCGGGGCGCCCCAGTGCAGTCCGAGCGTCTCCCAGATCGAGGACACGAGTTCTCGCCGTCCGTGTACCGACATGGACCCGCGTCCCATGGCCGCCACCGCCCGCCCGAACGCGCGCAACTCCTGGGTGCCGCCGCGTAGCGGGAGCACCGACGTCCCCATGTACAGCAGTGAGCGGGAGGGGCCTCCGACGGTGAGGAACCGTGCCTCCCCCGGCACGACGCCCGAGGTGGCCACCATCTCCGCCGCCGGCGCGGCCACCAGCGGATCGGCCTCGAGCACGGCGACGACCGCGGAGGCCTCCTCCGCTTCCACGTGCCGACAGTCGTCGATCCCGGCGGCGGGCGGAGCCGTGTCGGTCACGGTCTATCGCGTGACCTTGACCTGGGGCCCCTGGCCCTCGGCCGCCTCGCCGACCGACTCCCCCATCTCCTCGGCGATCCGCATCGCCTCGTCGATGAGGGTCTCGACGATCTGCGCCTCGGGAACGGACTTGATGACCTCGCCCTTGACAAAGATCTGGCCCTTGCCGTTGCCCGAGGCCACCCCGAGGTCGGCGTCGCGGGCCTCGCCCGGGCCGTTGACCACGCAGCCCATGACGGCCACCCGGAGCGGGACGCTCATGCCTTCGAGCCCTGCGGTGACCTCGTCGGCGAGCTTGTACACGTCTACCTGCGCCCGACCGCACGACGGGCAGGAGACGATCTCGAGCTTGCGCGGGCGGAGGTTCAACGACTGCAGGATCTGCGCGCCGACCTTGATCTCTTCCGCCGGAGGGGCGGAGAGGGAGACACGGATGGTGTCACCGATACCCTCGGAGAGCAGCGCCCCGAACGCCACCGAGGACTTGATGGTGCCCTGGAACGCGGGGCCGGCCTCGGTCACGCCCAGGTGCAACGGGTAGTCGGTCTGGGCCGCGAGTTGGCGGTAGGCCTCCACCATGATCACGGGGTCGTTGTGCTTGACCGAGATCTTGATGTCGCCGAAGCCGAATTCCTCGAACAGCGAGGCCTCCCAGACCGCCGATTCGACGAGCGCCTCGGGGGTGGCCTTTCCGTACTTGGCCAGCAGCCGCGGGTCGAGCGAGCCGGCGTTGACGCCGATCCGGATGGGGATGCCGGCGTCCCCGGCCGCCTTGGCGACCTCCTTGACCCGGCCGTCGAACTCCTTGATGTTGCCGGGGTTGACGCGGACCGCGGCGCACCCGGCGTCGATCGCCGCGAAAATGTATTTGGGCTGGAAGTGGATGTCCGCGATCACCGGGATCGGTGACTTGCGGGCGATGGTCTCCAGTGCGTCCGCGTCTTCCTGTCGGGGGCAGGCCACGCGCACGATGTCGCAGCCCGACGCCGTGAGCTCGGCGATCTGCTGGAGCGTGGAGTTGATGTCGTGCGTCTTGGTGTTGGTCATGGACTGCACCGACACCGGGTGGTCGCTGCCCACGCCCACAGAGCCCACGTGGAACTGCCGCGTCCGCCGACGGGGCGCGAGTACCGGGGGCGGCGAGTCGGGCATGCCCAGTCCGATGGGGAGCGGGGTGGAGTCGTTCACTTGAGGCCTTTCTTAGGTGCAGCTTGCCGGGCGATCCAACGTCCTGTCCACCATTATCCGGGTAGCGGGCCACCGGCGCGAGGTGGACGGTCCGCCCGTCACCCGGGGAGCAGGATGGGGTTGACGAAGTCGGCGGTGATGACGATCGTCGACACCCCGATGAGGAGGACGAAGACCGCCATGGTCAGCGGCGCGAGTTTCTCGTAGTCGGCGGGCCCGCCGGGCGCCAGGCCCCGCAGCCGCCGCAACGCGTCGCGGATCTTCTCGTAGAACACCACAGCGATGTGCCCACCGTCGAACGGGGTCAGGGGCACGAGGTTGAACGCCCCGAGGAACAGGTTGAGGCCGGCGAGGAAGAGCGCGAACAACCACCACGCCCCCAGTTCGACGGCCTGCCCGCCGATATGGCTGGCGCCGACCACCGACACCGGGGAGTCCTCGGCGCGGTCCGCTCCGAAGATCGACGCCGCCACACCGGGGATCTTGGACGGGAAGGAAGCCAGCCCCTCGAGGGTCGCCTCGATCATCTCGCCGGTGAACACGAACGTCGCCGGTACGGCGCTCAGGGCGTCGTACGTGTTGACGCTCTGGTAGGCGGGGTCATCGAGGATCTCCTGCGGGATGCCCGCGTCGGACAGCTGCACGCCGAGTGCGCCGCGCTCCCGGCCGTCGACGGTCGACGAGCTCAGCGTGGTCGTCGTCGTGACGGACTCCCCGGCCCTGTCCACGGTGACCGGCACGGTCTCCCCGGGTCGGGCGGAGACGATCTCGGACAGATCGTCCCAACTGCCCACCGGCTGTCCGTCCACCGTGGTCACCCGATCGCCGGCGACGATGCCGGACTCCCCGGCGGGGCCGAGACCGACGCCGCACTCCCCGCTCCCGGCGCAGGTGTCGCCGACGACCGCCGCCACCCGGTCGGTGGGAACGGGCTCGGGGTCGTTGTTGACCAGGCCCCAGGTGACGGCCACGGTGTAGAAGAGCACGATCGCCAGGACGATGTTCATCGCGGGGCCGGCCAGCAGGACGGCGACGCGCTTCCACCACGCCTGGCGCCACATCGCCCTGGGCTCGTCGGCGGGATCGAGCTGGTCGTACGCGGTCATCCCCGCGATGTCGCAGAAACCGCCCAGTGGAATCGCTTTGAGTCCGTACTCGATCCCCCCTCGGTGGGTCGACCACAGGGTCGGGCCGAACCCGACGAAGAACCGGCGGACCTTCATCCCCGACCAGAGTGCGACGCGCATGTGTCCGTACTCGTGCAGGACGATCGAGATCATGATCCCGAGCGCGAACAGGACGATTCCCACGACGAGCACGACTCAGCCCTCCCTGACCGTGACGAGGGCGGCGGCGTGCCGGCGCGCCCAGGCTTCCGCCGCTGACACATCGTCGACGTCCCGCGGGGCCGCCGACCACTCGTCGGCTGCGGCGACGGTCTCCGCGACCACGTCGACGATCTCGCAGAACCCGATCCGGCCGTCAAGGAACGCCGGCGCCGCCTGCTCGTTGGCGGCGTTGAACACCGCGGTCCGCAGCCCCCCGGCGGCGCCCGCCGCCCGGGCCACCCGGATAGCCGGGAAGGTCTCCTCGTCGACGGGTTCGAACGTCCACGAATGGGAGCGGGTCCAATCCAGCGGCGTCGACGCCCCGGGGAGCCGGTCGGGCCAGCCCAGGGCCAGCGCGATCGGCAGCTTCATCGACGGCGGCGACGCCTTGGCGACGGTCGAGCCGTCGACGAAGGTCACCGCCGAGTGGACCACCGACTGCGGGTGCACGGTGACGTCGATCCGCTCGTACGGCACGCCGAACAGGAGATGCGCCTCGATGAGCTCGAGCGACTTGTTGACCAACGTGGCCGAGTTGAGCGTGATCATGCGGCCCATCGCCCACGTGGGGTGCGCGAGCGCCTGGTCCGCGCTCACACCGAGGAGCTCGTCGCGGGTCCGGCCCCGGAACGGACCGCCCGAGGCCGTGAGGACCAATCGCTCGACCTCGTCGGGCGTCCCGGCCCGCAGGCATTGCGCCATGGCCGAGTGCTCGGAGTCCACCGGCACCAACTGACCCGGCGACGCCGCTCCGACGACCAGTTCCCCGCCCGCGACCAACGATTCCTTGTTGGCCAGGGCCAGCCGCGCGTCTGTCCGCAGCGCGGCGAGTGTGGGGCCGAGTCCGATCGACCCGTCGATACCGTTCAGGACGACGTCCGCCTCCACCTCGTCGACGAGGTCGGTGGCCGCTCCCGGACCGGAGAACACGACGACCTCGGGACACGCCGTGCGGACGCGCTCCGCCGCGGCGGGATCGGCCACCGCGACGGCGCCCGTCCCGGTCGCGGCGATCTGTTCGCAGAGCAGGTCCACGCGGCCTCCGCCCGCGGACAGTCCGACGACCCGGAACCGCCCGGGACCGGCCTGCGCCGTCACCTCGAGCGCCTGGGTACCGATCGATCCGGTGCTGCCGAGGACGAGAACGCGCGTGGTCACGCCGCCATTGTCCACGCTTCACCGTCTCCGTGCCGCATCGGCGTCGTCGGGCCCGCGCAGTGGCGCACGGCGGGTTCCCCGTCACCCGCGGGCGGGCGTGTGAGAAACTGGGCGGGATGTCGGCGGCCCGCTGGGCTGCCAGCGAGCCGTGAGGAGAACCGGGGAGCATGAGCGCGGACGGGCACCACACCATCAGGGAAGACGTCGTCAACGGGATCAGTTCGGTCGACGAGCCCTCGGTCACGTGGGGATGGCACCAGCACAGTCGGAAGGTCGGTGTCGCCGTCGGCGGCTTCTTCGTCCTGTTCCTCCTCGGGATGCTGTTCGGCAACCACCTCGGCCACGTGGAGGACATCTGGCTGGTGGCGATGGCCGTGTTCCTCGCGATCTGGATGGTCCTGGCCCTGCGGCCGCAGAAGGACGACTCCGCCGAGAAGTCGAAGGTCTACGAGCTGCCGTCGCACCACTACGCGCTGAGCGCCCCGGCCCCCCGCGGAGAAGTCGGGGCGGGTCGCAGCGTCGATTGACCCGACCCCGAGCCCACACGGGCACGAGGAAGCCGAGGGGCGCGACCGCTGGTCCGGCGGTCGCGCCCCTCGGCGTTCCGCCGCCCCCGCGCGGGGCTACTACTCTTCTGCCGCGAGCTGCCCGCACGCTGCCGCGATCTCCTGGCCGCGGGTGTCACGGACCGTGCAGGAGACCCCCGCGCGTCGCACCGCCGCGACGAACGCCTCCTGCTGGTGCAGCGGGCTGGCGTCCCACTCGCTGCCCGGTGTCGGGTTGAGTGGGATGAGGTTGACGTGGGCCATGGGTCCGAGACGCTGGGCCAGGAGCCTGCCGAGCATCTCCCCCCGCCACGTCTGGTCGTTGACGTCGCGGATGAGCGCGTACTCGATCGACACCCGACGGCCCGTGGCGTCGCAGTAGTGCCGCGCCGCGTCCATCACCTCGGCGACCGGCCAGCGGTTGTTGACCGGGACCAGGGTGTCGCGGAGCTCGTCGTCCGGCGTGTGCAGGGACACCGCCAGCGTGACCTGCAGGCCCTCCTCCGCCATCCGGTGGATCGCCGGGACGACGCCCACCGTGGAGACGGTGACCGACCGCTGCGAGAGCCCGAAGCCCGAGGGCGGCGGCGTGATCATGCCGCGGACCGCCGCCATCACCCGCTTGTAGTTGGCCAACGGCTCGCCCATCCCCATGAACACCACGTTGGACAGACGGCCGGGGCCGCCCGGGAGCTCGCCGTCGCGCATGGCGCGCGCGGCCACCCGCACCTGCTCGAGGATCTCGGCGGTCGAGAGGTTGCGCTCCAGACCGCCCTGGCCGGTCGCACAGAACGGGCAGGCCATGCCGCACCCCGCCTGGCTGGAGATGCACACCGTCGCCCGGTCGGGGTATCGCATGAGGACACTCTCGACCAGGGAGCCGTCGTGGAGCTTCCAGAGCGTCTTGCGGGTGGTGCCGTCGTCGCACTCGATATGTCTCATTGACGACGCCAATTTGGGGAAGAGCTCCTCGTGGACCGCGCCGCGCAGCCCTGCCGGGAGGTCCGTCATCGCGTCGGGGTCGCCCTCGAGCCGACCGAAGTACTGGTTGGCGAGCTGTTTGCCCCGGAAAGCCGGGACCCCGAGCTCGCTCATCGCCGCTGCGCGTTGATCCGCGTTCAGGTCGGCGAAATGACGTGGGGGCAGGCCCCGGCGGGGGGCGTCGAAGACGAGGGGAAGCGGTTCAGCCATGATGTCCGTCATTGTGTCATGAACACATAGCGCACGACACGCCACAACCAGATGCTCCGAGCCTCTCCCAGGGCATAGGGTTCCGGCATGACCAAGCGCTCTCACGGCCGAGCTGACGCCGGCACACCCGAGAACCCGTCCGATACGACCGGGACCGCCTCCGCCGAGGGCACCACCGCCCCGGCACCCGCCACGACCGATGACCACGACACCGGGTCGCGCGGGCGCGGCCGCCGCAAGAACACCGGCCGGGGCGCCGCGGACGAGTCGACGGTCTTTCCCGATTCGTCCGGCGGCAGGCTCGGATCCGCCTGGGTGGGCCTGGTGCTGGGCGCTCTGGTGACCATCCTGCTGCTGGTCTTCATCGTGCAGAACTCCGCCTCGGCGGAGGTGCAGTACTTCGGCTGGACCTTCATGCTCCCGCTCGGCGTGCTGGTCCTGTGCGCCGCCATCGCCGGCGCCCTGATCATGGCCTTGTTCGCGGGCGTCCGGATCCTGCAGCTGCGGATGCGGGCCCACAAGGCGCGCAAGGCGATCAACAGCCGCTGACTGCGCACGCGGTCCCGACCTGACGGGGGCCGGCCGCGGGCGGCGCCGCGTCAGGTCGGGACGATGAACGTGAAGACGATCCAGACGACGACCGCCGAGGGCAGCACCGAGTCGAGTCGGTCCATGAACCCGCCGTGCCCCGGCAGCATCGTGCTCATGTCCTTGATCCCGAGATCGCGTTTGACCTGGGACTCGACGAGGTCGCCGAGGGTCGCCGTGCAGACCGTCAGGACGCCGAGCAGAACCCCCTTGAGCAGGTGGTCCTGGAAGAGCAGCACCACCACGAGCGCCCCGCCGATGCCCGCGAACACGAGGGATCCAGCGAAGCCCTCCCACGACTTCTTGGGGCTGATCGCCCGCGCCATCGGGTGCCGGCCGAAGATCACGCCGGCGACGTACCCGCCGACGTCCGAGCACACCACCAGCAGGATCAGCGCCACGACCCGCTGCGCACCGAACTCGCCGTCGGCGAGCATGGCCCCTGCCGCGCCCGGGACCGCGATCCAGCACAGCACGAACAGGGAGATCGACACGTCCCTCAGATAGTTCTGTGGCGCGGTCTCCACGCCGTCGAGGAAGAGCCGCCACACCAACACCACCACGGTGGTGGCCGCGAGGGCCGTGAACGCGCCGCGGGCGCCGAGGAAGAATGCCGCGACCACCATCGCCTGCCCGCCCACGAGCAGCGGCACGAGCGGAAGACGGAAGCGCGCCTGCCGCAGCCGCCTGAACACCTCCCAGGTGCCGATCGCCACGGCACCGGCGGCTACCAGGTACCACCAGCGTGGGCTGAAGGCGATACTCGCGATGACCAGGGCACCGAGACCGACGCCGACCGGGATGGCCCGCGTCAGGTCCCGGCCGGCACGCGACGGGGGCGCCGCGGCCGCGGCGGTGGGCCCGGGCCGGCCCGAGGGAGCGGTGTCCACAGCGGTCTCTCCGTTCTCCTGGATCGGTCGGGCGTCGGGATCGGTCTTCAGACTAGGAGGATCTAGACCTCCATCAGCTCGGATTCCTTGGCCTTGACGGTCTCGTCGACATCGGAGACGAAGCGGTTGGTGAGCTTGTCGAGTTCCTTCTCCGCCGCGTTCACCTCGTCCTCGCCGGACTCGCCGTCCTTCTGGATGCGCTTGAGCTCGTCCATCGCCTTTCTGCGGACACCGCGCAGAGAGATCCGGCCGTCCTCCGCCTTGGCCCTGGCCTGCTTGACCAGGTCCCTGCGACGCTCCTCGGTGAGTTGCGGCACCGTCACGCGCAGCACCTGACCGTCGTTCGTCGGGTTCACGCCGAGATCGGAGTTACGGATGGCGTTCTCGATCGGGCCCATCAGCGAGGGCTCGTACGGCTTGATGATGAGCATGCGCGGCTCGGGCACCGTGATGGTGGACATCTGCGTGATGGGAGTCATGGTGCCGTAATACTCGCAGAGCACCCGGTTGAACATGCCGGGGTTGGCGCGGCCGGTCCTGATGGAGCTGAGCTCGTCGCGAACGTGCTCGATCGCCTTCTCCATCTTGTCCTCGGCCTCGAGAAGTGTGTCGTCGATCATGTCGGTACTTTCCGTTCTTCTCTCGTGGGTTCGGTTCGCGGTGCTCGCGCGATCACTGCGACGTGCTCACCAGCGTGCCGATCTGCTCCCCCGCGACCGCTCTCGCGATGCTCCCCCGGGTGAGGAGGTTGAACACGAGGATCGGCATGTTGTTGTCCATACAGAGACTGAAGGCCGTGGTGTCCGCGACCTTGAGACCGCGCTCGAGGCACTCCCTGTGCTCGATGGTGGTGAACAACTCGGCGTCGGGGTTGGTCCGCGGGTCGTCGGAGTAGACCCCGTCGACGCCCTTGGCCATGAGCAGGACATCGGCGCGGATCTCGAGCGCACGCTGCGCCGCGGTGGTGTCCGTCGAGAAGTACGGCATCCCCATGCCCGCGCCGAAGATGACCACGCGCCCCTTCTCGAGGTGACGCTCCGCGCGCAGCGGGATGTACGGCTCCGCGACCTGTCCCATGGTGATCGCCGTCTGCACGCGGGTGGAAACGCCCTCCTGCTCGAGGAAGTCCTGGAGGGCCAGGCAGTTCATCACCGTTCCGAGCATGCCCATGTAGTCGCTGCGCGCCCGGTCGAGCCCGCGCTGCTGCAGCTGTGCTCCGCGGAAGAAATTCCCGCCACCGATGACGATCGCGATCTGCGCGCCGGTCCGGGAGACCTCCGAGATCTGGCGGGCGACGGACTGCACCACGTCGGGGTCGATCCCGACGCTACCGCCGCCGAACATCTCCCCGCCCAACTTGAGCATCACCCGTTTGTAGCCGTCCGGCTGGTCGGTCATCGCTCTCCTCGTCCCGGGCGGATCGAGCCCGTCTCATGCGTCGTCGACCCCGGCCGTGTCCCGGGGTCTCGTGCGGCCCTGCCGTGGGAGCCCTATCCATTCTGCCCTATCGGTCCCGTCCGCACGCCGGACCCCGGAGGGCGCGTCCCGTGCGCGGCGTCGGCCCGGGGCGGGGGTACCGGTACACACGCCGACGGCGGCACCCGTGTGCACGGGTGCCGCCGTCGGTGCAGCTCCTCGCGGAGCGGATCCGGGACCGGGCCGTCAGGCCTGCCCGACCTCGAAACGGAGGAAGGACGTGACGGTGGCGCCGGCCTCGGAGAGGACGTCGCCGACTGTCTTTTTGTTCTCCGTGACGGACGGCTGGTCGACCAGCACGACGTCCTTGTAGAAGCCGTTGAGGCGGCCCTCGATGATCTTCGGCAGGGCCTGCTCCGGCTTGCCCTCCTCACGGGCGGTGGCCTCGGCGATCTGGCGCTCCTTCTCGACCACGTCGGCGGGCACCTCCTCGCGGGAGAGGTACTGCGCCTTGAGCGCGGCGATCTGCATGGCGGTGGCGCGCGCGGCGGCGTCCGCGGCCTCCCCCTCGCCGGAGTAGGCGACCAGGACGCCGACGGCCGGGGGCAGGTCGGAGGAGCGCTTGTGGAGGTACACGGCGACCTTGCCGTCCAGCTTGCCCACGCGACGCAGGACCAGCTTCTCGCCGGACTTGGCGGAGAAGGCCACGACGGCGTCGGCGATGCTGGTGCCGTCGAGCTCGGCGGCGTTGAGCGCGTCGATGTCGGAGATGCCCTGCTCGGCGGCGACGGCCACGATCTTGTCGGCCAGCTCGATGAACTCCGCGCTCTTGGCCACGAAGTCGGTCTCGGAGTTGAGCTCGATCATGACGCCGTCCTTGACGGCCACGAGGCCCTCGGCGGTGGTGCGCTCGGCACGCTTACCGACGTCCTTGGCGCCCTTGATACGCAGCACCTCGACGGCCTTGTCGAAGTCGCCGTCGGACTCGTCGAGAGCCTTCTTGCAGTCCATCATCCCGGAGCCGGTGAGATCCCGCAGACGCTTGACGTCGGCAGCGGTGTAGTTCGCCATGGTGGGGCGACCCTCCTTAAAGGGGTTCGTGATGTGTCGGAAGTGTGTGGCATCGGCCGGCGGGCCCACCCGCTCCCAGCCTAGACCCCGGGAGCGGGTGGGAGGCGGCCTGCTGACGCCTCGGGCCCGGCCACCCGCGCGGTCCCGCGAGGGACCGTGGGAGGCCGGGCCCGAGGGCGTTCGAGCCGGATGCGTCGATCAGGCCTCGGCCGAGGGGGCCTCGGTCGCCTTCTCGGCCGTGGTCTCGGTCGCCTCGGCCGCCTCGGCGGCCTCTGCGGGCGCCTCGGCCACCTTCTCCGCCGGCTCGGCGGCGGTGGCCTCGCCCGTGACCTGGTCGAGCTGCTCGGACTCCCACTCCGCGAGCGGCTCGGTCTCCTCACCCGTGGCGGCCTTGCCGGCCTGCGAGCGGGCCTTGAGCCCCTCGGCCACCGCGGAGGCGACGACCTTGGTCAGGACGGTGACGGAACGGATCGCGTCATCGTTGGCCGGGATCGGGTAGTCGACCACGTCCGGGTCGCAGTTGGTGTCGAGGATCGCGACGACGGGGATGTTGAGCTTGCGCGCCTCGCCGACCGCGATGTGCTCCTTGTTGGTGTCGACGACCCACACCACGGAGGGGACCTTGCTCATGTCGCGCATGCCGCCGAGCGTCCGCTGGAGCTTGTTCTTCTCACGCGTGAGCATGAGAATCTCCTTCTTGGTGCGGCCCTCGAAGCCACCGGACTGCTCCATCGACTCGAGTTCCTTGAGCCGGGCCAGACGCTTGTGCACGGTCTGGAAGTTGGTGAGCATGCCGCCCAGCCAGCGCTGGTTGACGTACGGCATCCCGACCTTCTCGGCCTCTTCCGCGATGGTCTCCTGGGCCTGCTTCTTGGTGCCGACGAAGAGCACGGTGCCGCCGTGCGCGACCGTCTCCTTGACGAACTCGTACGCCTGGTCGATGTAGGTGAGCGTCTGCTGGAGGTCGACGATGTAGATGCCATTGCGGTCAGTGAAGATGAACCGCCGCATCTTGGGGTTCCAGCGACGGGTCTGGTGACCGAAGTGAGCGCCTGCGTCGAGCAGCTGCTTCATGGAGATGACTGCCATGATGTGTTGAGGGCTCGTCCGGCTTGAAAGCAGCCGGACCGCGAGGCCCTCGTCCTCGCTTTCTGATCCTGTTCCGGGTTATGCCCGAGAAACCGGTTGGCTCCGGGCCCTGGTGTCCGCGCCGGGCCGAACCCCTGTGGGTACAGGGGCACCGACGGGTCCGGCGTCCGACCGTCCGGGGGTGGACCCGGGGGCCGGATGCGACACCGCCTGGCGGTATCGCAGGACACGCGAAGTCAATCGACGTCAGTCGACCGCACCGGAATCCTATAGGTTATCCGGCGTTCGGCCAACATCCCGGTCGGCTGTGGATGGTCGTCTCCATTTTCCACAGCCGCCATCCGCCCCTCCCGGACCGCCCGCCCGCGGTGTCTAATCGGCTCATGACGCCCGGTCGACGCCAGACGCGCTCGCGCTCCCCCTACCGGACGGTCGCGGTCGCCGTGGCCGTCGCCGGCCTCGCCGTCGTCCCTCCCGTGGCCGCGACCCCCGGGGCCCCGCGTGACGATTTCCGTGGACCACTCGACGGTCCGGTCCGGGTCGTCACCCCCTACGATCCTCCGGCGCAGCGCTGGGGCACCGGGCACCGCGGGGTGGACCTCGCCGCCGACGCGCTGGACACCGTCCGCTCCCCCGCCGACGGCACGGTGGCGTTCGCGGGACACGTCGCCGGCCGTCCGGTGCTGTCCATCGACCACTCCGACGGTCTGCGGACGACCTACGAGCCGGTGCGGGCCACCGTCGAGCAGGGCGACCCGGTACGGAGCGGGCAGGCCGTCGGATACCTCCTGGCCGGGCACCCGGGCTGCCCGGCCCCGGCCTGTCTCCACTGGGGGGCACGGCTGGCCTCGGGAGGCCCGACGGGGGGCGACGACGACTACGTCGACCCCCTGGACCTCCTGGGCGCGCACTCGCGTCCGATCGCGCTGAAGCCGTTGCGTCCCGGGGACCGGGCAGCGGGGTGACGCACTCGTCACGCCCGGGGGTGGGCCCCGCGGTACGCCGTGCGGAGTCGCTCCGCCGAGACGTGCGTGTAGATCTGCGTGGTCGCGGGGGTCGAATGGCCCAGCAGCTCCTGGACGTGTCGTAGGTCGGCCCCGCCCTCGAGCAGATGGGTCGCCGAACTGTGGCGGAGCGCGTGCGGCGAGACGGTGGGGGCACCCGGCGTCGCGGCGGTGACCTCGTTGACGATCCGCCGGGCGGCTCGGGGGTCGAGACGTCCGCCGCGTGCACCGAGCAGCAGCGCGGGGCCGGACCGGGGGCCGGCGAGGGCGGGACGCCCGGCGTCGAGCCACGAGCGCAGGGCCCGCTCGGCGGGCACGCCGTACGGGACGGCTCGCTCCCTGTCGCCCTTGCCCACCACCCGCAGCACGCGGCGCCCGTCGTCCACATCGTCCACATCGAGCCCGCACAGTTCCGCCACGCGGATCCCGCACGAGTAGAGCAGCTCCACGACGACCCGGTCCCGCACCGCGACCGGGTCGCCCTGGGAAGCGCCCAGATCCGTGGTGCGCATGGTCTCCGCGGCCTGCCGGGGATCGAGCACCTCGGGCAGGTGGCGTCGCGGCCGCGGGGCCTCCAGCCTCGCGGCGACGTCCGTGGCCAGTACGCCGGCGCGCGTCGCCCAGGTGCTGAACGAGCGCGCCGCGGCCACGCGCCGCGCCACCGTGGACCGGGAGGCACCGGAGGCCACCTGGGCCGCGAGCCAGCCACGCAGCGCCGGGAGCGTGACGACGGCCGCGAGGTCGGCGGCGGTCCGGGGGCCGGCCCCTGCCGCCGACAGGTGCGTCAGGAGGGCGGCGACGTCCGAGCGGTACGACCGGGCCGTGGACTCGGAGCGGGACCGCCCCACGACGAGGTGGTCGACATAGTCGTCGAGGACGACCTCGAGCGCGCCCGGCAGTGCCCGACCCGCTCCCGCCGTATCCGACGTTCGTCCCATGAGTACCGATTGTCACTCCCGCCACGGCGCGACGCAAGGCCGCCCGGGCCGGTGGGACGATCAGGTCACGGGCATCGTCAGCTGCACGCCGCCGTCACCAGCCCGCCGCCAGCCCCGCTCGCCGCGGATCGCGGCCCCCGTCGAGAGCAGACGGCCCAGCACCGCCCGGGTCGTCGCCGGCGCGACCCCAGACCACACGGCGACCTCGGCCGGCGCGGCGCCGCCCGTCACGGGCAACGCCTCGAGGACGCGACGTGTCACGTCGTCCAGGCCGTCCCACGACGTGGACTCCGCGGCGGGCGGGGGTGCGGTCTCCCCCATGTCCCCGGCCAGTTCGACGACATCGGCGGTGCGTCCGACCAGGACGGCCCCCCTGTCGCGCAACAGCATGTGGCATCCCACCGAGGCGACAGACGTCACGGGCCCGGGCACCGCCCCCACCGGCCGTCCCAGCGCGTCCGCCCACGCCGCGGTGCTCAGTGCCCCACTGCGGGCGGCCGCCTCCACCACGACGGTCGCCCCGGACAGTGCCGCTATGAGCCGGTTGCGGTCCAGGAACCGATAGCGGGTCACCCCCGTCCCGGGAGGCTGGGCGGAGACCACCGCGCCCGAGCCGGCCACGGCCGAGAGCAACCCCTCGTTACCCCGCGGGTAGAGACGGTCCACACCACCCGCCAGGACGGCGACCGTGCACCCACTCGCCCCGAGCACCGCGCGGTGGGCGGCCGCATCGATACCGAAGGCGCCGCCGGAGACCACCGTGAACGCCCCGGCCGTGAGGCCGGCCGCCAGGTCCGCGGTCACGGCGCGGCCGTAGGCCGTCGGCGCCCGCGTCCCGACGATCGACACGGACCGGGCGAGCGCCACCTCCGGAACCGACGGGCCGCGCCACCACAGGCCGAGGGGCCTCAACGCCGTCGCCACAGCACCACGACGGGCCGGCCTGAGCGCACGCGGACGGTCCAACGGGGCCAGCGCGGTCGCAGGCCATCCCGGATCCCCCGGGACCAGCAGGCGCGCTCCGACCTCGGCGGCGGCTCCGAACAGGCCGTCGACATCGATCCGGTCCCGCCGGGACTCCGACTGTCCCGCGAGCGACGCCCCCACCCGGCCGGACCTGATGCGATCCGCCGCCTCCACCGGGCCCACCTCGTCCACGAGATCCCACAACTCCGCCGTCGGCCGCTCGGTGACGGCCCCCAGGTACGCGTGAGCCCGTCGCACCTCTGCGGGCACCACGTGATGGTCGCCGTCCATCAGTCCTCCCCCCTGAGCACCAGGGCCTCTGCGACGTGGTCCTGACCCGGCGATTCCGCGCCGGCGAGGTCGGCGACCGTCCATGCCAGGCGCAGGCACCGATCCACCCCTCTGGGGGACAGCACGCCATACGCGAGCGCCTTGTTGAGCGGCCGCAGGGCAGCACTGTCGAGGCGTCGGACGGTGCGCAACACCCGACCCGGGACGTCCGCGTTCGTACTCGCGCCACCGGCTTCCGGGCAGGTCGACCATCTCGCGACGGCCCTCCCCCTCGCCCGCGCGACCCTCGCGCGGACCTCGGAGGAGTCCTCGCCCTCTCCCACCGCGAGCAGTCCCGATCCGAGCGGGAGCGTCCGCGCCGCGATGTCCACCCGGTCCCGCAGCGGCCCGGTCAACGACCGTCCGTAGCGCCGGCGCTCGTCGGGGGTACACGAGCAGTCCGCGGGGAGCGGACTCCCGCAGGGGCAGTCGTTGGCGGCGAGCACCAGTTGGAACCGCGCGGGGAACACCGCCACCCCGTCCCGACGGGCCAGCCGCACCTCCCCCTCCTCGAGTGGCGTGCGGAGGGCGTCCAGCACCCGCCCGGGGAACTCGGCGCACTCGTCGAGGAACAACACCCCACGATGCGCGAGGGTGATCGCGCCGGGTCGCGCCGTTCCGGTTCCGCCGCCGATGAGCGCGGCCGAACTCGCCGAGTGGTGCGGCGCGACGAAGGGCGGACGTCGGATCATCGGATCGTCCGGGGTGAGACCGCGCATCACCGAGTGGACCGCGCTGGCCTCGAGCGCCTCACGCTCACCGAGGTCCGGCAGCAGCCCCGGTAGCCTGCGCGCGAGCATGGTCTTGCCCGTGCCCGGGGCGCCCCGCAGGAGGAGCGCGTGCCCGCCCGCCGCGGCCACCTCGACCGCTCGACGGCAGTCCTCCTGGCCGTGGACCTCGGCCAGGTCCTCGCCGCCGCGGTCGGTCGGTCCAGCGACCGCGGGCGCCTCGCGCACCAGGCAGCTCCCGCCCCGACTCCATGCCGCGAGCATCGCCAGCGACTCCACCCCCGCCGAGCGCACGCCCTCGACCAGCCGGGCCTCCGGCAGATTGTCGGTCGGCACGATCGCGTGGTCCAGCCCCGCGTCGCGCGCGGCCAACACCGCGGGCAACACCCCGCGGACCGGCCGGACCCTGCCGTCCAGCGCCAGTTCCCCCACCAGGAGCACGCCGTCGAACAGTGCGCCGGGGAGCTCGCCCGACGCGGTCAGCGTCCCCACCGCGAGGGGGAGGTCGAATCCCGCTCCGTGTTTGGGCAGTGAGGCCGGCGAGAGCGAGAGCACCACCTTCCCGGCCGGCCACGTCAGCCCCGAGTTGACCACCGCGGCACGCATCCGGTCACGCGACTGGAGGACCGCCGCGTCCGGCATCCCGACGATGCTCACGCCCGGCAGTCCACGGCCGACGTCGGCCTCGATCTCCACCAGTTGCCCGCCGACGCCGGACAGCGCCACCGCCCACGTCCGTCCCAGCGCCACGGTCAGAACACCTCCTCGAACAGCTCGAGCAGGGGACGGCCGGGATCGGCCAGGTCCACGCCGACCACGTCGAAGCACACCTGACGCCATCCCGACGGATGCTCCGACAGCCACTGCGCCGCGAGTCTGCGCAGTCGCCGACGTTTGTCCGCGGTCACCGACTCCGCGGGCGTGCCGAACCCGTCGCCCGTGCGCGTCCGGACCTCCACGAACCGCAGCCGGCCCTGCGTGTCCACGGCCACCAGGTCCAGTTCACCGAACCGGCATCGCCAGTTGCGAGCCACCACGTGGTGTCCACGCGCCTCGAGAAGCGCCGCCGCGTGCGCCTCGCCCGCCGCCCCCGTCTCCCGCCGGCGGTCCGCCGGCCTGTCGTGCGGTCCGGTCCCCGTCATCGAGTGCCCCTCCTCCGGCCTCCCGGTACCTCCGGGTCACCACGGAGAACACTTCCGTACGGCGACGGCCCGGCCCGCTGTCGTGCGGGCCGGGCCGGGGTCGTCTGTGGAGGCGGCGGGCCTGTGGAGAGAGTCGGGGCGCCCTACTCGGGGAGCCGGAGCTCGGGCTTGTCCAGCTCCTCGATGTTGACGTCCTTGAATGTCAGCACGCGCACGTACTTGACGAACCGCGCTGGTCGGTACATGTCCCACACCCAGGCGTCGGACATCCGGACGTCGAAGTACACCTCCCCGTCTGCTGACCGCGGGATCAACTCGACAGCGTTGGCGAGATAGAAGCGACGCTCCGTCTCGACGACGTAGGTGAACTGCCCGACGATGTCGCGGTACTCGCGGTACAGCGAGAGCTCCATCTCGGTCTCGTAGTTCTCCAGATCCTCGGCGCTCATCTACTGCTCCTCGAATGCACCTGCGCGGCGCGACGGACGTTGGCGTACGACATGCGGTGGATGTCGCTGGGACCGAGCTGCTCGATCGCCCTGGCGTGACCCGGGGTGCCGTAGCCCTTGTGCGCGGCGAAGCCATATCCGGGCAACCTCGAGTCGAGGTCCACCATAATCCGATCGCGCGTGACCTTCGCGAGGACACTCGCGGCGGCGATGGATGCGAGCTCCGCGTCCCCGCCGATCACCGCCGTGGACTGGCACCCGAGCCCGTCCACCGCGAAGCCGTCCGTGAGGACGAACCCGGGCCGCGGGTCGAGCGCCGCCACGGAGCGGCGCATGCCCTCGAGGTTGCACCGGTGGATGCCGCGCTGGTCGATCCGCTCCGGGTCGATCACCACGACAGCGGACGCGACCGCGTGGCGCAGGACCGCGTCGTGGAGACGCTCACGCACGGCGGCCGTAAGGTTCTTGGAATCGTCGAGGTCGGCGAGCGTTGCGGGCAGCCTGTCCGGCAGCGCGCAGGACGCCACGACGAGCGGCCCCGCGCAGGCGCCGCGGCCTGCCTCGTCGACCCCGGCGACGGGGCCGAGCCCCCGCCTCGTGAGCGCGGCCTCGAGCGCGAGCCTTCCGGCCCTCCGGGTGACCCTCCCCCTCCGCGGACGGAGAGCCGTCACCCGGCCATGATGTCCGCCGAGGAGACGGACCCGATCCGGTCCAGCGGCAGGATGATCGCCTGGACCTTGCCGATGATGTTCTCCCCCGGCACCGTCCCCTGGTGCTCGTCACCCATGTGGAACCGGGAATCCGCCGAGTTGTTGCGGTTGTCCCCCATCACCCAATAGCTGTCCTCCGGCACCGTCACCGGGCCGAACGCGCAGTTGAGGGCATCCCTAGAGGGGTCCGGCGGCTCGTTCAGGTACGGCTCGTCGAGCGGCTCGCCGTCGACCAGGAGGTCCCCCTCCGGGGAGCAGCCGCCCACCGTCTGACCACCGACGGCGATCACCCGCTTGACCAGGTCGTTCTGGTCGGGGGGCAGGACCCCGATGACCCCACCGATGTTCTGCAGCGTCCGGAGTACCGGATTGTCCGAACGGATGGACTGGTAGCCCTCGTTCCAGGAGTCCGGTCCCTCGAACACCACGACGTCGCCCTGCTCCGGCTCACCGAGCCGATAGCTGATCTTGTCGACGAATATCCGGTCGCCGGTACAGCCGACGCACCCGTGCAGCGTGGGCTCCATGGACTCCGACGGGATCTGGTAGACGCGACCGACGAAGGTCTGGAAGACGAACACCAGCACCAGGGCGATCACCACGAGCATCGGGATCTCGATGTACCAGGGCTGGCCCTTCTTCTCGGGCTTCTCGGCCGCGCGGCGGCGGCGGCCACCGTCTCCGCTCATGCGTCGAGCCGGGGCCCCGTGGCGGGGCCCCGGCTCGAGGGGATCGGATCCGGGTGATTCAGTGCTGCTCACCCCGATGAGCGTAGTCGATTCCCGGCCGCGTTCGGCGACCGAGTCGGGTCGGCTCTACGCGCTCAGCGCTTTTCCTTGATCTTGGCGGCCTTGCCGCGCAGGTTGCGCAGGTAGTAGAGCTTGGCGCGGCGAACGTCGCCGCGGGTGAGCACGTCGATGCGGTCGATGTTGGGCGAGTGCACGGGGAACGTGCGCTCGACACCCACGCCGAACGACATCTTGCGGACGGTGAAGGTCTCACGGATGCCGCCGCCCTGGCGCCGGATCACCACGCCCCTGAAGATCTGGATACGCTCCTTGGTGCCCTCGATGACCTTGACGTGCACGTCAAGCGTGTCGCCGGCCCGAAATTCGGGGATGTCGTCGCGGAGGGACTTGCTGTCGACAAAGTCGAGAGTGTTCATGAGGGTCCTTGTGTGTCAGGAGTGAGGACAGAGGAACCTGGCGCCCACCTCTCGGGGGTCGACCGGTTCGTGCCCCGGATCAGCGCGACAAGCCCCGGACGCGCCCGGCGCCCGCAGGAGTCAACCCGCTCAGTGTGCCACTCCGGGAACGCTGCCACCAAATCCTCCTGCCCCGGGGCGCCGGCCCTCCTCGGCCAGCACCTCGAGGTCACGAGGCCCCAGCTGGACGTCGTCGAGGAGGTCGGGGCGTCGCCGGGCGGTCCGTCGTAACGACTCGTCGCGCCGCCACCGGGCGATCCTCGCGTGGTCCCCGCTCTTGAGGACCCCCGGCACCGGCCGGTCCCGCCAGATCTCGGGCCTGGTGTAGCTGGGGCCCTCGAGTAATCCGTCGGAGAAGGAGTCCTCCTCGTGGCTGCGGCTGTTACCCAGCACGCCCGGGAGGAGCCGGACCACCGCCTCCGCGATGACGAGCACGGCGACCTCTCCCCCGATGAGGACGTAGTCCCCGATGCTCACCTCCTCGACGTCCATACGCTCGGCGGCCTCGTCGACGACGCGCTGGTCGATCCCCTCGTAGCGACCGCACGCGAACAGCAGGTGCCGCCGCCGGGCATAACGGTGCGCGTCGGCCTGCGTGAACGGGCGCCCGGCGGGCGTCGGGACCAGGAGGAGTGGGCGGGTGTCGTCGTCCGGCATCGCATCAGGGGCGCCGGGGTCCGCGTCGCGCCCCGGGGCCAGGCTGTCCAGCGCCTCGCCCCACACGGTGGGCCGCATGACCATCCCGGGGCCGCCACCGAACGGCGTGTCGTCGACGGATTTGTGGACGTCGTGGGTCCAGTCGCGCAGATCGTGGACCCCGATGTCGACGATGCCGCGGTCGCGGGCCCGGCCGAGGAGTGCGAGCCGGAGCGGCGCGAGATAGTCGGGGAAGACGGTGACGACGTCCACGCGCAGCAAGGGCTCCCGGTGGGCCGCTCCGTGTCCGGTCATGCCTCTCCCAGGTCGAGCAGCCCTTCCGGCGGGTCGATCACGCAGGTGCCGGCGTCGATATTGATCTCGGGCACCATCTCGGTGACCAGCGGGACCAGGGCCTCGGCCCCTCCGGTGCGGCGGATAGCGAGGAGTTCGCCGGCCGGGGTGTGCACCACCTCGGTCACCTCACCCACCGGCCGGCCGCCGGTGTCGAGGACACGGAGCCCCACCAGTTGGTGGTCATGGAACTCGTCCGGGTCCTCGGGGGCCGGCAGGCTGGCGGAGTCCACCAGGAAGAGCATGCCGCGCAGAGCGTCGGCGGCGTCCCGGCTGTCCACGCCGGACAGACGCACGAGAAGCCGCCCGGAATGGTTCCGGGCGGCTTCCACGATGACCTCGCGGTCGGCGGCGTTCGCCCCACGTCCTGTTCGTCCGATCAGGCGGGCGCCGGTGGCGAAGCGCTCCTCGGGGGAGTCGGTCCGGACCTCGACGACGAGTTCGCCGCGGACGCCGTGCGCCTTGGCGACGCGCCCGACGACGATTTCCACCGGAAGTCCTGCGCTCGTCAGCGGTCGGTGTCGACGACGTCGACGCGGACGTCGGGTCCGGCGACCGATGTGACGATCGTGCGGATGGCCGACGCGGTGCGGCCGCCCCGGCCGATGACGCGCCCGAGATCCTCGGGCGACACCGCCACCCGGATCACGGTGCCGCGTCGCCCCCCACCGGTGCGTACTGACACCGCGTCGGGGTCCGACACGATGCCGCGCACGAGGTGGTCGACCGCGTCGACGACCATGTCGTTCACCGGCCTCAGGCCTCAGCCTCGGTCGAGCCGGCCCCGGAGGTCTCGGACTCCGACTCGGCGGCGGACTCGGCGGCCTTGGCTGCCTCCTCCTCCGCCTTCTTGGCGGCCTCCGCCTCTTCGGCCTTCTTGGCCTTCTCCGCCTTGCGCTTGGAGGTGATCGCCTCCGCCGAAGGCTCGCCCTGGGCCTCCTCGAGCGCCTTGTTGAACCGGTCGAGCTTGGAGGGCTGGGGCTCGGCGACCTTCAGCGAACCGTCGGCGCCCTCGATGCCCTTGAACTTCTGCCAATCACCGGTCACCTTGAGCAGCTGCTCGACGGACTCGGTGGGCTGGGCGCCCACGCTCAACCAGTACTGGGCACGCTCGGAGTCGATCTCGATGAAGCTCGGGTTCTCCTTGGGGCGGTACAGTCCGATGTTCTCGATTCCACGACCGTCACGACGGGTGCGGGCGTCCGCGACCATGATCCGGTACTGCGGGTTGCGGATCTTGCCGAGGCGGGTGAGCTTGATCTTGACGGCCATGGGGCGTCTCGCTTTCTGTTGAGGTCACGTGGCGATTCAGCGACGTCCGCGGGAGTGCGGGGTCCGGTTTCGCCTTCCGGGTGACCGCCGTTCGGCACGGATCCCCTGCCCCTGTCGGGCACGCGGGGACCCACCGGTGACGGCGTCCAGCGGCCCAGTCTAATCGGGTCCGCAGCCGCGATACCAATCGGCGCCCCGGGCGGTCACCGGTCCGGGAACTTGAGATTGTCGAGATCGATCCCCTCGAGTCCGGGCGGCAACTCGTCGAGTCCCTTGGGCATGCGGGACACGTCGGGCATCCCCGGCGGCATCCCCGGCATCCCGGGCGGCATCCCCCCGGGCATCATGCCGCGGTTTCTGGGCTGGGTCGGGCCCCTGCCCTTGCCCTTCTTGCCTTTTCCTTTGCCCTTGCCCTTGCGCTGGTTCTTCCGGTTGCCGCCGCCGGGCATCCCCATCTGCCCGGCCATGCGGCTCATCATCTTGCGGGCCTCGAAGAAGCGGTCGACGAGCTGGTTGACGTCGGTGACCGTCACGCCGGAGCCCTTGGCGATGCGCTGGCGACGGGAGCCGTTGATGATCTTGGGGTCGGCCCGCTCCTCGGCGGTCATTCCGCGGATGATGGCCTGGATCCGGTCGAGGTACTTCTCGTCGAGGTCGCCGACCGCGTCCTTCATCTCCTTGCCGCCGGGCAGCATGCCCAACAGGTTCCCGATGGGGCCCATCTTCCGGATCATGAGCATCTGATCGAGGAAGTCCTCGAGGGTGAGCTCTCCGGAGCCGATCTTTGCGGCGGTCTTCTCCGCCTCCTTGGCGTCGAAGACGGTCTCCGCCTGCTCGATCAGGGAGAGCACGTCGCCCATCCCGAGGATCCGGCTCGCCATCCGTTCGGGATGGAAGACGTCGAAGTCCTCGAGCTTCTCGCCGTTGGAGGCGAACATGATCGGCGTACCGGTGAGCTCCCGCACGCTGAGCGCGGCGCCACCACGCGCGTCACCGTCGAGCTTGGTGAGGACCACGCCGCTGAACCCGACGCCCTCGCGGAACGCGTCGGCGGTGAGCACGGCGTCCTGACCGATCATCGCGTCGAGGACGAAGAACGTCTCGTGGGGCTGGACCGCGTCCCGGATGCCCCGCGCCTGGGCCATCATCTCCTCGTCGATACCCAGGCGGCCGGCGGTGTCGACGATCACCACGTCGTGCATCTTGGCGCGGGCGTGCGCGAGACCGCGCTGCGCCACGGACACGGGTTCCCGGACCCCGATCTCCTCGCCGTCACCGCCCACCGAGGTGCCCGGATGGGGTGCGAAGGTCTGCACGCCGGCGCGCTCGCCGACGATCTGCAGCTGGTCCACTGCGCCCGGACGTTGGAGGTCGCACGCCACGAGCAGCGGGGTGTGCCCCTGCTCCCGCAACCAGTGCGCGAGTTTGCCCGCCAGTGTGGTCTTCCCGGCGCCCTGCAGGCCCGCGAGCATGATCACCGTGGGTGGCTGCTTGGCGAACTCGATCCGGCGGGCCTCGCCGCCGAGGATCGCGGTGAGCTCGGCGTCGACGATCTTGACGACCTGCTGCGCCGGGTTGAGCGCCTCGGAGACCTCCGCCCCCTTGGCCCGCTCCTTGACCCGCGCGATGAAGGCGCGCACCACGGGGAGCGCGACGTCGGCCTCCAGTAGCGCCAGCCGGATCTCGCGGGCCGTCGCGTCGATGTCGGCGTCGCTGAGCCGACCCTTTCCGCGCAGGTCCTTGAGCGCACCTGTGAGGCGGTCGGACAAGGAATCGAACACGGTGACAGCTCCCTGGGTAGCGGGCCGGGGAACGTGGCGGACCCCGGCGTCGTCGGCGACGACTGTTCAAGGGTATCCGCACGGCCACCGGCCGGTGTTGTGGGCGTCCTAGGTTCCCAGGAGGGCGTCGACGAACGCCTCCGGTGTGAACGGGGCCAGGTCGTCGGCCCCCTCGCCGAGCCCGACGAGCTTCACCGGCACACCGAGTTCGTGCTGCACCTGGAAGACGATGCCGCCCTTGGCGGTGCCGTCGAGCTTGGTGAGCACGACGCCCGTGATGTCGACGACCTCCTTGAACACCCGGGCCTGCATGAGCCCGTTCTGTCCGGTGGTCGCGTCGATCACGAGCAGCACCTCGTCGACCGGGGTCTTCTTCTCCACGACGCGCTTGACCTTGCCGAGTTCGTCCATGAGCCCGGCCTTGGTGTGCAGGCGCCCCGCGGTGTCCACGAGGACGGCGTCGACACCGGTGTCCACGCCCCGCGCCACGGCGTCGAACGCCACCGACGCGGGGTCCGCGCCCTCGTCGCCGCGGACCACCTCGGCGCCCACGCGCTCCCCCCAGGTCTGGAGCTGGTCCGCCGCGGCCGCGCGGAAGGTGTCCGCCGCGCCGAGCAGGATGTCCCGCCCCTCGGCGATGAGCACGCGCGCGAGCTTGCCGGTCGTGGTGGTCTTTCCGGTGCCGTTGACACCGACGACGAGCAGGACCGCCGGCGTGCCCTCGTGCGGCAGCGCCCGTGTCGACCGGTCGTATTCGGGGTGCAGGTTGTCGATGAGGGCCTGCCGGAGCAGGTCCCGCACCTCGCCCTCCGTGCGGACCTGCTTGGTGGCGATGTCCTCCCGGAGCCGGTTGACCACCTGCTCGGTCATCGGGGCCCCGAGGTCGGCCATGATGAGCGTGTCCTCGATCTCCTCCCACGCGTCCTCGTCCAGGTCGCCGGCGCCGAGCAGCCCCAACAGGCCCTGGCCGACGGTGTTCTGGGACCGCGCGAGCCGCCCGCGGAGTCGCTCGAGACGGCCGGTCGCCGGGTCGATCCGCTCGATCGGGGCGACCGGCTCGGGAGTGGGGGTGATCTCATCCGCCGAGGGCGCGGGGATCTCCTCCTCCGGCACCTCCGGGGGGACCACCACCGGGTCGACGTGCGGGGGCTCGACGACCGTCGACTGGGCGTCCTCGGCGTCCTCGGCCTCCTCGGCCGCCTCGGCGGGTGCAGAGGGCGCCGGGCCCCCGGGCGACGCGGGAGTGGTCGGCGTGGCGGGGGTGGCCGTGGCATCCTCGGTGGCCTCGGACGGCGACCCGGGCCGGGGCGGCGGTGCCTGGTCCTGCCTGGGCACCGGTTCCTTCTCCGGGGCCGCGGCGGCCCCTCCCGCCGTGAACGAGAACCCCGCCGCTGCCTGGTAGTTGCCGGAGCGTTCCTCGCGCGTGAGCTCCTTGGTCTCCTCCTTCCCGCTGAGCGAGATCTGCCGCTTCTTCCGCAGCTGGAGCCCCGCGACGAGCGCGATGACGGCCAGCAGCAGGACTACGGCGACGGCCACGATGATCCAGGTGGTGTTCACGGTGCCCAGTATGGCTGAAACGACGGGGTCCGCCAGCGGTGCCCCGCGCTCACCGTCAGCGCATGCGTTGGGAGATGACCTTGGAGATGCCGTCGCCCTGCATCGACACGCCGTAGAGGACGTCCGCGACGTCCATCGTGGGCTTCTGGTGGGTGATCACGATGAGCTGACTGGTGTCCCGCAACTGTTCGAGAAGGCCGATCAGCCGGCGGAGGTTGGTGTCGTCCAGAGCTGCCTCGACCTCGTCCAGCACGTAGAACGGGCTCGGCCGGGCCTTGAAGATCGCCACCAGCATGGCCACCGCCGTGAGCGATTTCTCCCCACCGGAGAGCAGCGAGAGCCGCTTGACCTTCTTCCCCGGCGGCCGCGCCTCGACCTCGATGCCGGTCGCCAGCATGTCCTCGGGCTCGGTGAGCACGAGCCTGCCCTCGCCCCCGGGGAACAGGACGGCGAACACGTCCCTGAACTCGCGTTCGACGTCGGTCCAGGCCTCGGTGAAGATCTGCTCGATCCGCTCGTCCACGTCGTCGATCACCCCCTCGAGGTCACCGCGGGCCTTCTGGACGTCGTCGAGTTGTGTGGACAAGAACGCGTACCGTTCCTCGAGCGCCGCGAACTCCTCCAGCGCGAGCGGATTGACCTTGCCGAGGGTCGCCAGGTCCTTCTCCGCGGTCTTCAGGCGGCGCTGCTGCTCCGCGCGCACGAACGGCATCGGGGGCGGCGGGGTGACGTCCTCCCCCCTGTCCCGGGCCGCCTCGTACTCGTCCATCTCGAGCGCGGAGGGGGGCAGATCGACCGCCGGGCCGTATTCCTCGACGAGCGCACCGGGGTCGATCCCGTGCCGGTCGAGGACGGCCGCCTCGAGCTCGGAGACCTTGACCTCGAGCTGGGCCCGGACCACCTCATCGCGGTGCGCGGCGTCCCCCAGGCGCGTCACCTCGGACTCGGCCGTCGCCAGCTCGGTCCGCAGGCCGGAGACCCGCGCCGTGGCCGCCGTGCGCTCCGCCGAAAGCCTGTCCCGTTCGGCCCCGGCCACCGCGATGAGCTCGTCGAGTCGGGCCAGCAGACGCCCGCTCAGCTCGTCGACCACCCCGGCAACCTCCGCGCCCCGGCGGCGCGCGGCGGCGGCCCGGGCCGCCCGGGCGCGGGAGTCACGCTCGGCCTGCGCGGCCCGCCGCAACGAGGCCGCCTTGCCGCGGACCCCGCCGGCGCGTTCCTCTGCCGACCGGTGCGCGAGCCGCGCCTCGAGTTCCCGGTCCCGGGCCGCGGTCACGGCCGCCTGCGCCGCGGCCCGCCCGTCGTCGGCCGGCTGATCGTCCTCGTCGTCGTCACTCCCGGCCCGGGCGAGCCGGTCACCGACCTCGGCGTGCTCGGTCCGGGCGGAGTCGAGCTTGTCCACGGCCATCCGCCGTGCCTGCTCGAGGCGACGCACGTCCGCCTCGGCGCGTCGACGCCGTTGGCCGATACGGGCGAGCTCGGCGTAGATCTCCTCGATCGCGGCATCGGACTCGGTGATCGCCGCCAAGGAGCCCTCGAAGCGCTCGGAGCGATCGAGGTCCTCGGCCTCGGCACCCGCGAGCTCCGCCCGGGTGGTCTCGATCTCCGCGCGGACCGCGTCGCGCGCCGCGACGGCGGCGTCGATGGCCGACTGGATCTCCAGGCCTGTGCGTCCCGCGGCCGAGCCACCCACGGCCCACCCCGGGCCGGCGATCTCCCCGGCCCGGGTCACCGAGCGCACCCGGCGGTCGGCCTCGATCTGCGACTGCGCGGTGCCGAGGTCCTCGACCAGCACCACGTCGACGAGCAGTGCCGTGACCGCACCGTGGAGGTCCTCCGGCACCTCCACCACGTCGAGCGCCCACCGGGCACCGGCGACCAGGTCCACCTCCAGCCGGTACGAGCCTCCCGCGGCGCCCCGGCCTACCAGTCCGGCCCGACCCGCGTCGGCCTCGCGCAGGGCGGAGAGCACCGCGCGCCGATCGACGTCGGAATCCACCACCACAGCGTCCACGGCCGGGCCGAGCGCCACTCCGATCGCGCGTTCCCAGCCGTCCTCCACGCCGAGGACCTCGCCCACAGTCCCGGCGACGGTCTCCTCGCCGAGGTGCCCGACGAGCCATTCGGCCCCGTCGCCCGCGCCCTTGTTCTGCTCGAGCGTCTCGATGCGGGCCGTCAGTCGGGCAATCTCCTGGTCTGCGTTCCGCTCCGTCTCCCGCAGCTCCGTCAGCCTCGCCCGCGCGTCCAGGTGCGCGCGCTCCGCCCGCCCGAGGTGGTCATCGAGGGTGCGTTCGCCCTCCGAGTGCGCGCCGACCCGGGCGTACACGGAATCGAACTCCGCCTCCGCGTCCGCGACCGCGGACCGCGCGTTCTCGCGTTCCTGGTCGATCCTGCCGATCTCCGCCTCGGTGGACTCGATCCGGGCCGCGAGCGTCTCGACCTTGCCCGCGAGCCGCGCGACCCCCTCCCGCCGGTCCGCGATCGCCCGGACGGCCTTGAGGTGCTCGGCCTCCACCTCGGCCAGGGCCGACTCCGCCGCGGTGAGTTCCTCCGTCGCCAGTCGGGCGGCGCCGGCGGCGTCCTCGACCGCGGCCGTGAGTTCGTCCTCGTGAGCGGCAGCACGCTCGGCCTGCCTGTCCAGCTCGTCTGGGTCGGTGCCGTGGTGCACCGCGACCTCGGCTGCCAGGGAGCGTGCCCGGTCCGCCGCGATCCTCGCCGTCGCCCGCGCACGCTCGGCGAGCGTCGACAGGGTGAACCACCGTTGCTGGGCGGCGTCGGCCTCGGGGGTCAGCCGGTCGACCTCCGCCTGCGTCTGCGCGACCTCGCGCGTCAGTTCGTCGCGCCGGTCGGTGGCCGCTGCCACCTGCTCGGTGAGCCGCTGGCGCACGCTCCGGGCGTCCGCGAGTTCGGTGCGTCGGGTGACGAGGTCGTCCGCCGCGAGCCTGAGGGTGGCATCGCGCAGGTCCGCCTGGATGGTCTGCGCCCGGCGCGCCACCTCCGCCTGCCGGCCCAGGGGTTTGAGCTGACGCCGCAGTTCCGTGGTGAGGTCGGTGAGACGGTCCAGGTTTCCCTGCATCCCGGCCAGCTTGCGTTGGGCCTTCTCCTTGCGGCGCCGGTGTTTGAGGATGCCCGCGGCCTCCTCGATGAAAGCGCGGCGTTCCTCCGGCTTCGACTCTAGGATCTCGGAGAGTTTGCCCTGACCCACGACGACGTGCATCTCCCGGCCGATGCCCGAGTCCGAGAGCAGCTCCTGGACGTCCATCAGTCTGGCCCGGTCGCCGTTGATCTCGTACTCCGCGGCGCCGTCGCGGAACATGCGGCGGGTCAGGGAGACCTCGGCGTAGTCAATGGGCAACGCCCCGTCCGAGTTGTCCAGGGTGAGTGTGACCTCGGCCCGGCCGAGCGGGGATTTGCCGGAGGTGCCGGCGAAGATGACGTCCTGCATCTTGCCGCCCCGCAGCGACTTGACACTGTGCTCGCCCATCACCCAGGTCAGGGCGTCGACGACATTGGACTTACCGGACCCGTTGGGCCCGACGACGGCGCAGATCCCCGGTTCGAATCTCAGTGTCGTGGGCGCTGCGAAGGACTTGAAGCCCTTGAGCGTCAGCGACTTGAGATACACGGGTGTCGATCCTATGTCAGCGTTCGGCGAATCCGGTGAGCCCGCCCCGGGCCGCCTCCCACGAGTCCACGACCACGTCGACCCGCCCCGGGGTGTCCCCGGTACGCAGCCAATCGAGGAGCCGACGACACTCGTCCTCGGTCCCCTCTGCCACCACGTGCACCCGCCCGTCGGGCTTGTTGCTCGCGTGGCCGGTCAGTCCCAGTTCGAGTGCGCGGCTCCGGGTCCACCACCGGAAGCCCACCCCCTGCACGTGTCCGTGCACCCAGGCCACCAGGCGGACCTCATCGCGCTCGGTCACGAGGTCTCGAACCCCAGCTCGAAGTCTGCGCCCGCGCGCAGGGTCCGCCCGACCGTGCACGTCGCCTCCACCGACCGTCGGACCCCGTCGAGCACCCGCTCCGCCATCGCCTGATCGAGTCCCGTGAGGTCGAGGTGGTACGTCTCGTGCAGGCGCGGGTACCGCTCCTCGTCCCGGTCCGCGTCGCCGGACACGCGCACGGTGGCCTGGTAGTCGTCTCCGAGCCTGCGGGAGAGGGTGAAGTCAGAGGACATGGCGGTACAGGCGGCCAGGGCGATCTTGAGCAGCTCCCCCGGGGTGAACACGCCGTCCTCGCCCTCGGAGCCGATCTCCACGCGCGCACCCCGATCGGACAGGCCCACATAGCGGCGTATCCCCTCCCGCTCGACGCGGAGTCCGGTGGTGGTGTCGGGCGGTGATGCGGTGTCGGCCGTGTCGTCCATGTCGGTCATCGTACGGAGCGTGTTCTGCGCGACGGTGCCTTCCGACGGCGTGGCGGCGGCTGGCATCCCGGGCAGAAGTGGGAGCCCCGGTTCATGAAGTCCTCGCGCACCACGGGCGTACCGCACCGCGCGCACGGCAGCCCGGCCCGTCCGTAGACATCGAGCGCACGGTCGAAGTATCCGGAGGCGCCGTTGACGTCGACGTAGAGGGCGTCGAACGACGTCCCTCCCTCCTCGAGCGCGTCGGTCATCACGTCACGCGCATGGTCCAGGACCTCGATCACCGCCGTCAGGGTGGTGGCCCCGGATCGGCGACGGCCGTGGACGCCGGCGCGCCAGAGCGCCTCGTCGGCGTAGATGTTGCCGATGCCGGAGACCAGCGTCTGGTCCAGGAGGAGACGCTTGATCTCGGTGTCCCTCCCGCGGATCCGTCGCGCCGCGGACCGGGCGTCGAAGGCCGGGTCGAACGGATCGGCGGCGATGTGCGCGGCCGGGGCCGGCAGGAGCGTCCCACTCCCGTCGAGGGCGTCGGCGAGGGGGACCACGGTCCACCCTCCGAAGGTCCGCTGGTCCACGAACCGCAGTTCGTTGCCGTCGTCGAGGGCGGCACGGGCGTGCAGGTGCCGAACGGCCGGCGCACGCGAGTCGGTGACGAGCATCTGCCCGCTCATCCCGAGGTGCACGAGGAGGCAGTCAGACCCGGGGGTCTCGTCACCGTCGAGTGTCAGCCACAGGTACTTCCCCCGCCGTCGCGCTCCGCTGACCACCCGTCCGGTGAGCAGCGCGACGATCTCCTCGGGCCCACCCGGCTGGCGGCGCGCCGTCCGGGCCCCGGTCACCTCGACGTCGACGAGCCGACGTCCGACCACATGCGTCTCCAGGCCCCGGCGTACGACCTCGACCTCGGGTAGTTCCGGCACGTCAGCCGCCCGCGCGGTCCAGTGCCGCCCAGGCCTGCTCGGCCGCCTTCTGCTCGGCCTCCTTCTTGGTGCGCCCGGTCCCGCCGCCGAGTTCCGTCTCGCCGACGAGAGCCCGTGCGGTGAAGGTCTTGTCGTGATCGGGGCCCGTGGCGGTGATCTCGTAGTGGGCGCGGGGCCTGCCGGACTCGGCGCACTTCTCCTGGAGGCTGGTCTTCCAGTCCAGCGCGGCCCCCAGGGTGGGGACGACGCGCAGTCGATCGCCGATGATGCGCTCCACGACCTCGCGCGCGATCTCGAGTCCGTGCGTGAGGTAGACGGCCCCGAAGACCGCCTCCATGGTGTCCGCGAGGATCGAGTGCTTGTCGCGACCGCCCGTGAGCTCCTCGCCCTTACCGAGCCGAAGGTGTGCTCCGAGTCCCCCGGGCCCGAGGTCGCGGGCGATGTCGGCGAGGACGTAGGTGTTGACCAGGCTCGCGCGGATCTTGGCCAGGTCGCCCTCCGGCCGGTCCGGGTAGGCGTTGTAGAGGTACTCGGTCACCACGAGCTCGAGTACCGCGTCACCGAGGAACTCGAGCCGCTCGTTGTGGGGCACGCCCCCGTGCTCGTACGCGTAGGACCGGTGCGTCAGCGCCTGCGTGGCCAGCTCGTCGCCCAGCTCCACCCCGAGCAGTTCGGGGACCCCCACGGGGGCGCCGGTCATGCGTCGTCCCCGCCCTCGGTCATCCGCCCGAACTTCTCGGCCAGACCGGCCCAACGCGGGTCGATCCGCCCTTCCGTGCTGCCGGAGACGCCGTCCGGTTCCGGGGTGTCCGGGTTGATGCACTCGTCGCGACCGTAGTCCGTGCACGTCGGCGACATGGGGAAATCCAGCCCGAACGCGTCGACGAGCGCGGACTCGAGGTCGAGCAGGTCGTCGTCGAGGAGTCGCACCTCGTCCTTCTCCACCCCCTCGGCGGCGGCGGTGCCCTCCGCGGCGTACATCTCGGTCAGCGACACCCCCACCTCGACGTCGAACTCACCCAGACAGCGCGCGCACTCCACATGCGCGACGCCGGTGACCGGGCCGGTCACCAGCACCCCCTCGTCGACGTTGGTCAGCGTGAGGTCGAGCTCCACCTCGGCCCCCTCGGGGATCCGGATGAGCTCGACCCCGATGTCGGAGGGCAGCACCGCGGGGCGCTGGACCTGCAACGCCGCACCCGGGGACCGGGGAAGGGTCCGGGTGTCGATGACGAGCGAGTCGTCCGACGGGTGGCCGTGGCGCGGGGTTCGAGAGCTCGTGGACACGCCCTGCAGACTACCCGGGACCGGTCAGAAGTCTCCGTACCCGTCGCCGGCGGGGGCGGCACGGCGGCGCGCGCCCGCGCCGTGCAGTTCCTCGCGTCCGCGGGCCACGGTGCGGAGGGTCGATCCGAGGAACTCCTCGAAACGCCCCATCTTCTCGTCGACGTAGGCGTCGCACTCCTCGCGGCGACGGTCGCTCTCGGCGTGTGCGGCATCGCGGACCCGGGCGGCCTCCTCGTCCGCGATCCGCACCACCTCGGATTCCGAGAGCATGCGCTGCTGTTCCTGTCGCGCCTCGGTGATCGTCCGGTCGTAGATGACGTTGGCCTGCTCGACGAGCCGCTCAGCCTCGGAACGCGCCCGCGTGGTGGTGGACTCGGCCTCACGCTGCGAGCGATCGAGCAGTTCCTCCGCCTCGACACGGGCGTCACCGACGATCTCGTCCGCGTGACCGGTGGCCTCCGCGACCATCCGGTCCGCTCGGGACTTGGCGTCCGAGAGCATGGCGTCGGCGTCCGCGCGGGCGTCCCCCAGCGTCCGCTCGGCCTCGGCGTCGGCCGCCGCGACGGTGTCCCGCGCCGTGGAGTCCGCCTCGGCGAGCACCCGGTCGCGCTGGTCCAGGACGTCCTGGGCGTCGTCGAGTTCCCCCGGGAAGGAGTCCCGGATGTCGTCGAGCAGCAGGAGGGACTCGTGCCTGGGGACCACGCAGTTCGCGGTCATGGGCAGGCTTCGGGCGTCCTCGATCATCGCGTTCAGCTCATCGAGGGCCTGGAACACTCGGTACACGCTGGTCCCTTCACCGGATGGTCACTCGTACCTCATCAGTCTGCCCGCAAGTCACCATCCGGGGCGGGTACGGCGGCGGTGTGTCGCGACCGCTTCAGGCCAGACGCTCCCTGAGTGCGCGGGCCACGGGGTCGGGCAGCAGGTGGGAGACATCGCCGCCCAGTCTGGTCACCTCGCGACACAACGACGACGAGACGAACGACAGGTCGGAACGGGTGGGCAGGAACACGGTGTCGACTCCGGAGATCGATCGGTTCATGTGCGCCATCGGGAGCTCGTAGTCATAGTCCGTGGAGTCCCGCAGTCCTTTGATCACCGCGGTGGCGCCGCGGTCGCGGCAGTAGTCCACCAGCAGTCCATGGAAGCTGTCCACCTGTACGCCGGGCATGTCCGCGCACACCTGCGCGATCATGGACTTGCGCTCGTCGATGGTGAACGTGCCCTGCTTGTTGGGGTTGGCGACCACGCACACGATCACGTCGTCGAACAGGTCCGCCGCCCGCCGGAAGATGTCGAGGTGCCCGAGGGTCACCGGGTCGAACGAGCCTGGGCACACGACTGTGGTCATGAGCCGACCGTATCAACGGGCGTCTCCGACGGGGACGACGACGGGGCGGGGCGTGCCATCTCGATGGTGGTCTCGCCGTAGGCGCGGGTGAACACCACGTCATAGGTGGGCGGCCAACCGACCGCGGGGTCTCGCGTCGAGCGTTCCCACACGACCAGCGACTCCTCGCGGACCCACCCTCCGGTGTGCAGGGCCTCGAGGACCGAGGTGTCGAACCCGGCCGACTTCTCGTACGGCGGGTCCGCCACCACGAGGTCGAACCCGCCGTCGACGGGGCACGGGCCGGAGAGGGCGCCGGGGAGCGCCGCGCGCCGGATGGTGGTCCGCACCGAGGGGATCTCCGACACGAGCGCACCGACGTTGCGTCGCAGACCCGTGACCGCGCGCCCACCGGACTCGACGAACCATGCGGTGTCGGCCCCGCGCGAGACCGCCTCGAGCCCGAGGGCTCCGGAGCCGGCGAAGAGGTCGAGCACCGCCGCACCCGCGAGATCGACCCTGGAGTCGATCGCGCTGAAGAGCGCCTCACGGACACGGTCGGTGGTGGGGCGGGTGCCCGCCGCCGCGGCCGCCAGCGTCCGGCCCCGGAGACGACCGGAGATGATGCGGGTCACGATGTTTCCTCTCGGTCAGGACCTGAACAGATAGGCGGACGCCTCGGAGCCGGAGAGCCGCTCCACGCGCTCGGCGAGTGCTGGGTGTCGGTCCAGGCCGGGGTCGGAGTCCAGGATCTCCTCGGCGTGGCGACGGGCGATCTCGATGAGCTCGCCGTCGTCCACTACGGACAACAGGCGCAGCGCGGACAGCGCGCCCGACTGTGCATCGCCCAGGACATCGCCTTCCCGGCGTTGCTCCAGGTCGAGGCGCGCCAGTTCGAAGCCGTCAGTGGTCGCCGCCACGGCGGACAACCGTTCGACCGACGGTCCGGACTCCGGACTGTTGGTCACCAGCAGGCACAGTCCGGGCAGCCCGCCGCGACCGACACGACCGCGCAGCTGGTGGAGTTGACTCACGCCGAACCGCTCGGCGTCCATCACCACCATGACGGTCGCCTCGGGCACGTCCACGCCCACCTCGATCACCGTCGTCGACACGAGGACGTCCAGATGCCCCGAGGCGAAGTCGGCCATCACGGCGTCCTTCTCCTCGGTGGGCAGCCGGCCGTGCATGAGCCCCACCCGGATCCCGGCCAGATGGGAGCCCGACAGTTGTGCGTGGAGGTCGACGGCGGAGACCAGCGGCGGCCGGAAATCTCCGGGGTCGTCCGTGGTGTCGGGGTCGATGCGGGTGCAGACCACGTACACGCGGTGTCCGGCCGCCACCTCTTCCCGGACCCGTTCCCAGACACGCTGCATCCACTTCGGCCTGTCCCGCGCGGGCACGACGGACGTAGAGATCGGTCGTCGACCACCGGGGAGCTCGACGAGTTCGGAGACCTCGAGGTCCCCGAACACGGTCATCGCGATGGTGCGCGGGATCGGGGTCGCCGTCATCACGAGCAGGTGGGGCACCACACCGTCCCGACCCTTGCTGCGCAGGCGGTCCCGTTGCCGCACGCCGAACCGGTGCTGCTCGTCCACCACCACCAGGCCGAGGTCGAAGAACTCGACCGAGTCCTGGATGACCGCGTGCGTCCCCACGACGATGCCCGCCTCCCCGGTGACGATGTCCAACAGGGCCGCGCGACGCTCCGCCGTCGACATCGAGCCGGTGAGCAGCACGACCCGCGTGGCCTCCTCCGCGGCCCCGAGCCGCCCCTTCTCCCCCAGGTCGCCGAGCATCGCGGTGAGCGACCGGTGGTGCTGGGTCGCGAGCACCTCGGTCGGGGCCAGCAGGACGCTCTGGCGCCCGGCGTCGACCACCTGGAGCATCGCGAGCAGGGCCACGACCGTCTTCCCGGAGCCGACCTCGCCCTGGAGGAGCCGGTTCATGGGCTCGACGGCGGTCAGATCCCCGGAGATCTGGTCGAGCACCGTGCGTTGCCCGCCGGTCAGGTCGAACGGCAGGCGGGAGCTCAACGCGGCCCGCACCCCGTCGCCTCGACGCGGACTCGGTGGGGCGGGGTCGCGGGCGGCGAATCGGCGCCGGGCGCCCAGCAGGAGCTGCAGGGCGATCGCCTCGTCGAACCGCAGTCGGTAGCCGGCCTCGTCCTTCTCCCGGATGGTCGCGGGCAGGTGGGCCTTGCGCAGGGCCACGTCGAGCTCCATGAGCCCGGCCGCCGCACGGACGGTCGGGTCCAGTGGGTCCATCACCGGGACCAGGGCGCGCAGCGCGGTGACGACCGCACCGAGCACCTCCCAGGATGTCACCCCCGCCCTGGCCTGGTAGATCGGCAGCAGTGGCCGGTCGAACAGGCTCTGTCCGCCCTCCGCGTCCAGCTCTGCGGAGAGCTTGGCGAGCGCCGCGAGGTCTCCCGACCCGCGGAACTGCCCGCGGGAGCCGTCCACGGGGCGCAGGACCAGGAACTCCGGATGCGTGAGATCCAGGGCGTTCCGGAACCATTTGACGGTGCCGTCGAACATGGCCACGGTGCCCACCGGAAGCAGGAACCTGATCCCCCTGGCGTGGAAATAGACCACCTTGAAGGTCGTCCCGCCGTCCTCGACGGTGAGGGTGAGGATCTCCCCCCGGCGACCCTTCTTGGTCCGGAACTCCCGCGTCTGTGCGGAGGCCACTGTGCCGACGATCGTCACCCGCTCCCCATCGACCAGTTCGCGCTTGTCGTAGCGCTGGCCGTGTTGGCGATAGCGGCGCGGGAGCGTGTGGAGCAGATCCCCGACACTCTGGTGCCCGAACGCCTCCGTGATCCGCTCGGCCAGTTCGGGCTCCAGCACCGCGCTCAACGGCGTGTCGGTGGTGGTGAACGACGTCATTCGACCCCGATGCGCGCGAGCATCCCGTCCGCCCCGGCGTCATAGCCCACCACCTCGACGCCGGGATGGGCGCCGCGGACGCGCGCCAGGAGGCCCTCGGTGGCGGCCTCGTCGAACTCGTCGCAGAGCAGGAGGGTCACCAGCTCCCCACCGGAGGAGAGCATCCGGTCGACCAGCTGACACACAGACTCCTCGAGGTCCGTGGCGATGAGCGCCACGTCGTGTCCGATGACGCCGAGCAGGTCCCCCGCCGAGCACCGACCGACCAGCGTGAGCGCCTCCTGTTCTGCCCGGACGAGGTGGGCATGGCGGGCCGCCGCGGCCGCGTCGGCCATCTCGAAGCCGTCGATCGAGAGCGTCGTGGTGGGATCGTGGACCGCCAGAGCCGAGAGTCCCTGGACCACCGAGACGGTCGGCAGGATCAACGCATGCCTGTCGACGTCCCGCAGGGCGGCGTCGAGAGCGACGATCTGGTCCCGGGTCAGTTCGCCGTTGGGCAGGACGAGCAGCTCCCCGGCGGGCACCCGGAGCACGGCGTCGACCGCCCCGTCGTCATGGTCCCGCGGGTCCACGGTGCGGGCCCCGGCCTGCTCGAACAGCTCGGCGAGCGGCCCAGAGGGCGTCATCGCCAGGACCGTCCGTTCGGGCGCCGCCGGCACCCGCTCATCAGCATCGCCGTGCCTGTGACTGTGGCTGTGGTGCGTGCCGACGGGATCGAGCATGTCCGTCACCCGGATCTCGGAGACCCGCCCGAGGGGCAGCGCCGCTTCTATCGCCGGGCCGATCAGGTCGGTGTGGACGTGCACGGCCCACCGGGCGCGGTCGCCGGTGCCGCCGTCACCCACCACCACCACGCTGTCCCCCAACGCCCGTAGTGCCGAACGGAGCTCGTCCGCTCGCGCGTCGTCGGTGTGGGTCAGCGAATACATGACCTCGTACTGCGTGCCGGCCTCCGGCTCGTGGTCGTCCGCCGGCGCGGCCGGCACCTCGGCCGGCACGTCCCGCCCCGGGCGTGCGTATGCAGGCCGGTCCGGCGCGGCACCCGCGAGGACCTCGACCATCGAGTCCAACAACACCAGCAGGCCCCGCCCGCCGGCATCGACCACCCCGGCACGGGTGAGGGCGGGCAGCTGGCCGGTCGTACGGTCGAGGGCATCGGCAGCGGCGTCCGCGGCCGCCCGCGCAACCTCTACAAGAGTAGCCGCGGACGAGCGCACCGCCCCGGACGCCGCCTCACGCAGCACCGTGACGACGGTGCCCTCGACGGGGTCGCTGATCGCGTTGTCGACCAGCGTCACCGCGGTCCGGAGCGCCCGGCGGTAGGTGGAGGCGTCGACGACCGTGAACGTGGCGGCCTCACCGACCGCACGCAGCACCTGCGACAAGATCACCCCGGAGTTGCCCCGGGCCCCGTGGACCGCGCCGTGCCCCAGCGCGACCGCGATCTCCCGCGCGCCGGCCGTGCCCCCGCCCTCGGAGGTCCACGCCTCCTCACCCTCGGCCTCGTCCACCGCCGCACGCATCGTGTGGAGGAGATTGGTGCCGGTGTCCGAGTCGGGGACCGGGAAGACGTTGAGTGCGTTGATCTCCTCGCGGTGTGCCGCGAGCTGCTCGACACAGAGCCGGGCCCAGCCCAGCAGCCCGAGGGCGTCGAGGGTCGTCGGGCGCTCCTCGACACGAGTCGACTGCTCCGCCATCGCCCCTCCTCGTTCCTGGCCTCGCCCGTTGCCCCGGTGCCCGCCGGACGCCCGCTCCAAGCCTAGTACGCTCGGTCTTCCACAGCCGTCGAACCCGGACGGACGCCCCGCACGACCCCTCCTGGAGCCATCATGACCTTCGACCTCACGGACACCCCCCTCGTCACACTGGACGGCGGTGTCCTCAGCCTCCCCATCTCCCTCGATGGTAAGGGAAACGCCCTCGATTCGGACGCGCTAGCCCAGTCCGACACCGCGCTCGCGGCCCTCCTGGCGGGGGAGGTCGACGCCGGAGCCGTCCTCCTGCGCGGGCTCGGCGCCAATTTCTGCGCCGGCGGCAACGTCGCGGGATTCGCGGCCGCCGGGGACCGTTCCGAACACATCCGCGAGGTCGCCGATCTCCTGCACGGCATGATCCGGCGCCTGGATGAGCTGTCGGTCCCCGTCGTGGCGGCCGTGGCGGGGTGGGCCGCCGGTGCCGGTCTGTCCCTCGCACTCGCCGCGGACTTCTCCGTGGTGAACGCCCAGACCCGACTCCTCGCCGCCTACCCCGGGATCGGCCTGTCGCCCGACGGCGGCATGTCGTGGCGCCTGCCCCGGGCGATCGGCCCGGCCGCGGCCCGGGCGTTCATCCTGGGCAATCAGCCCGTCGGCGGCGAGGAGGCGCACCGCTCGGGCATGGTCACCACGTTCGTCGACGGCGAGGTGCCCGGCGCGGCGGAGGAACTCGCGGCCCGCCTCGCCTCCGGCCCCCGCGCCGCATACGCCGCCGCGAAACGGCTCATCCGCGACTCGGAGACCTCGACCCTGTCCGAGCATCTCGATGCGGAGCGGGACTCGATCGCGGCGCTCGCCGCCCACCCGGACGGGGTCGAGGGCGTGGACGCGTTCATCGCCAAGCGCACCCCACGGTTCGGAGCCTCCTGATCGGTCCCGGTCGCTCTACTCCGGTGTGGGGCGCCCGGGCAGCGTCCAGTCGACAGGCTCGGCCCCCAACCGCGACAGTTCGGCGTTGACGCGGCTGAACGGCCTGGAGCCGAAGAACCCTCGTGCCGCGGACAGCGGCGAGGGGTGGGCCGAGGTGATCGTCGGAGTGGTACCGAGCATCGGCTGCAGCGACTGCGCGTCGCGCCCCCACAGGACCGCCACCATCGGGCGGTCCCGCTCGACGAGCGCCTCGATCGCACGCTGTGTGACCTCCTCCCAGCCCCGCCGGCGGTGCGACGCGGGGGCGCCGGGTGTCACCGTGAGCACCCGGTTGAGCAGGAGGACGCCGGCATCCGTCCACGCGGAGAGGTCGCCGTGCGGCGGGGCGGGCAGCCCCAGGTCGTCCTGGTATTCGCGATAGATGTTGGTCAGGCTCCGTGGGAGCGGACTGACGTGACCGTCGACGGCGAAGCTCAGTCCGACGGCGTGCCCGGGCGTGGGATACGGATCCTGCCCCACGATGAGCACGCGGACCTCGTCGAAAGGCTGGGTGAACGCGCGGAGCACCCGGTCGGGCCCCGGGAGGTAACCGCGGCCGGCGTCGTTCTCTCCTCGCAGGAAGTCGCCCATCCGCCGGATCGTGGGTTCCACCGGTGCGAGGGCGCGTGCCCAGCCGGGGTCGAGGATGTCCTCGAGAGGTGCCGGGGTCGTGTCGTGTGTCGTCACGGTGTGTCGAGTCGGCGCAGTTCGTCGCGGTACCGCATGGCGTTGTGATGGTACTTCTCCGGATTGCCCTCGAGCATGGCCGGATCCACCTCGTACCCCTCGCGGATTTTCGCGGGAGTGCCCATGGCCATACGCCGCGAGGGGAGTTCGAAGCGCGGTGGGACGAGGCAGCCCGCCGCCACGACGGCCCCGGCGCCGATCACCGAACCGTTGAGGACGATCGAGCCCGAGGAGATGAGTGCTCCGTCGCCGATGGTCGCGCCCTCCACGTGGACGTTGTGGCCGACGATGCACCGTTCACCGAAGATCGTCGGCTCGGTGTCCGTGCAGTGGATGATCGAGCCGTCCTGGATGTTGGACATCGCCCCGACCTCGATCCGGCCGTAGTCGCCCCGCAGTACCGCCGTCGGCCACACCGACACCCCGGGGCCGAGCGTCACGGATCCGATCACCACCGCGTCGGGGTGCACCCACGCGTCGGGGGCGATGTCCGGTTCCTGGTCTCCGAGTGCATAGACGGCCATGTGGCCAGCATAGTGCTCCGCCCGCCGGCCGGAGCGCCGGTCTACCGGCCCCCCCTGGCCGAATCCCACCCACCCGGCTCGGTCGGTACGCCGTCGACCCTGACCTGTCCCGGGTCCCCGGCACGGGTGCGTCCGATCACGGTGAACCCCGGGGGCAGGTCGGTCCCGACCGGGAACGTCGCGAGCAGGCCGTGGTCTTCGCCGCCGTCGAGCTGCCACTTGGCGACGCGGGCCGCCGGGTCGGCCGCTCCGAGCAGCTCCGCCGCCTCGAACAGGAGCTGGTCGACCGGCAGCGCCGCGCCGGTGAGGTCGGCGGCGACACCCGAGGCCCGGGCTATCCCGGCCAGGTCCCTGAGCAGTCCGTCGCTGACGTCGGTCAGTGAGGTGGCGCCGGCGAGCCGGGCCTGTCGCCCCGAGCCGATCGGGGTGGCCGGGACACGGTGCACGTCCTGGAGTGGGCCGTCCGGGTGCCCGCCCAGCAGCAGGGCGAGCCCGGCCGCGGACCGCCCCGGGGCCCCGGTCAACGCGATGACCTCGTCGGGCCGCGCGCCGTCGATCCTGACGGGGCGCGCGCCGCCCGGGAGGGTGCCGATCGCCGTCACACTGACGACGACGTTCTCCGCGCCGGTCAGATCGCCTCCCACCACGACCGCCCCGGACCTGTCGGCCTCCTCGTGGACGCCGGCCGCGAGCTCCGCGATCTGCGTCATGGTCGTCTCCCCGGGCACGGCGAGGCCCACGAGGACCCGTGAGCAGTCGGCGCCCATCGCGAGCACATCGGAGACGTTCTGGGCGACGGCGCGCCGGCCCAGGTCGCGCCACGTGGTCAGATCGAGGCGGAAATGCGTGCCCTCGACGAGCATGTCCGTGGTGACCACCGTCGCCGAGGCCGGCCCCAGGACGGCGGCGTCGTCGCCGTTGCCCACCGGGTCGGCCGACAGTGGTGCCACCGCGCCGCTCAGGACCTCGAGGACGGCCGCCTCCCCCGCCTGCGACACCGTCCGGGGGTCATCGCCCGTGCTCATCGCTCCCCTTGCTGGTAGGGCGCCGTCACTCTGGCGCGGGTCTGTAGCGTTGCCGTCAGGTTAGCGGTCGGTACGACCACCACTGACGCCGGAGAGGGGCTTTCGGGCAGATGCGCGACATGGACACCACTGATCGGTACGACGCCGGACCGCGGCGTCCCGACGGCGACGGGGGCCGCCTGGTCCCACCCGCGGTCTTGGTCGCGGCCCTCGTGATCCCGGCGGTGCTCCTGGTGACGGTGCTGGTGATGGTGCGCAACGTGAGCGATGACGCCGCGGAGGCCGCCATGAGCGAACCTGTCACGGCCATCGAGTTGCCCGCTCCCGGCGCGGAGTCCACCGAGTGCCTCGACCTGATCGGGGCACTCCCCGAATCCCTCGGGGACGCCACGAGGGTGGCGCTCAACGAGCCGGCCCCCCAGGGGGTGGCGGCCTACCGGATGCCCGATTCCGAGTCCGTCGTCGTCCGGTGCGGCATCGAGCCCCCGCCGACGTTCACCGTGGGGGCGGCGCTCCAGGAGGTCAACGACGTGCAGTGGTTCCACCAGGACGATCCGGACCCCGCCGTGACCGCGTCGACGTGGGTCGCGGTCGACCGACCGCAGTACGTCGCGATGACACTCCCGGGAGCCAGCGGAACCGGACCGATCCAGGACCTGTCCGACACGCTCACCGAGCACCTCGAGGCGGTCGAGCCGGACCCCGCTCCCATCGGCTGAGTGGAGTCAGCGTGGACGGGTCACCCGCGGGTGAGGGCGGTACGGATCAGCGTGTCGAGCAACGTCGGGTAATCGACACCGGTCGCCGCCCACATCTGCGGATACATCGAGATGGGCGTGAACCCGGGCATCGTGTTGACCTCGTTGATCACCGGGCCCTCCGGGGTGAGGAAGAAGTCCACCCGGCTCAGCCCGGCGGCGTCGAGCGCGTGGAACGCCGTGACCGCCAGGTCCCGGAGCTGCGCGGTCTGCTCGTCCCCGATCCGCGCCGGGAGATCGAACGTGGTGACGTCGTCGAGGTATTTGGTGTCGAAATCGTAGAAGGCGTCGCCTCCGGGGTCCCCGTCCGCTGACGGGTCGCCGGTGACGTGCAGTTCGGCCGGGAGACTCGCTTCGATCCGGCCGTCCGGGTGCTCGAGGACCCCACACTCGATCTCGCGGCCGACCACGGCGGCCTCGATGATCACCTTGGGGTCGAACTCCCGGGCCACCTCGATGGCCGCGTCCAACTCCTCAGCGCGCGAGACCTTGGTGATCCCGATGGAGGAGCCCCCGCGGGCGGGCTTGACGAACACGGGCAGCCCGAGGCGGTCCCGCTCGTCCTGCGTGGGCGCCTTCGTGCCCGGACGGAGGACGACCTGCTGACCGATCGGCAGTCCGGCCGCGCCGAGAACGATCTTGGTGAACTCCTTGTCCATCCCGGCGGCACTCGAGAGGACCCCGGGGCCGACGTACGGGACGCCGGAGAGTTCGAGGAGCCCCTGGATCGTCCCGTCCTCGGCGTGGGTGCCGTGCATGACCGGGAAGACCGCGTCAACCCGGGCGATCACCTCACCGGCACGGTCGCCGTCGGCGAACCGCAGGGTCCCCCGATCGTCGGTGGACAGCCCCAGCTCGACCCGGGGGCGGTGCGGATCGACCACCGGCATTCTGCGGTCGATGATCCGCAGGTACGACACGTCATCGGGCCCGAGGGTCCACGTCCCGGACGCCGTGATCCCCACAGGGATGACGTCGTAGACGGAGCGGTCGAGGTGCGCCATGACGGCGCCGGCGGACACACAGCTCACGGAGTGCTCGGTGCTGCGGCCGCCGTAGAGGACGGCGACGGTGGTGCGGTTCACCGGGCCGAGGCTACTCGGGCTTGGTCGATCGACCCATGAGGCGCACCGCCACCTCGACCGCGTCGCCCCCCTCGTGACAGATGTCGTGGATCGCCTCGGTCAGCGGCATCTCCACGTCGGACCGTCGTGCGAGCTCGCGGATCGACGTGCAGGACTTGACGCCCTCGGCCACCTGCCCGTTCGTGGCGGCCTGCGCCTGTTCCAGGGTCTCCCCCAGCCCCAGGCGCTCGCCGAAGGTCCGGTTACGGGACAGGGGCGAGGTGCAGGTGGCCACCAGGTCACCGAGCCCCGCCAGGCCCGCGAGGGTGGCCTGGTTGGCCCCCAACGCCACCCCGAGTCGGGTGGTCTCGGCCAGGCCCCGGGTCACCAGGGACGCCATCGTGTTGTCGCCGAGCCCCATCCCCGTGGCGATACCGCACACCAGGGCGATGACGTTCTTGGTGGCACCGCCGATCTCGCAACCGACCACGTCGGTGTTGGTGTAAGGCCGGAAGTACCGGGTGGCGAACGCGTTCTGCAGCCGGGTCGCCCGATCGGGGTCCGTGCACGCGATGACCGTGGCCGCGGGCTGCCCCTCCGCCACCTCCCGGGCTAGGTTGGGGCCCGACAGGACGGCGATCCTCTCGTCCGCGAAACCGGTGACCTCCGCGACCACCTCGCTGACCCGCATCAGCGAGCCCGTCTCGATCCCCTTGGCCAACGAGATGACACCGGCGCCCTCGTCGACCAGTTCCACCCACTGCTCGAGATTGCCGCGGAGCGACTGCGACGGCACCGCCAGGACGACCTCGTCCGCCCCGGAGAGGGCCTCGGCCGGGTCCGTCGACGCGGTGACGTTGGCGGGCAGGACGATCCCGGGGAGGTACTTCCCGTTGCTGCTGTCGTCGTTGATCTCCGCGGCGACCTCGCCCCGCCGGGCCCACATGACCACGTCGGAGCCGGCGTCCGCGAGGACCTTGCCCACGGCGGTCCCCCACGACCCCGCACCCATCACCGCGATCCGTCCCATTTTCGCCTCCCGACTCCTGTCGTGCTCCGCTCGCCCCACCGGAGGTGGATCGTGAGGAAACGCTACCCGGCCCCGGGCAGCTCCGAGGACGTGCTGGCAGGATGGGCCGTGATGAGCACTCCGACAGGCCCCGGGGTCACCGGCGACGGGTGGACGATCCTCGTCCCGGTGAAGGCGCTCCCCCACGCCAAAACCCGTCTCATCACGGCGTTGTCGCCGGCCGGGCGGCGTGCCCTCGTCCTGGGCATGGCCTCGGACGTCCTCGTCGCCTGCGCCGACGCACCCGGCGTGTCGCTCGTTCGCGTGATCACCTCCGATCCCGACGTGTCGACCCTGGCCGAGGACCTCGGTCTGGAGACCGTTCCCGACCCCCGCACGACCGGCACTCGCGACCCCCTGAACGCCGCCGTGGACGCCGTGGTCCGCGGGACCGCCGGCCCGGTGGGCGTGGTGACGGCCGACCTACCGGAACTCCGCGCGTCGCTTCTCGGGAGACTGCTCGGTGCCGCCACGGCGCACCCGCACTCGACGGTCCCCGACCACCGCGGATCGGGAACGACCATGGCCTTCTGGAGCGGGGCGGCCACGGGTCCGGATCGCGACTCCGTGCGCGTATCGCGGTTCGGCCCCGGGTCCGCGGCCCGGTTCCGGGTCGACGGCGGTGCGGTCGACCTCGCTGAACTCGACCCCGGAGGCGCAGGCCGGCGGGACGTCGACACCCCGGAGGACCTGGCCGCGTTGACGGGTCGCACTGTCGGGGCTGCCACCGCCGCAGCGCTCCGGGTGCACTCGGGGACACTCTCCTCTCCCGGGCCGGGGGTTTCCGCCACAATGGTGTCGTGACAGACGACGACGCCGCAGTGGAGACGCTCCCCAGCGCCCGGGACCGGTACCTGAACCGTGAGCTCAGCTGGCTGGATTTCAACGCCCGCGTGCTCGCGCTCGCGGCCGAGGAGGGCCTGCCGTTGCTCGAGCGGGCCAAGTTCCTCGCGATCTTCGCGTCGAACCTCGATGAGTTCTACATGGTCCGCGTCGCCGGCCTGAAACGTCGTGACAAGACCGGACTGTCAGTCCGCTCGGCCGACGGCCAGACCCCGGCCGAACAGCTGGTGCAGATCAGCCGTCGGACCCGGGAGCTGTGCGACGAGCAGTCCCGTCTCCTCCACGGGGAGATCCTCCCCGAATTCGAGCAGCACGGGATCCGGATCCTGCGCTGGAGCGAACTCACCGCCGATCAACGGCTCACGCTGTCGGAGCTGTTCCGGAACTCGATCTTTCCCGTGCTCACCCCGTTGGCGGTGGACCCCGCGCACCCGTTCCCCTACATCTCCGGGCTCAGCCTCAACCTCGCGGTGATCATCAGGGACATCGACTCCGGCCAGGAGCACTTCGCGCGCGTCAAGATCCCCCACAACGTCCCGCGCTTCGTCCGCGTGGACAGGAACGTGGAGGACGAGAACGCGTTCGTCCCCGCGGAGGAGATCATCGCCGCGCACCTGAGCGACCTCTTCCAGGGCATGGAGATCGTCGAGCACCACGTCTTCCGCGTGACCCGCAACGCGGATATGGAGGTCGAGGAGGACCGCGACGAGGACCTCCTCCAGGCCCTCGAGCGGGAACTCGCCCGCCGCCGGTTCGGATCCGCGGTCCGCCTGGAGATCGCCGAGGACATGACGCCCCGGATGCTCCGGATCCTGCAACATGAGCTCGATGTGGAGTCCGGGGACGTGATCCGCTTCGGCGGGCTCCTCGATCTGACCGGACTGTGGCAGATCCACGCCCTCGATCTCCCGGACCTCAAGGACCCGGCGATGGTCCCCGCGACGCCCCCGGCGTTCGGCGAGCGGGAGACCGCCCGGAACATCTTCGCCTCTCTCCGCGAGAGCGATGTGCTCGTCGAGCATCCCTACGATTCCTTCGCCACCACCGTCCAACGCTTCATCGAGCAGGCCGCGGCGGACGACAAGGTGCTGGCGATCAAGCAGACCCTGTACCGGACCTCGGGCGACTCCCCGATCGTCAACGCCCTGGTCGATGCCGCCGCGGCGGGCAAACAGGTGGTCGCCCTGGTCGAGATCAAGGCCCGCTTCGACGAGCACAACAACATCCGGTGGGCGCGCGAGCTGGAACAGGCGGGGGTGCACGTGGTCTACGGGCTACTCGGCCTCAAGACACATTGCAAGACGTGCCTGGTCGTGCGAAAAGAGGGGGACGTGCTGCGCCGCTACTCCCACATCGGCACGGGCAACTACAACCCCAAGACCGCCCGACTCTACGAGGACGTCGGCCTGTTCACCGCCGACGAGGAGGTCGCCTCCGACCTGACCGATCTGTTCAACCACCTCACCGGCTTCTCCAACGTGAGCAAGTACCGGCGGCTCCTCGTGGCCCCGGAGGGGATCCGGTCCGGGATCATCGAGCGGATCGACCGCGAGATCGCCTATGCCGACGACGGGCACGAGGCCGGGATACGGCTGAAGGCCAACTCGCTCGTCGACGAACAGGTGATCGACGCCCTCTACCGTGCCTCTCGGGCCGGGGTCCGCGTGGAGGTCGTGGTCCGGGGCATCTGTGCCCTGCGCGCCGGCGTGCCGGGCCACAGTGACAACATCCACGTCCGCTCCATCCTCGGCCGTTTCCTGGAACACTCCCGGATCCTGCACTTCCGCGGCGCCGACGAGGTGCTGATCGGCAGCGCGGACATGATGCACCGGAACCTCGACCGGCGGGTGGAGGTCCTGGCGACCGTCACCGATCCGCGACTCAAGTCCCAGGTCCACCGGATCTTCGACTCGGCACTCGACCCGCTCACCCGCAGTTTCCATCTGAACGCCGACGCCACATGGAGCCGGATGCCCACAGACGAACACTGGGCTGACTCCGTGGACCACCAGGAGCAGATGGCCGCCACCCGCACCGGATTCCGCAACCGATGAGCCGGGCGACGAGGAACACCAGATCGGGCGCCGCGGGGCCCCGCATCCGCGTGGTGCCCGCGGCAGGGGCGGTGCTCTACCGCATGGACGGCACCAGCCCACGCGTCGCGGTGGTGCACCGCCCCAGGTATGACGACTGGTCCCTGCCCAAGGGCAAGGTCGATCCCGGAGAATCGCTACCGGTGACAGCGGTGCGGGAGATCGAGGAGGAGACGGGATTCACCTCGGTGCTCCAGTCCCGGATCGGCACCACCGCATACCCGCTCAAGGAGAACACCCGCAAGGAGGTCACATACTGGGCGGCGTTGGCCCGTGGCGGTCGGTTCGAAGCCAACTCGGAGGTCGACGAGATCCGGTGGCTCTCAGTCGGCGACGCCGGAGACCTGGTCTCGTACGCGCTCGACCGCAAGATCCTCAAGCGGTTCGACGCCGCACACCGGGCGGACTCCGTCCTCATGCTGGTGCGCCACGCCAAAGCGGGGAGACGGTCGCAGTGGAGTGGTGACGACGCACTCCGCCCGCTCGACAAGACGGGCCGGACCCAGGCCGAGTTGCTCGCACCCATGCTGAGCGCGTTCGGCGTCCGACGCCTGTACAGCGCCCCCCGGGTCAGGTGTGAGCAGACGCTCGGCCCGCTGTCCGACGAGCTCGGCGTCGAGATCGGGTCCGAACCCGCCCTCTCGGACGAGGCGCATGCCGCCGACCCGGACGCGGCGCGGGTCCGGCTGGTGGAACTCGCGGCCGGCCCGGGGGTCGCGGCGGTCTGCTCGCAGGGGGCGGCGATCCCGGGACTGATCGACGACCTCGCCACCCGGGCCGGTGTGGACATGGCCGAGACTGCCACCAAGAAGGCGGGCACGTGGGCACTCGGATTCGACGGGTCGGCTCTCGTCTACGCGGACTACTACATCAGCCCGCTTCCGGCGGTCTGAGCGGTCGTCGGCACGGCCGTCTCAGGCGCGCCCGACGCCGTTGCGGGCGACACCGAACGACTCGTGGGAGCTCGACCGCTTGGCGGCGAGCCGTCCCTCGGGGAGCTTCTCGCTGCCCTGGATGATCGACTTGAAGTACTGACCCGGCCGGAACGCCGGGGAATAGGTCGGGGGCACCGGGATGGATTCACCCGTGTGCGGGTTGCGGGCCACCCGCGCCGCGCGGGCGCGCTTCTCGAAGATGCCGAAGCCCATGATGGTGATCGACTCCCCCGAGGCCACCGTGCGCACGATGATGTCGAGCGTGTTCTCCAGCGCGTCGGTGGCCAGTTGGTGATCGCCGCCCATGCGGTCGGCGAGCTCGGCGATCAGATCGGCTTTGTTCACGGTGGAGTCCCCTTCGAATGAGTGCGCGTTGCCTGAGCACGGGCTCTTCTCAGAACCGCTCATCGACAATAAGCATACTCACATATTACCGCCCTCCGCGCTCAAACGCGGAGGGCGGCGGGAGAACTCCTTTAATAGTGCTCTCAGCGCGGCGTCGTGACCGGCTTGAACGACGGACGCTTCGCCTCGAACTCGGCGATCGCGTCGGCCTCACGCAGGGTGAGCCCGACGTCGTCGAGTCCCTCCATCAGCCGCCAACGCGTGTAGTCGTCGATCTCGAACGGGACGGTGACGTCCCCCGCGGTCACGGTCCGGGATGCCAGGTCCACGGTCAGCTCCACGCCCGGCTGGTCCTCCATGATCTTCCAGAGCAGCTCGACGTTCTCCTGCTCCACCTGAGCCGCCACGAGTCCGGACTTGCCGGCGTTACCGCGGAAGATGTCCGCGAACCGTGACGAGATCACCACGCGGAACCCGAAGTCCATGAGCGCCCACACGGCGTGCTCACGAGACGAGCCGGTGCCGAAGTCCGGCCCGGTGACGAGCACCGAAGCACGGTCATACGGCGCGCGGTTGAGCACGAAATCCGGCTCTTTGGCGCGCCACGAGGAGAAGAGACCGTCCTCGAACCCGGTACGGGTGACCCTCTTGAGGTACTCGGCCGGGATGATCTGGTCGGTGTCCACGTTGGAGCGGCGCAGCGGCGCGCCGATCCCGGTGTGGGTGGTGACAGCCTCCATGGTCAGACTCCCTTCGCGGGCTCGAGATCGGCGGGGGCGGCGAGTCGTCCCACGACGGCGGTGGCGGCCGCGACGCCGGGACTGACGAGGTGGGTGCGGGCGCCCTTGCCCTGCCGGCCCTCGAAGTTGCGGTTCGACGTCGACGCGCACCGCTGGCCGGGCTCCAACGAGTCGGGGTTCATGCCCAGGCACATCGAGCAGCCCGGTTGACGCCATTCCGCCCCGGCCGCGGTGAACACCTCGTCCAGGCCTTCCTGCTCGGCCTGCTCCCGCACGCGCATCGAGCCGGGGACCACGAGCATCCGGACGCCGTCGGCCACAGTGCGCCCGTCGATCACTTCTGCGACGGAGCGCAGGTCCTCGATCCGCCCGTTGGTGCACGAACCGACGAACACCACGTCCACCCCGACCTCGCGCAGCGGGGTGCCGGCTTCCAGATCCATGTACTCCAGTGCACTCTCCGCGGCCACCCGCGCACTCTCGTCGGTGAACGACTCCGGGTGGGGCACCGCCGTGCCCAGCGGAGCGCCCTGCCCCGGGTTGGTCCCCCACGTCACGAAGGGGGTGAGGGCGGAGCCGTCGATCACGACCTCGGTGTCGAACACCGCGTCGTCATCGGTCCGCAGACTGTCCCAGTACTCAACGGCCGCGTCCCACTCTTCACCCACCGGGGCGTGCGGACGCCCCCGGAGGTACTCGTAGGTGACCCGGTCGGGGGCGACCATGCCGGCGCGCGCACCGGCCTCGATGCTCATGTTGCACATGGTCATCCGCGCTTCCATCGAGAGCTTCTCGACGGCCTCGCCGCGGTATTCGATGATGTGCCCCTGGCCGCCGCCGGTCCCGATCTGGGCGATCACGGCCAGGATGAGGTCCTTGGCGGTGACGCCCGGCCGGAGTTCACCGGTCACGGTGACGGCCATGGTCTTGAACGGCCGCAACGACAGTGTCTGCGTGGCCATCACGTGCTCGACCTCCGAGGTGCCGATCCCCATCGCGATAGAGCCGAACGCCCCGTGGGTCGAGGTGTGCGAATCACCGCACACCACGGTCATGCCCGGCTGCGTCAGGCCGAGCTGCGGGCCCACCACGTGGACGATGCCCTGCTCCAGATCGCCCATCGGATACAGCCGGACACCGAACTCCTCACAGTTGCGGCGCAGCGTCTCGATCTGGATACGCGAGGTCTGGTCGGCGATGAGGTTGACAGCACCACCGACGATGTCGGTCGGGACGTTGTGGTCCTCGGTCGCCAACGTCAGGTCCGGGCGGCGCAACGGACGCCCCTCGAGACGGAGACCGTCGAACGCCTGGGGGCTGGTGACCTCGTGGATCAGGTGGAGGTCGATAAAGACGAGATCGGGCTTCTGCGAGTCGCCCTCGTCCTCGCCGCGGACCACCACGTGGTCGTCCCAGACCTTCTGCGCCAGAGTCCTGGGCCGGGCACTCCCGGTCAGGTTCGCACTCATCTTCCGTCTCCGTTCCCCGTCCCGTGCCACGAACCTCTGGATTCTCAGCATGTAGGACGCTACAGTCGAACTGTGAGACAGTCTAGCGGAATCGGTGTCCTCGACAAAGCCATGACGGTGCTGGACGCCGTCGCCGAACAACCCTGCGTCCTGTCCGACCTCTGCGAGCGCACCGGGCTACCCCGGGCCACCGCTCACCGGCTCGCCGTGGGCCTCGAGATCCACAAGCTGCTGTCACGGGATGACGCGGGCGTGTGGAGCCTGGGCCCCGGGCTCGCCAAGCTCGCCGCGCACGCCTCCGACTCGCTGGCAGAGGCCGCCTCCACGGTGCTGCCCCGGCTCCGGGAGATCACCGAGGAGAGCGTGCAGGTCTATCGGCGCGAGGGGGACCGCCGGCTCTGCGTGGCCTCGGCCGAGCCGCCCACGGGACTGCGCGACACCGTCCCGGTCGGCGCGATCCTCCCCATGAGCCGCGGGTCCGGCGCCAAAGTGTTGGCGGCCTGGGCCGACGCCGCTACACAGCGCTCCCTCCTGGCGGACGCCGTCTACACAGAACGTCAGCTGGCCGAGGTCCGCCGCCGCGGGTGGGCGCAGTCGGTCGCCGAGCGAGAGGCCGGGGTGGCCTCGATCTCCGCTCCGGTCCGCGACACGACCGGTGCGGTCGTGGCCGCGATCTCGGTCTCGGGTCCGGTCGATCGCATCGGCCGACGCCCGGGGGTCCGGTGGGCCGAGGACCTACTGGCTGCGGCGGACGCGATCCACAAGCGCCTGTAGCCGTCGTGTGAAATGAGCGATGTCCCGGACCTCAATTGGTCCGGGACATCGATCGCGCGTACCCCCGATGGGATTCGAACCCACGCTACCGCCGTGAGAGGGCGGCGTCCTAGGCCGCTAGACGACGGGGGCCCGGTGCCCGTCCACCTTAACGGGCCCGCCGGCAGAACCCAAATTCCGACGACCTGGTAAACCGCGTGCAATATTTCACCTGGTAAACGGTTCCGGTATGGTCGTCGAGGTGACCACATCGCCCGAGCCCGACTCTCTCCGCGAACGCAAACGCCGCGCGACGATGGTGGCGATCGAGGACGCCGCCACCACACTCGTCCTGGAACACGGCTACGACGCCGTGACCGTCGACCACATCTGCGTCCGCGCGGACGTGTCCAAGCGCACCTTCTTCAACTACGTCCCCACCAAAGAGGCCGCGGTCGTCGGGGTGGCGCCCGATTCGATCCCCGACGACCTTCGCGAACGATTCCTCGCCGAAGCGGCGCCGGACGTCTCGGCAGCCCTCGTCGGGCTGTTCCTCGACACCTTCGCCCGGGCGCGCACGGGGGACGATTCGCACACCGCTGCACTGGTCCAACGGCGCCGCGTGATCGTCCACGAGAATCCCGATCTGGGGGCCGCCCGCCTCACCGCCTCGTCACGGTTCCACTCGGCACTGGTGGACATCGTGACCGAGCTCCTCGTCCGCACCCCGGATCTCCACCGACTCGACGGCGTCTGCACCGAGGATGAGGCCCGCGCCCGCGTGGCGCTCGCCGCCGCCTCGGTCAATCTCGGCGTCGCCGCGTGGCTGGCCCGCGACACGGGGACGTTCGACGATCTCGACGACGACTGCGCCGTCGCGCTCGGGCAACTGGCCCGGCTCGCCTCTCCCCCCGCCGGACCGTCGGCATGACGTCCACCGCGACCCGGGACGGTGACGACCGCGTCCCGGCCACGCACAACGTCCCCCTGGTGTTCACCTCGCTGCTCCTCGGCATGCTCATCGTCTCCCTCGGGCAGATGATCTTCTCGACCGCACTGCCGACGATCGTCGCGGACCTCGGCGGCGTCTCCAAGATGAGCTGGGTCATCACGGCCTACCTGCTCACCGTGACCATCGGGCTTCCCGTGTACGGCAAACTGGGCGACCAGATCGGCCGCAAGCCGCTCTTCGTCACCGCGATCCTGCTGTTCCTGACCGGATCGGTTCTCGGCGCTCTGGCCTGGGGCATCGACGTCCTCATCGCCGCCCGTGCGGTGCAGGGCCTCGGCGGCGGCGGCCTCATGGTGCTCTCGCAGGCGATCATCGCGGACGTGGTCCCGGCGCGGCGACGCGGCCGGTACATGGGCGTCATGGGGGCGGTGTTCGGGGTGTCCTCCGTCCTCGGACCGCTACTCGGGGGCTTCTTCACCGAGGGCCCCGGGTGGCGCTGGGCGCTGTGGTTCAACGTCCCCGTGTGCCTGCTCGCGTTGACCGTGGCCGTGGCCTGTCTCCATCTACCCCGCCGTGGATCCGGTGCCGCCCCGGACAAGCTCGGTACGGCCCTGATGATGGTGGGGACCTCGGCGCTCATCCTGCTGGCCACCTGGGGCGGGCACGAGTACGCCTGGACCTCGTCGGTCATCCTCGGTCTGGGCGCGGTCTTCCTGGCCTGTGCGGTCACGTTCGTGGTCGTGGAGCGACGCGCGGAACAACCGCTCATCCCCTTGAGGCTGTTCGCCGCCCGGAACTTCTCACTGTCCACCGGCGCGGGACTCGTCATCGGCGTCGCGATGTTCGGCGTCCTCGCCTATCTGCCCACCTACATCCAGATGGTCCACAGTCTGGGCCCGACGGCCGCCGGTCTGATGCTGACCCCCGCCATGGCGGGGATGATGGGCACCTCGATCATCGTCGGCAACATCGTCAGCCGTACCGGCCGCTACAAGTGGTATCCCGTGGTCGGCTCCTTCGTCATGGCGGTGGGCCTCCTCCTGATCGGCACCCTGCGCCCCGAGGGCTCGCTGGTCCGGCTCGGTGTGGTGCTGTTCGTGTTCGGCCTCGGCCTGGGTATGTGTATGCAGCTGCTCGTCCTGATCGTCCAGAACACGTTCCCCGTGACGATGGTCGGCACCGCCACGGCGTCCAACAACTTCTTCCGGCAGATCGGCGGCACGCTCGGCTCGGCGATCGTCGGCTCGGTGTTCGTCAGCCGGCTCGCCGAGCTCATGTCCGAGCGGGTCCCGCTCGCCGCCGAGCGCTCCGGCTCCGCCGGCGCCGGGTTCGCCGAGGCGACGGCGCGAGGCCACGGCGGGGCGGACTCGCTCAGCCCCGAGGCGCTCGCCGCGCTGCCGGGCCCGCTCCACGACGCGATAGCGGGCTCGTACAACGACGCCCTCGTCCCGATCTACCTCGTGATGGTCCCGCTGGTCCTGGTGGCCACGGTGCTGTTGATCTTCCTCCGGGAGGACGCACTGCGGGAGACGATCGAGTAGCCGCCACGCAGACGAAAGCGACCCCGGATCAGTTGATCCGAGGCCGCTTCCACTTCGGTACCCCCGATGGGATTCGAACCCACGCTACCGCCGTGAGAGGGCGGCGTCCTAGGCCGCTAGACGACGGGGGCATAGGACGCGGATCCGGCGACGGATCCGCTGCGGAGCGCTGTGACACGCTCAGCTGGCCTACCAGGACTCGAACCTAGAACGACGGTACCAGAAACCGCTGTGTTGCCAATTACACCATAGGCCACTGCATTCACTTGTCCGCCCTTGGCGGGGCGACCTCGAAGAGACTATCAAAGCACCGAGGGGTGAAAGCAAATCGGCTGGTCACTCCGCGATCGGCGCAGCCCGCAACCGGGCCAGAGCGGTCTGCCGGCCGAGCAGCTCGAGCGACTCGAACAGCGGAGGCGAGATGTGCGAACCCGTCACCGCCACCCGCACTGGCCCGTACGCCTTACGCGGCTTGATACCCATGCCGTCGACCAGGGCCCCGGAGAGCGCCTGCTCGATCCGCTCCGTGGTCCACTCCTCGACGGCCTCGAGGGCGGCGATGGCCGCGTCGACGACCTCGCGGGACTCCGCCTTGAGATTCTTGGCCGCCGACTGCGGGTCGACGGTGAAGGCGGACTCGTCGACCACCAGAAAGCGGATCAGGTCCCATGCATCGGAGAGCACGACGATGCGCGTCTGCAGCAGGTCGGCGATCGTGGTCCAGCGCTGCCCGTCCAGATCGGCGGGCAGCGTGGTCCCGTCGTCTGCGGGATGGGTCTCGAGGTAGTCGCGCAGGCGCGCGGCGAACTCCTCCGGCGGGAGCGCGCGGATGTGCTCGGCGTTGATCGCGTCGGCCTTCTTCTGATCGAATCGCGCGGGATTGGAGTTGACCTGCCGGATGTCGAACGCCTCGACCATCTCCTGCAGTGAGAACACGTCGCGGTCCTCCGAGAGCCCCCAGCCCAGCAGGGCCAGGTAGTTGAGCAGCCCCTCCGGCAGCATCCCCCGATCCCGGTGCAGGAAGAGGTCCGACTGGGGGTCCCGCTTGGAGAGCTTCTTCTTGCCGTCCCCCATCACGAACGGCAGGTGGCCGAACTCGGGGACCCGGTCGGCCACCCCGATCCGCATGAGCGCCCGGTACAGGGCGATCTGCCGGGGCGTGGAGCTGAGCAGGTCCTCTCCCCGCAGGACGTGGGTGATCTTCATCAACGCGTCGTCCACCGGGTTCACCAGCGTGTACAGGGGCACGCCGTTGCCCCGGGTGAGGGCGAAGTCGGGAACCGTGCCCGCCCGGAACACGGTCTCGCCGCGGACCAGGTCCTCCCACTCCAGGTCCTCGTCGGGCATGCGCAGGCGGATGACCGCGCCGCGTCCCTCCTCACGGAACGCCTGCTTCTGCTCGTCGGTGAGGTCGCGGTCGAACCCGTCGTAACCGAGCTTGGGATCGCGCCCGGCCGCCCGGTGCCGCGCCTCCACCTCCTCGGGGGTGGAGAACGACTCATATGCCTCCCCCGCCTCCACCAGGCGTCGCACCACGTCGCGGTGCAGCTCGCGTCGCTCGGACTGCCGGTACGGGGCGTACGGCCCGCCCACCTCCGGCCCCTCGTCCCAGTCGAGGCCGAGCCACCGCAGGGCGTCCAGCAGCGCGGTGTAGGACTCCTCGGAATCCCTGGCGGCGTCGGTGTCCTCGATACGGAAGACGAACGCGCCCCCCGCATGCCGGGCATGTGCCCAGTTGAACAACGCCGTCCGGACGAGCCCCACGTGCGGAGTGCCGGTGGGCGACGGGCAGAAGCGGACACGGACGGCGGACTCAGACGAGGCGGTCATGCCACTCATCCTAGTTAACGGCCCCGCGCGACCGTCGGGCTAGGATCTCCCCGGAACACCCGCGGGGCCGGAGACGACGCCCGTGGAACCCGATCGAGGAGGCGAGCCGTGGCGTCAGGGGCATTTCCCGACGCCGCACGGCCGGTGACCGCGCCGGACTTCCTCCTCTCGCGTGCCACCGGCTCCCTGCGCACCCAGGGCGCGCTGCGGAATTTCGACGATCCGGAGGACGCGGCGCTCGCCCTCAGGTCGGGCTCGTGCGACCTGGTCGTGGGGGCGATCGGCTTCGAGCCCGACGCTCCGGCCGCGCTGTGCGAACCCGACATCGTGGTGCGGACCGACGGCCCGCTCGAGCCCCCGTCCTACTTCCGCGCCATGCGCACACACGCCAGGGTCTCCGAAGAGGTGCCCACCACTGCCGTCCACCGATCGCGCGTGTCCACCGCCGTCTCCGGCATCCGGGCGGGCGGGATCGACAAGGTGGTCCTCGCGCGCGCCGTGCGGCTCGTGACGGAGGAGGCGATCGACCCCCACGCCGTCTGCGCGGCACTCATCGACGCCAGTCCCTCGGCGGACGGCTACCTCGTGGACCTCTCCCCCGCCGGCGGCAACCGACCGGGAAGCGTACTGGTGGGCTCGAGTCCCGAGCTCCTCGTCAGACGACGTGGCGACGTGGTGGAGTGCCACCCGCTCGCGGGATCCGCCCCGCGTCTCGCCGACCCCGCCGCCGACCAGGCCGCCGGGCGTGCGCTGCGAGAGTCCGGCAAGGACGCCGCCGAGCACGCGTTCGTCGTCGACTCCCTGGCCCGCGCTCTGGGGCCGCTCTGTCGCGACCTCGAGATCCCCGAGACGCCGACCCTGACCGCCACACGCGAGATGTGGCATCTCGGCACCCGGATCCGCGGCCGCGTCGCCGACCCCCGGACCACCGCGCTGGATCTGGCCCTCGCCGTCCATCCGACCCCGGCCGTCTGCGGGACCCCGACCGACGATGCGCGCCGTGTGATCGCCGACCTCGAGGGCGATCGGGGCTTCTATGCCGGCGCGGTCGGGTGGTCGGACGCCGTCGGCGACGGGGACTGGATGGTCACGATCCGCTGCGCGGTGATCGATGCCGATCGGGCGGGCGCGACCGCCTGGGCGGGGGGCGGGCTGGTCGCGGACTCGGACCCGGACGACGAGGTCGCCGAGACCGCCGCCAAGCTCCGTACCGTGCTCCGGGCCCTGGGGGCCTGACCCCGGCGCGCGGGGGTCAGGCGCGATCGGCCACCGGGTTGGTCAATGCGCCGATGCCCTCGATCTCCACGGTCACCCGGTCGCCCGGCAGCATGGGCCCGACACCGGCGGGGGTGCCCGTGAGGATCACGTCGCCCGGCAGGAGAGTCATGACCCTGGTGACGTATTCGACGATCTCGCCGATGGTGTGGATGAACTGCGAGGTGTTCCCGTCCTGGCGGACCTCGGAGGTGCCGTCCTCATGGTGCAGGACGGTGCGCACGTCCAGCCCGTTGGGATCGAGGTCGGTGACGATCCACGGCCCGAGCGGACAGAAGGTGTCGTAGCCCTTGCCCCGCGTCCACTGGCCGTCGGACTGCTGCTGGTCACGCGCCGTGACGTCATTGGCACACGTGTACCCGAGGATCACCTCGGGTGCGCGCGCCGCGGCGACATCGCGGCAGGGCTGCCCGATCACCACGGCGAGTTCACCCTCGTGGTCCACGCGCTCCGAGCTGGGCGGGTACGCGATCGGCGACCCCGGGCCGGCGACCGCGGTGTTGGGCTTGAGGAAGATCAGCGGCTCGGCCGGCGCCCGGTCCCCCATCTCCTCGGCGTGCTCGGCATAATTCTTGCCCACGCACACCACCTTGGACGCCAGGATCGGCGCGAGCAGCCTCACCTCCCCCAGCGGCCACTCGCGTCCGGTGAACTCGGGAGTACCGAAGGGGTGCTCGGAGATCTCCGCACACACCTGCTCGGCGGGGTCGGAGTCGTCTCCGCGGATCTCGACAAAGGCGAATCCCTGCGGGTGGGCGATACGGGCGAGACGCATACCCGCGATCCTAGGGGGTGCCTCCCCGACGCCGCGATCACCCCAGATCCCGGAGCACCGCGGCACCCCGCTCCCGCAGCTCAGCGGTCTGTGCGAGGTACAGCTCGGCGCACGCCACCGCGTCGGCCAGTGCGTCGTGGGCACGGTAGCGGGGCAGCCCGTACCGCTCGCGGGCCGACCACAGTCGGAGTTCGCCGGGCGCGGGCCCCGGGGCGAAGCCCGCGTCGAACCCGGGCGCGAGCACGCGTTGGTGGAGCTCCAAGGTGTCGACCACGGTCAGCGGCGGCCGTCGTCCGTGGACCCGGGCGCACAGCTGGGACAGGAAACCGACTTCCATACGGGCGTAGTGGCCCACCAACACGCGACCGGTGAGTGCGTCGAGAACACGGTCGAGCGCCTCCCCGGCGTCGAGCCCCGAGGCCACCGCGTCATCGGTGATGCCGTGCAGGACCGCACTCTGCCCCACGCCGCGCCCGTCGTCGCCGGGAGGCCGGAGCAGCAGCGATCCGGCGCCGCCCAGCACGATCCGCTCGCCGTCGACCGGGACGAAGCCGATGGAGAGCAGCTGGTCGACTGCGGGATCCAAGCCCGTGGTCTCCACGTCGACGGCGAGCAGGGGGAGCTCGTCCAGCGGGGTCCGCGGAGACGGTGGCGGGGCCTGTAGATAGCGACGTAGCGGGCCGTCCCCGAGCCGTCGTGCGGCGCGTCGTCGCCGGGCGGCCCTGAACCGGTGGGCCGCCATCACATCTGGCCGACCCGGTACCGGAGCGCCAAGGATTTCTGGGCACGGGAGATGATCCGGAACGCGGCCCGGAGTCGGTGCCGGTCGCCCGGGCCGAGTGACGAGGGGTCGAGATGATTGTCCCGGGGTACGTCATCGGCGAGCTGTCGCGCGTGGTGTCGGTAGGCCAGGTCCCGCACGATCCGGAAGGCCGCGGCGAGCTCATCGGCGTCCGACCGGCCGAGCACCCCGGCGCCCGCGGCGGCGTCCAGGCGTGCGCGCGTCGACAGTGCCGGCAGGCCCGCCGACAGCGCATGTACGCGCGCGGATTGGACCAACGGGACGATCCCTCCGGCCTTGATATCGAGCGTGTTGCGGTATTGCCCGCGGCGCTCGACCACCAGTCCCCTGAGGAAGCCGAGCGGCGGGTGCCAGTCGCACGCGATCCGCGCCAGGTGCGCGAGGAAGCGGGGGCTCCCGGAGGCGCGGTCGAGGATCTGCTCGTGCACACTCCGGTACAGCGCGGCGTCACCGTGGACCGGGCGGATATCGAAGAAGGTCTGGGCGTGTAACAGCGCCTCCTCGTCGGGAGCGCCCACCCAGTCGGCGACCTGACGGCGCCATTGCGAGCAGGTCCGGCGCCACAGCGGGTTTGTGGCCATCATGTCGCCTGGACAGGGCGGGAATCCCGACCGGGCCAGCCCCTCGCACACTCGCCCGGCCAGGTCGGCGAAGTAGGCGTCGACGGCCGCGTCGCCCCGGGCCTCGTCCGCGAGGATCAGCGCGCTGTCCTGATCACTGGCCGCGCCGGCTTCGCCGCGGGCCTGCGAGCCGAGCACCACCCAGCAGTATCCGACGGGCGGCGGCCCCAGTTCCTCCTCTGCCAGGGCGAGCAGGCGCCGGGTCGCCGCGTCCGCGGTCGCCGTGATCACGCGCCCGATGTCGTGTGGGGCAGTGCGCCGGCGGACGAAGTCGGTGACCAACGGACGCAGCCGCTCGGCGTGGCGGGCCACGCTGTCGGCGTCCGGGGCCCGCGAGATGCGGGCGGCGAGATAGACGGGGTCCGCCTGCGCCAGACGCAGTAGATCGGCGCTGGTGACCAGGCCCACGGGGGCGTCGTCGTCGACAACCGGCAGGTGGTGCACCCGGTGCTCGATCAAGGTGAGTGTGGCGTCGAACGCCCGTGCCCCGGCGTCGACGGTCACGGGTGATCGGGTCATCGCGGCGGCGACCGTCTCGCCGGTATCGAGTCCCTCGGCGACGACCTTCGTGCGGATGTCCCTGTCGGTGAGGATCCCGACGACGACGCCGGCGTCCACGACGAGCAGGGAGGAGACCCGTCGTTCCGTCATGAGCCGCGCGGCGTCCCGGACCGTGCTGGTCGGCGGGGCGGTCACTGCATCCCGGGTCAGCAGGTCGCGCACGGGGGTGCCGAGCGGGTCCCCCGCGGAGGCGTGGAGCCGGGCGGAGGCCAGATCCTCGCGGATCCGGTCACTGCGGCGACCGAAGAACGAGCGGACGGCCGGGAACTCCGCGGCGAGGTCGTCGAACACCTCCCTGGTCATCTCGAGGACGAGAGTGTCCTCCGCGGCCAGGATGAGATACCGCGACGGGCCGCTGTGGGTCAGGGTCGAGTACCCGAAGCAGTCCCCCACGTCACGCGTGTCGAGCAGGGCCCCGTCGGGGTCGCAGACCTCGACTGCTCCCGACCGGACCAGGCGGAGTCGGTGATTCTCCGCGCCCGCCTCCACGATGTGCGTGCCGCGGCGGTGGTAGCGCTGGGTCAACAGGCCCGGCAGCTGGTCGAGTCGGGCGGCGGGGAGCTCGTCGAAGGGGGCGCACCGGGCGAGGAAGTCCCTCACCTCCGCGAGTTCGACCTCCATGCGCCCCCCGCTCGCTCAGTCGCTGACCGCTGCGACGATCCGGTCGCCGACCTCACTCGTCACGACCCTGTCGTCAGCGCGCGAGGCGAGTTCGGACTCCACCGCGTCCTCGATTCGCCCGGCCTCGTCCTCCCGCCCCAGGTGTCGCAGGAGCAGCGCGACGGACAGGATGGCCGCGACCGGATCGGCCGTGCCCTGCCCGGCGATGTCGGGGGCGGAGCCGTGAACGGGTTCGAACATGGACGGGTTAGTGCCGGAGGCGTCGATGTTGCCGGACGCCGCGGTCCCGATGCCCCCGGTCACCGCGGCGGCCAGGTCGGTGATGATGTCACCGAAGAGGTTGTCGGTGACGATCACGTCGAACCGGGACGGGTCGGTGACCATGTAGATGGTCGCGGCATCGATGTGGCAGTAGTCCACCTCGACGTCCGGGAACTCCGGCGCCACCTCGTCGACGGTGCGCTGCCAGAGTCCGCCCGCGTTGACCAGGACGTTGGTCTTGTGGACCAGCGTGAGCTTGTGGCGGCGCGACTGCGCCCGCCCGAAGGCGTCACGGACCACGCGCTCCACGCCGAAACGGGTGTTGACGGAGGTCTCCGTGCCGATCTCCTGCGGCGTGCCCACCCGGATCGCCCCACCATTACCGGTGTAGAGGCCTTCGGTGCCCTCGCGGACGACGACGAAGTCGATCTCGCCCGGCTCCGTGAGCGGAGACGAGGATCCCGGGAACAACCGCGACGGGCGGAGGTTGACGTGGTGGTCGAGGGCGAACCGCAGCGGGAGCAGCATGCCGCGCTCGAGCACCCCCGCCGGGACGGACCGGGGGTCGCCGATCGCGCCGAGCAGGATCGCATCGTGCGAGCGCAGGCTGTCAATGTCCGCGTCCGTGAGCGTCTCGCCGTTGCGCTGGTACCGCCGCGCACCCAGATCGAATTCGGTCGTGGCGACATCGGGCACGAGGGCGTCGAGAACCCTGAGGGCCTCGGCCGTGACCTCGACCCCGATCCCGTCACCGGGGATGACCGCGAGCTTCATCTCTATGTGGTCCTTCCACTCAGTCCAGCGAGATCTGGGTCGCCGTGGCGTCGAGCTCGGCCACGATCCGGTCGATCGTGGGCTCGGCCACCGCGCGGTCCACACGGAGGATGAGCGAGGCGCCCTCGCCCTCTGCGTCCTGGCTCAGCGCCGCGGCCTGGATGTCGATGCCCTCGCTTCCGAGGATCGAGCCGACACGGCCGAGGACGCCCGGGCGGTCCGCGTACTGGACCACGAGATTCTGGCCCTGCGCACGCATGTCGAAGCCGCGCTCGTTGATCCGCACGATCTTCTGCACCTGGTCCAGGCCCGCGAGGGTGCCCGTCACGGCGGCCGACTGCCCGTCGGCGGTCACGGCGGTGACCGAGACGGTGCTGCGGTAGGATTTGGACTCGGTCCGCGTCTCCACCGAGTGGGTGACGCCACGCTGCTCGGCCATCTGCCCGACGTTGACGAACGTCGCGGGCTCGTCGGTGATCGCGGAGAACATGCCCCGCAGAGCGGCCAGCCCGAGGACGTCGGTCGACTCCGAGGAGAGCTCGCCGGCCACGTCGACACGGACGGCGGTCGGCACGCCGGGGCACATGTGGCCGGCCATGAGTCCGACCTTGCGGACCAGGTCGAGCCAGGGCGCGACCTCGTCCCCGACGGGGCCGCCGGAGACGTTGACCGCGTCCGGCACGAACTCACCGCGCAGGGCGAGCAGTACACTGCGTGCCACGTCGGTGCCCGCGCGGTCCTGGGCCTCACCGGTCGACGCGCCGAGGTGCGGCGTGACGACGGTGTTCTCGAGTTCGAACAGCGGCGAGTCCGTGCACGGCTCGGTGTCGAACACGTCGAGGGCCGCCGCGCGGACCCTGCCCGACTCCAGCGCGTCCACGAGCGCGGACTCGACGATCAGGCCGCCGCGGGCGGCGTTGACGATCACGACGCCGTCCTTGACCCGGGCCAACCGGTCCGCGTCGAACAGTCCCGCGGTCTCCTTGGTCTTGGGCAGGTGCATGGTGATGATGTCCGCCCGCGAGACCAACTCGTCGATGTCGACGAGCTCGATGCCCAGCTGGGCCGCCCGGGCGGCCGGCAGGTAGGGGTCGTACGCGATCAGATTGGTGTCGAAGGCCGCAAGACGCTGGGCCACGAGCTGGCCGATCCGGCCGAGCCCGACCACGCCGACGGTCTTGCCCAGCAGCTCGACACCGTTGAAGGAGCTGCGCTTCCATGTGTGCTCACGCAGCGTGCGATCGGCGGCGGGGACCTGACGGCACGCCGCCATGAGCAGCGCGACGGCGTGCTCGGCCGCGGAGTGGATGTTGGACGTGGGCGCGTTGACCACCATCACGCCGCGCTCTGTGGCGGCGGGGATCTCGACGTTGTCGAGCCCCACGCCGGCACGACCGATGATCTTGAGATCGGGTGCCGCGGCCAGCACCTCGGCGTCGACCTTCGTGGCCGAGCGCACGAGTAGTGCGTCCGCATCCTTCACGGCCTCGAGCAGCTTCGGGCGATCCGGACCGTCCACCCAACGGACCTCGACGGCATCGCCGAGCGCGTCGACGGTCGACTGGGCGAGCTTGTCGGCAATGAGGACGACGGGACGTCCGGATGCTGTCACAGTGAGAACTCCTCGGTGTCAATTCGGGTGCGACCAGTCTATGCCACCGGGCGTCGGCGCCGATCAGTGGCCGGTTCCCGGCCGCGCGGCCTACCGTGGCGTACGACGCACCGCGTGTGCCCACGCACACCGACGATCGGAGCAGGAATGCCGAGCACCTCCGGATCACCCGACTTCCCGGCCCTGCCCGCCGACTTCCGGCTCCCCGCGGCCCGGCCCGGACGCGCCGTCCCCCTCCGGGGGCGCCCCGCGGTGGTGGCCTACCTCCGGGTCCATCTGTACGGCGCCGCGGTGGGGCGCAGCCTCCTGGCGCGGTGTGTGGGCTCGGTCGGGCCCGAGGACCGGAGACGTCTCCTCCCCCTGCGCGGGCAGTTCGACGGGGAGATCGAGGTGGCAGCGCAGCTACTGTCCCGGCTCACGCCGTTCGGCGCGCCGGGCCGTCGGCTGCTCCGGGTCTCCTCCGGGGTGACGCTCTCGTTCCTGCCCGTCGGCCCGGGGATGATCGACCCGCTGACCCGGCTGGGGGCCCTCGAGTCCCTGCGGACCCTGGTCGTGGCCAAGAAGAGCATGTGGCTGCTGCTCGCCGACTGGATCACATCGGGCGGCCCCGCGACCGCGGACGACAACGTCGAGGGCGGCGATGAGCACGCCCGGAGTCTCTTCATCGGTCTGGCCGACCAGGCGGCCGGCCAGGAAGACCTTCTGGAGGAACTGCGCAGGGCGTACGGGTTGGCGGCGTTCCGGTGACCGCGCCGCGCCCGGTGCGGGCCGACGTCGTGGTCGTGGGCTCGGGCCCCAACGGACTCGCCGCGGCGCTGCTGTGCGCCCGGGCCGGACGCACGGTCGTGGTGCTCGAGGCGGAGGACACGATCGGGGGCGGGTGCCGCACCCTGCCCATGGACGGCATGCCGGGCGATGCGGGCGCCGGGCTGCTGGTCGATCTCTGTTCAGCGGTCCACCCCATGGCGGGGGCGTCGCCGTTCTTCCGCGAGTTCGACCCGCGGGCGCACGGAATCGACCTCGCCCGCCCCCCGGTACAGCTCGCCCATGCCCTGCCCGGCCGTGACGCGGTGCTCGCGGAAGGCCGCCCCGGGTCGATGTCCCCCGGGTGGTCCCGCCTGTTCGGCCCCCTGGCGCGCCACTGGGACGAGGTCGCCGGGATCGCCCTGTCCGACCAGCGGACGGTGCCACCACCGGCGACGACGACGAGGTTGGCCGCCGCCTTCGCGCTCGCGCACGCCGGGGCGAGGGGAGCCGGCACCCTCGACCGCGACGCCCGCACGCTCTTCGCCGGGATCGCCGCCCACGCGGTCACCCCGCTGCGCTCCCCCGCCGCGACCGCAGTCGGTCTCCTCCTCGGGACGCTGCTCCACGCCCCCGCCGGCTGGCCGGTACCGGTCGGGGGCAGCGGAGCACTCACGGAAGCGCTGGCAGCCGCGGTCCGCGACGCCGGCGGCGAGATCCGCACCGGCCATCGGGTGACGTCGCTGGACCGGATCGATGCCCGGGACATCGTCATGGACACCTCGTCCCGGGTCCTCGGCGGGATCCTGCTCGCGTCGTCGCCGTCCCCGGCCACCGCGCGCCGGGCACGCCGGCTGGTCCACGCCCGGATCGGAGGGGGCGCAGCCAAGGTCGACCTGGTGCTCTCCGGCCCCGTCCCGTGGCGTGACCCGCGGCTGTCCGGGGCGGGCACGGTCCACCTCGGCGGCACCGCACCCGAGATCGCACAGGCCGAACACCAGGTGGCGGCCGGCCGGCATCCCGACCGTCCGGTCGTACTGGTGTCGCAACCGTGGGCCGCCGACCCGGGCCGTATCGCGCCCGACGGGCGCCGTCCGTTGTGGACGTACGCACACGTGCCCGCCGGCTCCGACCGTGACATGACCGACACGGTGTTGGCCGCGCTCGACGAGGTGGCGCCGGGGGTCCGGGATGTGGTGGTGGCCGCGCGCAGCACACCGGCGTCGCGGATGGCCGAGCACAATGCCAACTACGCCGGCGGCGACATCGCCGCGGGCCGGGTCGACCTGCGCGGGCTGCTCGCCCGCCCGGTCCCGCGCGTCGACCCCTATGCGACCGGGGTGCCGGGAATCTGGCACGCGTCGGCGTCGACCCCGCCGGGCCCGGGGGTCCACGGGATGGCCGGGCAGCACGTCGCGCGGCGGATCCTCACTGGTAGGAGACGAACCACGGGCGCGGGCTGACCTCCATGGTCTCCTCTGGTGTGAACGTCGGCGTGTCCTCGTCGTAGAAGTTCTTCCACGCCATCCGGATGTCCGTGGGCAGACCCCGGCGTAGCAGGTCCCACGTCTCCATCTTCTCCCCGCGGGTGCCGTGCCCGTCCGCGTGCAGGACGACCGCGACCTCGGGGCGACTGGTGTCGATCTGCTCGCGATCGCTGATCATCGCGAGGTTGAACTGATGGAGGATGAGCAGCTTCTGCGGGCCACCCGTGTCGCGGGTGAGGTCGGCGAGCCACTCGATCACGCGGTTGATCTCGTCGGCGCCCACCGTGCCGACCTGCGCCCCCGGCTGCTGCCCCGGGGCCATCTTCCATTCGGGGTCGAGGGCGAGCCCGACCCCCGGCCGTGTCAGGAGATCCTCGTAGAGCTTGGCCTGGTCGAGGAAATCCGCCATTCCCGGCTGCAGGTCGATCACCGCGTACCCCTCGGCCCCGGTGATGGCGTCGACCAGTGGCGTGAGCTCCTCCTGCGACCATTCGTTGGTGAAGTTGCCGTCGTCGCCCGGGCCGCCGGAGGCGACGGTGCCGATGATCTCGAACGCCGGGACGACCGGCTCCGGGGAGAACGGGCGGTACTCGTCGACCAGCCGCTCGACGCGGTCGACGCTCTGCTGCGGGTCCTGTTCGCCGAGGATGCCGAGCGCGGGCGTGACCGGCGAGCCGTAGGCCGCGACATACCGGCGTCCCGGGAACTGCAGCTGACCGCCGCCCGGCAGCTCCGGCACCGTGCGGGCCTGTTCCAGCCGGTCCCGGAACTCGTCGTCGTCGCCCCATCCGGGCCCGAGCGCGAGCACAGACCCGGTGTCCCGCACCGCCTCCACCGACCCGGCGTCGACCCGGGGGTCCGGGGCGCGCAGGTGCGACACGGCCGCACCCGCCGCGACCGCGGTCGCGATGGCAGACACCGGAGTGTCGTCATGGACGAGCACCTGCGGCGCGTCATCCCCCGTCCACGCCGCGTCGCGCGGGGCGAACGGCTCGGCGTCGCCGGCCGGGCCCTGCCCGCCGGGCACCTCCCCGACGCTCAGCAGCGCGGGGCTGCCGGGCGCCTGGTGGACCGTGTGATCGTCCACCCGGTCGGCAGGGATCTGGACCTCGCCGGCGAACGAGAGTCCGGTGAGCTCCTCCATGTCCTCGCGCCCGTCCGGCGCCGCGACCACCTCGATGCCGTCCGTGGCGACCTCCGCGCCGCCGACGCCCAGGACACGGTCGACGCCGAGCCGCTCCAGTTCCGCCGTGAGGGCCTCCGGCGAGCCGGGCACCTCGGTGAACATCGGAGCCCGGAGCCCGACCGCGAGTGAGGCGGCACGGGCTTGGGACGCGGGGTCGGATGCGGACACCACGGCCACCGGCGACTCGGTGAGGACAGCCCGGGAGGTCTCGACCCCCGATCCGTCGGCGTCGACCGCCAACCGCACGTCGTCGGTCTCGGCGACCCGGATCCCCGGTCCCTCTCCGTCCGAGGTCGTACACGCGATGGACGTGGCGGCGAGGAATACGACGAGGACCGCCGCACCCACACCCTGTCCGAGGTGACGCACGGCGGTCCTCCTTGTTCTGGCGGTCAGATCCCGCAGAACGCTACCGGCTCAATCGCGAGCCGGGAAACGCAACACTCAGGCCGTCTCCGTGATCGGCCGGTCGACCCAGCTCATCAGGTCACGGAGCTTCTGTCCGGTGACCTCGATCGGGTGCTCGGCGTTCTCCTTGCGGAGCTGCTCGAGCTCGGTGTTGCCGTTCTCGACGTTGGCCACGAGACGCTTGGTGAACTCTCCCGACTGGATGTCGGCGAGGATCGCCTTCATGCGCTCCTTGGTGTCGGCGTCGATGACGCGCGGGCCGGAGAGGTAGCCGCCGAACTCGGCGGTGTCGGACACCGAGTAGTTCATCCGCGCGATGCCGCCCTCGTACATGAGGTCCACGATGAGCTTGAGCTCGTGGAGCACCTCGAAGTACGCCATCTCGGGAGCGTAGCCGGCCTCGACCATCACATCGAACCCGGTCTTGACCAGCTCTTCGGTGCCGCCGCACAGGACCGCCTGCTCACCGAACAGGTCGGTCTCCGTCTCCTCCTTGAAGGTGGTCTTGATGACTCCGGCGCGCGTGCCTCCGATGCCCTTGGCGTAGGCCAGCGCGAGCGCCTCGCCCTCGCCCTTGGGGTCCTGGTGCACCGCGATGAGGGTGGGCACGCCCTTGCCGTCGACGAACTGACGACGGACCAGGTGGCCGGGGCTCTTGGGCGCCACCATGCCGACGGTGATGTTGTCCGCGGGGGTGATCAGATCGAAGTGGATGTTCAGGCCGTGGCCGAAGAACAGCGCGTCGCCGTCCTTGAGGTTGGGCTCGATCTCCTCGGTGAAGATCTTGGCCTGAGAGGTGTCGGGCGCCAGGAGCATGATGACGTCGGCCCATGCCGAGGCCTCGGCAGCGGTCTTGACGGTCAGGCCCTGCTCCTCGGCCTTGGCCCTGGAGCCGGAGCCCTCGCGCAGGCCGATGACGACCTCGACGCCGGAGTCGCGCAGGCTCAGCGAGTGCGCGTGGCCCTGCGAGCCGTAGCCGATCACGGCGACCTTGCGGCCCTGGATCAGCGACAGGTCCGCCGCGTCGTCGTAGAACATCTCCACTGCCATGGTGGGTTCCCTTCTGGAGTCGGTGGTTAAGAGGTCGAGACTATCGAGTGGTGGTGATGGACTTGGGGCCGCGTCCCAGCGCGACCATGCCGGACTGCACGATCTCGCGGATGCCGTACCCGTCCAGCATGCGTAGGAGCGCGTCCAGCTTGTCCGGCGTGCCGGTGGCCTCGAGGGTCACTGACTCCGGCGCGACATCGACGACATGGGCGCGGAACAGGCTGGCGATCTCCACGATCTGGCCACGGTTGGTGGCGTCGGCACGGACCTTGACCAGCGTGAGTTCGCGGGCCACCGAGCCCGCCGGGTCCTGCTCGACGATCTTGATGACGTTGACCAGCTTGTTGAGCTGCTTGGTCACCTGCTCGAGCGGGAAGTCCTCGACGGCCACGACGATGGTCATCCGCGACAGTCCGTCCGTCTCCGTGGGCCCGACCGCCAGGGACTCGATGTTGAAGCCCCGGCGGGAGAAGAGCGAGGCCACGCGCGCGAGCACGCCCGGCTTGTCCTCCACCAGGACGCTCAGGGTGTGGGAGCGAGTGGTCACTTGTCCTCCTCCTGGCCGGCGGTCACCGCGGCGTCGACGCGCTCGGTCGCCTCGTGGATCTCCGTCGGCTCGTCCGCCGCGGAGTCGCTGTCATCGAACAGCGGCCGGATGTCCCGCGCCGCCATGATCTCGTCGTTGGATGTCCCGGCGGCGACCATCGGCCACACCTGGGCGTCCTTGCCCACGATGAAGTCGATGAGCACCGGGCGGTCGTTGATCTCGCGTGCCCGGGCGATCACGTCGTCGACGTCTTCCGCGCGCTCGCACCGGAACGCCACGCAGCCCAGCGCTTCGGCGAGCTTGACGAAGTCGGGGATGTGTCGGGAGTGCGTCGAGAGGTCGGTCTGCGAGTAGCGCTCCTCGTAGAACAGCGTCTGCCACTGGCGGACCATGCCGAGGTTGCCGTTGTTGATGACCGCGACCTTGATGGGCGCACCCTCGATCGCGCACGTGGCCAGTTCCTGGTTGGTCATCTGGAAGCAGCCGTCGCCGTCGATCGACCACACCTCGGCGTCCGGGCGTCCGAACTGGGCGCCCATGGCAGCGGGCACCGCGTACCCCATCGTCCCGAGGCCACCCGAGTTGAGCCAGGTACGCGGCTTCTCGTAGTCGACGAACTGGGCCGCCCACATCTGGTGCTGCCCGACACCCGCGCAATAGACCGCGTCCGGCCCGGCCGCCGCGCTCAGGCGTTCGATCACGTACTCGGGCGACAGGGAGCCGTCCGACTGCGGGCCGTAGCCCAACGGGAACTCCTCCCGGAGGGCGTCGAGCTGCGCCACCCACTCCGCGGGCGCCGTCAGGGCTCCCGAGTCGTCCTGCCCCCGGAGCGTCGCGACGAGCTCGGTGAGGACCTCCTTGAGGTCCCCGACGATCGGGACGTCCACGGCGCGGTTCTTGCCGATCTCCGCCGGGTCGATGTCCGCGTGGATGACCTGCGCACCCGGGGCGAACGTGTCGAGTTGTCCCGTCACCCGGTCGTCGAAGCGCGCGCCGAGCGTGATCAGGAGGTCAGATTTCTGCAACGCCGCGACGGCGGAGACGGACCCGTGCATGCCCGGCATCCCGTAGTGGAGCCGGTGCGAGTCCGGGAACGCGCCGCGGGCCATCAGGGTGGTCACCAGCGGGATACCGGTCAGTTCAGCCAGCTCGAGGAGCTCCGGGGCCGCCTCGGCCTTGATCGCACCGCCGCCCACGTACAACACCGGCTTCTCGGCCTCGGCCATGAGCCGCGCGGCCTCGCGGATCTGCTTCCCGTGCGGCTTGGTGACGGGGCGGTATCCCGGCAGCTTCATCTCGGGCGGCCACGAGAAGAGCGTCTCGTTCTGCAGGACATCCTTGGGGATGTCCACCAGGACGGCGCCGGGCCGCCCGGACTGCGCGATGTGGAAGGCCTCCGCGATCATCCGGGGGACGTCCTCCCCGCTGGTGACCAGGAAGTTGTGCTTGGTGATCGGCATGGTGATGCCCGAGATGTCGGCTTCCTGGAAGCCGTCCGTGCCGATGAGTGCCGAGCCCACCTGGCCGGTGATCGCGACGATCGGCACCGAGTCCATCTGCGCGTCCGCCAGCGGCGTGACGAGGTTGGTCGCGCCCGGGCCCGAGGTCGCCATACAGACCCCGACCCGGCCCGTGGCCTGCGCGTAGCCGGTGGCCGCGTGCCCCGCTCCCTGCTCGTGTCGCACGAGCACGTGCCGCACCTTCTCCGAGTCGAACAGCGGGTCGTAGACGGGGAGGATCGCCCCGCCGGGGATCCCGAAGACGACGTCCGTACCGAGTTCCTCGAGGGACCTGACGACCGCCTGGGCGCCGGTCATCCGCTCGGGGCCCGCTGACCGGGCCTTCTGGTCTGCGCCCGGTCGTGGGCCGGGCTGTGCCGTGGGTGCGCTCACTTCAACTGTCCTTCATGATGGTCGTGGAGCCGTCGTCGGTCACCGGCCGCGGGCCGATGGGGCCGCGGGGCCCCGGCAACAAAAAACCCCCGACGGCCGCGGGGGCCGGCGAGGGTGCGCGTCGACGAGAAGCCAGGTAACGGCTCAGGCGCCGACGCGCCGGCCGAGTACGAGACCGTTCCATGTGTTCACGCGAAACAGCCTAGGCCGGTCGCTTCGTCATCGTCAACTCGTGGAAACTCGCTCCCACTTGGTGAGACATGACAGACTGGCGTCATCATGAGTGCCTCGTTCAGACACCCCGTGCCGGAATCGACCCCGGCCGATCCCACCCTCTTCCGGGTCAACCCGATGTCGTACATCGTCATCGCCGTACTGGTCCTGGCGATCGCCTGGCCGGTCTCGGCATACCCCGTCGCCCTCGGCTGGCTGATCCTCCTGCCCGTCGCGTTCGCCTGGTGGGTGGCCCGCACGCGGACGAGGATTGACGAGGACGGGGTCCACCTGACCACGTGGCGGACGCGCCGGGACGTGCCCTGGGATCAGGTCAAGGGCGTGATGTTCCCCAAGAAGGGCTTCGCGCGGATCGTCACGACGGACGAGGAGTCACACCCGATGGGCGGGGTCTCCTTCCACGACCTCCCCCGGCTCTCGGAGGCCAGCCGCGGGCGCATCCGCGACCCGTACACCGCGTCCTGAACCTCACCGCGTTCCATGTGATCCGCGCTGGCCGGAGTCGGTGCCCACGCCGCCCGGCCCGTCTCAGCCTGCGGTGACGGGCGCGCTGTCGGAGATCGACGCGAGGGGGTTGACCCCGTTGAGCAGGTACCAGATCAGGGCCCCCACCGCGATCGCGAGCACGAGCCAGACCACGCCGCTGAAGCGCGGGCGGTGCGACCACCTCCACTTGCGATCGGCGGCCCAGCGCCCCGGGCCGGTGAAGAGCAGGGCGAAGAGTACCGCCGCATAGAGCACGGAGCCCTCGAGGCCGCGGGTGGTGTCGCTGAGCAGTGGCGTCGGGTCGCCGTCGCTCAACTTCATGGCGAACCCGACACCGACCAGGGCGAACAGCGCGGCCGCCGCGACCGGGGTGGCCAGCCCGACGACGAGCATGACGCCGGCGATCAGCTCGACCGACCCACCCGCGATCGCCAGCAGCCGGGCCTGATCGAAGCCGGCCTCGGTGAGCGTCGAGGCGAATCCGTCGATGCCGGGTCCCCCGAAGAACCCGAAGAGCTTCTGGAGCCCGCGCAGGGCCAGGAGCACACCCACGACGAGGCGGAGCACGAACAGCCCGAGATCGGTGGTCCCCCGCCGGGAGACCTCGTCGCGCGGCGCGGGCTCGATCGTCGTCGACTGGTCACCGAACGGCAGCGGTGCCGCCGTGTCGTACCCACCGGCCTCCGAGAACCGGGAGTAGTCGGTGGTCCCGGCGGCCGGGAAGGCGGTGGTGGCGGACTCGGGCGTCCCGGAACCCCCACCGGATGTCGTGGGGACGTCGAGCGGGTAATCGACGTCGTGGAGGATCTCGGTCTGTGCGTCGTCGCCGGGCTTTGAGGAAGTCACATCCCGACAATAGGTGCAGGGGACGGGCACCCGCAGGGCGACACGGCGGACGCGCCGTACGCTGGTGCGCATGAGATGGCTGGCGCTCCTGCTCACGGTGGTCCTCACCGCCGCGGCCTGCGCGCGTTTCGACGACCGGCTCGACGACCCGTTCACACCGGCTCCCCCGCCCGGGATGGGGGCGGCTCCCCCGTCCTCGCCGCCGGACCAGTCCCCCCCGACCTCGGAGCCGGGCGAGTCCCCGCCGCCCCCGGAGCAGGGGCCGTGCGTGGACCCCGATCCCGCGGTGATCGCCACCTGCCTCGACCCGGTGCGGGCCGTGACGGGCCTCGGTGAGCGCGCGCTCGTCGCCGAGGCGTCGGGAGCGGTCTCCGTCGTCGCGATCGATGCACCACCTGAGGACTTCGGGCGGGTCGACCCCGGCGACGGCCGGGTCGTCGCGGCGGCCGCGTCGCCCGACTACGCCGAGGACCGTCTCGTCTACGTGCTCGTGGTGGGCGACGGCCCCTCCCGGGTCGAGCGCCTGGCGCGGGGCGACTCACCGACGACGGTGGCCGAGCTGCCGCCGGCGTCCACCGGGGGCCTCGTGTTCGTCGACGAGGTGCTCACCGTGGCGGCCGGCTCGGAGGTGGTGAGGTTCCCCGACTTCTCGGGCATCGGACGGGCCGAGCGCCCCGACGTCGTGACGCGGGACGTCGGAGAGGTGCACGGGCTCTGTACGCACGGTGAGGACCTGTACATGAGCGCGCTCACCGAACGTGGGGTCGTCGCACGCACCCCGGACCACGTGGTGTGGACATGGCCGGATCAACAGTCCGTGGGTGGGTGCGCGGCCACCGACTCGACGCTCTCCCTCGCGCTGCCGGACTCGATGCGGGTCGACTCGCTCCCGATGGCGGGGGGCGCCTCGCGGGGCCAACCGCAGCCGGTCGTGGAGGAGGACTACGGGCGCATCACGGGTCTCGCCGCAGTGGGTGACGGGGTCCTCCTCGGTGGCACGACCAACAAGGGCGGTGGCTCGCCGGTGGAGACGGACGACCGTGTGGTCGTCCTGCCGAACTCCGGCGACGGAGGCGGGGACGCCCGCACCTGACCCGGGCACCCGGGCCCGCGCCGGGCCGGGTGCGCCGCGAGCCGGTCAGCTGCAGGCGGCGATCACGAGTTCTTTCACGCGCGCCGGGTCTGCCTGGCCGCGGGTGGCCTTCATGACCGCGCCGACGATAGCGCCGGCCGCCTGGACCTTGCCCGAGCGGATCTTGTCGGCGACGTCGGGCTGCGCGGCGAGGGCTTCGTCGACGGCGGTCTGCAGCGCGGAATCGTCGCGGACCACCTCCAGTCCCTTGTCGGCCACGATCTGATCCGGCTCTCCCTCGCCGTCGAGGACGGCGTCCACGACCCGGCGACCGAGCTTGTTGGTGAGCTTTCCGTCGGACACGAGCTCGATCACCCGGGCCACCTGTGCCGGCGTGATCTCCAGAGCGGTGAGCTCCTCGCCCCGCTTGTTGGCCTGCTGCGAGAGGTAGGACACCCACCAGGACCGCGCCTCGGTGGGCGACGCGCCCGCGTCCACCGTCGCGAGGATGAGGTCGAGTGCGCCGGCGTTGACCAGGTCGCGCATCTCCTCATCGGAGACGCCCCACTCCGCCTGCACGCGTGCGCGGCGCAGCCACGGTAGCTCCGGGAGCCCCGCCCGGACCTCCTCCACGAGCTGCTCGGGGGGCTCGATCGGGGCGAGATCCGGCTCGGGGAAGTACCGGTAGTCCTCAGCGGACTCCTTGGGGCGGCCCGCCGTGGTGGTGCCGTCGGACTCCTGGAAGTGGCGGGTCTCCAGGACCACCTCTCCCCCGGAGTCGAGGACGTCGGCCTGGCGGCACATCTCGTACCGGACGGCGGTCTCCACGCTGCGCAGCGAGTTGACGTTCTTGGTCTCGGTACGGGTGCCGAACTCGCTGGCGCCGGTGGGCATGAGCGAGACGTTGGCGTCACACCGCATCGACCCCTGGTCCATCCGGACGTCGGACACGTCCAGGCTCCGGAGCAGGTCCCGCAACGTGGTCACGTAGGCGCGGGCGATCTCGGGGGCGCGCTCCCCGGCGCCCACGATCGGCTTGGACACGATCTCGATGAGCGGTACCCCCGCCCGGTTGAAGTCCAGCAGCGAGTGCGTGGCCCCGTGGATCCGTCCCGACGCCGACCCGATGTGGGTGGACTTGCCGGTGTCCTCCTCCATGTGGGCGCGCTCGATCTCCACGCGCCAGGTCGACCCGTCGTCGAGTTGGACGTCGAGGAAGCCGTCGTGGGCGATGGGCTCGTCGTACTGCGAGATCTGGTAGTTCTTCGGCTGGTCCGGGTAGAAGTAGTTCTTGCGGGCGAAGCGGCAGTAGGGGGCGATGGAACACCCCAGGGCCAGGCCGATCTTGATCGCCCACTCGACCGCCTGCCCGTTGACCACCGGCAACGCACCGGGTAGGCCGATGCACACCGGGCACACCTGGCTGTTGGGCTCCGCGCCGAACGCGGTCGGACAACCGCAGAACATCTTGGTGGCGGTGTGCAGCTCTACGTGCACCTCCATGCCCATGACGGGATCGAAACGTGACACGACCTCGGTGAACTCCATGCGCAACAATCTAGCCGAAGAGGTGCGTGGCCTCGCGGTAGCGGTCCCCCGGAACGGTCTTGAGTTCCGAGACCGCCTCGTTGACCGGGATCATCGCGATCGCCTCGCCGTGCAGCGCGACGATCTGACCGAAGTCCCCCCGGTGCGCGGCGTGCGCGGCGTGCACACCGAACCGGGTCGCCAGCACGCGGTCGTACGCGGTGGGGGTGCCACCCCGCTGGATGTGTCCGAGCACGGTCGTCCGGACGTCGGGGTTCATGCGCCGGGAGATCGCCGTGGCCATCTGGTCCGCCACCCCGGTGAACACCTCGTGGCCGAACTCGTCGGTGCCGCTCTCCCGCAACGTCATCCCCGAGCCCTCCGCGGGGGTCGCCCCCTCGGCCACCACGCAGATGCCGTAGGCCTCGCCCATCTGGAACCGCCGCTTCATGACCTTGCACACGTAGTCGATGTCGAAGGGCACCTCGGGGATCACGATCATGTGGGCGCCCGACGCCAGGCCGGCGTGCAGCGCGATCCATCCGGCGTGCCGGCCCATCACCTCGACCAGCATCACGCGCTCGTGCGACTCCGCTGTCGTGTGCAACCGATCGATCGCGTCCGAGGCGACCGAGACCGCGGTGTCGAAGCCGAAGGTGTAGTCGGTGCCGCTCACGTCGTTGTCGATCGTCTTGGGCACCCCCACCACGGGGATCCCGTTCTCGGTGAGCCACCGCGCCGCCTTGAGGGTGCCGTCGCCGCCGATCGCCACCAGCGCGTCGAGGGAGTGTCGCTCCAGCGTGCGCCTGATCTGCGGCAGGCTCGCCGTGAGCACGTCCGGGTTCAGTCGGCCCGTCCCGAGGACCGTCCCGCCCCTGAGCAGGATGCGGTCGATCTCCTCGTCGTCGAACAGTGGCACCGCACGGTCGTGGACCAGGCCGGCCCACCCGTCCTGGAAGCCGAGGACGGGCGAGTCGTACTCGGCGTGTGCCGTCCGGACCAGGGCCCGGATGACCGCGTTGAGGCCCGGGCAGTCGCCTCCCGCGGTGAGGACACCTATGCGCACGTGGAGCTCCTCTCGGTTCCCCCGCAGTGTAGGGCGCGTGGAACGGTCAGCGGGGGGCGCTCACCGGATGTGCACCGGTACGGAACGCCATGGTCGCGAGCCCGCCCAGCAGGACCACCGCGGCGGGCAGGAACATGGCGTCGGCGACCCCCAGGCCGATGTCACCGGTGGCGACGATCCGGGCCTGCATCAGCGCGCCGATCGCGGCGGACCCGAGCACGGCGCCGACCTGTCGGGTGGTGTTGTACACGCCCGAGCCCGCGCCGGCGACCTCGAGGTCGAGCCGGCGCATGGCCGTGGAGGACGTGGGCGCCCAGACGCAGCCGTTGCCGACCCCCATCAGGGCGATCGGGCCGAACAGCGCCGGGACGGTGGTGTCGGAGTCCATGATCAGGGCCAGCCAGAGCAGGGAGGCCGAGAAGGAGAAGTAGCCGACCGCCGTGAACCACCGGGGGTCGATGCGGTCGGCCAGGCGTCCGACGACCGGGGCGAGGATGCCGGCGATCATCGCCATCGGAAGCAGCATGAGCCCCGACGACGTGGGGCTGAGCTCCTTGACCACCTGCAGGTAGAACATCAGCGGCACCATCGTGCCGGCAGTGACGAACCCGATGGACGAGACGGCGAAGTTGCCGAGCGAGAAGTTGCGGTCGCGGAACAGTCGCAGCGGCACCAGCGGTTCGGTGCGCACCCGGGACTGCCACCACACAAAGGCGGCGATCCCCACCACGCCGGCCGCGATCAGGCCCGCCGTGGCCCCGCCCCAACCGTGCGACTCGCCTTGTTGGATACCGAACACCAGCAGGAACATGCCGGCTGCCGAGAGCACGATCCCCACGGCGTCGTAGGAGTGCGCGCGGGTCTGCAGAGCCGGGACCCACCGCCACACCAGGATCACCGCGACGACGCCGAACGGGATGTTGACGAAGAAGATCCACCGCCAGTCCAGGGCGTCGATGAGCACGCCCCCCAGGACCGGGCCGACGACCGAGGCGATCCCGGCGACCGCCCCCCACGCGCCCATGGCCGCTCCCCGCCGTTCGGCGCGGAAGACCCGGGTGATCACACTGAGCGACTGCGGCGTCAGCAGTGCCGCACCGAAGCCCTGGACCACGCGCGCGACGATGAGCATCTCGACGTTGGTGGCCAGGCCACACCACAACGAGGCGGCGGTGAACAGGACCAGCCCGGCGACGGCGACGGTGCGCGGTCCGATCTGGTCGCCGAGTCGGCCCGTGAACAGCAGCGGGACGACATACGCGAGCAGGTAGGCGCTGGTCACCCAGATGACCTGGTTGGTGGTGGCGCCGAGCTGGGTGACGAAGGCGTCCGTGGCCACCGCCACGATCGTCTGATCCACCAGGATCATGAAGAACCCGATGACGAGGGCCGCGAGAGCCTTCCACGCGTCCCGCTCGGGGACCACGGTCACGCGATCGCGCCCCTCGCGGCCTCGAACGCGGCGCCGACCCGGTACAGGCGGTCGTCGGCCAGTGCCGGCGCCATGATCTGCAGGCCCGCGGGGAGCCCGTCAATCAGGCCCGACGGCACCGACATCCCGCAGTGGCCGGCGAGGTTCAGCGGCAACGTGCACAGGTCGAACCGGTACATGGCCACGGGGTCGGCGACCTTGTCCCCGAGGGGGAACGCGGTGGTGGGCGTGGTCGGTGAGACGAGCACGTCCACCTTCTCGTACGCCGCGTCAAAGTCGCGCGCGATCAGCGTGCGGATCTTCTGTGCCTGCCCGTAGTAGGCGTCGTAATACCCGGCCGACAGGGCGTAGGTGCCCAGCATGATCCGGCGCTTGACCTCGGGGCCGAAACCGGCTGCCCGACTGGCCGCCATGACCTGGTCGGCCGACCCCTCACCGGTGCGCAGTCCGTAGCGCATGGCGTCGAAGCGGGCCAGGTTGCTCGACACCTCCGAGGGCAGGATGAGGTAGTACGCGGGCAGCGCGTAACGGAAGTTGGGGCAGGAGACCTCGACGACCTCGGCCCCGAGGCCACGCAGGGTCTCGACGGCGGAGCGGAAGGACTCCTCCACGCCGGCCTGGTAGCCCTCGCCCGCGAGCTCGCGCACGACCCCCACGCGGACGCCCTGCAGATCCCCGCCGGCGCCCTCGCGGGCGGCGGCCACCATATCCGGGATCGTCACGTCGAGACTGGTGGAGTCGCGCGGGTCGTGGCCGGCGATCACCTGGTGGAGCAGTGCCGTGTCCTCGACCGTCCGGCCACAGGGGCCGGCCTGGTCGAGCGACGAGGCGGAGGCGACGAGCCCCTGCCGCGAGACGGTGCCGTAGGTGGGTTTGACCCCGACCGTCGCGGTGAGGGCGGCGGGCTGGCGGATCGAGCCGCCGGTGTCGGTGCCGACGGCGACCGGCGCCTGGTGGGAGGCCAGCGCCGCGGCCGAGCCGCCCCCGGAACCGCCGGGCGTGCGGGCGTGGTCCCACGGGTTGCGGGTCGGGCCGTATGCCGAGTTCTCCGTCGATGAGCCCATCGCGAACTCATCGAGGTTGGTCTTGCCGAGGATCGGCATGCCCGCCTCGCGCAGCCTCGCGGTCACCGTCGCGTCGTACGGCGACAGATAACCCTCCAGCATCTTCGAGGCACACGTCGTGGGGGCGTCGGTCGTGGTGAACACGTCCTTGAGGGCGATCGGCACGCCGGCGAGCGGGCCGACCTCCTCCCCGGCGGCGATCCGGGCATCGACAGCGCGCGCGGACTCCAGCGCCCGGTCGGCCCCCACGTGCAGGAAGGCGTTGATCTCACCGTCGACCTCGGCGATCCGGTCGAGATGCGCGCGGGTGACCTCCTCCGCGGAGACCTCACGGGAGGCGATCCGCGCTGCGAGCGTGGCGGCGGTGGCGGTGGTGAGTTCGCTCATGTCAGTCCTCCCCGAGGATCTGCGGGACCTCGAAGCGCTGCTCATCCGAGGCCGGGGCCTGGTCGAGCGCCTGCTCCGGGCTCAGGCCCGGGGTCACCACATCGGCGCGGTACACGTTGGAGATGGCGGTGGGGTGGCTCATGGCCGGGACGTCGTCCGCGGCCACATCGCTCACGGCCTGCACGTGGTCGAGGATGTCGGTGAGCTGTCCGGCGAAGGACTCCAGCTCGGCGTCGGACAGTTCCAGGCGGGCGAGCCCGGCCAGATGCGCGACGTCCTCGCGTGAGATCGAGGTCACGTGTCAGTCCCTTTCCGTGGCGTGATCGGTTCCGGCCCAGCCTAGTCAGCGCGCTCAGGTGCGGCACAATGGAGTCATGTCTTATCTGCTCCGGGTGTCCCTGCCCGATCGACCGGGCAGTCTCGGTCACCTCGCCATAGCCCTCGGTGGCGCCGGAGCGGACATCGTGAGCCTCGACGTGGTCGACCGGTTCGACGGGGTCGCGGTCGACGACATCGTGGTCAACGTCCAGAACGGCACCCTGCCCGACACGCTCATCACCGCTGCCGAGCAGCTCGACGGTGTGGTCGTCGACTCCCTGCAACCGTTCGTCGGCGCTCTCGACGCGCACGGCGATCTCGAACTCATCGACGCGGTGTCCGGGGCGGGGGCCGGGGCGCCACAGATGCTCGCAGACGAGATCCCGTCGGCGCTGCGGGTCGGGTGGGCGCTCGTCGTCGCACCCGGCCTCGATTCCTGCGCGTCGGTGGCGCGGGGCGACTCGGCCCCGGCGTGGGAGGGGGCCGCCGTGCCGGCCCTCGTCGACCTGGACCGCGCACGAGCCCTGGACGACGACGAGACGCCCGAGCAGTGGCGCGCGATGGACACCGCACTGGCCGCCGCTCCCTTGTCCTCCGGGCACGTGCTCGTGGTCGGACGCCCGGGCGGTCCCTCTTTCCGGCCGTCGGAGATCGCCCGCCTGAGCTACCTCACGGGCATCCTGCGCTCGATGCACGCCGGTTGATCCGGACCTGCCGCTCCACTCCGCTCGTCCTCGCAGGTGCGTCCGGGCGGGGCCGGGCCGGCAGCTAGGACCCGCCGGGCTCCTCGGCGTCGTCACGGGTGGGGCCGTTGGCGAGCAGATCCACGAAACCCGCCTCGTCGAGGATCGTCAGGCCCAGGTCCTCGGCCTTGGCGGCCTTGGAGCCCGGGTTCTCCCCCACCACCACGAAGTCGGTCTTCTTGGAGACCGACCCCGACGCCTTGCCACCCCGGGCGATGATCGCCTCCTTGATCCCGTCGCGGGTGAACCCCTCGAGCGATCCGGTAGCGACGACGGTCAGCCCTTCCAGGGTGCGGGGGACGGACTCGTCGCGCTCGTCCGCCATCGACACGCCGGCCGCGGCCCAGCGGTCCACGATCTCGCCGTGCCAGTCCACCGCGAACCATTCGACCACCGAGGTGGCGATGGTCGCGCCCACGCCGTCCGTCTCCGCCAGGTCGTCCTCCGCGGCCGTCCGGATCGTCTCCATCGTCCCGAAGCGGGTGGCCAACGCCCGCGCCGCCGTCGGACCGACGTGCCTGATCGACAGCGCCACGAGGACCCGCCACAGTGGCCGGTCCGCGGCCGAGGCCAGGTTGCCGAGAAGCTTGCGACCGTTCTCGGTGAGCACGGTGCGCTCCGGTTCCCGCCCCGCCTCGATCTCCTTACGCGTGGCTCTGACGGTACGACTGTAGAGGTGCGTCCGGAGGAGGTCGGCCTCCGTCAGGTCGAACAATCCCGCCTCGTTCTCCAACACCCCGCTGGCCAGAAGATCGGAGGCACCCTCGTAGCCGAGCGCCTCGATGTCGAGCGCGTTGCGCGAGGCGAGGTAGAACAGCCGCTCACGCAGCTGGGCGGGGCACGAACGCTGGTTGGGGCACCGCCAGTCGGCGTCCCCCTCCTTCGCCGGGGCCAACACCGTGCCACATTCCGGGCAGTGCTCGGGGAACACGAACTCGCGTTCCGTGCCGTCGCGCCGGTCCACCACCGGGCCGAGCACCTCGGGGATCACGTCTCCGGCCTTGCGGATCACCACGGTATCGCCGATCAGCACGCCCTTGCGCCGGACCTCGGTCTGGTTGTGCAGCGTGGCCAGTGACACCGTCGACCCGGCCACCGACACCGGCTCCATGTGGGCGAAGGGGGTGACCCGGCCGGTGCGGCCCACCGAGACCCGGATGTCGAGCAGACCCGTCATGACCTCCTCGGGAGGATACTTGTACGCGATCGCCCACCGGGGGGCCCGGGAGGTCTGGCCGAGCCTGCGCTGGACCGCACGGTCGTCGATCTTCACCACGAGTCCGTCGATCTCGTGCTCCGGCTCATGGCGGTGCTCGCCCCAGTAGCGCATCCGCTCCACGACCTCCTCCACGCCCGTGGCCGGCGCGGTGTACGGCGAGACGGGCAGGCCCCACTCCGCCAGCGCGCGGTAGACGTCGTGGAGGCTGTCGAAGGTGGCCCCCTCGACCGCACCGAGTCCGTGGCAGTACATCCCGAGTCGCCGTCGGGCGGTGACCGCAGGGTTCTTCTGTCGCAACGACCCGGCGGCGCTGTTGCGGGGGTTGGCGAACGGCGCCTTCCCCTCCGCCACGAGCCCGGCATTGAGCTCGGCGAAGTCCTCCAGTCGGAAGAAGACCTCGCCCCGGACCTCGAGCAGCGTCGGCACCGGCCTGTCCGCCGTCCCGGTGAGGGTGACCGGGATGTCCTCGATGGTCCGGGCGTTGAGCGTGACGTCCTCACCGGTCCGTCCGTCACCCCGGGTCGCCGCCGAGACGAGTCTGCCGTCCCGGTACACCAGGTCCAGCGCGACGCCGTCGATCTTGACCTCACACAGGAACGGCAGATCGTCGGCCGGGACGTGCGCCTGCTCGACGGCCGAGGACACCCAGTCGCGGAGCTCCTCCTCGGAGAACACGTTGTCCAGGCTCGTCATGCGCTCGAGGTGTTCGACCTCCGCGAAGTCGGTCGAGAAGCCCCCACCCACCAACTGCGTGGGGGAATCCGCCGAGCGGAGCGCGGGGTGCTCCTCCTCGAGCGCCTCGAGCTCGGCCAGCAACCGGTCGAACTCCGCGTCGGAGATGACGGGCGAATCCTTGACGTAGTAACGGAACTGGTGGTCCCGCACCGTCTCGGCGAGTTCCGCCCACTGCTTTCTGACCTCGGTCGAGACCCGGCCGTCACCGTTCGCATCGCTCACGTCCGACAGCGTAGTGCGGCACGCGACCGGAGTGTCCGACCGCTGCCATACGGTGGGCACATGACCTCAGAGAACACGAACACCGCCCAGACCCCCGAGCCGTCGGTCGCGCACACCGCGGCCCGGATGGCCACCGAGGTGTCCGCGGTCGTGGACCGCGACCGCCTCCTCGCCTTCGACCTGGAGACCACAGGACCCGACCCGCGCACCGCACACGTGGTGACCTCGGCACTCATCGCGATCGACGGACCGCAGAAGGTCGCCCGCGGGTGGCTGGCGGACCCCGGGGTGGAGATACCGCCCGGGGCGACGGCCGTACACGGCGTCACCACCGAGCACGCGCGGGAGAACGGCCGCCCACACGCCGAGGTGGTGGCCGAGACGGTCGAGGGGATCCGCGCGGGCTGGCGGGAGGGGCGGACACTCGTGGTGTTCAACGCCGCCTACGACCTCACCATCCTGCGGCGCTGGGATCCGTCGTTCGAGGTGACCGGCCCCGTGATGGATCCCTTCGTGGTGGACAGGGCCACCGACCCCTACCGCAGGGGCAAGCGCACGCTCGGGGCGTTGTGCGCACACCACGGGGTGCGGCTGGACGACGCGCATGAGGCCGCGGCGGACGCCCTCGCGGCCGCGCGATTGGCGTGGAAGTTCCTGGGAGAGCACCCCGACCTCGGACGGTCGGGCTGGCACGCCCTCAACGCCCGGCAGACGCAGTGGCACGAGGAGCGGCAACGGGACTTCGCGGCGTACCTCGCGCGCTCCGGCAAGGACAATTCCGACGTCAACACCATGTGGCCGATCGCGACCTGAGGTGCTCCGGACGCGCTATTCGGCCAGGCGGGGCGCGGCCTCGGCCACCAGCCTGACGGCGGCGAGCGCGTCCGCCGGCCGCGCTCCGGCCGAGGTCATCTCCTCGACGGACGGTGTGAGCACCAGCTGACCGAGACCGGCGTAACGGGGGGCGGAGAGCCGCTCGAGCAGGTCGAGGATCCGCGAGACCGCCCGCTCGACCTCGGGCCCGGTCGTCGGGAGTCCAGCGGTTCCGGGGAGCCCCTCGAGCTGGAGGAGCCGACCCTGCCCGAGGACCGTGCCGGCGGCATCGAGGGCCCCGTGTGAGCGTGCCGAGTGCAGGACGCCGGAGTCCAGGCAGAGTCCGTCGAGCGGTGTCTCGTCACGCGGGGGCTCGGCGAGGATCGACCACCGCGCGGGCGCGTCCGGGCCCGCTTCTGCGGGGACGCGGGCCAGGACCTCGTCGACGCCCGCCGCGCGGAGGGCGTCGGCGAACCGGCAGAGGGACAGGGAGAGCTGGTCCGCGGGCACCGCGGCCACCGGGTCGAGGCGGCTCTGCGTGGCCACGGTGCCCGCGTGGACATGCCAGAGCGCGGGCTCGTCGAGAAGCACCCGGGCCCGGCTCCGCATACGCTCCGAGAGCCGGACAGCCCGGACGGCCACCCCCTCGGCCAGCGACGCGGCGACGTCGCGGCGGGCTCCCCGGTCCGTGAGCACAGACGGCCCCCCGGGCATCTCGAGACGTGCCGCGAGCGACCAGGGTCCGAGCGCGCGCACGAGCAGGCGCCGCCCCGCACCGCCCGGCTCATCGTCGGGGTCGCGGGCGAGTTCGTCGGCCTCCTCCAGCGCGTCACTGTCGCGGTCGAGAAAGTCCACGGCACGGCGTGAGAGCCGTCCGGGCGATCCCGCCAGTCGCCATCCCCGTGGCGAGGCGTCAACGGGCAGGTCGGTGAGCATCGCCGCCGTGCGGCCCACCTCGTCGGCACCGGGACCGCGGTCGGGCAGCTCGGGAAGGAACGGCGTCGAGTAGCACTCCCCCAAGATCGCGCGGGCCACCTCGCGGGGGTCGCCGCCCCGGACGGGCCCGGGCCCCGAGTGCGCGACCCTCACGCGCCGGCCGTGATCGTACCGCTGCCGAGGACGCGGTCGCCGTCCGGCTCCGCGCGGTAGAGCACCGCGGCCTGGCCGGGCGCCACCCCACGCACCGGCTCATCCAGGGTGATCTCCAGCATCTCCTCCGCCCCGGCGCCGGACCGGCGGACCCGCCCCGGGACCGCGTCCCCGTGCGCACGGATCTGCACCAGGCACTCGGTGTCCCGGATATCGTCATCCACCAGCCAATACGGTGAGCTCGCCGTCATCGCCGACGAGAGCAGGTGGTCGGCCCCGCCGACCGTGACCGTGCCCGTACCGGAGTCGATCGCGGTCACGTAGCGGGGGCGCCCGTCGGCAGCGGGCCCGTCCAGCCCGAGCCCCTTCCGCTGCCCGATCGTGAAACCGTGCACGCCCTCGTGTCGGCCGAGCTCGTCGCCGGTGTCGGCATCCACCATCGCGCCCGGGCGCAGACCGATCCGCGCGCCGAGGAAGGCCCGGGTGTCCCCGGACGGGATGAAGCAGATGTCGTGGCTGTCGGGCTTGGTCGCCACCGGCAGCCCGGCGGACTCCGCCTCCTCGCGGACCGTGGACTTGAGCGAGTCCCCCAACGGGAACATCGAGTGCGCCAGCTGTTCGGGAGTGAGCACGCCCAGGACATAGGACTGGTCCTTGTCCGGGTCGACGGCACGCCGCAGCACCGGCCGGCGCGACCCGTCCGGCAGCTCCTCCGAGGTGAGCCGGGCGTAGTGTCCCGTGGCCACGGCGTCGAAGCCCAGGGCGATCCCCCGCTCGAGGAGGGCCTCGAACTTGATGCGTTCATTGCACCGCAGGCACGGGTTGGGGGTCTCCCCCCGGGCGTAGGACTCCACGAAATCGTCGATGACGTCGGCGCGGAACCTCTCGGCGAAGTCCCACACGTAGAACGGGATGCCGAGCAGATCGGCCACACGGCGCGCGTCGCCGGCATCCTCGCGGGAGCAGCAACCGCGGGAGCCGGTACGCAGGGTCGCCGGGTCGGCACTCAACGCGAGGTGGACGCCCACCACGTCGTGACCGGCTGCCACGGCGCGGGCGGCGGCCACGGCGGAGTCCACTCCCCCGCTCATCGCCGCGAGAACCCTCATGACACCGCCCCCGTCCGGAGCAGCCCCAGGCCCGCGACCCGGGCCCGCTCGGCGGCGGGCCCCAGTGCGGCGATCGCCGCGTCCACGTCGTCGGCGGTGGTGGTGTGGCCGAGGCTCAGCCGCAGACTGCTGCGGGCGGCGGCCTCGTCGGCGCCCATCGCGAGCAGGACGTGGCTCGGCTCCGCCACCCCGGCCGTACACGCCGAACCGGTGGAGCACTCGATCCCGGCGGCGTCGAGGAGCAGGATGAGGGACTCCCCCGAGCACCCGGGGAAGGTGAGGTTGGCGATCCCGGGCAGTCGGTCGCCCCCGCCGTTGCTCGTCGCACCCGGGACGGCCTCGAGGACACCGGCGATTAGGCGGTCCCGCAGGTCGGCGAGGCGCCGCGCCTCCGCCTCCCTCTCGCGTTCCGCCTCCTCCAGCGCCGTGGCCATGGCGACCACTCCGGGAACGTCCACGGACCCGGACCGAAGGTCGCGCTCCTGTCCGCCGCCGAAGCCCACGGGCAGGCAGTCGGCGCGACGGTCCACGAGGAGGGCGCCCACCCCGAGCGGGCCGCCGAACTTGTGCGCCGACAGGCTCAGGGTGCTCACCCCGAGTCCGGCGAAGTCCACGGGCAGGTGGCCCACCGTCTGCACCGCGTCGGTGTGCACTGCGGCACCGGTCGCGCGTACGGCATCGGCGACGGCGGCGACGTCCGTGACGGTGCCGACCTCGTTGTTCGCGAGCATCGTGGCGACCAGCGCGAGGTCCGTGCCGACGTCCCCCGCGAGGGCGCGGGCGCTGTCGGCGGTGACCTCGCCACGGGGGTCCACGGGCAGTACCCGGACCTCGTGCGAGCCGCCTCGTGCGGAGGCGAGGTGGTCGGCGGCGTCGAGGACGGAGTGGTGCTCGGTGGCCCCCACTGCCACGACCCGGCGACCGGACGCGGCGACCTGGCCGAGCACCGCGAGGTTGTCGGATTCCGTTCCGCCGGAGGTGAACACGACCTCGGACGGCCGGCACCCGAGGTGTTCGGCGAGGGACTCCCGGGCCTCCTCCACGCGACGACGGGCGCGGCGCCCCGAACCGTGGAGGGATGACGCGTTACCGACGGTGGCGGCGGTCTCCGCGTAGGCGGCCACCGCCGCCGGCCTCATCGGGGTGGTCGCGGCGTGGTCCAGGTAGGAGACGGCGCGACTCTGGGATGCAGTGGACATGACGTCGGCAAGGATACGCCTGGATGCGCCGGACCCCGGCACCGCAGGGGTGCCGGGGTCCGGACGGTGATGCGGGAGCGAACTCACTTACGGGCGTTGACGGCCTCGGTGAGCTGCGGGGCGACGTTGAACAGGTCGCCGACGATGCCGTAGTCCGCGATCTCGAAGATCGGGGCCTCCTCGTCCTTGTTCACCGCGACGATCGTCTTGGACGTCTGCATTCCGGCTCGGTGCTGGATCGCGCCGGAGATCCCGAGCGCGATGTACAGCTGGGGCGAGACCGTCTTGCCGGTCTGGCCGACCTGGAACTGGCCCGGGTAGAAGCCGGAGTCGACCGCGGCGCGCGACGCGCCGACGGCGGCCTTGAGCGAGTCGGCGAGCGGCTCGACGACCTCCTCGAACTTCTCGGCCGAACCGACACCGCGGCCACCGGAGACGACGATGTTCGCCTCGGTGAGCTCCGGGCGGTCGCCGCCGACGATCGGGCTGCGCGAGGTGATCTTGGCGGAGTTCTCGGGGTCCGGGACCTGGACGTCCACGACCTCGCCGGCACCGGCGGTCGGCGCGGGCTCGACAGCACCCGGGCGCAGCGTGTAGACGGGCGTCTCACCCGAGACGGTGGCCTCGACGGTGAAGGCGCCACCGAAGATCGAGTGGACGGCCGAGCCGTCGGACTTGATCTCGATGACGTCGCTGAGGACGCCGGAGCCGGTGCGGGCCGCGAGACGTCCCGCGACCTCCTTGCCCTCGAACGTGGCGGCCAGGACGATCGCGGCCGCACCCTGCTCGGCGAGGCCGGCCAGGACGTCGACCTTGGGGGTCACGAGGTGGTTCTGCACCGCGTCGCCCTCGGCGACGTAGATCTTCTCGGCGCCGGCCTCCTTGAGGGCGTCCGTCAGCGCGGCAGCGGAGCCGGCCTCACCGAACACGACGGCGGACGGCTCACCGAGCGCACGGGCCGCGGTGAGGAGCTCGTGGGAGGCCTTCTTGAGTTCGCCGTCGATGTGCTCGACCGCGACGAGGACTTCAGCCATGGTTGATTCTCCTTGAAAAAGACTGGTGGGAGTCGGTCGGGGCGAGCGCGATCAGATGATCTTCTGCGCGACGAGGTAGTTGGCGATGTCCTTGCCGCCCTCGCCCTCGTCGGTGACCTTCTCGCCGGCGGTACGCGGCGGCTTCGGGGTCGAGGAGGTGACCTGCGAGGAGGCGTTGTCCTTGCCCACCTGGGCCGCCTCGACGTTGGTGTCGGCGAGCGTCAGCACCTCGACCGGCTTCTTCTTCGCCGCCATGATGCCCTTGAAGGACGGGAACCGCGGCTCGTTGATCTTCTCGTTGATCGAGACCACGCAGGGCAGGGACGCCTCGATGTCGAAGAGCCCCTCGTCCGTCTCGCGCTCGCCCTTGACGGAATCCCCCGACACCTCGAGGGTCCGCATGTGGGTGACCTGCGGGAGGCCGAGGTACTCGGCGAGGATCGCCGGCAGCGAGCCCATACGGCCATCGGTGGCCTCGTTGCCACAGATGACCAGCTCGGTGCCCTCGATGCCGCCGAGGACGTTGGCGATGGCCCATGCCGTCTGCACGACGTCGGAGCCGTGGAGAGACTCGTCGTTGAGGTGGACGGCCTTGTCCGCCCCCATGGAGAGCGCCTTGCGGATCGCCTCGGTGGCGCGGTCCGGTCCGGCGCACAGCACGGTCACCTCGCCGCCCTCTGCCTCCTTGATCTGGAGCGCCTGCTCGACGGCGCGCTCGTTGATCTCGTCCAGCACCGCGTCGGCGGCCTCACGGTCCAGCGTGAAGTCACCGTCCGAGAGCTTGCGCTCGGAGTAGGTGTCCGGAACCTGCTTGATCAGTACGACGATGTTCGTCATGGGCCTGCGTCGACCTCCTGCGAGTCGGGGCTGGGTGCGTCCGTCCGTCATGACCGGTCGCACCGGGTTGGGTCCTCCGGACCACAATAACGGCAGTCGCCCCCGACGGGGTGGTCAGGGGCCGCCACGCCACCGTGAAGTCGGTGCCCGTCCAGCGCGTCGTCAGCGCGATCCACGGCCGGTGTGGAGTCGGTCACGTCGGCGAGCCATGCCCCGTCACCGTGTCGCCGATCCCCTTCCGACGCCGTTTCCCGGCCACCTGCGCCGATCGTGGGGTCCGGCCGACTACGCTCTGTCTGAGCGCGCGGACGAACGGGGGCCCAGTGGCAGTTGCGAGGACACGACGACGGAACGCTCCGTCCGCCTACCCACTGTTCGCGGTCGCCCTCGTCATGACACTCGTCACCGGCTGTGCTTCGCACACCGAGAGCGGCGATGCCCGCCTGGGCCAGGCGGACAGCTGGTCGTCGGTGGCCGGGGGCCCGACGAACTCCGGCCGCGCCCACTCCTCCGTGCAGGACTCGCCGGAGCTGCGGTGGTCCCGGCCGCTCGGCGCCCCGGCCTCCGGCACCGCGAGCTCCGACGGGCTCGGGACGTTCTTCCAGGCGACGGTCTCCGACCGTGGCTGCAACCTCTTCTCACTTGACGCAGAAGACGGCCGCAAGCGCTGGTGCCTGCGCCTGCCCACCGACGGCCCGCGGATCACCGCCACCGTGGACGGCCGCGGCTCGCTGTTCGTCCCGATGTACGGAGGTGTCGGCGCCATCGCCTCGGAGGGCGAGAACCGGTGGTTCGCCGAGACGAGCGGGATCCCCACCACGATCACGCTCCTCGACAACCAGCACCTGCTGACGATCTCCCACCTGGGGATCGCCCGGGTCATCAACAGCCACACCGGGCTCGATTCGTCGCCGGAGCTGCCGCTGGCCGGGGAGATCGCCCCCTCCGACGTCGGCTACGGCTCGCCCTGGTGTGGTGCCGGCGAGCGCGGGTGTCCGGCACCCGGCCCCGCCGCCGTGGACACCGACACCGGCACGATCTACCTCACGGCGTGGACTCCCGGTGCCACGGCGCCCCAGCTCGTGGCCGTCCGTTTCACCGACGATGACACGGGCCACCTCGACGAGCTGTGGCGGGTCGATCTCGACGGGGGCCGTCTCGGCGTGCCGGTCGTGCTCTCGAACGACCGTGACGAGGTCTACGTCCATGCCGCGGACGGCACACTGCACGCCTACTCCACCGCCGACGGCACCGAGCGGTGGGCGGCCCCGATCGACTACATCCCCGACACCCCGCCGGCGCTCCTCCCGGACGGGACCCTGGTCACCGGCGGACGGACGACGACGGTGTGGCGCGGCACCGACGACGACCACGACGACGACGCGGGCCCTTCCCCCGTCGTCGCGGTGCACGCGCCGGACGGGGATCCCGTCGAACGGTGGCGCCGTGACGACCTGCAGCAGCTCACGAACCCGGTGGCGACCGAGGACGGGGACGTCCTCGTCGCGGTGCGCTCGGGCGGTACCGCCGACGAGCCCGGGATCGCCGTACTCCTGCTCGACGGCGAGGACGGCAGCACGCTGCACGAGTTCGAGGTCCCGGCCGCCAGCGGCCCGGTCTCGGGTCTGAGCATGGACTCGGACGACCGTGTCGCGTTGTCGACCGCGGCGGGCGCCGTCTACGTGTTCGGCTGAACGGTGGCCGCGGACGTCCGAGGCCCGCACACCAACACCACGGCGGACCGGCCGATACGGGTCACCACCAGCGCCAGCGCTCGTGTCCCCCGGAGCGACAGGGAGCGCCGGAGCGCATCGGGGTCCGTGTCGACCCCGCGGACGAGGATCTCCAGCGAGCCGCAGTCGCGCTCACGCAGCTCGCGTCGCAGCTCCTTCCTGTCCAGCCGGCACCTCCGGAGCACCTCGAACCCGGTGTGCCCGACGGGGATCTCCGGGCCGGTGAGATGGGCGATGCGGGGGTCGAGCTGCCGGAGCCCGTGACGGCGGGCCCAGTGGCGCACCAGGCCCGCCCGCACGACCGCGCCGTCGGGCTCCACGATGTACCGGTCGGGCTCGGGCAGCGCGTCCACCTCGTCGTCGTCGAGATCGGTGACCTCCTCGACGTGGAGCGCGACGCCCTCGGTCACCAGCGGTGGCGGCCCCCAGGGGGCCGGACCGTCGGGGGCGCCGCTGCGGATGACGGTCGCCCGGCTGCGCACCCCGGACGACAAGCCGGGCGACCACAGGCAGGCCTCACGCACCGATCCGTCCAGGGAGACCAACTGGACCTCGCCGGTGTGGTCGAGCTCGCTCGTGTCCAGCCCGGGCGCACACTTGATCGCGTGGTCACGGCCGCGGGCCGCCTCCAGTAGTGCCGGCAGCGGGGGGCTGAGCCGGGCCGGGTCGTGGATGCGACGTCCCCCGGACCGGCGGGCGGGATCCGCCAGAAGCACCGCGTCCCGGCTCGGTGGTCGCAGCGCGTCCGCCACGCCCACGAGTGCCTGCGGGACGTTGTGCGCGGCCATCCGCGCGCGCAGCGGGTCCAGATCTGTCCCGACCAGCCGGCCCGTCGTCCGTGCCAACTCGGACAGTTCCGCACCGATCGAGCAGGTCAGGTCGTGCACGTCCCGGCCGGCGAGCCGTCGCGCACGAAGCGCGGACACCGGCCACGCGGTCGCCTGCTGGACGGCCTCGTCCGTGAGCAGCATCCGCTCCGCCCCGCGGAGCCGGTCACGGGCACGCCGGCGCGCCGTGACCACGTCGATCACCGCGGCCGCCCGGTCGGGATCGGCCCGGCGCACCCGAGCTGTCGACGCCACGAGCGAGGCGCGTGACCACTCCAGCCCCTCGGCCAGATCGAGTAGGTCCCGACCCGCCTCGGTGAGCAGGAAGTCCAGATCATCCGGGGTCATCGCTGGCCCCCTAGTTGCCGCCCGGGCGGATCTCCCGGGGCGAGGAGAGCACCTCCCGGACATCCGCGGCCTTGGCGAGGTCGGTGAGCACGTGCAGCGTCGGTCTGAGCATCCCCAACCGGCCGAGCGTCCCCGCGTGCGCCGCGTCGTCGGCCCGGAGCCACTCGGCGGCGCGGGCCTCGGTGGTCATCGCGTCCGGGGCCTGGCCTGCCGGCAGCGCAGCTACGAAGAACAGGGTGTCGTAGCGACGCGGCGGCCCGGGCGGCGTGGTCCACCGGTCCCACGGGCGCAGCAGGTGGGCGGACAGGACGAGGCCGTGGTCGGTCAACAGGGACTCCAGGTCGCCCTCCCCCCGGTCCAGTGGACCGCGCTCGGAGGGGTCCGGTGTCGTCGCGTCGTCTCCGTCGGGTTCGGCGAGCAGCACCCCGGTCTCCTCGAACAGCTCCCGGGTCACGCCACGGACGGCCGCGGCCGCGCGGTCGGGTGCGATCCCGAATTGCTCCGCCCACCACTGCGGCCGGGGCCCGCGCCACAGGCGGGCGCCGCGGTAGTCGCGGGGCTCGATCCCGCCCCCGGGGAACACACTCATGCCGGGCGCGAACTGCATGCTCGAGACCCGGTGTTGGAGGAACACCTCGACGCCGCCGCCCACCGACGCATCGCGGATCAGCGCCACGGTCGCGGCCTCCCGGACCGGGACCCCGCCGGTCACGCTCGTCGGTGCCGACCGGGCCGCCGGGCGCGTCGGGCGAAGAACCGGCCGTCGATCGCATCCACCACGATCGACTGTGCGAAGGCGCTGGAGAGGTTCTCCGACGTGATCACGTCCTCGATCAGGCCCGACGCGGTGACGCCCCCCTCCGCCAGCAGCATCGCATGGGTGAACCCCGGCGGGATCTCCTCGACGTGGTGGGTGACCAGCACGGTGGCGGGCGCGTCGGGGTCCATGGCCATGTCCCCCAGGCGTGCCACCAGGTCCTCGCGACCGCCGAGGTCCAGGCCGGCGCCGGGCTCGTCCAGCAGGAGGAGCTCGGGATCGGTCATCATCGCGCGGGCGATGAGGACACGCTTGCGCTCGCCCTCGGAGAGCGTCGCCCAGGTCCGCTCCGCCAGGTGTTCGCCGCCGATCGCCTCGAGGGTGTCCGCGGCGCGGTCGAGGTCCATGCGGTCGTACTGCTCCCGCCACCGCCCCAGGACCGAGTACCCGGCCGAGACCACGAGGTCACGGGCGAGCTCGTCGCCGGGGATCCGGCCCGCCACGGCGACCGAGGACAGTCCCACCCGACTGCGCAGCTCGGTGACCTCGGTGCGCCCGAGCTGCTCTCCCAGGACCACCGCCGTCCCGTCACTCGGGTACTCCAACGCGGAGGCGATCTTCAGCAGTGACGTCTTGCCCGCGCCGTTGGGGCCCAGGATCACCCATCGCTCATCCAGCTCGACCTGCCACGTGACGGGCCCCACGAGAGTGCGGCCGTCACGGCGGAGGGCGACGTCCCGCAGGTCGAGGACGAGGTCCGGGTCGGACTCGATCGCGGTACTCACGGTCGCCACCTCAGTACAACGCGCTGGCGAGATCCCGGCGGGCGGCCAGGACCCGCGGATCGTCCACGGGCAGGGACTCCAGGAGCTCGAGGAGCCGGGTCCGCAGCGCCGATTTGTCGTCGCCCCCGCTCACCCGGATGGTGTCCACGAGCACGGTGAACGCGGACTCGTACTCGCCGCCCACGAGGGCACGGTCGGCAGCACGGAACGCGGCCGGCACGGTGCCCTCGTCGGCGTCGGCCCCGTCCTCGACCCGGCGCGCCGCCTGCACGTAGCGCAACGCCTCCCGCAGGGTGTGGTCGCCGGGACGGGAGTCCACCAGCGCCGAGAACCGGTCCTCGGCGCCCGCCAGATCCCCGTCTGACAGGGCGGACTCCGCGGCGTCGCGCTCGGTGTCGGCGACGTCCTCTCCCCCGTCATCGGGGGCGTCGCCCTCCTCCGGGCCCTCGAGCTTGCCCTCGGTGGCCTGGATGACGGCCGCGATCCACTGGCGGAGCGCGTCCTCGGGCTGCTCGCCCTCGAAATCCGCGAGGGGCCGCCCGGCGGCCACGGCGACCACCGTGGGCACGGCCCTCGCCTGGAACGCCTGTGCCACACCCGGCGAGGTGTCGACATCCACCGTGGCGTGGACCCACTGGCCGCGCGCCTCCTCGGCGAGCGACGAGAGCATCGCCGTCATCGCCGTAGGGGCCCGCTCCGATCGGAGCTCGACGACCACGGGGACCCTGGCCGAGCGGACCAGGACCTCCTGCTCGAATGACGACTCGTCGACGTCGACCCGGGTCGTGGGGCCGGCCGCCCGACCGGGCCCGCCGGCTGCCCGGGCCGCGTCGTTCCGTGCTTCAGCGCGTTTCTTGATCCCCGTCAGATCCACGGCGCCGGACAGGGACGCCGCGAGCTGCTGCTCGGAAGCGGACGGGGGTCGATTTCCTGGTCTCGTCACGTCTTCGATCCTCCCACGGGTTCACCGATCTCGTCTCAGCTGGTCGCGGGCACCCGGATGAGCAGTGCGTCGCCCTGCCCGCCGCCACCACACAGGGAGGCCGCGCCCAGACCGCCGCCGCGACGGGCCAGCTCCAGGGCCAGGGTCAGCACCACGCGACTGCCCGATACCCCGATGGGGTGACCGAGCGCGATGGCGCCGCCCTTGGTGTTGACGTCCGCCGGATCCGCCCCGAGCTCCCGCGTCGAGTGGATCCCGACCGAGGAGAACGCCTCGTTGAGCTCGAAGAGCTCGATATCCGAGACCGAGAGCCCGGCACGCTCACAGGCGTTCTCGATGGCCCGTGCCGGCTGGTGCTGCAGGGTCGAATCCGGTCCCGCCACCGTGCCGTACTGCACGATCTCCGCCAGCACGGGCCAGCCCTCGGCCTCGGCGCGAGCCGCACTGGTGACGATCATCGCCGAGGCACCGTCGGAGATCTGCGAGGACGACCCCGCCGTGATGGTGCCGTCCCCGGAGAACGCGGGGCGCAGCTTCGACAGCGACTCGGCGGTCGTGTCGGCCCGCACGCCCTCGTCGGTGTCGACGACCGTGTCGCCCTTGCGTCCCTTGACGGTCACCGGCACGACCTCGTCGGCGAACAGCCCGTCCGCCCAGGCCTTGGCGGCGCGCTGGTGCGAGAGCGCGGCGAACTCGTCCTGCTGCTCGCGCGTGATCTCGAGTTCAGCGTTGCGCTGCTCGGTGAGCGCCCCCATGGGCTGATCCGTGGGCACGTCATGTAGTCCGTCGTAGGCCATGTGGTCAAGGACCTCGATGGAGCCGTACTTGTACCCGTCGCGGCTCGCGGGAAGCAGGTGCGGTGCGCGGCTCATCGACTCCTGGCCGCCGGCCACCACGACCTCCGCCTCCCCCGCGCGGATCATCTGATCCGCCAACGCGATCGCCGTGAGGCCCGACAGACACATCTTGTTGATGCTCAGGGCATGCACCGAGGCGGGCAGCCCGGCGGCCAGCGAAGCCTGACGGGCCGGCATCTGGCCCACGCCCGCGCCGAGGACCTGCCCCATGATCACCGCGTCCACGGCGTCATCGGCGACCCCGCCCTTGTCGAGTGCGCCCCGGATAGCGATGCCGCCGAGCTGCGGCGCGCTGAGCGACTTCAGACCCCCTTGAAGGCGGCCGAAGGGCGTGCGGGAACCGGAGACGAGCACGGTACGAGAGGAATCGGCGGACATGAGACACCTTCCGAGAGGGGTTGAGCGGATGTCCCCAATCTACCGCCTGACGCGCGCGCACTACCGTGGAGGCCATGACCACCACCCCAGCCCACCAGCCCCTCGTCCCCGCCGACCTCGTGGTCGCTGTCGACCACGTCGGCGTTGCCGTCCCCGACTTCGACGCGGCCGTCCGTTGGTACCTCGACAACCTCGGGATGGAGAACATCCACGAGGAGGTCAACGAGGAGCAGGGCGTGCGCGAGGCCATGCTCGGCTCCCCCGGCCGTCCCGAGGGCAGCGCACTCCTCCAGATCCTCGCCCCGCTGAACGACGACTCGACCATCGCCAAATACCTCGACCGCAACGGGCCCGGCCTGCAGCAGATGGCGGTCCGGGTCACGGACATCGAGGCCGTGACCGCGCACCTCACCGACCGTGGCGTGCGGGTGCTCTACCCGGCCCCGCGGACCGGGACCGCGGGATCGCGCATCAACTTCATCCACCCCAAGGACGCGGGCGGCGTTCTGCTCGAGCTGGTCGAGCCGGCCGACGACCAGGACTAGTCGGCCGCTCAGGTTCGCCCGCTACGCTGGCAGACATGTCGAGCACCAACACGTCCCCGGCCGTCGCCGCGCCGTTCGCCGTCGTGCGCAAGGGGTTCGACCAGAAGCAGGTGGCGGACGCCCTGGCTCGACACGACGCGGAAGCCGAGGTGCTGCGCGCCGATCGCGACGCCGCCGTCGACCGGGCGGAGCGGGCCTCGGCAGAGGCGGCCCGGGAGCGGGAGCGGGCCGCCTCCCTCGAGGCGCGGGTGGCGGAACTCGGCCGCGCGCCGGTCACGACCGCACAGGTCTCCGACCGGGTCTCCACCATGCTCACGGTCGCCACGGCGGAAGCCGAGTCCATCCGCGACTCCGCGCACGCGACCGCGGATCAGATCCGCGCCGATGCGGACGAGGAGGCATGGACCCTGCGCGAGTCGGCCCGCCGCGCGGCGGAGACCGATCGCGGGTCGGCGACAGCTGAGCTCACCGCGGCCAGAGAGCGGGCGGCGGCCGTCCGTGCCGAGCACACCGAGATCCTGGAGTCCGCCCGGAAGAGGGCTGCCGAGATCCTCGCGGCCGCCGAACGTGAACGCCAGAGACTCGACCTCGAGGCGTCCCGCGCACGCGAGGAGATCGACGAGGACCACCGGCTCGCCTCCGACGCCCGGCGGCGCGAGACGCGGCTGGAGGATGAGCGCCGCACCGCCGCGTCAGTCTCTGCCGCGGAGGCGACGCGCCGGGCCGCGGACGAGGACGCGCGACGGACCGTCGACGAGGCCACCGAGCGAGCCGAGAACCTCATGAGCCGCGCACGCGAGCACGTCGGGGAGCTGCGCCGGACCCGCGAGCGGATCATCGACGAACTCGCCGCGCTCCGTGCCCGTCTCGAATCGATCCCCGGGCGTGCGGGCGACCACGACGGCGATTTCCCGGACGCCCCGGATCTCAACTCCAGCGCCGGGTGACACCACGGCGCCCTCGTCCCGCCCAACACCCGGTGTGCCAGTGCCGGCGCTCCTCGTCCCCGCGCGGGCGATCCGGCCACGCGACCACGTGCGGGGTCCCGCTCACCACCGGGTGATCGCACCCCGGGCACCGGTAATCCTTGGTGGCCCGTGAGCCGGTGATCCGCCGCACGTGATATCGGTCGGGGTCCCCGGCGGGACCCGTCTCCGTGGACGTCCCGCCGACGCCACTGCCGAGGGGCCGCCCGGGGTGGGCGTCCGCGCGTCTGTTGCGTCTGGGCATCGCGAGTCCCGGTCAGAAGAGCCGGAGGTCGGTCGACTCGATCCCCCGCAGAGAATCGTAATCCAGCGTCACGCACCGGATACCCCTGTCCTCCGCCAGTGTCCGGGCCTGGGGTTTGATGACCTGCGCAGCGAACACGCCGGTCACCGGGGCGAGGAGGGGGTCACGGTTGAGCAGCTCGAGATAGCGCGTGAGCTGCTCCACCCCGTCGATCTCGCCCCGACGCTTGATCTCGACGGCCACCGAAGCCCCGTCCGCGTCACGGCCGAGGATGTCCACCGGTCCGATCGCGGTCATGTACTCCCGCCGGATCAGGCTGTATCCCTCTCCGAGGGTGTCGATGTGCTCGGCGAGCAGCTCCTGGAGGTGGGCCTCGACCCCGTCCTTCACCAGTCCGGGGTCGACACCCAGTTCGTGATGGGAATCGTGATGGATCTCCCGGACGGTGATGCGGAGCTGCTCGCCGGCCTTGTTCTCCACCACCCACAGGCGGTGCGCCTCCTCCTCGGGATGATCGGATTCGGTCAGCGTGCAGGGCGGGGTCATCCAGTTGAGCGGCTTGTACGCCCTGTCGTCCGCGTGCACGCTCACCGACCCGTCGGCCTTGACCAACAGCAGTCGCGGCGCCATGGGCAGATGGGCGGTCAGACGACCGACGTAGTCGACCTGACAGGTGGCGACGACCAGTCGCACATTTCCTCCTGATGGTGGCGGTGTCTCAACGGCGCCGGCCGCCGCCCGGGCGACGGACCTGATCCGTGGAGCAGGCCTCGACCCACGCCAGCAGCGCCGTCATCTCAGCCGGTCCGAGGCAGAGTTCACCCTCGACGATGCGGTCGCGCCGGTCCCGTCCGGAGAATGAGATGATCATCTCGCCGGCCTCGGTCATGTCGAGTTCCGGACCAGTCGGGGGCCTGCGACGTCCCAGGACGACGGTTTGTCGGTCCAGGTGGACATCCGGCCCGAAGCGCACGCTCACGAGCCGGTAGAACGCGGCCTCGCTCTCCGAGTAACGCAGGGCCCCGTATTGCCAGGTCTGTTCTCCGGCGCGCCGCGCGACCGCGGAGGTCGAGCTCCGCCGGACGACCACGAGTCGATACAGGACGGCCGCGACCACGGGGAGGGCGAGCAGGACGACGACACCGAGAACGATGTACGTCGCCACTGTCTCAACCCCTTCCGGTGGTCGCGGCCGCTTACGACGGGCGCACGCCCGTCATGAGGGGATCAGGCACCAGCCTTGTCGACGGCGAGGAGCCGGCCCCGTGCGGCCGCAGCCGCCTCGGGGTCCTCGCCGGCCTCGGAGAGTGCACGCTCTGCGGCGGCCCGGTCGATGTCCCCGGACCAGTGCGCCTCCTCACCGAGGATACTGACCTTCTCGGCGGTCACGGAGAGGAAGCCTCCCCGCACGGCGGCGACCTTCCTGCCCTCGTCGGTGTAGACCGTCACGGTTCCGCCGGCGTCCAACTCGCCGAGAAGCGGTTCGTGGCCGGACTGGATGCCGAGCTCGCCCTCCGTGGTCTTGGCGACCACCATGGACGCGGTCCCTGTCCAGAAGCGGCGTTCGACCGTGACGATATCGACGTCGATGTCAGCCATGGTCTACGGTCACTTCCCCGCGAGCTTCTTGGCGGCCGCCTCGACGTCGTCCAGGCCGCCGATGCCGTTGAACGCCTGCTCCGGGAGGTGGTCCAGGTCGCCCTTGCACAGCTTCTCGAACGCCTCGATGGTGTCCGAGAGCGGCACGACCGAGCCGACCATTCCGGTGAACTTCTCGGCGACCAGGAAGTTCTGGCCGAGGAAGCGCTCGAGGCGGCGGGCCCGCTGCACCGTGACCTTGTCCTCCTCGGAGAGCTCGTCCATACCGAGGATGGCGATGATGTCCTGCAGCTCCTTGTACTTCTGCAGGATCCGGATGACCTCCTGGGCCACCGCGTAGTGCCGGTCGCCGACGATCCCGGGCTCGAGGATCCGGGACGTGGACGTGAGCGGATCGACGGCCGGGTAGATGCCCTTGGACGCGATCGAGCGGGACAGCTCCGTGGTGGCATCGAGGTGCGCGAAGGTCGTCGCCGGGGCCGGGTCGGTGTAGTCGTCGGCGGGGACGTAGATCGCCTGCAGCGACGTGATCGAGCGACCACGCGTCGAGGTGATGCGCTCCTGCAGCTCGCCCATCTCGTCCGCGAGCGTCGGCTGGTAACCCACGGCCGACGGCATGCGGCCGAGCAGGGTCGAGACCTCCGAGCCCGCCTGGGTGAACCGGAAGATGTTGTCGATGAACAGCAGGACGTCCTGGTCCTGCACGTCGCGGAAGTACTCGGCCATGGTCAGGGCCGAGAGGGCGACGCGCATACGCGTCCCCGGGGGCTCGTCCATCTGGCCGAACACCAGGGCGGTGTCCTGGAGGACGCCCATCTCCTCCATCTCGAGGAAGAGGTCGGTGCCCTCACGCGTCCGCTCACCGACGCCGGCGAACACCGACGTACCGGAGAACTCACGCGCGATACGGGTGATCATCTCCTGGATCAGCACGGTCTTGCCGACACCGGCGCCGCCGAACAGGCCGATCTTCCCGCCCTTGACGTAGGGCGTGAGCAGGTCGATGACCTTGACGCCCGTCTCGAGGATCTCGGTCTTGCCCTCGAGCTGGTCGAAGGCGGGCGGCTGGCGGTGGATGCCCCACTGCTCGCCGTCCCGGCCGGTGCCGGGCGCGTCGAGGCAGTCGCCGAGGGCGTTGAAGACGTGGCCCTTGACCACATCGCCCACCGGGACGGAGATCGGCTCGCCGGAGTCGATGACCTCCGCGCCGCGGACCAGGCCGTCGGTGGACTGCATGGAGATGCACCGCACCATGTTGTCGCCCAGGTGCTGGGCGACCTCGAAGGTCACGGTCTTGGCGACCGCTTCGAGGGTGATCTCCGCGGTGAGTGCGTTGAAGAGGGCCGGGAGGGCGCCGCGCGGGAACTCCACGTCGACGACCGCACCCAGGACACGGGAGACTCGGCCGGTGAGACCGGCCGTACCCGTCGTACTCTGATCGGTAACAGCTGTGGTCATTGCTTAGTCACTTCCTGCGCTGGCGGCGAGCGCGCCGGCGCCGCCGACGATCTCGCTGATTTCCTGGGTGATCTGGGCCTGACGGGCCTGGTTGGCCTCACGGCTGAGGTCCTCGACGAGATCGGTGGCGTTGTCCGTCGCCGACTTCATCGCGGTCCGACGCGACGCCGACTCCGAGGCCGCCGACTCGAGGAGCGCGGCGAACGCCCGGGCCGACATGTACCGCGGGAGGATGTTGTCCAGCAGCGTGTCCGCATCGGGCTCGAAGGAGACCTCGGGCTTGAAGTCGGACCTCGAGGTGTCCAGCATGTCCTCCCCCATGTCCACTTCCTCGACCTCGACCTGGGTCTCGATCGGGGCCAGGCGCAGCGCCTTGGGGGTCTGGGTGAGCATGGACTGGAAGCGGGTGTACACGATGTGCACCTCGTCGACGCCGCGGCGTGTGGTATCCCTGGTCCCCTCTTCGAGGAACTCGGCCGCGTCGAACGTGCCCTCGCCGCCGGTCCGGAAGGCGGTGGCCAGGAGCTGGAACGCCGGCCGTGCCTCCTGGTAGTCGGGCTTCTGCGAGTGCCCGTGCCACGATCCCGCGAGTTCGATCTCGCGGAACGTGTAGTAGACGATGCCCTTGTTGCCCATCACGTAGATGTCGACCTCGCGGCCGGCCTCCTCGAGGAAGGCGATCAGCTCGGAGGCCTCCTTGAGCACGTTGTGGTTGTAGCCACCGCACATACCGCGGTCGGAGGTCACCACGAGTACCGCCGAACGCTTGGCGTCCTCGGGCTCGTTGAGCATCGGGTGCTCGAGCGACGAGGCGTTCGCGAGGTCGGTGAGGATCTGGGTGATCTGGTCGGCGAAAGGCTTCGCTTCTGCCACGCGGGCCTGGGCCTTGGTGATCTGCGAGGTCGCGATCAGCTCCTGGGCCTTGGTGATCTTCTTGGTGGAGTTGACCGATTTGATCCGGTCGCGCAGTTCGCGCATGTTCGCCATGGCCTCAGATCACACTCCTCTCGGCCTTGAATCGGATGCCTGTCACGGGCCCGCCCTCAGGCCTTCTTCTTCTTGGTGACCGTCAGCGTCTCGCGGTCGATGTCGTCCTCCGCGAGGGGCTCGGGCTCGGGCTCGTTGACGACCCGGGAGCCGTCCGTGGCCACGAATCCCTGCTTGAACTCGTCCGTCTTGGAATCCAGGGCGGCCTTCGACTCGTCCGAGAGCACGGCGCCACCGTCGATCTGGGTGTAGACGTCAGCGGCGGAGTGCCGCAGGTTCTCCAGGAGCTCGGCCTCGAACCGGCGGATGTCTTCGACGGGGACCGAGTCGTAGTGCCCCTCACCGGCGAGGTAGATCGAGACGATCTGGTCCTCGACAGGCACGGGCGAACTCTGGTCCTGCTTGAGGATCTCGACCAGGCGCTCGCCGCGCTCGAGCTGCGCCTTGGAGGCGGCGTCGAGGTCGGAGGCGAAGGTCGCGAAGGACTCCAGGTCACGGAAGGCCGCCAGGTCCAGACGCAGTGAACCCGAGACCTTCTTCATCCCCTTGGTCTGCGCGGCGCCACCGACACGGGAGACCGAGATGCCGACGTTGACGGCGGGTCGGACACCGCGGTTGAACAGGTCGGACTCGAGGAAGACCTGGCCGTCGGTGATCGAGATGACGTTGGTCGGGATGAATGCCGAGACGTCGTTCGCCTTGGTCTCGATGATCGGCAGACCGGTCATCGAGCCGCCACCCATCTCGTCCGAGAGCTTGGCGCAGCGCTCGAGCAGACGGGAGTGCAGGTAGAAGACGTCGCCCGGGTAGGCCTCACGGCCCGGCGGGCGACGCAGGAGCAGGGAGATCGCGCGGTAGGCGTCGGCCTGCTTGGACAGGTCGTCGAACACCACCAGAACGTGGTTGCCCTCGTACATCCAGTGCTGCCCGATGGCCGAGCCGGTGAACGGAGCGAGCCACTTGAAGCCGGCCGAGTCGGACGCGGGGGCGGCGACGATGGTGGTGTACTCCATCGCGCCGTTCTCCTCGAGCGTCTGCTTGACGCCGGCGATGGTCGAGCCCTTCTGGCCGATCGCGACGTAGATGCAGCGCAGCTGCTTGGTCTTGTCGCCCGACTCCCAGTTGGATTTCTGGTTGAGGATCGCGTCGATGCACAGCGCCGTCTTGCCGGTCTTGCGGTCACCGATGATGAGCTGGCGCTGCCCGCGTCCGATCGGCGTCATGGCGTCGACGGCCTTGATGCCGGTCTGCATGGGCTCCTCAACCGGCTGGCGCTCCAGCACGGAGGGGGCCTGCAGCTCGAGCGCGCGGGTGGTCGCGGACTCGATCTCACCGAGACCGTCGATGGCCTCGCCGAGCGGGTTGACCACGCGGCCCAGGAAGCCGTCACCGACGGGGACGGAGAGGACCTCGCCCGTCCGGCGCACCTCCTGCCCCTGGGCGATCTCGTCGAAGCTACCGAGGATGACCGCACCGATCTCGCGGTCCTCGAGGTTCAGCGCCACGCCGAGCACGCCGCCCGAGAACTCGAGGAGCTCGTTGGCCATCGCGGACGGGAGCCCGCTGATGTGGGCGATACCGTCGCCCGTATCGGTGACGACACCTACCTCGTCGCGCGACGCCTCGGTCGAGACTGTGGACGTGTAATTCGCAATCGCACTACGGATCTCGTCGGAGGAGATCGTCAACTCCGCCATGTCATTCCTGCTCTCAAAGTCGGGATGTCAATTCTAGGTTTTTCGTGAGCCTCGACCATCGACGGTACGCAGCTCGTCGGACGACCGGCGTGGACCGGTCAGCGGAGGGTGCGACGCATGGCGTCGAGCCTTCCCGCCACGCTGCCGTCGATGATCTCATCGCCGACCCTGATCACCACACCGCCGAGGATCGCGGGATCCACGTCGTTGTGGACGGCGATCTCGCGTCCGTAGAGCGAGGCCAACCGGCCGCGGATGTCGTCGCCCTGCTGCTCGCTCAGGGGCTCTGCGCTCGTGACGACGGCGACCGCCCGGCCACGGAGCTCCGCGGCCTGCCGCGAGATCTCGAGGAAGTCGTCCGCCGGCATGGCGGAGGGGCTCGCCACCGCCTGCGACGCGAGTGCCTCCGTCACCGCGGTGACCTTGCCGTAGAGCACCTCGGCGAGCAGTCCCCGCTTGCGCTCCCGGTCCGCGGTGCGGTCCGCGAGTGCCTGCTCGAACTCCGCGTCCCCGGCCACGATGCGGCCGAGCCGGAAGAGCTCGTCCTCGACGGCCTGGAGCTGCCCCTGCTCGTCGGCCGAACGCAGGAGCGCCTCACGGCCGAGCAGGATCAGGCCCTGCCGCAGCTCCCGGGGATTGGACCAGTCCTGAGCCACCGCAGCGAGGACCAGGTCCAGCGTGTTCTGGTCGACCTTCCAGCCGAAGACCCCGCGCACGAGGTCCTGACGGGCCTCCACCGAGGCCGCGGTGTCCGCCACGGCCACCCGCAGTGTGCGGTTGCCCTCGAGGACATCGACCACCTGGAAGAGCTCTGCACCGACCGTGGACCCGGCCGCGGCCGCGGAGTCCGCACCCTTCAGGGTCGATTCCAGTGCGTTGCGGGTCTGGTCGAGCGCTTCGCGACTCGCTGCGTGCATGGGCTCCACTTCCCTTAGTTCTTACCCGCGCCGGAAACCCGGTCGAGGTCTGCCAGAAAGCGGTCGATGGTGCCGGAGCGCCGGACGGGGTCCGACAGCTGCTCACCCATGAGCCGCTCGGCCAAGTCGACCGACTGCCGTCCCAGATCCCCACGCAGTTCCGTAACGATCTGCTGGCGCTGCGCGGCGAGCTGCTGGTGACCGGAGGCGACGATCCGGTCGCTCTCCTGCTGCGCCTCGGCCTTCATATCCGCGAGGATCTGCTGCCCCTGGGCGCGGGCGTCGTCGCGGATCTTGGCCGCCTCACTACGCGCCTCGGCGAGCTGTGCGCGGTACTTGGCCAGCTCTTCCTTGGCCTCGGCCTGGGTCTGCTCTGCACGCTCCAGACCGCCCTCGATCCGCTCCTCCCGCTCGTCGAGGACCTGCTGGAACTTGGGAAGTACGAACTTCCAGAACAGCCAGAGGATCACTACGAGCGGGATGAGCGACCAGACGATGTCGTACAGCGGCGGGATGAGCGGGTGTGGGCTCTCCTCCAACGGAAGGGTCTCCCCCTCCTGCGCCAGGACTGCGATGACGTTGTTCATGGTTCGTCCCTACGGGTCGGTTGGTCGTCGATCAGAACAGGAAGCCGGCGACGATACCGATGAGGGCGAGCGCCTCGGTGAAGGCGATGCCGAGGAACATCGTGGTACGGAGGGTGCCGGCCATCTCGGGCTGGCGCGCCATGCCCTCGACGGTCTTGCCGACGAGGATGCCGATGCCGATGCCGGGTCCGATGGCGGCGAGGCCGTAGCCGATCGCACCGTAGCCCTCGTTGGTGACGGTCTCGGCGGCCTGGGCGAGAGTGACGATGTCCATGAGGTTTCCCTTTCAGATGGCCGGCGCGGTGGTTTCCGTGCCGGTCGGACGTTATTGGTCTGATTGACGGGTGGTCGTGTCAGGCCTGGCGGCCCGGGTTCTAGTGGCTCTCCGCGTGGAGCGCGAGGTCGATGTACACCGCGACGAGCAGCGCGAAGATGTAGGCCTGCAGGACGATCACCAGCAGCTCGAAGAGCGTGAAGGCGACCGACAGCGCCGAGATGCCGACGGACAGCAGCGACCATCCGTTGAGCTGCCAGAAGAAGAAGTTCGTGGCGCTGAACAGAAGGACGATGATGAGGTGCCCGGCCAGCATGTTGGCCATGAGACGGATGGTCAGCGTGGCCGGCCGCAGGATGAACGTCGACAGGATCTCGATGGGCACCACCAGAAGGTGGAGCGCCGGCGGCAGGTTGGGGATCACCACGCTCGACTTGACGAACTTGAAGAAGCCGAAGCGCTTGGACCCCGCGTAGATGAAGGTCACATAACCCAGGATCGCGAGGACCAGGGGGAACCCGATCCGCGCGTTGGGCGAGATGTTCAGCCCCGGGATCACCGTCGGGAGGTTCATCACCAGGACCGCGAAGAAGATCGTGGCGATGACCGGCAGGAACCGCCGTCCCTGCTCTTTACCCAGGATCTCCTGCGAGATGTGGATCCGGACGAAGTCCAGCGCCATCTCGGCGACGTTCTGCACGCCCTTGGGGACCAGTTTGGGGTTGCGCATGGCGATGGCGAAGAACGCCGCCAGCACAACCGCCATGAGGATCCGCACCAGCATGAGCCGGTCCAGGACGAAGGCGTCGCCCGCGAAGCCGGTCAGCCAACGGTCGGCCGGGAAGAACTCCACGTCGATGTTCGGGGGATGAAACTCGCCCTTGAAGGCCAGAAGCGTCGTACTCAGTGTGTTCTCCCCTGGTCGTGTCGGGCGCTTGGCGCCCGAGCGCGTTAGGTACGAGTGGCCCCGGTTGTCGTGGCCGTATGGGATTCCGCGCAGCAGTCACGGACCGGTGTACGGTCCGATCAGCTAGCTCGTCTCACCGTCGAAAAGAATAACATCCAGGTGTCGGCCGCCTCGTGCAGGGGCACCCTCACGACGCGTCCGCGGACGCGCTCGGTTCCACCGAGGGCGCCCGGTTGGTGAGGATCGCCCACGTCTCCCCCGCCAGCACCACGACCATCGCGACGACGATCGTCACGGCGAAGGCCGGCTTGGAGTAGAACTCGAGGGGTCGGAGGGCCGCGACGACACCGATGACGACGACGAGCTTGAGGAGCCAAGTCCCGAGCAACACTGCCGCCGCCGTCTGCGGCGCGCTCCGGGCGGTCGCGATGGTGACGATCGCCGTGGTGAGCACGAAGGCCCCGCCCACCGCGGCGCCCATCAGTGCGCCCCACACCCCCGGGAGCCCGTCGACCGCGGCCCACACCCCGACACTGACCACCGCGAGGACGATCAGAGCGAGCGCACCGAACAGGACGGCCTTCCTCAGACCGGTGGTGTGGGCGCTCTCGGCGGGGGCGTCTGCTGCGTCCGTCATGACTGCCAGCCTAGCGGGGATCGGTCGCGTCCCCCGCACGGTCCTCGGCCCGCGAGCTGCGAAGGCGGGGCACGAGCGTCGCGGCGAGGACGGAGAGCAGGCCCGCGGCCACGAGCGGGACGATCACCTCGGTGGGAAGCATGGTGGCACCGACGGCACCGAACGCGATGAGCGACACCCAGGCGTAGATCACCAGCGCCACCCGACGGTGCGAGTGCCCCAGCGCCAGCAGCCGGTGGTGCAGATGCATCTTGTCCGGGGAGAACGGGCTCCGCCCCGCCCCGACCCGCCTGACCACCGCCATGACCAGATCGAGCATGGGCACGAACATCGCCGCGGCGACGACGATCATCGGAGAGAGCAGGACGAGCATCTCCTGGGGGCCGTACAGGCTCTGGGAGATCTTGCCCGAGGCGCTGGTCGACGCCGCCGCGAGGACGAGCCCGATCAGCATCGATCCCGAGTCGCCCATGAAGATGCGGGCGGGTTGGAAGTTGTGGGGCAGAAAGCCCAGGAGTGCACCGGCGAGGACCGCCGTGACGAGCGCGGGCGGGTACGCCCCCACCGTGCCGCCCTGGTCGACCATGATGCCGATCGAGAACACGCAGATCGCCAGGGCGGCGATCGCCCCGAGCCCGGCGGCCAGACCGTCGAGCCCGTCGACGAAGTTCATGGCGTTGACGATCGCGAGCGTGAAGACCACCGTGAGAAGCCCGGCCTGGAGTTGGTCGAGCACGAGGATGTTCCCGTCCCCGAACGGCAGGTAGACCAGGGTCCACGAGACACCCATCGCCACGAGCACCCCCGCGGCGGCGGCCTGGCCGGCGAGTTTGGTGACGGCTCCGATGCCGAGGATGTCGTCGACTATCCCGACGAGCACGATCACGCCGCCCGCGAGGATCGTCGCCTCGACGTCCGGGGCGAAGGGCGGGAACGCCCTGTTCAGGGCGGGCAGCTGGGCCGCGAGGTAGACGGCCACCAGCATCCCGGTGAAGATCCCCACGCCCCCGAGGCGTGGGGTGGGGACGATGTGCACATCCCGGTCTCTGGGATACGCGAGCCCCCCGATCGTCGGCGCGACCCCCCTGACCAGGCCGGTGATCACAAAGGTGACGAGCCCTGCGGTCACCCCGATCAGCAGGAGCTCCCGGAACGGGATCCCGATGCCCACGTCTCAGCCGCGCAGGGTCGCCGGGTCGGTGCCGAGGACCTCCCCGACACGCTCGGCGGTGATCGCGCCCTCACGGACGATCCGGGGGCCCGGTCCGGTCAGGTCGACGATCGTCGAGGGCTTTCCGATCGAACACTCGCCCCCGTCGAGGTACACGGCCACGGAGTCGCCGAGCTGGTCCCGGGCCTGTGTGACCGTCGTCGCGGGGGGCTGCCCGGAGACATTGGCGCTGGAGACCGCGAGGGGCCCCACCTCGCGCAGGAGCTCGATGGCCACGGGGTGCAGCGGCATCCGCAGCATCACGGTCCCGCGGGTGTGGCCGAGGTTCCAGTTGAGCGATGGCGCCTGATGGACGATCAGGCTCAGTCCGCCCGGCCAACACGCGCGGATGAGGTCACGGGCGGGGGCCGGCGTGCTCACGACCAGGCCGTCGATGGTCTCCCAGGACCCCACGAGGACCGGGACCGGCATGTCGGAACCGCGCCGCTTTGCGGCGAGCAGGCTGGTGACGGCGTCGGGGTCGAAGGCATCGGCGGCGAGCCCGTACAGGGTGTCGGTGGGGGTCACGACGAGGCGGCCCGAGCGCAGCGCGCCGGCCGCGGAGGTCAGCCCGACCTCCCGGCCGGTCTCCTCGGTGCAGTCGTAGGTGATGGTCACCGGGCGGTCCCCTTCTCCCCTGACGGGGCGTCGTCACCGTCGTCGTCCAGCCTCGTCGCGGTGACGAACCGCGGGCGGCCGGCGAGGTCGGTGTGCCGTTCCACGGTACCGAATCGCCCCTGCGCGGTGACGAGCGCCGCGACTGCGACCCCGGTGGAGTCGTCGTGCTCGATCGCAAGGCGCCCACCCGGCGCGAGCAGGTCGGCCGCGACCTCCAGGAGCGGTCTGATGACGGCGAGGCCGTCGGGCCCGCCGAACAGCGCGCTGGGCGGCTCGTGCCCGCTCACCTCCGGCGGGAGGAGGTCGGTCTCCGGGATGTACGGGGGGTTGGACACGACGGCGGTGACCGTCCCGCGAAGCTCCGCGAGCAGGTCAGGATCGGTCGCGTCCGCCTCGTGCACGTGCACGGGCGTGTCGCCGGCCGCAGCGCGGTCGGCGACGTTGCGGCGCAGCCAGTCGAGCGCCGCCGGGTGCAGTTCGACCGCGTGGACCCGCGAGTCGGGGCGCGCGTGGGCGATCTCGAGCGCCAGGGTCCCGCTCCCCGCGCACAGGTCCACCACGATCGGCGGGTCCGCGCCGCCCGGAGCGGGCAGTACCGCCAGGGCGTTCTCCACCAGGAGTTCGGTCTCCGGTCGGGGGATGAAGACGCCGGGCCCCACGGCGAGGTCGAGTCGCCCGGAGGCGGCCTGACCAAGGAGGTACTGCAGCGGGGCGCGCTCATCGGCGCGCGCCGCGACGATCCTCCTTATCTCCGAGAGCTGCCCGGAGGTCACCTCGTCGACCAGGGCAAGCGTGGACCGCCCCACCCCGGCGACGTGAGCGCAGATCATCTCGGCCTCCGCCCGCGCGGAGCCGATACCGGCCTCCGCGAGTTCCGCGGCGGCGTCACGGACGACCCGCGACACGGGGGCCGGGCGGGGCGTCATACTCTACGCGTCTTCCATGCGCCGGCGGCGGTCTTCGGCGGCGAGGGCGTCCAGGACGGCATCGAGGTCGCCGTCGAGAACCGCGTCGAGGTTGTGCGCCTTGAATCCCACGCGGTGGTCGGCGATCCGGTTCTCCGGGAAGTTGTAGGTGCGGACCCGCTCGGACCGGTCGACCGTGCGCACCTGGTTGGCCCGCCCTTCCGCGGCCTCGGCGTCAGCGGCCTCCTCCGCCGCAGCCTGTAGTCGTGCCGCGAGCACCTCGAGCGCGCGCTGCTTGTTCTGCAGCTGACTACGCTCGTTCTGACACGTGACGACGGTGCCGGTGGGCAGGTGGGTGATCCGGACCGCGGAGTCGGTGGTGTTGACGCCCTGGCCGCCCTTGCCGGACGACCGGTACACGTCGATCCTCAGATCGGACTCGTCGATCTCCACGGGGCCTACGTCCTCGGGCTCGGGGAAGACCAGCACCCCCGCAGCCGATGTGTGCACGCGCCCCTGGGACTCGGTCACCGGGACGCGCTGCACACGGTGGACGCCGCCCTCGAACTTCAGTCGCGACCACACTCCGTCCCTGGACGGCTGCCGCGCCCGGATGGACAGCGACGCGTCCTTGACGCCACCGAGGTCCGATTCCGTAGCCCCGAGCGTCTGGACGACCCACCCGTGCTTCTCCGCATACCGCGTGTACATCCGTGCCAGCTCCGAGGCGAACAGCGCGGACTCCTCGCCGCCCTCCCCGGATTTGATCTCCATGAGCACGTCGTCCGCGTCATGGGGGTCTCGGGGTGCCAGCAGATCCGCGAGCTTGGCCTCGAGGGTCTCGGCCTCGGCCGCGAGTCGTTCCGCCTCGTCGGCGAACGACGCGTCGTCGTCGGCCAACTCCCGCGCGGCCGCGAGGTCGTCGCGGGCCGACGCCAGCGCCTGATGGGTCTGCACCACCGGGGTGAGTTCGGCGAAGCGCTTGCCCACCCGGCGGGCGGCCGCCGGATCCTCGTGCAGTGCCGGGTCGGAGAGTTGTGCCTCCAGCCCTCCGTACTCGGACAGGACGTCGTCGACCGAGGACGGCGAACGCCCGGGGGCGTCCGTCACTCGTCGTCCCGGGGCAGCGTCGGGGTGGTCTTGGCCACCTGGAGCAGGAACTCGTAGTTGGTCGTCGTCTTGCGCAACTGCGACATGAGCAGGTCGATGGCCTGGTGGGAATCCAGCCCGGACAGCACGCGGCGGAGCTTGTGCATGATCCCGGCCTCTTCCGGGCTCATGAGCAGCTCCTCCTTGCGCGTTCCCGAGGGGCCGACGTCCACGGCCGGGAAGACCCGACGCTCCGCGATCCGTCGATCCAGCTTGAGCTCGGCGTTGCCGGTGCCCTTGAACTCCTCGAAGATCACCGTGTCGCCGGCCGACCCGGTCTCGACCATCGCGGTCGCGATGATCGTCAGCGAACCGCCGTTCTCGATGTTGCGTGCCGCGCCGAGGAATTTCTTGGGCGGGTACAGGGCGGTCGAGTCGACACCACCGGAGAGGATCCGCCCCGAGGCCGGCGAGGAGTTGTTGTACGCACGGCCCAGGCGGGTGATGGAGTCGAGGAGGACCACCACGTCCTGCCCCATCTCCACCAGTCGCTTGGCACGCTCGATACCGAGTTCTGCCACCTGGGTGTGGTCGGACGGCGGGCGGTCGAAGGTCGAGGCGAGCACCTCGCCCTTCACCGACCGCTGCATGTCCGTGACCTCTTCGGGCCGCTCGTCCACGAGGACCACCATGAGGTGGCATTCCGGGTTGTTGACCGCGATCGCGTTGGCGATGTTCTGCAGCACCGTGGTCTTACCGGCCTTCGGCGGGGAGACGATCAGCGCGCGCTGTCCCTTCCCGATCGGCATGATCAGGTCGATCACCCGGGTCGACAGGATGTTCTTCTCGGTCTCCAGACGCAGCCGCTTGTTGGGGTACAGCGGGGTGAGCTTTCCGAAGTCGGGCCGGTTACGGGTCTCGTCCACCGGGCCGCCGTTGACCGTGTCGAGTCGGGCGAGCGGGTTGAACTTCTGACGGTTCTTCCCGCCACCGCCACCACCGCCGCCGCCGTCCTGACCGTCGCGCGGCATGCGGACGGCGCCGGTGATCGCGTCACCGCGGCGCAGGCCGTGGCGACGGATCATGTTCATCGAGACGTAGACGTCGTTGGCGCCCGCGAGGTAACCGGACGTCCGCACGAACGCGTAGTTGTCCAGGACGTCCAGGATCCCCGCGACGGGCTGCAGGACGTCATCCTCCCGCACCTCCTGCTCGCCGTCGTGCTGCCGGTTCCCGCCGCGGTTGCGCTCCCGCCGGCGGCGACTGCGGCGGCCACCACGGCCGCCCCCGTCGTCGTCCCGGTTCTGCTGCCGGTCGCCACGGGGGCCGTTGTCGCCGCCCTGGTTGTTCTGGTGGCGGTTCTGCTGGTCGCGGTTCTGCTGCCGGTCGCCACCCTGGTTCTGCTGGTCGCGGTTCTGCTGCCGGTCACCACCCTGGTTGTTCTTGTCGCGGTTGTGCTGCTTGTCCCCGCGAGGAGCGTTCTCGCCGCCCCTGGCGTCCTGACCCCGGTTGTGGTGTTCCCCGTGGTCCCGCTGATCGCCGCGCTTGTTCTGGTCGCGGTCCTGCGTTCCTGGGTCCTGGCCGTCGCGTGACTGGCCGCCCCGGGGCCGCCGGGCGCCCTGATCCCGGCCGGCCCGGTTGTCGCCGCCCTGTCCCCCGTCACCGTCGCCACGGCCACCCGACGTGCTGTCCCGGTCGTCGCGGGCCGGCTTGTCGGCGCGCTCAGCGGCATCGTCGGAGCGACCGGCCCCACCGGCGGAGACGTCGGCGTTCTGCGCGCCGCCGCGGAGAGAAGCGGGCTCGGACGGGGCAGGCCGGCCACCGCGGGCGCCGTCGATCAGCGCGACGAGCTCGCTCTTTCTCTTGCCCGACAGGCCCTTGAGCCCCATCTGCTGGGCGAGTGACTTGAGTTCCGTCAGGCGCATCTCGGCCAATGCGGCGCCCTGCGGAGGCGTGGAAGAAGTGTCCGTCGAGGTCACGGGAGTCCTTTCTGGGCCCGGTCGCGAGCGGGGTGAACCGCCTCGCGTCGAGCATCGGTCCGGGGCGCGGACTGGGCGCCCGGGGTGGCCGCGGAGGCCTTCCGCGTCGGCGGCATCACCACGCACGGATAGGTATTGGGGAAGACCCGCTCGATCCGGGTGGCGGGTCCCGGTCAGCCACTCGCCGTTCGGCCGCTCCCACCGGGACGTCGGACCCGGGTACACCACCGTTGTCTACGGCGACCTGGGCTCAGTGAACTCTCGGGATGCGGGGACGACCGGGCCGTCCGTGGCTGAGGCAAGCATACTACCCCACTGCGATACTTGTGCAGTCTCCCCTGGCGAGTCGGACTCCACCAGAGCCGGCTGACGGTGTCCACGGTAACGTACGGCGCACCGACGACGGCAAGTTGGGAGGCCATGTGGACGGCACGATGCTCGACACACCACTGCTCGTGTCCCGGATCCTCGACCACGCCGCGCACCGTCACGCCGGCTCGTCGATCACCGATTTCGACGACACTCTCCGGCCCCGGACCACACGCTTCGACGAGCTCGCCGGCCGCGCCGCCGCGACCGCCCACGCGCTGGCGGAGCTCGGGGTCGACGGTGGCGATGTGGTCGGGCTCCTGACAGGCGACCGCACTGATGCCGTCGAAGCGCTGTTCGCGATCCCCTCGATGGGCGCGGTGGCGATGCCCCTCAACTTTCTCCTGCCGCGCGACGTCCTCGCCACCGTCCTCGACGAGAACCGGGTCAGGGTCCTGCTCGTCGATCCGGCACTATTCCGGACCGCCGTCGACATCACCGCGGGGCTGGAGCACCTGCGTCATCTCGTGGTGATGGGTCATGGAGACATCGGGGACCCCGGTGACCTCGGTGACCGCGATGTCGGCGTCCACGCCCGCGAATCCCTTCTCGACGGGCGCCCGACCTCCTTCCCGTGGCCAGCGCCGGACGAGCGCACGGCGGCGGTCATCTCCCACACCTCCGGAACCACCGGCTCCGCCAAGGCCGTCGTCTACACCCACCGGTCGATCTGGCTCCACTCGATGCAGATGTGTGCGGCCGACAGCGCCGCACTGAACAGCGGCGACACCGTGCTCTCCACCATCCCGATCCATCACGTCGTGTCCTGGGGCCAGCCTTTCGCCGCTCTGATGGCCGGGGCGTCGATGGTGCTCGCCCGTCCGCGCGCGGCGGACGCCCTGACCACGGGGGACGAACTGGCCGCTCTCCTGCGGACCTACCGCCCCAACAAGCTCACCACCACCCCGGGCGCACTACAGATGCTGCTCCGGCGACTCGAGACCCACCCGCAGCAGATAGGTCACCTGCACGAGGTCCTCGTGGGCGGGTCCGCGATGCCACCGGCACTGTTCGACGCCTTTGTCGATCGGCACGGCCTGACGATCCTGCACGCCTACGGGCTGACCGAGACGAGTCCGTTGGTCGCGGTCGCCCGCGCGGACCGCCATTCCTCCGCCACCGACCGACGCATGCAGATGCTCGGTCAGGGCCGGCTGCCCGCCGCGGTCGAGGCGCGGATCGTCGAGGGCGACACGGTCCTCCCCCACGACGGATCCTCGGTCGGCGAGCTCCAGTTGCGCGGGCCGTGGGTGACCGCCCGCTACCAGGGTGATCCGCACGACCGGTGGTCCCGCTTCGACGACGGCTGGCTCCGCACCGGCGACATGGCCTCGATCTCTCCGAAGGGGTACCTCGACGTGGTGGACCGGGTGGACGACATCATCCGCTCCGGCGGCGAATGGATCTCGTCGGTCGAGCTGGGGAACGCGGTCCTCCTGGATTCCCGGGTGACGGACGCGGCCGTGGTCGGGGTCCCCGACGAACGCTGGGGAAGCCGCCCGTTCGTCCTGGTCAACCTCAAGTCCGGGGTCACGGCGACGGCCCGCTCGCTCTGGCGGTCACTGGCGGACTCGGTCGAGCTCTGGCAGCGCCCGGACCACTGGGCCTTCGTCGACCAGATCCCCCGGACGTCGGTGGGCAAGTACGACAAGCGCACGATCCGCGCCCGTCACGCCGCCGGGGACTACGACGTCACCACGATCTCGCCGGGCCGCTGACCAGTCCGGCCAACGACTGTCAGCTCTCCGCGATCACGCGTGCGGCGTCCGCGATCCGCAGGTCCAGCACCCGCCACCCCTGGTCTTCCGCGAGCTGTCGCAGATCGCCAGGCAGCGGCGCGGAGGCCAGGACCAGAACGGTGGGACCGGCACCCGAGACCGTCGCCGCCAGCCCACGGTCCCGGAGCCTCGACACCCACTCGGTGGTGCCGACGAGCGCAGGTGCCCGGTAGGGCTGGTGCAGCCTGTCCTCGGTGGCGGCGAGCAGGAACTCCGGGTGAGAGGCCAGCGCCACGGACATGAGCGCGGCCCTGCTGGCATTGAACGCTGCATCCTCGTGCGGGACCGTGTCGGGCAGCAGGCCGCGCGTCTGGGCCGTCGACGAGGTCTCGGCGGGGACAAGGACGGTGGCCACGATCGAGGGATCCACCTCCATCCGGACCGCCCGGTACCGGACCTGGGTCTGCGAACGCTCGATCCACGAGACCACCACCCCACCGAGGACACTCGCCGCGGCGTTGTCGGGGTGGCCCTCGAACTCGCTCGCGAGCTGGACCAGGTGGTCGGTGGTCAGGAGGCGTCCCATGAGCCCGTCCGCCGCGACCAGCCCCCCGACCGCGGCAGATGCCGACGATCCCAGGCCGCGGGAGTGCGGGATGGCGTTATGGCAGGTGATTCGTAGCCCCGGCGCGCCCGTGCCGCCGGCCCGCAGCCCGGCCTCCACCGCCTTCGCGACCAGGTGAGAGGCGTCATCCGGAACCTGACCGGCGCCCTCCCCGGTCACCGACAGTTCGAGACCCGACTCGATGACGGTGACCGTGACGGTGTCGTAGAGGCCCAGGGCCACCCCGAGCGCGTCGAAACCTGGTCCGAGATTGGCGCTGGAGGCCGGAACCTCGACCGTGACCGACCGGCCGACGGTCAGGATCCGGCCGCCCGAACTACCGATGACCTCCGGGCCCGTACCGCTCACGGCGTTCACTCCAGTCCGAGCGCGCCGGCCACCGCGGTCGGATCGACCGGGATCGGCTCGACCTCGGGCATCCCCAGCAGCGCCGTGTCCGGGTCCTTGAGCCCATTTCCCGTGACGGTGCAGACGATCGTCTGGCCCGGCTCGAGCTCGCCGTTGGCGTGCGCATCGAGCAGACCAGCGACCGAGGCCGCCGAGGCCGGCTCGACGTAGACACCGTCCTTACCTGCCACCGTGCGGTAGGCCTCGAGGATCTGCTCGTCGGTGCGCTTGCGGAAGGTCCCCCCGGACTCGTCCCTGGCCGCGACGGCACCGTCCCACGAGGCCGGGGCCCCGATCCGGATCGCGGTGGCGATGGTCTCCGGGTTCGTGACCGGGGCGCCGTCGACGAGAGGTGCCGAGCCCGCGGCCTGCACGCCCATCATCCGGGGACGCGAGGTGATGACGCCCTCGGCGTGGTACTCGCTGTAGCCCTTCCAGTACGCCGTGATGTTGCCGGCGTTGCCGACGGGCAGGAAATGCAGATCGGGCGCGCGGCCGAGCACGTCGACGACCTCGAAAGCGGCCGTCTTCTGCCCCTCGATACGCACCGGGTTGACCGAGTTGACCAGACCGATCTCCGCGTAGGTGGAGGTGGTCTTGCGGGCCAGTTCGAGGCAGTCGTCGAAGTTGCCGTCGACCTGGATGATCGTCGCGCCGTGCATGACCGCCTGGGCCAGCTTGCCCGCCGCGATCTTGCCCTGCGGGATGAGGACCGCGCAGCCCATCCCGGCGCGCGTGGCGTACGCCGCCGCGGAGGCCGAGGTATTTCCGGTCGAGGCGCACAGCACCGCCTTCTGCCCCCGTGCACGCGCGTCGGTCACCGCCATCGTCATCCCGCGGTCTTTGAACGACCCGGTCGGGTTGAGCCCCTCCACCTTCAGGTGGACGTCACAGCCGGTGATCCCGGAGAGGTGGTGCGCCGGGATGAGCGGGGTGCCGCCCTCGTACAGGGTCACGGCCTCCCAGTCGTCCCCGATCGGCAGCCGGTCGCGATAGGCCTCGATGAGACCGGGCCAACGGCGGTGCACGGGCTGATGGGTGTTGCTCATTCGGTGTCCATTCCCTCGAGTCGGATGACGCTGGTGACGTCCGTGACGGCGTCCTGGTCGGTGAGCGCGGACACGGTGTCGGCCAGGGCTCGTTCGGAGGCCAGATGCGTCAGAACCGTGAGCTCTGCCGTCGGCTCGGCGTCCTCCCCCGCCCCCTCCGGCGTCTCGGCCTCGGTCTGGCGGACCTGGGCGATCGACACGCCGTGGTTGGAGAACTCCGCCGCCACCAGCGCGAGGACACCGGGCTTGTCCGCGACCCGCATCCGCACGTGGTACCGGGTCGCCACCTCGTCCATCGAGGCCACCTGGAGCGCGGCATAGGTCGATTCGCCCGGCGCGCGACCGGCGCCGACCTTGTTGCGGGCCGCGGCGACCAGATCACCGAGCACCGCCGACGCGGTCGGTGAGCCGCCCGCGCCCTGTCCGTAGAACATGAGGCGCCCGGCCGCCTCGGCCTCGACCACCACGGCGTTGTACGCGCCGCCCACCGCGGCCAGCGGGTGGCTGTTGGGCAGCAGCGCCGGGTAGACGCGGGCGGAGACGCCCTCGGTGCCGTCGGCGCACTGCAGTTTCTCGCAGATCGCCAGGAGCTTGATCGTGCAGTCCATGTCGCGAGCGGACTCGAAGTCCGCCGGCGCGATGCGCGAGATCCCCTCGCGGTAGACGTCGCCCGCGCTCACCCGGCTGTGGAACGCGATCGAGGCGAGGATCGCGGCCTTGGCTGCGGCGTCGTAGCCCTCGACATCCGCCGTGGGGTCGGCCTCCGCATACCCCAGGCGCGAGGCCTCGGCGAGCGTCTCGGAGTAGTCGGCGCCGGTGGAGCCCATCTCCGAGAGGATGTAGTTGGTGGTGCCGTTGACGATGCCCACGACGCGCTCGACCTGGTCGCCCGCCATCGACCGCCGGAGGGGGCCGATCACCGGGATGGCCCCGGCCACGGCCGCCTCGAAGTACAGATCGGACTGCGTGGAGTCCGCCGCGTCCGCGAGCTCGTCGGTGTACTCGGCCAGCAGGGCCTTGTTGGCGGTCACCACGGCCTTACCGCTGCGCAGCGCGTCGAGCAGCAGGGGCCGCGGGAGGTCGATGCCGCCCATCAGTTCGACCACCACGTCGACGTCGTCCCGCGCCACCAGGGCCGCGGGGTCGGCGGTGACGAGTTCGGGGTCCATCCCCCGGTCGCGGGTCAGATCCCGCACCGCCACGCCCCGCAGCGCGAGTGGCGCGCCGATCCGGGCTGCCAGGGCCTCCGCGTTCTCGGTCATGTAGCGGATGACCTCGGCACCGACGGTGCCCATCCCGAGCACCGCCACTCCCACGGGTCGCACGCCTGACGCCGTTGCGTCGCTCACAGTCCCACCTCCAGGCTCGTCAGATCGTCCAGGGTCTCACGGCGGAGCATCAGTCGCGCCCGTCCGTCGCGGACCGCCACCACGGCGGGCCGCCCGATGAGGTTGTACCTACTCGACATCGAGTAGCAGTACGCCCCGGTGGCCGCGACGGCGACGAGGTCCCCGTCGCCCACGTCCTGCGGCATCCACAGGTCCCGCACCACCACGTCACCACTCTCGCAGTGTTTGCCGACGAGGCGCGAGATCAGCGTCTCCTCGGTGGACGCCCGCCCCACCAGGCGCGCGTCGTATTCGGCGTCGTACAACGCCGTCCGGATGTTGTCGCTCATCCCGCCGTCGACGCTGATGTAGCGGCGACTCTCGTCGCCCGGGAGCTCGACGTCCTTGACCACGCCCACCTCGTACATGGTGACGGTGCCGGGGCCGGCGATCGCGCGCCCGGGCTCCACGACCAGGGTCGGCGGCGTGAGCCCGGCCTCCCGGGCGAAGTCGTCGACGATCCTCGTCAGCGCGGTGGCCAACTCGGCCACCGGCGGCGGATCGTCCGCGGGGACGTAGCTGATGCCGAGCCCGCCCCCGAGATCGAGATGGTCGAGCTGGGCGGTGCGCTCGGCACCGAACTCGTCGACGATCTCGCGGAGCAGCCCGATCACCCGTCGCGCGGCCAACTCGAAGCCGTCGATGTCGAAGATCTGTGAGCCGATGTGGCTGTGCAGGCCGGTGAGGCGGATGTTCGGCGCGTCGAACACCGCACGGACCGCCCGCATTGCGGCCCCGCCCGCCAGGGAGAAGCCGAACTTCTGGTCCTCGTGTGCGGTCGCGATGAACTCGTGGGTGTGTGCTTCGACCCCGACGGTCACCCGCACGAAGACATCCTGCACGACGCCCTCCTCACCGGCGATCCGGTCGAGGATCTCGATCTCCGGCAGCGCGTCGAGGACCACGTGCCCCACGCCGCTCCGCACGGCGAGGCGTAACTCCTCAGCGGACTTGTTGTTGCCGTGCATGGTGATCCGCTCCGCAGGGAAGTCGGCACGCAGGGCCACCGCGAGCTCGCCTCCCGAGGCGACGTCGAGGCTCAGCCCCTCCTGGGCCACCCAGCGGGCGACCTCGGTACACAGGAACGCCTTGGACGCGTAGTGGACCCGGTCGGCGGATCCGAACGCTTCCGCCATCTCGCGGCACCGTCCGCGGAAGTCGTCCTCGTCCACCACGAACAGCGGTGTCCCGAACTCTGCGGCCAGCGCATCTGCGCCCACCCCGGCGAATTCCACGATGCCGTCGTCACGTCGACGGGCGCCGCGGGGCCACACGGCCTCGTCCAGCACCATCGCGTCGTCGCCCGACGGTGTGGCCGGGCTCGATGACGCGTGCGGGTGTTCATGCCGCGACCCGGCGGGATGCGCGCTCACATCTTCTCCGGAGCCGAGACGCCGATCAGGCGCAGCCCGTTGGCGAGCGTCTGCCGCGTCGCGGTGCTCAGCGCGAACCGCGCCGAGTGCAGCGGGCCCGACTCCTCATCGCCCATCGGCAACACCCGGCAGGTGTCGTAGAAGCGGTGGTAGGCGCCGGCGAGCTCCTCGAGGTAGCGCGCGATCCGGTGCGGCTCACGCAGCTCGGCGGCGCTCGCGACCACGCGGGGGAACTCCCCGATCGTCCGGATGAGCGCTCCCTCCCTGTCCTCGGTCAGCAAGGCCAGGTCGGCTCCCTCGGCGGTCACGCCAAGGTCCGCGGCATTCCGTGCCAACGAACACAGTCGGGCGTGCGCGTACTGCACGTAGAACACCGGGTTGTCGTTGGTCGCCGACGCCCAGAGCTGCAGGTCGATGTCCATGGTCTGATCGACCGACGAACGGATGAGGGCGTACCGGGCGGCGTCCACCCCGATCGAGTCCACCAGGTCGTCGAGTGTGATCACCGTGCCGGCCCGCTTGCTCATCTTCACGGGGGCACCGTCCCGGACCAGGCTGACCATCTGTCCGATCAGGACCTCGATCGTCGCGGGGTCGTCGCCGAGCGCGGCGGCCGCCGCCTCGAGGCGCGCGATGTACCCGTGGTGGTCCGCACCGAGCATGTAGATACACAGGTCGAAGCCGCGCTCGCGCTTGTCCAGGAAGTAGGCGATGTCGCCGGCGATGTAAGCCGCGTTCCCGTCGGACTTGAGGACCACCCGGTCCTTGTCGTCCCCGAAGTCGCTGGAACGCAGCCACCAGGCGCCCTCGGACTCGTACAGGTTGCCGTTGCCCTTGAGTGTCTCGATCGCGCGGTCGACCGCGCCCGAGGTGAACATCGAGTTCTCGTGCGTGTAGACGTCGAACACGGTGCCGAACTCGGCGAGGGACTCCTTGATGTGGGTGAACATCAGGTCCACGCCCGCGGACCGGAAGGTCTCGAGCGACTCGGACTCGGGGCGGTCCAGGACATCCGGGTGCGTGGCCACGACCCGGGCGGCGATGTCGTCGATGTACGCGCCCGCGTAGCCGTCCTCCGGCGTGTCCAGGCCCCGGGCCGCGGCGGCCAGGGACCGGCTGAAGCGGTCGATCTGCGCACCGTGGTCATTGAAGTAGTACTCGCGGGTCACCTCGGCGCCGGACGCCTCGAGGACCCGGCCCAGCGCGTCGCCGACCGCCGCCCAGCGGGTACCCCCCAGGTGGATGGGCCCCGTGGGGTTGGCCGAGACGAACTCGAGGTTGACCCGTCGGCCGGCCATCGCCTCGCCGGTGCCGAACGCCTCGCCCTGGTCGATCACGGTCGCGACCAGTGCGCCCTGCGCGCCGGAGTCGAGCCGGATGTTGAGGAAACCGGGGCCGGCGATCTCGGCGGAACTCACGCCCGGATCCTCGGCGAGGACGGTCGCGATCTCCTGTGCGAGCTCGCGCGGGGGCGCACCGACCTTCTTGCCCAGCTGCAGCGCGATGTTGGTCGCGTAGTCGCCGTGTTCCGGGTTCCGGGGGCGCTCGACGACGACCGTGTCGGGCACGACCGAGACGTCGGCCCCACGCTCGGTGAGAACAGTGAGGACTGCGGCACGGATGACGGCGGCGAGATGGGCGGGAGTCACGTCTTCCTATCCTAGATGCCGGCATGTCGACGCCGGAATCCGCACACACGGCAACACGTTCGGCCCCCTCGCCGGAGCCCGATGCGGTCGCCGCCCCGCCCCGGTGCTACGATCGGTCTCGCCGATCAGGCACCGGTGGCCCGTGGCTGCCGAGCCGGACGGCCTCCGACTCCGAGGAGTCGGTATCCCGCCCTCGTAGCTCAGGGGATAGAGCGTTGGTTTCCGGTACCAAAGGTCAGGGGTTCGATTCCCTTCGGGGGCACCGAAGAAACCCTCTCCCACCTGCACAGAAGCTGGATCGGGAGAGGGTTTCGTCGTATCCACACCAGCCGGGTCCCGTAGCGGCCGGGCGCGCCGTAAGCGCGGCTCACCCAGACCGGAACCGCTCGCGGGTCATCCTCTTGGTCTGCTCGTACTGTCGGCCGGATCAGCCGGGCAGGGTGATCCCGTCGACGGTGCCGATCCGGTCGATGATGCGTTCGTAGATCGCGGTGAGCTGCCCGACCTCCTCGTCGGTGACCACGTCGATGAAGAGCTCGCGCACCTTCTCGACGTGCATCGGTGCCACTCGGCCGATCGCTTCCGCCCCCGCCTCGGTGAGGCTGACGACGGTCCCGCGACCATCCTCCGCGCAGGTGCCCTTGGAAACCAGACCGCGACCTTCCATGCGTCGGACCTGGTGGGACACGCGACTGCGATCCCACCCCAGCTCCGCGCCCAACTGGCGCGCCCGCAGGCCCATGCCCTCGGCCTCACTGAGACTGACCAGCACCGCGTAATCCGACTGCGACATCCCCGCGTCGCGCTGGAGCTGCCGCTCGATCGCCAGTTCCAGCAGCTGGTTGACGTCCCGGTACCGACGCCACATGCGCTGCTCGTCCTCGTTCAGCCAGCGGGTCTCGTTCATGCGGACATTAGACCACGGGGACTCCTGCGGGATGTCCTCCGCTCCCGCGGGAGGATCACTCCTCCTCGGCGACGGCGCGCCGCATCGTATGGGTCCGGGCGCCGCCGATCCCGGCGAACCGCGCCCGGTCACACGTGAGCACGATGATCTGAGAAGTCGCCGCCGCGGCCGCGATGACCGCGCCCATGGAGAACCGTCGGGTGGGATCGGTGTAGCCCATGGCGTCGTCGAGGAAGACCGGGACGCCGTCGTCTCCCACCAGTCGAGCGCACGCGATGCGCACGATCACGGAGAGCTGCTCGCGGGCGCCGCCGGAGAGCGAGTCGTAGTCGACGGTGACCGAGCCGATACGACGGCTGCGGATGGTGAGGTCCTCATCCAGCTCGACGTCGAAGTCGCGCCCGTACACCAGCGAGCCGAGGTCGACGACCGCGCGGTGGAACGGCTCCTGGTACGCGCGCATCGCCTCCGACCTCCGGCGGGCCAGCGTGCGGTGGAGCAGGTCCGCGGCGCGAGCCCGGCGCCACAGGGCCCGGTTCTCGCGCTCGGCGTCCTCCAACTCCCGCTCGGCCGAGGAGACCTCGTCAAGCCGGCCCTGTCCGCCGATCCAGTTGACCCGCCCCAAAGCGGTGGCCACCACGGCGGCGGAGTCCCGTTCCTCGGCGGCGAGCGAGGCCAGCGACGACTTCGCGTTCTCGAGGAGCTCGGGCGGGGCGTCGGCCAGCGCCTCCTGCAGTCGGTCGCGAGCGGATCGTGCCGCCTCCTGCGCGACCTCGAGGACCGAGGTGGACTCCTCCACCGCCGCGGCGAGCTCGGTGTCGGTGGCGGACTCGCGGGCGGCGGCCAGCGCGGCCTCGGCCTCGTCGGCCGCGCGCGCCGCGTCCGCCGTGAGCGCGGTCCGGGTCGCGAGCTCGGTGCGGTGTGACGCCGCCTCCGACGCGGCGGTGCGGTCCGCCGCGCGCAGGCCTGCCAGCTTCCTCTCCGCCTCGGACGCCGCCTCCACCGGGTCATCCTCGGTAGCGGAGTCCGGCGCGGGGGCCGGCGCTTCGGTGCCCGAGCCGTCCGGCTCGGCCGCGATCCGATCCGCCAGCTCGCGGCGGCGACGGTCGAGGTCCTCGGGCGTGTCGTCGCCGAGAAGGTCTGCACGCCGCCGACGCAGTGCAGCGATCTCCGCCTGCACGTCGTCCGCACGCCGTCGTCGCCGCTCCGCGTCCGACGCTGTGTCCACGCCGGCTTCCTCGAGGAGAGCGCCGAGCCGGGCCCGGGCTGCCGCTTCGTCTCTGCGGACGGAGTCCGTGTCCCCGGCGGGAACGACGGTGAGCGCGACCTCCCCGATCTCGAACACCGTGTCCTCGACGATCTCGCGCGCCCAGCCCCCCGACGCCTCGATCTGCTCATCGCCGACCGTGAGTGGTCCCTCACCCGATACCTCCACGCGCGGAGCGCTGGCCGCACTGCGGACCACTGCCTCCCGCAGCTCCTCGTCGGCGACGCGGATCTTCTCGGGCGTCCCGTCCGGCAGCGCGACACCGGCCAGGTCGGCCTCCCGCTCGGCGAGGTCCTCCCCGACCGCGCGCACCTTCGAGATGAGCGCGTCCAGGGCGGCCAGATCGGACCGGCGACGTTCGGCCTCGTCTGCCGCACGGAGGGCGTCGAGGCGAGCCCGCGCACGGGTGACCGCCTCCTCGGCGCCCTCGAGTGCCTGCCTCGCCTCGCGGGCCCGAGCGTCCGCCGGCTCCATCAACGCCTGCGCCTGTTCTACGGACGCGTCCAGCTCGCGGGCCTTGTCCCACGCCCGATCGCGGGCCGAGATCGACGCGACGCGCTCGTCGTGGGCCCGTGTCGCCGCGTCGGATGCCACCCGGGCGCGTTGGACCTCGGCATCAGCGGTCCGGCTCTCCTCTCGCAGCTCGGCGGCGGCGTGCCCCGCCCGCTCCAGCCGGTCCACCTCGCCCTGCACCGTGACCAGCGCGGCCGTCCTGGCCTCGTGCGCGGCGGACGCCGAAGCGTGCTCGGCCACGGCTGCGTCGAGCTCGGAGTACCTCGACCGGGCGTCCGCGACGGTCGTGTGCGCTGCCGCCAGCCGTTCCTCGGATCGCGCGAGGTCGCCGGTGGGTTTGCCCTGTGCCGCCGTCAGGTAGCGGTTGCGCTCCTCCCCCACCCGCGCGATCAGCGAATCGTCACCGGTCGGATCCTCTCCCCCCGCAGCAGAATCCAGGGCCCGGCGCAGAGAGTCGAGCCCCTTGCCCGCGTCGACCTGGCGGATCGGTTCGTCCTGCGCGATCCGCAGGGCGCTCCACAGTGAGCGATCGACCTGCTTGTCCAGCAGCTCCGTCACGTGATCGTGCGCGTCGTCCCCCGTGAGCGCCACCGCGGTCGAGCCGGGGAACTCGAGGACGGTCTTCTTTCCCCTGTTGAACTCCTTGCGGTAGACCAACCGTCGGCCGTCGACGCTGAACTCGGCCTCGACGATCACGGGGACGTCCCGACCGACCGGCTTGGCGGCCTTGACGTCGGCTCGTCCCGAGGACGCCTTGTGGTTGAGGAGCATCTCGAGGGCGTCCACGAGGCTCGTCTTGCCGGACTCGTTGGGCCCCTCGATCACGAGGACACCGCGCTCGGGGACGTCCACCTCCTCCCGCACCACGCCGCGGAAGTCCTGGATGAGCAACCGGTGCAGGATCATCGCGATCCTCCTTCCACGAGCCGGTAGAGGAGTCCGAGGGCGTTGCCGGCGTCCTCCGCCTGCTCGCCGCCCGACGCCGCGAGGTCGACCAGGTCCTCGACGGCGCGTCCCGCGTATCCACCGACCAGATCGGAGAAATCCTCATCGTCAGCCCGGACCACCAGGTGTGTGAGTCGCTCCCGCAGGTATGCCGAAGCGAACAGCTCCGTCCACCTCGCCAACAGCTCGTCGATCCGGGCGCGCAGGGCCACCCCGACGGTGCCGGTGAGCCCCAACTTGATCACGGTCCGCGGCTTGTCCTCGATCGCCTCGACCCGCCCGGCGAGCGCGTCGAGGTCGTCGTCCGAGTCGATCTGCGCGGTGAGCGCACGGAACGACCAGCGTCCGGTGCGCAGTGCGGTGACCTCGCAGCCGCCCCGGGCGCCGTCGGCACCGTCGCGGCCCAGTTCGATCAGCAACGCGCTGCCGGAGTCCTTCTCCACGTCGTCGAACGCCGTGGTCTCCGGGCTACCGGAGTACCGGATCCTGTCTCCCGAGCCGACGCGGGTCACCGAGTGCCGGTCGCCCAGGGCCACGTAGTCCACGAGGCCCGCGTCGACCGTCTCCTCGAGCGCTGCCACGGAGATCGACTCCACCGACGGGGACTGACCGCTGTACACCTCGTCTGTCCCGCCGTGCGCGACCAGCACACGGACGGAGTCCGTCTGCTCGAGGGAGGCCAACAGTGCCGGCAGCCGCGCGGGGTCCGGGCGCTTCGAGGTCCAGGGCACGCCGACGACCTCCACTCCGGGCACCACCTCGTACGGTCCCGGCTGGTCAATGACGGTCACCGCTCCACCCTCGACCGCGGCCGAGAAGTCGCGGCACCGCAGAACCGACGACACATCGAGCGGATCGTGGTTGCCCGGGAGGACGAGGACCGGCACCGGGAACGCCGCGAGAGTCTCCGCTGCGCGCAGGACCACCGAGCGCGGCACGGCGTTGTCCTCGAACGCGTCCCCGGCCACCACCACGAACTCCGCCCCGTGTTCGGTCGCCAGGTCGCCGAGCGCGGCGACCGCGGCCAGCCGGTCGGCGGTGTACACCGCCTGGGACTCGGTGCCGAGGAATCGCCGGGTCATCCCGAGCTGCCAGTCGGCCGAGTGGAGGAATCGGACCGGTGCCCGGTCCCGTGGTGAGGTCATGGCCGCATAGTAGGACGGGGGTCCGACACCGGTGTCGCCGCGTCTGTGCGGGCGCCCCGCCTCACTGATCCCCGTAGCGGCTGAACGCCTCGAGGAAATCCTCGAGATCCGCCACCACCCGCAGCTGCTCTAGCGGGTCGGCGGACGCCGCCGCGGCGAGCCGCCGGGCGACCGGGGCGTCGAGGAGGTCCTCGAGCCCGGCGGGCTCCGGGCGCGGGATCACCGGCAGCAGGGGGTCGCTCCCCCACAGTGCCTCCCGGACGTCGTAGGAGACGGTCTCGTCGTCCCCGGCCCCGTCGCCGAGCACCACGCCGAGTTCCTCCGCCCCCAGACCCCGGAGAGCGAAGAGGGCCTCCGGGTGGACATCCCACCACTCCACCATCACGTAGGCGGCCGCCATCACGTGCCTGCACGGGCCGGGCTGGACCGGACACCGGCACGTGTACGCGGTGTCCCCGTGGACCGCGGGGAGCAGCAGAAAGCCGACCGTGTCCGAGAACTCGCCGGTCAGCGCACCGACGACGCCCTGTTCCTCGTCTCCCAGCGCGCGCCGGAGCGCGTCGGAGTCCGTGCTGTCGATCGGGGCGAACTCGAACTCGACGGTGAAGGGCAGCGGCCGGCTCCCCTCGACGTCACAGCGGACCGTGCGGCCCGAATGGTCGAGGGAGACGACCCTGCCACGCCGCGCGTCCTGTCTCCCGCCGGAGACCTCGTTGCGGTCCACACCGGACTCGAAGTCCTTGGCCCACCGCCGGCTCCACATGTGCCTGCCGAACGGTCCGGCCCGCGACCGGGTCGGGATCCCGCTGCCGGCGCTCACGGTTCGTCACCCCCCTCGTCTGTCAGCTCCACCAGGGCGGCGAGCGCGGAGTCATCCAGTTCGGTGAGCGCGCCCGCGAGCGGACCGAGCGTGATCTCCGCCAGGTCACGCTTGGCGGCGAGCAGATCGTCGATCCTGTCCTCCACGGTGCCCGGGGCCACGAGTGTGCGTACCTGCACCACCCGCGTCTGGCCGATCCGGTGGACACGGTCGGTGGCCTGGCTCTCCACCGCGGGGTTCCACCAGCGGTCCAGGTGCACGACGTGGTTGGCCTCGGTGAGGGTGAGTCCCGTGCCCCCGGCCTTGAGCGAGGCGAGCATGACCGGGGGTCCGCCCGCGGACTGGAACTCCTCGACCATCTCCGCCCGTCCCGAGGCCGCGACCCCGCCGTGGAGGAACGGCACCGCGGTGGCGGCACGTCGCTCGAGCAGAGGCAGGATCATCTCGCCGAAGGCGCGGTACTGGGTGAACAGCAGGACCTTCTCGCCCGCGGCGAGGATCTCGGTGAGCACCTCGTCCAGGGCGGCGAGCTTCCCCGAACGGTGCCGGCCGCCCCGCAGCAGAGGCGAGCCGTCCGCCAGATAGTGCGCCGGGTGGTTGCAGACCTGCTTGAGCGCGGTCAGCCCGCTGAGGATCGCGCCCTTGCGTGCCGAGCCCTCGGACTCGGCGACCTGCTCCATCATGTCCTCCACCACGGCCCGGTACAGCGTGGCCTGCTCACGGGTGAGCTGCGCGTCCACCCGGATGTGCTGCTTGGCGGGGAGGTCGGCCACGACCCGCGGGTCGGTCTTGAGCCGCCGCAACACGAACGGGGCGGCCAGTGCGCGCAGGCGCGACGCCGCGGACTCGTCACGGTGGGACTCGATGGGTACCGCGAACCGGGCCCGGAAGGTGCTCGCGGACCCCAGGAGGCCGGGGTTGGCGAAGTCGAACACCGCGCGGAGCTCGTCCAGTCGGTTCTCGACGGGTGTCCCGGTGAGGGCCACGCGGTGCTCGGCCGGTAGCGCGGTCACCGCCTTGGTCACCGCGGTGGACGGGTTCTTGATGGTCTGCGCCTCATCGGCGACGATCCGCCGCCACGCCACCTCGGTGAGCAGGTCCGCGTCACGGGTGGCCGTGCCGTACGAGGTGAGGACGAGATCGTGGCCCGCGAGCCGGACCTGCGCCCCCTCGCCGCGATCACGTCCGGCCCCGTGATGCACGTGGACGCGCAACCGCGGTGCGAACCGCTCGGCCTCGCGCGCCCAGGTCGCGATCAGCGTCAGCGGTGCCACCACGAGGGTCGGCCCCCGACGCCCCTCCTCGTGCTCGACCGAGGTCAGCGCGAGGACCTGCATGGTCTTTCCCAGTCCCATGTCGTCCGCCAGGACCGCCCCGGTCTCGGCGCGGGCCAGCGCGAGGAGCCACTGCACGCCCTCCACCTGGTACGGCCGGAGCGTCGCCCGGAACCAGTCCGGCAGCTCGAGCGGCCCGGCCGACGACGACGCCAGCCAGTCGATCGTGTCCGGAGCCTCGACCTCGACACCCTCGGCCTCCTCCGATGCCAGGGCGCCCACCAGCGCCGGGGCGGTGGCCTTCTGGCCCCGCCGGGAGGCGAGGAAGCGGGCCGCGCGCCGGAGGGCGCCGGGATCCGCCCGGACCCAGCGCCCGCGCAGACGCACCAGGTCGGTCGCGGCGTCGAGGAGGAGCTGCGCCTCGGCCGGGTCGATCGGGGCGTCGTCGACGACGAGTTCCCAGTCCACGTCGGTCAGTTGATCCAGTCCGAGGCGATGTCCGGTGTCGACGGCCTCGGTGCCCGGATCGACGACCGTCGCGCGCACGACCGTGCGCACCCTCGTCCACGCCCGCGGGAGCAGGACCTCGATCCCCCGCCCGCGGAGCACCTCGACGCCCTCGTCCACGAGCTCCAGCAGGAGATCCGTGGTCAGCAGGAGGTCCGGGCCGCCCGGGGCGGACTCGGCCCGGGCCAGCGGCGGCCAGGAACGCACGGCCCGATCGAGTACATCCCGGACCGGAGCGACGACGGCCCCGGAGTCGGCGAGCTCCGTGAACGGGCGCAATGAGTCCGCTCCCGTGCGGACCAACACCTCGAGACGCCAGAGCGCGGCACCGGCTCGGGGCACGACGAGCGCCGGGGCTTCTGCGCTGTCGTCCGTCTCTTCGGCCGCTGCCGACCCGGTCTCGTCGTCGTCTCCTCCGGGCTCCATGATCCGCAGGACCACCTCGACGTCCCGCGCGGCCGCCGCGCGGCCGAAATCCCGGACCGCCTCCGCGAGTGCCTGACCACCCGACCGGAGGTCGCCCCCCACCACCAGCGCCTCTCCGAACGAGCTGCGCCGGTCCGCGGCGAGCGGGGCCAGGGCGGCGCGGGCGTGCTGGTCGGCGAGCGACGACAGCAGGTGGTCGAGCTCCGAACGCGTGGCCACGAGTCCGTGACACCGGGGCAGGCTCTCGGCGGCCCATGTCGACACGACCGGGGAGGAGACGAGGCGCCACGAGGCGTCCCACCCGCCCTCGACGCGGGTCACCTCCGGGACGACGTGGCCGGAGGCGACGAACCCGGCGATGCCGGCGGACAACGCCGCCAGGGCACGCAGATCGGGTCCCACCCAGTGCTCGTCTCCCCGCAGGAGCGCACACAGCTCCACGGCGGAGGCGACGGACATCCTGATACCGGGGAGCGAGGCGGGCCGCACACGACCGTCGACCGGTGCGCGGATGACGACGCGGTGCGACAGCCGGAACCTCTCGAGCAGCTCCACCACCGGCTCCGGCGCACCGGCCCGGGACACGGCCGTCACCGATCCGGCCGGTGCGACGGACTCCGGCGCGCGCAGTCCGGTGTCGCACCACACACCGATGACGCCGGACTGCCACACGGCGTGCAGGAGAGGGCGGGCGTCGGACACGTGCACATGTAAGCACGAAGGTGCGACAGGCCGCCCGGCGGCGGCCCCGGGGGATCCCACAGGCCGGTGTCCGGCTCCACAGACCCCCGCCCGATCAGGGCTTCCGAAGGGATCCGCTGCGCGGTGGCACCGATACTCGTCGACGTGGATGCCCGCCCCCGTCGTCGTCGACCCGTCCTCCCGCCCCGCGAGCGGGTGCTGCCTCCCCTGGCGCCGCGCGCGCTGGCACTGGCGCTGGCCGTGGTGGTGACGATCAGCGCTGTGCTGTGGGCGGGACGCCCCTCGGGATCGGCCCCGGGCAGCCCGGGCCGCGGGGCCGTCACGGCGCTGCTCGAGGCGGCGGCGGTGGTCCCGGAGCGCCTCCCGGTCGACGGATACGAACGCGACTGCGCGGGGGCGGCGGCCTGCGTCTTCGGGCCGGCGTGGAGCGACGCGACCGGCGCCCCGAGCTCCGGAAACGGGTGCTCGACCAGACACGATGTCCTGGCGCGGGACCTCCTCGGGGCGACCCGGGATCCGGCGGACCGGTGCACGGTCACGGGCGGGATCCTGGTGGACCCGTACACCGGCGGCGTGGTCGATACCGGCGAGACCGGGCTGCGGGGGGTCCACGTCGACCACGTCATCCCGCTCGCGGCCGCCTGGGACCTCGCGGCCTGGGAGTGGACGCCACGACGACGCGCGGCCTTCGCCAACGACGTCGACCGCAATCTCGTCGCCGTCACCGGATCGGCCAACACCAGCAAGAGCGACTCGACGCCCGCGGGGTGGCTCCCTCCCGACCCGACACGCCACTGCTTCTACGCGGCCCGCTATCTGACCGCCGCGGTGGCCTACGGGATCCCCCTCACCGAGTCCGACCGCGACGCTCTCGACGCCGCCGCGCAGACGTGCCCCGCGGGGTCCGGGACGGCGGGGGCTCAGTAGCGGTCGGAGCCCTCGGACCGTCCGCGGAACCCACCTCCGCGGCGGTCCCTTCCGTCGTCCCGACGGGGGCCACCGCCCCGGCCCTCGTTCCTGTCCCCGCGACGGCCGTGGCGACGGTCGTTCCCGCGATCGCCACGCGGGCCCCCGCCGCGACCCCCGGAGCCGTGCGCCCCCGGCCGCCCTGCAGGGGGGCCGGAGTCGGGGCGGAGGTCGATCTCGGAGCCGCCCACGCGGATGCCCTTCATCGACTCCACCTGATCCTTCGACAGGCCGGCGGGGAGCTCGACGATCGAGTGGTCGAACCGGATGGAGATCCGACCGATGTCGCCCCCGCTGAGTCCGGCCTCGTTGGCCAGGGCCCCCATGATCGATCCGGGCTTGACGTTGTTCCGTTTGCCCACGGCGATCCGGTACCGGGCCATGTCCTTGCCCGTACGCGACGGTCGCGGTCCGTCGCCGAAGTCGCGGCCCGCCCTGTCCCGACGCCCGTCGCCGCGGTCGTCCCTCCGCTCCCGACGGGCGGGACGCTCCGGCTCCCTCATGAGGAATTCCTCGGAGTTGCGGGACTGCGTCGCCAGCGCCGCGGCGATGTCCTCCATCGACGCCGAGTGCTCGGATGCGTACTCCTCGACCAGGCGGCGGAACAGCCCCAGATTCGGATCGCCCAGGCTCTCGGTGATGGACTGCGCGAACTTGGCCATCCGCACCTCGTTGACGTCGTCCACGCTGGGCAGCTGGATCTCCGTCAACGGTTGACGCGTGGCCCGCTCGATCTGGGCGAGCAGACGCCGCTCCCGCGGGGTGACGAACAACAGCGCCTGGCCGCTCCGGCCGGCGCGGCCGGTACGCCCGATCCGGTGCACGTACGACTCCGTGTCGTGCGGGATGTCGTAGTTGACGACGTGACTGATCCGCGGCACGTCGAGGCCACGCGCGGCCACGTCCGTCGCCACGAGGATGTCCGTGCGGCCGTCCTTGAGCGCCTCGATCGTCCGCTCACGCAGATTCTGCGGGATGTCGCCGTTGATGGGCGCCGCCGCGAACCCGCGGGCGCGCAAGCGCTCCGCGAGCTCCTCGGTGGCCGACTTCGTGCGGACGAACATGATCATCGCGTCAAAACTCTCGACCTCGAAGATCCGGGTCAACGCATCGAGCTTGTCGCGGTGTTGGACCAACACGTAGCGCTGCTGGATGGTCGACGCCGTCGCCGTCCTAGACGCCACCTTCACCTCGGCCGGATCCGTGAGGTACTGCTTCGAGATCCGACGGATCGCCGAGGGCATGGTGGCGGAGAACAACGCGATCTGCGCGGACTCCGGGGTGTCGGACAGGATCCGCTCGACGTCCTCCTGGAAGCCCATCGCGAGCATCTCGTCGGCCTCGTCGAGCACCAGGTGGTGCAGCCCCGAGAGGTCCAGCGTGCCCTTCTTGAGGTGGTCGATGACGCGGCCCGGCGTCCCGACGATGATCTGGGCCCCCCGTCGCAGCCCGGACAGCTGGATCCCGTAGGCCTGGCCCCCGTAGATCGGCAACACGTTGACCTGCGGCAGGTGGGACGAGTAGGTCACGCACGCCTCCGCCACCTGGAGCGCGAGTTCACGCGTCGGTGCGAGGACCAGTGCCTGCGGGCTCTTCACCGCGGGATCGATGAGCGAGAGGATCGGTAGCGCGAACGCGGCGGTCTTGCCGGTACCGGTCTGTGCCAGCCCCACCACGTCGCGGCCTGCGAGGACCAGCGGGATGGTGGCGGCCTGGATCGCCGAGGGGCTCTCGTACCCGACGTCGGCGATGGCCCGACCGACCGCCGGGGAGAGCCCCATCTCGGCGAAGGTGGGGGTCGTGGGCTCCTGCTCACCCGACGGGTCGGCCGTGTCGGTGGCGGCGGTGGAGGTCGCGGGATCGACCTCGTCGCCGGGAGCGGCGGTATGGTCCTCGTTGCTGTTGTTCATGAGATCTCACATGCTACGGCGTCGGGCACCTCGTCCGCGACACGACGGCGCAGGTCATTCCCCCGTCGTGGTGGGTGTGCGCCGGACGTGCGTCTCCCGGGCGACGAGCCACGGGACCACCGCTGCCAGCAGGAGTCCGCCGGAGACGGAGAACCCGGCCGTGTATCCGAACCGATCCACCACCACGCCCACCAGGACGGGCCCCAGGATCGCGCCCGAGTCACTGGCCATCTGGAACGAGGCGAGTACCTTGCCCCCGGCCCTGTCGGGCCCGATCACGTCCGCGACCGCGGCCTGCTGTGCGGGGTTGAGCACTCCGGCGCCGACGCCCGCGGCGACGGAGGCCGCCACCAGGAGGGGCACCGTGTCGCACCACCCCAGCAGGGCGGTCGCGGACCCGGAGACGAGCAGGCCCCCGATCGCCAGGGGTCGGCGACCGTACCTGTCGGAGAGCCACCCGGCCGCGGAGACCACCGACGCCGTCCCGACCGCGAACGAGGCGAGGGCGGTACCGGCGACCCCGGGGCCGGCGTCAAAGTTGGCGGCGGCGAACAGCGGCACTATCGCCACCCGCACACCGAATGAGGCCCACCCGTTGGCGAAACTCGAGGCGAGGGCCGCCACGTACCCGCTGTGGTGGAGCGCCTCGCCGACCCGGAGCGGCTCCTTCTCCGGGGTCTCGTCGTCCGGCGCGCGCCGACGTCCCCCTCGCAGGAAGACCGCCACCACCGCCGTGGCCACGAGCAGTGACGCCGAGTAGACGAAGAACGGCACCCGCATCCCGAACTCCGCCAGCAGTCCGCCGAGGACCGGCCCGCCGATGTTGCCGATGAGGAAGGCCGTGGCGTAGAAGCCCATGATCCGGCCGCGGGCGCCGGGCGGCGCGAGTCGCGTGAGCAGCGCCATCGCGGAGATGGTGAACATCGTCGAGCCGAGGCCGCCCAGGCCGCGGAACACCAGCAGCTGCCAGTAGGACTGGGCCAGACCGGTGGCCAGGGTCGAGACGGACACGATGACCAGGCCGGTCATGTAGACCCATCGTTCCCCCAGCCGGTCGACGAGGAACCCACCGGCAGGGGCGAACACCAGTCGGAAGAAGGCGAAGGCGCTCACGACCACCGACGCGGCGGTGACCGACACGTCGAAGCTCTGCGCGAACTGTGGCAGGACCGGGGCGACGAGTCCGTATCCGAGCGCGACGGCGAACGCCGCCGCCACGAGGACCCAGATGTCGGCGGGCAGCCGGCTGCTCGTCCCGTCGTCGGTCCCGCGGCCGAACAGCCGCCTCACGCCGACCGGAGTACGCGGTCGAGCACGTCCGCACCGAAGTGCAGTGCGTCCACCGGGACCCGCTCGTCGACGGCGTGGAAATGTCCGAAGACGTCGAACTCGTCGGGCACGCGCAGCGGGACGAACCCGTAGCCCTCGATGCCCAGCGGCGCGAGGTGCTTGTTGTCGGTGCTCGCGGGCAGGAGATAGGGCACCACGAGTGAGTCCGCATCGGATTCGCGGACGGCTTCCCTGATGACGCCGACCAGCGGGTCGTCGGCCGGGGCGGCGATCGGCGGCGCCCACGTCCACTCCACCGACACGTCCGGGCCCAGCTCCTGCTCGATCTCGGCGCGGAAGGTGTCCTCACCGCCGGGCAGGACACGGCAGTCGATCTCGGCGTGGGCCTCGGCGGGGATGACGTTGGTCTTGTACCCCGCGTTCAGAACTGTGGGCGACGCGGTGTGCGAGAGCGATGCCTCGACCAGTGGGCCGAAGTGCCCGAGGACGTCGAGGTGCCGGGGGAGGTTCGCCACGTCGGCGCTGACGTCGGCGATCTCGCCGACCACGGCGGCGAGCGCCGTGTTGGCCTCGGTGGGCGCGACCGGATACTCGCGGGTGGCGACCCGGTGCACCGCTCCGGCGACGGCGGCGGCCGCGTTGTCCGCGGTCGGGCGCGACGCGTGGGCGGCGGCGCCGTGGGCGCTGACCTTGGCCCACGCCACCCCCTTCTCCGCGATCGCAATCGGGTAGAGGCGTCGTCCGGCGACGGGGACCGACCAGCCCCCCACCTCGCTCAGCGCGTGCGTCATGCCGTCGAAGAGGTCGGGGCGCTCCCGCACCACCCATTTGGCGCCCATGACGCCGGCGGCCTCCTCGTCGGCGAAGAAGGCGAGCAGCAGCGGCCGGCGAGGGGTGATCCCCTCCCGGCGGTGGTGGCGGATCACCGCGAGCATCATGCCGAGCATGTTCTTCATGTCCACGGTTCCACGGCCGTAGAGCCACCCGTCCCGGATCTCCCCGGAGAACGGGGGGACCGTCCAGTCCTCGGGCACGGCGGGGACGACGTCGACATGACCGTGGACGACCAGCCCCCCGGCGTCCGGGTCGGAGCCCTCCACGCGGGCGAACAGGCTGCCGCGGCCCGGGACCGATTCCACCAGTTCGCTGGCGATCCCCACCTCGTCGAGGAGCTCGGCGATCCGGTGGCACACGCGTGTCTCGCCGTCGCCGATCGTCGCCGGGTCCCCGGTGTTGGTGGAGTCGATGGCCACGAGCTCGGCGGTGATCGCCACGGCCTCCGCGTGGAGTCTCTCCCGTGCTGCGTCGCCCGCCACGGCGCCGTCCGTCATCCGAAACACTTCCCTTCGCCACGGTAGGTGGGCCAGCGGTCCACAACGGCGGGCCCATCCGCAGTCTCGTCCACCACGTGCAGCGTGTCGAACCGCTCGCAGAGCTCCCCCGCCTTGGCGTGACGCCACCACGCCCGCTCGCCGATCGCCACGGTGCCGCGCACCGGCGTCTGGACCTCGCCCGCGCCCTCCCGGCCGAGATAGCGCAGGCCGGTCGGGGCGGCGGGGACGGGCAGTCGACTCGGCCCGGGCACGCCGGAGGCCACGTAGCCGCCATAGAGGAAGGTGGTGAACCCCCGGGCGGGTCTCCGGACCGCCGGCAGGGCGAAGAACAGGGCCGGACGGGGGGTGAAACTCCGGTAGTGATCGAACAGGCCCGGGACATACAGCCCGGAGCCGGCGGTGACCTCGGTGACGGCCGGGGCCGCGGCGCTCTCGGCCACCGACCCGGATCCTCCCGAGTTGATGATCTCCGGGCGCTGTCCGGTGATCCCGGCGATCGCGTCGGACACCTCGCGACGGATCCTGACGAGCCGCCGCATGGATGCCGCCTTGACCAGGCGGATCCCGGTGACGTCGTCCGGCACCCCGGCCACCTGGGCCTCGTAGAACATCGCACCGACGACCCGGAAGCCCAGGGCGTCCGCTCGCCGGGCCAGGGGTGCGACGTCGTCGGCCCCTCTCAACGGCGAGCGCCGCACGCCCAGGTGCGCCGGGCCGATCTTCAGCGAGCAGTCGACGTCCACGCACACCCGGGCACCGCCGGCGCCCGCCCCGAGCGCGATCTCCAACTGCTTCCTGTCGTCGACCATCAGGGTCACCGCCGCGAGCGCCCGCGGGTCGGCGGCGAGCTCGGCCAGCGCGCCCCGGTCCACGGTCGGATACCCCAGAAGGACGTCGTCGCAGCCCCGGTCCACCAGCCAGAGCGCCTCCCGCAGGGAGTAGGCCATGACGCCGCGGACCGCCTGGTCGCCCCGGAGCTCCGGACCGAGCGCCTCGGCCAGGACCCCGCGGCACCGGACCGACTTGCTCGCGATCCGGATCCGCGTACCGTCGGCGCGGCGCCGGAGGTCCGCGAGATTGGCCCGCAGGCTGGGCAGGTGCACCGCGGCCAGCGGCGCGTCGAGCCCGGAGGTCGCCGTGTCGACCGCGTGCACCGGTGCCACGTCGCTACGCCCCCTCGGCGGGTCGAGCGTCGGCCACCACGAGGTCGACGGCCCGGTGCAGGAGCTCGTTGGCCTCGTCGTCGTCACGGTAGATCTGCCACCGCAGCCCGATCCCGTCGATCATGCACATGACCACCCGGATCATGTCGTCGATGTCCATCGTCCAGCGCATCCCCGAGGATTCCGCCGTGCGCTCGAGCACCGAGCGGACGATCTCCTCGTTGGAGGACTGCTGGTCCCCCGCCAGCCCGATCTCCGGCAGTCCGTGGGTGCGCAGCGAGTAGGAGACGATCTCGTACGTCAGCAGTTGCCGGTCCGGGGAGGCGGAGATGACCGTCCAGATGAGGTCGATCGCCTCGTAGAGCCGTTGCCGCAGCCCCTCCGTGCCCCCGACCCCGGAGCCGAAGTCGACGCTGACGAACGCCTTGGCCGCCTGGTGGACGTCCGCATTGACCGTGTTGATGACCTCGCGGAGCAGCTCCTCTTTGTCGGTGTAGCAGTAGTGCACGACCCCCAGCGAGACTCCGGCGCGCTCGGCGACGCCCCGGACGGTCACGGCCGTGAGGCCCTCGCGCTCCGCGATCTCCAGCGCGGACCGGAGGAGTTGGGCTCGGCGCTGATCGGCGGGTAGTCGTCTGGTCACCCGTTCATGATACGACGACGACGGGCACGGGCCCGGCTTTCGGACCGCCTGCTCCCCCGACACCCGTCGTGGCGGCGGCGCTGATCCGGACGACTGTCCAGAAAGTTCCCTCGCGACGGGCCGGACGCGGGTAGCCTCAGCGTTCATGACGAGATCGACCAACGGCTGGCAGAACTGGTCCGGGGACGTGCTCTCCACCCCCGTCCGCCGGTCCGCGCCGACCACCGTGGCCGAGGCCGTGGGTGCCGTGACCGCGGCCACCGAGCAGGGGGCCACGGTCAAGTGCGTGGGTGCCGGCCACTCCTTCTCCCCCGCCGCCGCCACGGACGGCGTCCTCCTCTCCCTCGACGACCTCACGGGTATCGAGTCGATCGTCCCCACCCACGATGCCGACGGCCGCGTCGACGGCGCCGACGTCACCGTATGGGCGGGCACGCGCCTGCACAGGCTCGCGCCGCTGCTGTGGGATCTCGGGTTGGCCCAGCCCAATCTCGGCGACTTCGCCGAACAGTCGCTGGCCGGGGCGATCTCCACCGGCACGCACGGCACCGGTACCGCCTTCCCGGGCCTGCCGGCGACCGTGGTGGGCCTGCAACTGGTGCTCGCGGACGGTTCCGTACTCAACTGCTCCCGCGAGAGCGAGCCCGAGGTGTTCGACGCCGCGCGACTCGGCCTGGGCGCACTGGGGGTCATCACCAAGATGACGATCCACTGCGTCCCCGCGTTCACGCTCCACGCCGACGAGCGCCCCTGGACCCTCTCGGCCGTGCTCCACGACCTCGAGGGCTTCGCGCGCTCCGCCGATCACGCCGAGTTCTTCTGGTTCCCCCACACCGACGCGATCAACCTCAAACGCAACACGCGCCTGCCCGGCGACGCCGAGCTCAGGCCGGTGGGCCGGCTCCGCGGCATGGTCAGCGACGAGTTCCTGGCCAACGAGGCGTTCGGCGCACTGTGCCGGACCGCCGCGCGGCGTCCGGGTCTCACCCCGCGGCTCAACCGCGTCGCGTCACGCGGCCTCTCGGCGCGGTCCTACACCGACCGGGGGTACCGGGTGTTCGCGTCCCCGCGTCGCGTGCGCTTCCGGGAGATGGAGTACGCCGTCCCCCTCCCCGCCGCTGCGGACGCCCTGCGGGACCTGCGCGACGCCATCGATCGTTCCGGCATCACCACCCCGTTCCCGGTGGAGGTCAGATTCTCCGCGGCTGACGACGTGTGGCTCTCGACCGCGTACGGCCGCGACGTCTGCTACATCGCGGTGCACCAGTTCACGCCGATGGACCACACCGAGTATTTCCGGTTCGCCGAGGAGATCTTCCTCGCCGCGGGCGGCAGGCCGCACTGGGGGAAGATGCACACCCGGACCGCCGAGGATTTCTCGGTGATGGTGGAGCATTTCGACGACTTCGTCGCCGTCCGCGACCGGCTCGACCCGACGCGGGTCTTCGGCAACGTCTACACGGAGCAGGTCCTGCCCTGACGGCGTCACCGCCGTACCGTGGGGTCCGATGACCACCGGACGACGACGAGGAGCCCCCGTGCCGGACGACACTCCCGCCCCCACCGAGATCTCCGGCCCCCTCGCGGGTGTGGTCAAGGGCGCCCTTCGTCGGGCGGTCCGCGGACAGCGCGGGGCCGCCCGGGAGTACGTGGCCGGGATCCGCCGGAAGCACCCGCAGGAGAGCCCGGCGCGCCTGCGGCGTCGGCTCGACTCACGATACCTCCTGGCGGTCTCCACCTCCGGGGCCGCCGTCGGCACCACGGCGGCGGTACCGGGGGTGGGCACGGTCGTCGGGATGGGCGCCATCGGCGCGGAGTCCCTGGCCTTCCTGGAGGCCACCGCGTTCTACACCCTCGCGGTGGCCGAGGTGCAAGGCGTCGACGTCGGCCGACAGGAACACGAGGAGCAGCTCGTCCTGACCATCCTGTTGGGCGCGTCGGGCACGGCCATCCTGTCCCGCTCCGTCACCGTGGAGGGCGGGTCCACCGGGTCAGCCGCGACCGGCCGGGCGCTGCAGCTGCCCGGGGTCAGAGAGCTCAACCGCCGCATGGCCACACGGTTCCTCCGGCGGTTCGCCGTCAAGCGGGCCACGCTCGCGATGGGCAAACTCGCGCCCGCGGGGATCGGGGCGGCGGTCGGTGCCTGGGGCAACCGCAGACTCGGCAGATCGGTCGTCGAGACCGCGCACGCGAGCTTCGGTGCGCCACCGGAGGACTGGCCGGAGACGTGACCCCCGGGCCCCGGCCCCACGACTCCCCCTGTCAGGTGCGATCGAACGGCCAGGAACGGGCGGAACGACTAGCCTGGGGCCATTGACGTGTGAAACCCACCACAAACCAGAGAGGCACCACAAGGCCGTGAGCAAGAACGTCTCACAATTCGGACAGAATCAGTGGCTCGTCGACGAGATGTACCACCGTTACACCAAGGACCCGTCCTCCGTGGACCGGACCTGGCACGAGTTCTTCGACGCGAACCCCGGGGCCGCCTCCTCCCCGGGCGGCAACGGGGCCGGGCGGGGGGACGCGCCGGGTTCTGATGCCGCCCCGCGGAAGTCCGCCGACGTGACGATCGACGACGTCACGCCGGACGCCACGCGGGAGGACGTGTCCCAGAAGCCACCGGCCGACGCGCCCGCCCGCAGCAAGTCACGCGGGAAGGGTGTCCCCGCACCGGAACGCGCTCCCGCGACCAGCAAGAAGCCGGAAGCGCCCGCCCCGAAGGAGCCGGAGGCCCCCGTGTACAACCCGCCGGAGGAAACCGAGCACAAGGTCTTGCGGGGGCCCGCGAACGCGATCGTCAAGAACATGAACGCGTCGCTGTCGCTCCCCACCGCCACCTCGGTCCGCGCCGTGCCGGCCAAGGCGATGATCGACAACCGCGTGGTGATCAACAACCACCTCAAGCGCACGCACGGCGGCAAGATCTCGTTCACGCACCTCATCGGGTACGCCATGGTCCAGGCGATCAAGGCCTTCCCCAACATGAACAACCACTTCGAGGAGATCGACGGCAAGCCCCACTCCGTCACTCCCCCCGGGATCAACCTGGGTCTGGCGATCGACATGAAGACCAAGGCCGGTCGCACGCTCGTGGTGGCCGCCATCAAGAACTGCGAGGACCTGAACTTCCGCGGCTTCCTCGACGCCTACGAGGACATCGTCTCGCGTGCCCGCATCGGCAAGCTCACGATGGACGATTTCTCCGGCGTGACGGTCTCGCTGACCAACCCCGGCGGCATCGGCACCGTGCATTCGGTGCCCCGCCTCACCGTCGGACAGGGCACCATCCTCGGCGTCGGGGCCATGGAGTACCCGGCCGAGTTCCAGGGCGCCAGCGAGGACCAGCTCGCCCAGAACGCGGTCGGCAAGATCACCACGCTCACCTCCACCTACGATCACCGGGTCATCCAGGGCGCCGAGTCGGGCGAGTTCCTCCGCGAGATCCACCGTCTCCTCCAGGCCGACGAGTTCTACGACCAGATCTTCGGTTCCCTCGGCATCCCGTACGAGCCGGTCCGCTGGCGCCGGGACATCACCGACCCGCGTGTGGACAAGGACGCCCGCGTCCTCGAGCTCATCGCCGCGTACCGGGATCGCGGCCACCTCATGGCCGACATCGACCCGATCGACGCCATGTACGCGCTGCGGCGGCGGAACTTCCACCCGGATCTCGACGTCAACACCCACGAGCTCACGCTGTGGGATCTCGAGCGGAAGTTCTCCGTCGGCGGGTTCGTCGGCAAGGACAGGATGCGGCTGCACGACGTGCTGTCCGCGCTCCGGGCCGCCTACTGCCGCAAGATCGGCATCGAGTACACGCACATCCTCGAGAACGAGCAGCGGTACTGGATCCAGGAGCGGGTCGAGGGCGTCGACGACAAGCCGACGGTAGCCGAGCAGAAGTACATCCTGTCCAAGGTCAACGCCGCCGAGGCGTTCGAGACCTTCCTGCAGACCAAGTACGTCGGGCAGAAGCGTTTCTCGCTCGAGGGCGCGGAGTCGGTCATCCCGATGATGGACGCCGTGATCGACGAGGCCGCGGAGTTCGCGCTCGACGAGGTCGTGATCGGCATGCCGCACCGCGGCCGGCTCAACGTGCTGGCGAACATCGTCGGCAAGCCCTACCGGCAGATCTTCACCGAGTTCGAGGGCAACATGGACCCCTCGGCCGCGCACGGCTCGGGCGACGTGAAGTACCACCTCGGCGCCGAGGGCATCCAGTACCAGATGTTCGGCGAGAACGAGATCAAGGTCTCGCTCACCGCCAACCCGTCACACCTCGAGGCCGTCGACCCTGTACTCGAGGGCATCGTCCGTGCCAAGCAGGATCTCATCGACGATCCCGAGTGGCGCGCGGAGTACCCGGTCGTGCCGCTCATGCTGCACGGCGACGCCGCGTTCGCCGGTCAGGGTGTGGTCGCCGAGACCCTGAACCTGTCCCAGATCGACGGCTACCGCACCGGCGGCACGGTGCACATCGTCGTGAACAACCAGATCGGGTTCACCACCTCCCCCGACGCCGGGCGGTCGAGCCAGTACTGCACGGACATCGCCAAGATGGTCGGCGCACCGATCTTCCACGTCAACGGTGACGACCCCGAGGCCTGCGTCCGGGTGGCGCGTCTGGCCATGGACTTCCGCCAGGAGTTCAAGAAGGACGTCGTGATCGACCTCGTCTGCTACCGCCGTCGCGGCCACAACGAGGCTGACGACCCGTCGATGACGCAGCCGCGCATGTACGAGGTCATCGACCAGAAGAAGAGCGTTCGCCAGTCCTACACCGAGGACCTTGTTGGTCGTGGTGACATCACGGAGAAGGAGGCCGAGGCCGCACTCCGCGACTTCCAGGGACAGTTGGAGCGTGTCTTCAACGAGGTCCGCGAACTGGAGAAGCACCCGGTCACGGCGTCGCAGTCCATCCTCCCCGACCAGCCGCTGCCCAAGCGCCTGGTCACAGCGGTGGACGAGTCGGTACTGCACCAGATCGGTGACGCCTTCGGCACCGTCCCGGACGGCTTCACCATCCATCCCCGCGTCAAGCCGGTCTACGAGGCCCGCCAGAAGATGGCCTACAACGGCAACGTCGACTGGGCGTTCGCCGAGATGTTAGCCCTGGGATCGCTGGTCATGGAGGGGCGCACGGTCCGCTTCGCGGGCCAGGACTCCCAGCGCGGGACCTTCACGCAGCGGCACTCCGTGGTGATCGACAAGTCGTCGTCCGAGACCTACTCGCCGCTGCAGAACCTGGACGGGCCCGGCCGGTTCGAGGTGTGGAACTCGGCACTCACGGAGTTCGCGGGTGTCGGCTTCGAGTACGGCTACTCGGTCGGTGACCCGGAGGCCGTGGTCCTGTGGGAGGCGCAGTTCGGCGACTTCGTCAACGGCGCCCAGACCATCATCGACGAGTACATCTCCTCCGGCGAGGCCAAGTGGGGGCAGAAGTCCTCGGTCTCGCTGCTCCTGCCGCACGGGCACGAGGGCATGGGGCCGGACCACACGTCCGGACGGATGGAGCGCTTCCTCCAGCTGTGCGCGGAGGGGTCGATGACGGTGGCCCAGCCGTCCACCCCGGCGAACTACTTCCACCTCATGCGTCGCCACGCCACGGACGGCATCCAGCGTCCCCAGATCGTGTTCACCCCCAAGTCCATGCTGCGCAACAAGAAGGCGGTCAGCACCGTCGAGGACTTCACCGAGGGCAAGTTCCGCTCGGTGCTGGACGATCCGACGTTCGCGGACGGGGCCAAGGACGCCGACAAGGTCACCACGATGCTCCTGGTGTCGGGCAAGCTCTACTACGAGCTCGCCGCCAAGCAGGAGAAGGACGGACGGTCCGACATCGCGATCGTGCGGCTGGAGCAGATCCACCCGATCCCGTTCCGTCGCCTCCGCGAAGCCCTCGGGCACTACCCGAACCTCGAGGAAGTGCGGTGGGTGCAGGAGGAACCGTCCAACCAGGGCGCCTGGAGCTTCCTGGCGCTCAACATCCCGGAGATCATCCCCGAGTTCCCCAAGCTCAAGCGCGTCTCCCGACGGGCCATGGCCGCCACGTCGACGGGACTGAGCAAGGTGCACGCGGTGGAGCAGAAGGCTCTGGTGGACGAGGCCTTCGCCTGACGCGCAGGGTGCCCGGTCGGTCGCCGGCCGGGCACCCGCAACGTGGTGGGGTGTGCTCCGGCGCGTGCCCGACGCGCGCGGCGTCAGTAGTCGTGTTGGTCGAGCCAGTAGTTGGCCATCCCCACCGGGGTCGCGGTACCGAACTCCACCCCGAGCAGGAGTTCCCGCACATCGTCCGTGGTGAGCTCGCCGCTGATCCGGTTGACCATCTCGAGCTGCTCCTCCGACAGCGAGCCCTTGCGGAAGACGGGGACGAGTTGCTGAGCGAGGATCACCTCGTCGTCGTCGACCAGGGGGACCATGTCGTCAGGGGCCAGGATCGGATCCGCTGACTGGACCAGGCCCACGCCGATCTCCCCGTCCCGCAGCGCCTCGAACACGGCGCGGGGGTCGGAGCCCATCGGCACGCGGTTGCCGAACCCGCACTCGTAGCCCGCGCCCACGGACGTCGCGAGCTCGCGATCCGCGAGCGCCTCCTGGCGGGCGCCGAGGGTGAGCTCGCCGCACCGACCGGCCAGGTCGGACATCGTCCGCAGGCCCCGCGTCTCCGAGGTGTGTCGGGTCACCACGTACACGGGGGCATCCTCCGCAGGCGCGGGGTCGGCGGCCGTGACGCCTTCCGGCAACGCCGCCATCATCGCCGTGTAGACGTCCTCGGAGGCGGTGTCGTCCGCGCCCCGATCATAGCGCCGGAGCAGCTCACCGGTGAATCCGAGCGTGAAGGTGGCGTCCCCCGCCACCACCGAGTCCATCACCTCGTCCTGCGTGCCCGACTGGGGACGAGGAGCCACCCGCCACCCGCTCCGAGACAGTGCGTTGGCGTAGATGTGGCCGACGATCTCCGACTCCGCGAACGAGGCCGTCTCGATCACCACCAACGGATCGGGCTCGTGTGCGGGGATGATCGACGACTGCGCCTGGCACCCGGTCAGTCCCAACGCGAGCGTCAGTACCGCGATCCCGGCCCGCGGCCCGGGCCGTGTCGCCGTGCGCCTCATCCCATCACGTCCTTCGTCCACCGCATCCCGTCATTCTCACACCCGCCGCGCAGCATCCTCCGGCCGCGCCCCGGCCGGGTGCTATCCGACCCGCCCCGGGTTGACCGCCGGCCGTCCCGGATCCGTCACGTCGACCCCGGCCTCGGCCCAGGCGTCCTCGAGTTCGCCCGCTCCCTTGAGCCGTACCCAGGCGGCCTCCGTGTGTGTCACCGGAACGGCCCGGAAGACGCGGACGGGGGCGGCGTCCCCGCCCAGCTCCACATCCGAGATCTCCGGCGCACGCAGGATCACCGCGGTGAAGGCCGCGCCCGGCCACAGCGGCTCCCCCAGGTCGATCAACGCGCCCTCGGCGAAGACCAGGCCCTCCACCGACGGGGCGGCGGCGAGAACAGCGAGAGCCTTGACCAGCCCGTCCACCCCGTCCCGCAGGACGATGCACAACTCGGCACGCGGGGCCGTCGGGTCCGGGACGAGTGCGGACGGATCCCCCATCGGCTCCGAGGAGCACCCCAGGGTGACATAGCGGACCACTCGCGTCTCCACGTCGACAAACCTCAGGACGCGGATCGGAGGGGCGCCGAGGAATGTCACCGACGCCTCCTGCGGCTCCGTCCCCCACTCGTCGACGAGGTGCCGGCGGACCGTCGTCAGGACCGCGGACGGGTCGGGGTCGGTCATTTCATCCCGAACCGTGCGAGCTCGTCGCGGACCCGTTCGGCACTCCCGGGCGCGCACAGCACGTCGTATCGTCCCGCGACCAGTTGCGAGGTCGACGCGAAGTCGCGCTTGCCGCGGGTGGCCGCGTAGGACAGCGACGTGGACACCACGCCGAAGACGGAACCGCCGATCAGGCCCGTGAGGACCACGCCCCACATCGGCTGCGTGAAGATCCCCAGGACCAGACCGACGAACAGTCCGAGCCAAGCGCCCGTGGCCAGCCCGCCGAGGAGCACCTTGGGCCAGGTGAGCCGGCCGGTGACCCGTTCGACCTGCATCAGGTCCACGCCGACGATGGTGACCTCGTGGACCGGGAAGTCCTCGTCCGCCAGATGATCCACCGCCGCCTGGGCCTCGGCGTACGTGCCGTACGAGCCCACGACCCAGCCCGTCGGAGGCGTGGGCAGGCCCGGGGTCTGGGCACCGCGCCGCCCGGCCGACCCTGAGTTCACCGGAGTCGTCATGTCGAGCGTCCTTCCGTGTCCGAGACCGACATGCCGGCCGCGCGACCGCGCGCCGACACCACCAGTGCCATCTTACGGCTGGCCTCGTCGAGCATCTCGTCGCCGTACATCACCGCGCCCCGTGCGCCGCCCTCGACCGACGTCGCGTGCGCATACGCCGCGAGGATGCCCTCCGCCTTGTCGAACTCCGACTGCCGGGGGCTGAACACCTCGTTACCCGCGTCCACCTGGGCCGGGTGCAGGACCCATTTGCCGTCGTAGCCCAACGCGGCGGTGCGGGCGGCCGCCCGCCGGAACCCCTCCTCGTCACGCACCCGGAGAAACGGGCCGTCGATCGCCTGGAGCCCGTGTGCCCGGGCAGCCACGAGGATCGTCATGAGCACGTGGTGGTAGGCGTCGCCGGGGACGTAGCCCTCGGGTTGTTCGCCCACCGTGAGCGTGCGCACGCCGAGGGACGCCATGAAATCCGCAGGGCCGAACACCAGGGTCAGCACCCGCGGGCTCGCGCCGGCGATCGCGTCGATGTGGGTCAGTCCGGCCGCGTCCTCGATCTGCGGTTCGATACCGATGTGCCCGGCGGGCAGGCCCGCGGACCGCTCCACCTGGGTCAGCACGAGGTCGAGCGCCACGACCTCGGCGGCGGACCGGACCTTGGGCAGCAGTACGGCGTCCACCCGCGCGCCCGCACGGCCGACCACCTCCGTCACGTCGCCGACGGTGTACTCCGTGTCCCACGCGTTGACCCTGACCACCACGGACTGCGCGGCGAACCCTCCGGCGGAGGGGGACAGCGCCGCGATGACGTTCTCCCGCGCCTCCGCCTTGGCCGGTCCCGCGACCGCGTCCTCCAGATCGAGGAAGACCTCGTCGACAGGCAGCCCCCGCGCCTTATCGATCATCTTGGGGCTGCTTCCCGGTACCGCGAGGACCGTGCGCCGGGGCCGGGCGCGGAGCGCGGCGATCACGTCGGCCGCGTCGGCGCCGCCCGCGGGTACCGTCCGGGGGTCGTCGGTCATCGGCTCCTCCGTTCCCAGTGGTGTGTCGGGGCACGCCCCGCCCCACGGCGTCTAACCTGAGCCGCATGGCGAACCTCAACAAGGCCTTCGTCGCCAGGTTAGCCGGACTCGCGGTCATCGGCCCTGACGGGGACGACATCGGACGGATCCGGGACGTCGTGGTGGCCATGCGGTCACGACACAAGCAACCGCGGGTGATCGGCCTGGTCGTCGAGTTGCCGACCAGGCGGCGGATCTTCGTGCCCATCCTGCGGGTGGCATCGATCGACCCGAGTTCGGTCTCTCTGATCTCCGGCACCATCAATCTCCACAAGTTCCGATCCCGCCCCGGCGAGAACCTGGTGCTGGGCGCGCTCGTCGACTCGGTCATCGAGGTGACCGCGGAGCCCGGGGCGGCCCCTGCTGACACCGATCAGACACACCGGTACCGGGTCGTGGACGTGGAGATCGAACGCCAGCGGACCCGGGACTGGCTGGTCTCCCGTCTCGCGGTGCGCCCACGGCGCGGACGGGGCCCGCTGGGCCGCCGGGGCCCGGTGGCGATCCACCCCTGGAGCCGGATCCGTGGACTGGACGAGGAGGCGATCGGCACCCCCGAGCACGGCGCCGAGAGCCTGGTCGAGCAGTTCGCCGATCTCCGTGCCGCCGACGTCGCTCACTCCCTGCGGGAGCTCCCCGCGTTCCGTCGACTCGAGGTGGCCAGGACGCTCGACGACGAACGGTTGGCCGACATCCTCCAGGAGCTACCCCACGACGAGCAGACCGAGATCGTCACCCACCTGGAGCTCGAGCGCGCGGCCGATGTGCTCGAGGCCATGAACCCCGACGACGCCGCCGACCTCCTCGGCGAGTTCTCGGAACGGGACGCGGAGTCGTTCCTGGAGAAGATGAACCCGGAGGACTCCGCGCCCGTCCGCCGGCTGCTCACGTTCGACGCCGACACGGCGGGCGGGCTCATGACGCCCGAGCCCGTCATCCTGTCGCCCCAGACGACCGTCGCCGAGGCCCTCGCACACTGCCGCAACCCCGACCTCAGCGCCGCGCTGGCGAGCCTCGTGTTCGTGGTCCGTTCCCCGACGGCGACCCCGACCGGGCAGTACCTGGGCTGCGTACACATCCAGTCACTGCTCCGCGAGCTGCCGTCGACGATGGTCGCGGAGGCCATGGACTCGGACCTGTCCTCACTGCGCCCCACCGACTCGGTGGACTCGGTGACCCGGTTCCTGGCCACCTATAACCTGGTGTGCGGCCCCGTCGTCGACGACGAGGGGCACCTGCTGGGCGCGGTCGCGGTCGACGACCTCCTCGATCACCTCCTGCCGGAGGACTGGCGCGACATGGACCTGCACGACGAGCGGGAGGCCTGAGCTCATGACCGAACACGGCGCCACACCCGGCACCCGCGTCCCGCTGTCGACGCCGCTGACGTCGCGTCGACCGAGGTTCAGCTTCGACTCCGACGCCGTCGGCCGCTACAGCGAGGCCGTCGCCCGGTTCTTCGGCACCGGCACCTACCTGCTGATCCAGACGATCGTGGTGATCGTCTGGATCGTCCTCAACGTCGCCGTCGTCGCGCTTCGCTTCGACCCCTACCCCTTCATCCTGCTCAACCTCGCGTTCTCCACCCAGGCCGCCTACGCCGCGCCGCTGATCCTGCTCGCGCAGAACCGCCAGGAGGACCGGGACAAGGACTCCCTCACCGAAGACCGCCTGCGCGCCACCCAGACCAAGGCCGACACCGAGTTCCTGGCCAGGGAGCTGGCGTCCGTGAGACTGTCCGTGGGCGACATGGTCACCCGGGACTATCTGCGGCGCGAACTCGACGACCTCCGCGACGGCGTCGAGCGGATCGAGACCCTCCTCGCCGCGGCCGGCGAGGGCGGCAGTAACGCCGGTCACACGAAAAGCGATCCATAGTCGGAGTGGCGGGAGTAACCTCACCCGCTACAGGGGCAGCTCGACTCATGGGGGAACTTTGCGCCATTTCGTGCGGGACGCGGATCGACGGGTACTGACCACGGCGGGGATCGCCGCGACGGTCATCGTGACCATCACCACGGTGGGACTCACGATCGACAACGAGCCCCCGGCCCCGGACCCGTCGATCTCGCACCTCGCCGAGTCACGGTCCTCGGTGCCCACCGTGACCGAGACGCCACCCCCACCGAAGCCCTCCCCGTCCGAACAGCCACCACCGGAGGAGCCCGATCCGGGCGCCGCGCACATCCGGCCGGCGACGATCCCCGACGGACCGCTGGGGATCCCCGGGATCGCGCTCGACGCCTACCACCGGGCCGCGGACCGTCTGAACTCCGAGTCCCCCGCCTGCGAGATGGACTGGACGGTCCTGGCCGGCATCGGACAGGTCGAGTCCAACCAGGGTCGCGGCGCGTTCGACGAGGAGGGCAACACCATCGGCAGGATCCTCGGGCCCCGGCTCGACGGATCACTGGAGGGCACCGCGGTGATCAAGGACACCGACGGCGGTCGCTTCGACGGCGACGCCGAGTACGACCGCGCGGTCGGCCCGGTGCAGTTCATCCCGGACACCTGGGCCACCCTCGGCCGGGACGGCAACGACGACGGTGTCGCCGACCCCAACAACATCTACGACGGTGCCCTGGCGGCAGCGACCCTGCTCTGCGGACAGGGCGGCTCGATGGCGGACCCGGCGGCACGGACCCGCGCCGTCCTCGCCTACAACAACTCCCTCGCGTACGTGGCCAACGTCAACGCCTGGGCGCACGGCTACGCGGTGAACGCCTACCCGCTGCCCTCCGATCTCCCGGATATCCACCGGCCCGAGCCCACGCTCGAGCCCCCGAAGCCGCCGGAGCACTGCCCCGAGGGCTGGGAGGGCGAGCCGACCGGCGTCCCGGAACCGACCGGGCCGGACGGAGCCGAGGCACCGGTCCCGGGCTGCACGGAGGTCACGGAGGACCCACCGCCTCCGCCGCCCCCGGCTCCCGAGCCCTCCCCGGAGCCCCTGCAGTCCGAGGAGTCCACTCCCGCGACGCCCCCGCCGCCTCCCGCGCCGGCCCCGCCCCCGGGACTGCCGGAGATCGAGCTGCCGTGCATCGCACCGTTCTGCGTGCCGCCACCGGCCTGAGTCGTCTTCGCACCACCCGACGCCTAGACTCGGGGCATCATGACTGCACCCAGCGAAGAATCGATCCGCGCCGCACTGGCCAAGGTCGACGATCCGGAGATCAACAAGCCACTCACCGAACTCGGGATGGTCAAGGGTGTCGACATCGACGCCGGGACGGGCCGGGTCGACATCGGTATCTACCTGACCGTCTCGGGGTGTCCGATGCGGGAGACCATCACGGACAGGGTCCGGTCGGCGGTCTCCGACGTACCGGGGGTCGGTGAGGTCGGCGTCGAACTCGACGTGATGAACGACGCCCAGCGCACGGAGCTGCGCAAGCAACTGCGCGGGGACGCGGCCGAACCCGTCATCCCGTTCGCCCAGCCCGGCAATCTCACCCGCGTGTACGCGGTGGCCTCCGGCAAGGGCGGCGTGGGCAAATCGACCGCCACCGTCAACCTCGCCACGGCGCTCGCCGCCAAGGGCATGTCGGTGGGCGTCCTGGACGCCGACATCTACGGCCATTCGATCCCGAGGATGCTCGGTACGGACGCGCGCCCCACCCAGGTCGAGCAGATGATCCTGCCGCCGGTCGCGCACGGGGTCAAGGCCATCTCGATCGCCCAGTTCACCAAGGGCAACACCCCCGTCGTGTGGCGGGGGCCGATGCTGCACCGGGCACTCCAGCAGTTCCTCGCCGACGTCTACTGGGGCGATCTCGATGTCCTGCTGATGGACCTCCCGCCGGGCACCGGCGACGTCGCAATCTCGATCGCGCAGCTCATCCCGTCCGCGGAGATCCTCGTGGTGACCACCCCCCAGCAGGCCGCCGCCGAGGTGGCGGAACGGGCGGGCTCGGTGGCGCTCCAGACCCGGCAGCGCATCGCCGGCGTGATCGAGAACATGTCGTGGCTCGAGCTCCCCGACGGCACCCGCATGGACGTCTTCGGGAGCGGGGGCGGCGAGGAGGTCGCGCAGAACCTCACCCGCTCGGTGGGCGCTTCCGTCCCGCTCCTCGGGCAGGTCCCGTTGGAGCAGGCGGTCCGCGAACACGGTGACGCCGGCACCCCGATGGTGCTCGCGGAGCCGGACTCCCCGTCCGGCCGGGCCTACCTGGAGATCGCCGACGGCCTGGCCGTGCGGCCGCGCGGACTGGCCGGGATGAACCTCGGGATCGACACGACCCGGAACTTCTAGGCCGCGCGGGCTCACCGCCCACGGGCGGAGAGAGGCCCCCTCCTCAGGTGGCGTCCGTGTCCCAGACCGGGCCCGACCCGGCCGGGGGCGTGGCCGGCTGTGCGGCCGGGGCCGACCCCGACGACGGCGACGGACCGCCCGCGGTCGCCTGGCCCGACGGCTGACCGGTCGACGAGGACACCGACGGGGCCGGCGCCCCCCGGGTGCCGGGGCCGGCGGCGGGGGCGGCGACATCGAAATCCCCGGTGAACAGCGACTCGTCTCCGTCGAGCAGGTGCTTGGTGACCATCGCCCGCGGGCTCATCCCCCGCAGGTCGTTGAGATACTGCAGCGGCTCACGGAAGTCCTCGAACTCCGCCCCGTAGTCGTCGGTGAGCTGTTGCTGCGCCGATCCGGCGAACTCCTTGACCTTACGGATCGCACCGGCGAGCCAGCGCGCGGCGTCGGGCAGCCGTTCGGGCCCCAGGACCACGAGTGCGACCACTCCGAGGACCAGGATCTCCGACCACCCCACGTTCGTGAACATCGTTGCCCAGGATACGTCAGCCCAGCGTCGGCCGGACGGTCAACTCCACCCGGGAGCCGTCCCGGATCAGCTCGACGGGCACGTCGCCGTCGGCACCGGCGCGGCGGACCGCCACCACGAGCTCGTCGGAGGAGTGCACCTCCCGGTCGCCGACCCTGGTGACGATGTCGCCCTCACGCAGCCCGCCCTCCTCGGCGGCGGACCCGTCGCGGACGTTGACGATCTCTGCGCCCTCCACGTTCCCGTTGTCGGCCTTGCGGGCGTTGACGCCGATGGTGGGGTGCCGGACCTCGCCCTCGGTCATCAGTTCGGCCGCGATGTCCCGGACGTCATCGATCGGGATCGCGAAGCCGAGTCCGATGGACCCGCCCGACTGGGTGAAGATCGACGTGTTGATCCCGATCACCGCGCCGCTCGCGTCGATGAGCGGACCGCCGGAGTTGCCGGGGTTGATGGCGGCGTCGGTCTGGATGGCGTCGATGACGACATCGCCGTCGGACGTGGACTCCCCGAGCGCGATGGGACGCTGCGTGGCGGAGACTATCCCGCCGGTCACCGTCCGCACCAGACCCAGCGGCGAGCCGATCGCCACGACCTGCTCCCCCACCTCGACGGCCCCGGAGTCACCCAGTGTCGCCACTGTCATCCCCTGGACGTCGTCCACCTTGAGCACCGCGAGATCCGTGGCCGGGTCCGTCCCGACGAGTTCCGCGGGCACCCGTGAGCCGTCGGAGAACACGACGTCGATGTCGGCCCGGTCGGTGGCCCCCTCCATCGTCGCGACGTGGTTGTTTGTGACGATGTAGCCCTGCGGGTCGATCACCAGTCCGGACCCCTCGCCCTGGGCCGACGGCGACGACACCTGGATGCTCACCACAGCGGGCTGGACCCGCTGCGCGACCTCGCCGATCGGGTTGTCCGGCCGCAGGGCGTCGGTCGGGGCGTCCTCGATCCGGACGGTCGAGGTGGTCAGCATGCGGGCCGAGTCGGCGAGGACGGCCCCGATGCCGCCGGCGATCAGGGCGACGACCGCAACCGCAGCCACCAGGGCGGCGAGTGCCTGCCGGCTCAGACGGCGCTCGAACAGCACTTCCGAGAGTGACAGTCGTGGCCGGGTCGGGGGGCGCGCGTCGGTCGAGAGATCGACGGGCCCGGGCTCGTCGGGGGACTCGAGCGCCGGGGTGCCGAACCCGACCGCCGCGTGGGGGTCCCGCCACGGGTCTGGCGTCGACGGCTCCGGGGCGTCCGCCTCGTCCTGCCAGCCGGGATGACGTTCGATCCCCGGCGCGGCGTCGGGGCCGGGAGCGAACGCGGCGGCCAGCGCCGGATCAGGATCGGGGGCGCGGTGTCGCTCCTCCTCGTGCGGGGCCGCGACGGCACGCCGGGGGTCCTGTCCGCCCTCCACCCCCTCGGGGCGGGAGAAATACTCTGCGGCGGACTCGTCGACCTCGGGCCGGCTGATCGGCGTGGGCTCGCGGAGCGGCCTGTCGGGATCCGTCCCGTCCCCGGCGTCGAGCGGCCCGTTCGTCTGGTCCTCCACCCGGCCCACTCTAACGGTCGTCTCCCCGGAGACGACGGACGAGCCTCGCCCAGGCGCTGTCCTGCCGGGGCGGCACGGGCGGCTCGGGGGGCGGGCTGTCCGCGATCGAGCGGAGGCGCTCCCTCAGGTCGCGGGGCATCTGTATAGGGCCCGAACCGCGCAGTGTGTGCCGTACCTCGCGCTGGTCCGCCACCTCGCTCCGGCAGTCGGGGCACCTGGCGAGGTGGGCGTCCGCGCGGGCCTGGCCCGCGGCGGGGAGGCGTCCGTCGACGTAGGCGGCCGCGGCCTCGGTGGACAGGTGGTCGGTGGAAAGGAAGTGGTTCGGGGGCGCGGGCCGACCAGTGCGTTCGGACACCTCGTCGGCGACCTCGGGCGACAGGCGGTACTCACGTGCCGGGTCCGGTTCGGGACGGTGTCGGTTCACCTCGTCGCCTCTCGTCGGTCGCCACCGGGGTGCGTCCGCAATCCCCGTCGAGGACGTCAACGTGTGAATGCGGCACGGGGTTCCCGCGCCGTAGCGGCGAGTCTAGTCGTGTCCGCAGTGGGCCCCGGTCACTCCGGCGGCCTCGAGTTCGGCGCGCAGCGCCGCCCGACCCCGGTGGATGCGGCTGCGTACCGTCCCCATCTTGACGCCCAGGACGTGACCGACCTCCTCGTAGCTCAGGTCCTCGATGTCGCACAAGACGACCGCCGCCCGGAATTCCGGCGACAGGTTATCGAGGGCCGACTGCAGGACCGGATCAAAGCTCTCCTCGGCGAAGACCTGCTCCGGACTGCGCTCGCGACCCGGCACGCGCTCGGAGTCCTCGGGCAGGGCTTCGAACCGGATACGGGCCCGGCGGCGGGCCTGGTCGAGGAACAGATTGGTGACGATCCGGTGGGTCCACCCCTCGAAGGTGCCGGGCTTGTACCGGTCCAGCGAGCGGAACACCCTGATGAACGCCTCCTGGGTGATGTCCTCGGCATCATGCGCGTTACCGCAGAGGCGGAACGCCAAGCGGTACACGCGGTCACCGTGTTGCGCGACGAGCTCCGACCAGTCGGGCATGTCCCCCGAGTCACCGCTGGCGTCGAATCGTGCGGTGCCGTCGGCCCGCTCGCCCTCCGGCAGGGTCATCGTGCTGCCGTACACGGTCTTCGAATACATGGCCCCACTCTCCCGCATCGGTCTGTCCTCACGGTATAACCGCACTGAGAAGGCACTGAGAGTCCTGTACCGATCTGATCACCGCGCGGCTTCCGCACCGGAGCGGGCCCGCGACGATACGCTGCCCTCGTGTCCGATTCGACTGATGTCCCCGCCACCGACCGTTCCGGGAACGACGATCTCGCGCACCGGTGCGCCGGGCTCGTCGACGACTCCCTCTACGCCTCCGCACGCGCGGACGCGGCAGAGCTCGGGGCCCCGTCGCCGGATGCCCTGACCGCGGAGTCGATCCGACTCATCGCCCGGCTCACCGGAGCCCGCGCCGCCGTCTGCCTCTCGCCCGCGCCCGGCGTGCCCGCGCTGGCGATCCTGGCCGCCGCCGGCCCGGACGCCGGCGCAGTGGTCACGTGCATCACCGACGACCCGCACCATCTGGAGACCGCGCGTGCGGCGTTGAGGTCCGCGGGTCACCCGCAGTCCGCGGCCCGCTACATCGCGGCCCGGCCCCTGGAGGTGGTGGACAAGCTCGCCGACGGGGCCTACGACATGGTGGTGGCCGACGTCCCCGACCACTCGGTGGGGCGCGTGGTCTCCCGCTGCCGCCTGCTCCTGCGCGACGGCGGTGCGCTGATCCTGCTCGGCGAGCACACGTCCCTGCCGGAAGACGCCGACCTCCCCGACCACGCGCACCTGACCGTCCTGCCGGTGGGTGACGGCCTCACCGTGGTGACCCTGTAGCGGCGGTCCCGTCGCCCGTTCCGTCTACTCGTGGAGGGGCTCGCCGGTCCTGCGGAAGGCGCACACCTCGACGTGCACGCGGACGGGGTGCTCCGCGTCCCCGAGACCGTGCGCGAGTTCGTGGCGGTCCAGGTGCACCCCGCTGGGGCCCATGACCGCCAGATCCGCGGCCAGTGACGCCGGGATGCGGGAGGTGACGTCGACGTCGCGCCGGCCTGCGGGCGTGAACGCCCCGGCGAGGTCCGCTGTCAGCCGCACCGCCTTGTCCACGGCCGGCGTGAGCATCCCCGCCCGGCTGCGCAGCGGCTCCAGGTGCCCCGCGCCGGGCAGCGCCACGACGAGCGTCGCGCCGGGCGGCAACACCCGGGCGAACTCGGCCGGGTTCCGCGGTGCGAACACCACCTGGAGCAGATCCACCGCCCTGTCGGCCAGGGGCAGCCCGTCCCAGGTGTCGGCGACGAGCGCCGCCGCATGTGGGTGCGCCCGTGCCAGACGCCGGGCCGCCGCGGCGGACAACTCGGTGCCGATGCCGAGCGGCGGCCGGGCGCCGTCCCGGGTGAGCCCGTCCAGCTGCCGCCCGAGGTAGAAGCCCGTTCCCGCGCCGACGTCCAGGACGACGGGTCCCGGGGCGTCCCCGACGCCCTCCCGGCCCGCCTCCCCGAGCGCATCGGCCACGGGGTCGAACAGTCCGGAGCCCAGCACCCGGTCCCGCGACGCGACCTGGTCCGCGGTGTCGCCGGGGAACCGGCGCCCGCGTCCGCCCAGCACCGTGAGATGCCCCTGCCGGGCCCGGTCGAAGGAGTGGCCCGAGTCGCAGACCACTCCCGAGGTCGACGACGACATGCCGGCACCGCAATTCGGGCAGCGCAGCAGGGGCACCGCCCGGCCGAGGGCAGACGGGGCCGGGCTCACTCGCGGGGCCGGTCCACGAGCCCCCGGAGTACCCCCACGAGCGTGCGGGTGGCGAACCCGGTGGCCACCGGCCCGACCTCGTCGATCTCCTCCGGGGACCTGGCGGGGCCCGCGATGTCGAGGTGGGCCCAGGGGCGGCCGTCGACAAAGCCCTCGAGGAACAGTGCCGCCGTGATCGCCCCGGGCCCGGTCGGGGCCTGCTTGCGGTCGGCGATGGTGGAGCGGACGGACTCCCGCAGGTCGTCGCTCAGCGGCAGCCGCCACCAGCGCTCCCCCGATTCGGCGCCCGCTGTGGCGATCCGTTCCGCGAGGTCGTCGTCGGTGGCCATGAGCGCGCCGGTCCGCATCCCGAGCGCCACCTTCATGGCCCCCGTCAGCGTGGCGACGTCCAGCACGATGTCGGGGTCGCACACCGAGATCCCGTGGGACAGCCCGTCCGCGAGCACTATGCGGCCCTCCGCGTCGGTGTTGGTGACCTCCGAGGTCGTCCCTCCCACATGCGTGACCACGTCACCGGGGCGGTAGGCGGAGCCGGAGATCATGTTCTCCGCCGAGGGCACGACCACCGTCAGGTCGAGGTCCGAGTAGCCCTCGTCCGCGCAGAAGGCGGCGGCGGCCGCCACGACGGCAGCCGAGCCCGCCATGTCCGTGCGCATGAGGTGCATCCCCTCCGCCGGCTTGACCGAGATCCCCCCGGTGTCGAAGGTGATGCCCTTGCCCACGACCAGGACGCGGGGCCCCGGGCCCTCCCGACGGGCGACGAGCACGCGGGGTGGCGCGGCGGAGCCCCCGCCCACCGCCAGCACGCCCCCGAAGCCGCCCTCGACGAGCTCGTCGCCGGACAGGACCGACGTCTGCATCCCCGAGTCCGCCAGCAGCTCGGACATCCGCGCCACGAGCCACTGCGGGGTCTTGAGGTCGGACGGCGCGCCGGCGAGATCGCGGGCCGACGCGGTCGCGCGAGCCGCCTCCTCGGCCCGGGACACACCGGTGGCGACCGCCGCGGACAGCTCGTCGTCGTCCCCACTCCCCCGTCGCCCGTCGAGCTCGAGGACGAGGTCGGGGACGACCTGCACCGGGTCCGCGGCGAACACGTCCTGGCGCCGCGCGCCCAGCAGGTATCCGAGCACCAGGTCGCCGACGCCCTCGACCGGGAGCTGCTCCGGCACCGGGACCGCGACCGCCCCGCCGCGCCGGGCCTCACGGAGGTGCCTGGCCAGCGCCGCACCGGCACGGCGGTACCCGAGACCGGTGTCGACAGCGCCCGCCCACCCGGATCGCGGCGGGGCGGGGTCGAGTTCCACCTCGAGGAGCACCCGCCCCCCGGCGCCGACGGTCGCGCCCGCGCGGACCTCCTCCGGCAGCCCCCTGGGTGCCCGGCCCGACTCCGGCTCGCGGGTGGCCAGCACCCACCTGACATCCGGATCGCTTCCGGCGACGACGCGGACGCCGGGCAGCGGTCGCGAGGGGAGATCGGGCATCGGGTACACCTTCCTCATGAGATGAGTCGACGCACCCGACGAGATCGCCGGATGCGTCGATGTCGATGGAGACGCGGGGTCAGGACGTCACCGTGTTCAGCTCCTCGGCGAGCGTCGTGGCTTCGTCAGGCGTGAGCTCGACCACGAGGCGTCCGCCGCCCTCGAGCGGCACGCGCATGACGATCCCGCGGCCTTCCTTGGCCGCTTCCATCGGTCCGTCACCGGTCCTGGGCTTCATAGCCGCCATCGGGTGGATTCCCTTCGTCATGTGCAGCGGGCGGTGCCCGTAGAGGCGTCCGAGCCCACGCAAAGTCCTACTGTGTGGATGAGATCGATTCTAGCGCGTCGCGCCGTCCGGAGACGCCGGAGCGCCGTCACCGTCCATCCCGTGGGATGCGCCGGGGCCCCGCTCCGGGTGGCGGTGGAGGGCGTGGAGTCGTTCTATCTCTGCCGCAGCCTGTTCGAGAACCCAATCGACCTCCGCCATGGTGTAACCGCGCGGGGACATGCCGAACCGCACCGCGCGCAGGTCGTCCCCGTCGAGAGGCCCCTCGGGCAGTGCGGTGACCGTGTGTCCTGCGGGAACGGGCGGCAGGAGCTCGCCGCGGCCGAAGACCACCACCGACAGCAGGAACAACGCCACCGCCACGACCAGGGTGACCACCACGTAGACGACGATCGTGAGCATGCCGGCGCTCTCCTCCTGCACTGTCGGCGCGTCCCCGACCCGCGTCGCCGGCCGGTCCTCACAGCGTAGTCAGGCGAGCCCGCGCACCGTCCGCGCAGGTGGTCGCGTGCCCACGATCGAGGCCACCATCTCCAGCGTGGCGAGCGTCCCGGGTACGTCGTGGGTCCGGAAGACGCGCGCGCCGAGGTACGCCGCGATCGACGTCGCGGCGAGGGTGCCGTCGCGTCGGTCGTCGATCCCCGCATCCAGCGTCTCGCCGACGAAGTCCTTGTTGCTCAACGCCATGAGGACCGGGTGCCCCAGAGCGACGATCCGGTCCGTACGCCGCACCAGTTCGAGTCCGTGGAAGGTGTTCTTGCCGAAGTCGTGGGTCGGGTCGACCAGGATCCCGTCGCGTGGCACCCCCGCCGCCAGGGCCCGCTCCGCCCCGGCGGACAGTTCCGCCACCACGTCCGCGACGACGTCCTCGTAGCCCACGCGGAACGGCCGGGTCCGCGGCACCGCCCCGCCGGTGTGGGAACAGACGAAACCCGCCCCCGCGTCGGCCGCCGCGGTGAGGACCTCGGGGTCGTGCCCCGCCCAGGTGTCGTTGACCAGGTCCGCCCCGGCCGACAGTGCCCGACGGGCCACGTCGCCGCGCCAGGTGTCCACCGACAGGAGCGCGTCGGGGTGTCGCGCCCGCACGGCTTCCACGAACGGGACGACACGACGGGTCTCCTCCCCGGCGTCCACCGCGTCCCCCGGGCCGGCCTTGACCCCACCGATGTCGAGGATGTCGGCGCCGTCGGCGACGGCCTCGTCGACCCGGCGCATCGCCGCGTCATCGGAGAACGTGGCTCCACGGTCGTAGAAGGAGTCCGGGGTTCGGTTGACGATGGCCATCACCAGCGGGCGGTCCGCCGGGACCTGCCGACCGCACAGGGTGGGCGGTGGCGCCGGCACGCCCGGGTTCACCGCGCACCGCCACACGCGTCCAGTGCCGATTCGAGGTCCTCGCACACGACGAGGCAGTCCAGCGCGTGCGGCTGGACCAGCCCGGTGGCCGCCATGCCCCGCACCCAGTCCAGGAGCGGCGCGTAGAAGCCGACGGGGTCGTAGAGCACCACCGGTTTGTGGTGGAATCCCAGCGAAGCCGCCGTCCAGGCCTCGAACATCTCCTCGAGCGTGCCGATCCCGCCGGGCAGGGCGAGGAAGGCGTCCGATCGCTCTTCCATCTCGCGCTTGCGCTCTCGCATCGTGGTGACCACCACGAGTTCGTCCGCGTCCGTGTCGGCCACCTCTCGGGCCCGCAGTCCCTCGGGGATCACCCCGACGGTCCGGGCACCGCCCCGGCGGGCCGCTTCGGCCACCGAGCCCATCATCGAGACGTTGCCCCCACCCGAGACGAGGGACCAACCGCGGCGGGCGATCCCGGTCCCGACGGAATCAGCGAGGTCCAGCAGCCCGGGGTCATAGGTCGAGGACGCACAGTAGACGCAGACCCGGCGTCCGGCCCCCGCGCTCACGTGCGCTCCACGCCGCGGTGCTCCTCGCCGTACAGGTCCTCGCGCTGCTCCGAGGTCGTCACGGCACGCCGGTGCGCGTCGCGGATGAACTCGACGGAGTCGGTGACCGAGTCCGTGACCAGGAACAGCTCCGTGTCCGACCCCGAGATCATGCCCTGCTCGACCAGCGTGCCCCGGATCCAGTCGACCAGCGGGCTCCAGAAGTCCACGCCCAGCAGCACGATCGGGAACCTGGTGATCTTGTCCGTCTGGACCAGCGTGATGGCCTCGAAGAACTCGTCGAGCGTGCCGAACCCGCCGGGGGTGCACACGAACGCCTGCGTGTACTTGACGAACATCGTCTTGCGGACGAAGAAGTACCGGAAGTGCAGGCCCAAGTCGACCCAGCGGTTGACCCCCTGTTCCTGCGGGAGCTCGATGCCCAGGCCGACCGACCTGCCGTCCGCTTCCCACGCCCCCTTGTTGGCGGCCTCCATCTGTCCCGGGCCGCCGCCGGTGACGACGGCGTACCCGGCCTCGGCGAGCGCGCGACCGAGCCCCACCGCCTGCTCGTAGGCGGGGTCCCCGGGCCGTGTGCGTGCGGAGCCGAACACGCTGACGGCGTCCGGGAGCTCGGCGAGTGCGCCGAACCCGTTGACGAACTCGCTCTGGATCCGCAGTACCCGCCACGGGTCGGTGTGCAACCAGTCCGTGTCCTGGTTCCTGTCCAGGAGACGCTGGTCCGTGGTGGTCCGGTCCCCGCCGTCGTCGCGACGGACGAGGACGGGGCCGCGGAGGTGGACGGGATCGTTCGGGGCCATGGTCGACGGACTCCTTCGGTGTGGGCCGGCCTCAGCCGGGGGTCGTGAGGTAGGCGCGCAGGAGCGCGTCGACCTCGGTGATCTGCCGGGCCGGGCAGTGTTCGTCCCGCTTGTGCGCGAGCCCGGGGTCGCCGGGACCGAGGTTCACCGCGGGGATCCCGAGCGCGGCGAACCGGGAGACGTCGGTCCAGCCGTATTTGGCGCGTACCCGGCCGCCGGCCGCGCGGACGAGATCCGCCGCCGCCGGCTCCCCGAGGCCGGGCAGCGCGCCCGGGGACAGGTCGGTCAGCTCCCAGGACAGGCCTGGCACTGACGGCGGCTCCTCCCCCTGCCCGATCCGGGACCGTGCCGGGAGCCCGAGCGCCCCGAGGGCGTGGTCCAGCGCCTCGGTGGTGTCCCGGTCCGGTGCGCAGCGGAAGTTGACGTCGAGCCAGGCCTCGTCCGGGACCGTGTTCCCCGCCACGCCCGCGGACATGCGGACCGCCTGGAGGCCCTCGCGGTACACGCAGCCGTCGATGTCCACCGACCGTGGTTCGTACGCCGCCAACCGCTCCAGGACCGGCGCGAGGCGGTGGACCGCGTTGTCGCCCAGCCAGCTGCGGGCCGAGTGTGCCCGCACGCCCCGGGCGTGGACCCGGACCCGCAGGGTCCCCTGGCACCCCGCCTCGATGAGCCCCTCGGTGGGCTCGCCGAGTATCGCCACGTCGCCGGAGAGCCAGTCCCGGTGGGTGTGCTCGAGGAATGCGAGGCCGTTGGCGGTGGCCTCGATCTCCTCACAGTCGTAGAGCACGAGGGTCAGGTCGTGGGCGAGGTCGGGCGAGTCCGCGAGCGTCGCGAAGAGGTGGAGGAACACCGCGTCCCCCGACTTCATGTCGACGGTGCCACAGCCGTGGAGGACGAGGTCCTCCCCCGCACCGGTGAGATGGCCCGGGACGTTGTCCGCGACCGGGACGGTGTCGAGGTGCCCCGCCAGGACGACGCGGGTCGGCAGGCCCCGGTCGGTTCGCGCGAGGACGCGGTTGCCGTCGCGGATCACCCGGGTCCGACCTGCGGCCGGGCCCGTGAACCCGGCGACGGCGCCCTCCAGCGCCGCGTGGACGGCCCCCGCGATCTCCGCCTCGTGCCGCGAAGGGCTGGCGATGTCGACGAGGGCGCGGGTCAGGTCGACCGGATCTCCGGTCAGTTCGAGAGAAGCGGTCACGGCTCCCACCCTAGATGCCCGTGGCCCCTGCCCGTCGCACGTGGCGGCTAGCATCGGGGGCATGAGTGCAAATGGAGCCGTCGCCACCGGAATCGCCACCCTGACGTCCGACCACACCGTCCTGGACGTGTGGTACCCCGCCCCGGAGCTCGCTGCCGTGTCCGACAGCGGTCATCGCGTCCTGTCCGGCGACGAGGTCCCCGCCGACCTCGTCCCGTTGACGGTCCCCGACGCCGACCGCGGTGTCGAGCGAGTCGTGGTCCGCGTCGAGGTCGCGGACCTCACGCAGCCCCCGGCCGACGCCTACGACGCCTACCTGCGTCTCCACCTGATCTCCCACCGGCTCGTCAAGCCGCACTTCGCCAACACCGACGGGCTCTTCGGCACCCTGTCCAACGTGGTGTGGACCAACTTCGGCCCGTGTGCGGTCGAGGGTTTCGAGACGGTGCGCGCCCGGCTCCGCGCGCGCGGCCCGGTCACGGTCTACGGCATCGACAAGTTCCCGAGGATGGTGGACTACGTGGTGCCGTCGGGGGTGCGGATCGCGGACGCGGACCGCGTCCGGCTGGGCGCCCATCTGGCCGAGGGCACCACGGTGATGCACGAGGGCTTTGTCAACTTCAACGCCGGCACCCTCGGCGCGTCGATGATCGAGGGGCGCATCTCCGCGGGCGTCATCGTCGGCGCGGATTCGGATGTCGGTGGTAGCGCCTCCATCATGGGCACGCTCTCCGGTGGCGGGAAGGAGACCATCTCGATCGGCGAGCGGTGTCTCCTCGGCGCCAATGCCGGCGTCGGCATCTCGCTGGGCGACGACTGTGTGGTCGAAGCGGGCCTCTACGTGACCGCCGGCACCAAGGTCCACGTCCGCGCGGGCGCCTGGGCCGATCAGGAGCCGGTCAAGGCCGGGAACCTGTCCGGCATGGACAACCTGCTGTTCCGGCGCAACTCGGTCTCGGGCGCCGTCGAGGCGGTGCCGTGGAAGCGCGACGGCGTGGAACTCAACGCCGCGCTGCACGCCAACGACTGACCCCGGCCCCCGCGCGGGCGCCCCGATCGCCCCGGGCCCCCGCGCGGGGGCCGCCCGGATCACGCCAGTCGGCGGACCGCCTCGGCGATCGTGGCGTCCGTCGCCGTGAGCGCGATACGGACGTGCCTCGCCCCGGCGGGGCCGTAGAACTCACCAGGGGCCACGAGGACCCCCCGTTCGGCGAACCAGTCGACGGTGTCGCGGCAGTACTCGTCGCGGGTGGCCCACAGGTAGAGGCCCGCCTCCGAGTAGTCGATCCGGAACCCTGCCTCCTCGACCGCGGGGAGCAGCTGGTCGCGTCGGGCGCGGTACCGCTCTCTCTGCTCGGCCTCGTGGGCGTCGTCCGCCAGGGCCGCTGTCATGGCGGTCTGGACCGGGGTCGGCACGATGAGCCCGGCGTGCTTACGCACGGTGAGCAGGTCGTCGATCAGTGACTCGTCGCCGGCGACGAACCCCGCCCGGTAGGACGCCAGGTTCGACGTCTTAGACAACGAGTGCAGCGCGAGCAGCCCCCGGTGGTCCCCCTCGGACACGCGCGGATCCAGGATCGACGGCGCCTCTCCCTCCCAGACCAGACCGAGATAGCACTCGTCGGCGGCCACGATGACCCCGCGGTCGCGGGCCCAGCCGACGACCTTGCGGAGATGGTCCACACCGAGGATCTTGCCGCTGGGATTGGAGGGCGAGTTGAGATAGAGCAGCGCGGGAGACGAGGGCCCCAGCTGCATGAGCGAGTCGGCGCGCACGACGGTGGCCCCCGCCAGCAGGGCACCGACCTCGTAGGTCGGGTAGGCGATCTCGGGGATCACGACCGTGTGCCCCGGCCCCAGCCCGAGCTGGGTCGGGAGGCCCGCGATGAGCTCCTTGGTGCCGATGGCCGGGAGCACCGCCTCCACCGACAGGCCGGTCACTCCGAAGCGCCGTCCCAGGGCGTCGACCGCCGCCCGGCGCAGCGCGGGCGTGCCGACCGTGGTGGGGTACCCAGGCTCCGCGGACGCCTCGGCGAGTCCGTCCCGGACCACCGGCGCCACCGGGTCGACCGGCGTGCCGACGGTGAGGTCGACGAGGCCGTCCGGGTGCGCCCGCGCCCGGGTCCGCGGCTCGGCGAGGGTGTCCCAGGGGAACTCCGGGAGCGTACGGCCGGGCGGACGACGCTCCGGTCGCGCCACTTCAGATCACTCCTCGTTCATGGGCGGGAGCGCCTTGACCATGGGGGTGTCGTAGTCGACCTTCCCCAGCTTGGCGGCGCCGCCGGGCGATCCCAGTTCCACGAAGAAGTCCGCGTTGGTGGCGTTGTACTCGGTCCACTCGTCGGGGACGTCGTCCTCGTAGAAGATGGCCTCCACCGGGCACACCGGCTCGCACGCCCCGCAGTCGACGCACTCGTCGGGGTGGATGTACAGCATCCGCCCACCCTCGTAGATGCAGTCGACCGGGCACTCCTCGACGCAGGACTTGTCCATCACATCGACGCACGGCTCGGCGATTGTGTAGGTCACGTCAGCCACCTTCCTCGTAGCGGTATAAGAGCATGGTAAGCCACAGTTCACGCCGGTGACGAAGCCGCCCCGACGCCTGTCGGACTATGTGACGACAGTCACTCCCACCTGCTGCGGCGCCGGCCCGTACACGGTGTCCCTGGGCCGCGCCGGACGGCCCATGCCTGTTGCGATCTCCTCGAGTTCCGCGGGCGATTTCGCCGACCCGTTATCGGCGCCCGCCATCCGCGAGATCGTCTCCTCCATCAACGTACCGCCGAGGTCGTCGGCGCCCGAGCCGAGCATCGTCCGGGTCCCGGCGACCCCGAGCTTGACCCAGCTGGTCTGCACGTGGTCCACGGCCCCGTGCAGCATGATCCGCGCCAGGGCGTGGACCGCCACGTTCTCCTCCCGGGTCGGGCCGGGACGCGCCGCCCCCGCGAGGTACAGCGGCGCGCTGCGGTGGACGAACGGCAACGGGACGAACTCGGTGAACCCACCCGTGCGCTCCTGGATCCCCCGGAGCGTCCGCAGATGCGCCACCCAGTGGCGGGGCGTGTCCACGTGGCCGTACATCATCGTCGAGCTCGACCGCAGCCCCACCTCGTGCGCGGTGGTGACGATGTCGATCCACTCCGAGGCGGGCAGCTTGCCCTTGGTGAGCACCCACCGGACCTCGTCGTCGAGGATCTCCGCCGCCGTCCCCGGGATGCTGTCCAGTCCCGCGGCCCTGAGTTCGGTGAGCCACTCCCGCACGCCCGTGCCCGATCGCGCGGCACCGTTGGCGATCTCCATGGGGCTGAACGCGTGGACGTGCATCGAGGGCACCCGTTCCTTGACCGCGCGGACGAGGTCCGCGTATCCGGTCACCGGCAGGTCGGGGTCGATCCCTCCCTGCATGCACACCTCGGTCGCCCCGGCCACGTGCGCCTCGAACGCCCGGTCGGCCACCTCCGCGGAGGAGAGCGAGAACGCGTCGGCATCACCCTTGCGCTGCGCGAAGGCACAGAAGCGACAGCCCGTGTAACAGATGTTGGAGAAGTTGATGTTGCGGTTGACCACGTACGTCACGGTCTCGCCCACCACGTCCGCGCGGATCCGGTCGGCGAGCCCCGCCACGGCGGCCAGTCCGTCGCCGGTAGCGGTCGCCAGCGCCAGGTACTGCTCGTCACCCAGTCCGGCCGGGTCGCGCTCCGCCGCGCGCAGCGCTGCCACGACGTCGGCGTCCGCCCGCTCCGGTTCCAGCGCCGCCGCCCCGAGCTCCGTGGCGCGGGCGCGGATCACGTCCCAGTTGCCGAACGCCTCTCCCACGTCGGACCTGGCGTCGGTGTTGCGCCCCTCGGAGTCGATGGCCGTGTGCAGATCCGTCCGCCCGCTCGAGTCCCAGTCGTCGTCCGGCTCCTGCCAGGGCCGTCCCTGCGGCTGCACCACCTCGTCGTCGTCGCCGACCAGGGCGAGCCCCGTCGCCGGGTCCTCCACCGCGTGGACGTGCCCGGCCACCCTCGGGTCGATCCACGCGTCCCCCGCACGGACGTAGCGCGGGTGCGCGGTGAGTCGCTCCGTCAGGGCCCAGCCCTCGCCCGCCAGATCAGCGGTGAGCTCGTCGAGGTGGGGCCACGGGCGTTCGGGGTTGACGTGATCCGGCGTCAGCGGCGAGATCCCGCCGAGGTCGTCCACCCCCGCCCCGAGCAGCGTCAGGACGTCATCGCGCTCCACCAGGTTGGGCGGGGCCTGCACGGCCACCCGGGGGTCCAGGACCAGTCGGGCCACCGCGATCGCCGCGAGGAACTCGTCCCGACCGGCGTCATCCGCGTCCCGCATCGCCGTGTCCGGCTTGGCGCGGAAGTTCTGCACGATCACCTCCTGCAGGTGGCCGAACTCGCGGGCGAGGCCGGCCAGCGCCAGGAGGCTCTCCGCGCGCTCGGTCCGGTTCTCCCCGATCCCCACGAGGATCCCCGTGGTGAAGGGCACCGCGAGCCGCCCCGCGTCGGTGAGGGTGCGCAGCCGGACCGCCGGGTCCTTGTCCGGGCTGCCGTGGTGACACGCGCCGGGCGTGGTGAACAGGCGGGTCGCCGTGGTCTCGAGCATCATCCCCATCGACGGGGCGACCGGCTTGAGCCTGGACAGCTCGGACCAGGACATGACGCCCGGGTTGAGGTGTGGCAGCAGCCCCGTCTCCTCCAGGACGCGGATCGACATCGCCCGCACGTAGTCGAGCGTCGAGTCGAAGCCTCGGGATTCGAGCCAGTCGCGGGCCTCGGGCCAGCGCTCCTCCGGGCGGTCCCCGAGGGTGAACAGGGCTTCCTTGCAGCCCGCCTCCGCGCCGCGGCGGCAGAGCTCCACCACCTCATCGGGCTCGAGGAACATGCCCTCGCCCGCGGCGCGGAGCTTCCCCGGAACGGTGACGAACGTGCAGTAGTGGCACCGGTCGCGGCACAGCCTGGTGAGTGGGACGAAGACCTTGCGGGAGTAGGTGACGACCCCGGGTCTGCCCTCGTCGACGAGTCGGGCGTCCCGGCGGGCCGCGGCGAGTGCGCCGAGGGTGTCCAGATCCTCCCCGCGCGCCGCGAGGAGGACGGACGCCTCGGTGGCGTCGAGCGTCAGGCCGTCTGCCGCACGCCGAAGGGCGCGCCGCATCGCAGAGGGCGTGGGCTCGGGATCGACAGGTGTCGGGGCGAGGTCCATGACTGTGATGATGCACGACACAGTCGACCCCGCGCCGCCGTGGTGCCCACACCGGTGGTCCCGGGCCCCGTGTACACGCCCTCCCACTAGTCTGGACGGCATGCCCGAAACCGCCGGCCCCCTGCGAAGCAACGGTGACCCGCTCGTGTCGACACCCGCTCGCGGGGCCGGCGGCGCGCACGCCCTGCGGCCACCGGCCACCCCGCCCGTGGAGGAGCCCGCCGACGTCAACGGCGACGGGTTACTGACCTCCAACCGGGTCCTCGTCACCGCCCCCCGGCACCGGATCGAGAAGCGCACGCCGTTCCTGTTCATCATCGAGGGGATCTGGTCGTGGGCGATCCTCGCCGGGCTCCAGGTGGCCTGGTATTTCTGGGGCGACAACGTGATGGCGTTCTGGAACTGGGTCGCACTCGCGGCCACCGTCCCGTACGCGTTCATGTCCATCGTGGTGGCCCCGTGGTGGCGCTACGTCGTGGCGCGCTGGGATGTCTCCGCCACCGCGGTGTGTTCCCGGCAGGGCTGGTGGACCACCCGGTTCCGCATCGCCCCGCTGGCCCGGCTCCAGACCGTCTACACCACCCGCACCTTCTTCGAGCGCTGGTTCGGTCTCGCCACCGTCAACGCCTCGACCGCCTCCGGGCAGGGCACGGTCCAGATCCGGGGCCTGGACCTGGCGGATGCGGAGGAGCTCGCCCGGCATCTGATCGCGATCGCCGACCTCGACACGGAGGACGGGACGTGAGCGGGCGCGACGTCGTCGTCGACGAGCCGGTGAACGACGCCGACGCGGCAGCCCCCGAGATCGACGAGGTGACCGACACCGAACCGGTCACCGGCACGGTCGATCCGGAGGCCCCCTGGGAGCGGCTGTCGTGGCGGATGTTGCTCGTCGACCCGCTCAGTTCGCTCACACGACTCCTGCCGCTGTTCCTGGTCTCCCTGTGGCTCGGGTCCAACCGGAGCAACTACTGGTTCGAGACCATCATCATCTCGATCGTGGTCCTCACCGGTGTTCTCCGGTGGCTGTCCACCAGTTATCAGCTCGGGCGCACCCACATCATCCTCAAGAAGGGCTTCTTCAGCCGTCAGGTGGTGACGGTGGCCCGCAACCGCATCCGCAGTGTGGACACCGAGTCGGATCTGTTCCACCGGGTCCTGCGTGTCTCGATCGTCGAGGTCGGGACGGGCCGTGTGGACTCCGGCAAGTCCGAGGCCGAACGATTCCGTCTCAATGCGATCGACACGAAACTGGTCGAGCCTCTGCGGGACGACCTGCTGGCGCATCGCCGAGCGCTCGACCCCTCCCTGGACACGGAGGACGAGGAGCTGTGGGGGTCGAAGTACGGCGAGGACATCGCCCAGTGGCGGATCACCTGGTCACGGTTCGCCCCCTTCTCCTTCATCGGCTTCGGTGTCCTGCTCTCCCTCTGGCTGCTCACGTGGCAGATGGGCGACATGCACGACCGCATCATGCATCTCGCGCTGGTCGAGAGCACCGTCGACTGGCTCGACTCCCTGGGCCAACCGTGGACCGTCGTGGGCAAGGCCGTCGCGATCTGGATGGTGGCGGGCGTCCTGGCCGTGATCACCTACGCCATCCGCTACGGCAAGTACGCACTCACCGACCGCGGCCGGGTCCTCTACGTCCAGAACGGGATACTCCGTCGCAAGCACCAGGCGCTCGACAAGGCCCGGCTCCGCGGTGTCGAGATGCGCCTGCCGGTGTACCTGCGGATGCTCGGCGGCGGACGACTCGAACCCGTCATGACCGGCACCAAGAAGGGGGCCACCGCCTCCACACTGCTACCGCAGGCCCCGCTGAAGGACGTGCGCCGTGTGGCGATCCGCATCCTCGGCGACGAGACGCCCGTGACGGTGCGACTGCGGCGCCATCCGTGGAAGGCCGCCCGCCGGCGGATCACCCGCGGCCTCCTGCCGTTCTGGGTGGTCGCGGCCCTCATCATCCTGGTGCGGATCGATTCGGGCCCGTCCGCCGACGTCTGGGTCTACTGGGGCATCCCGGGCGCCCTGGTGTTCTTCCTGGCGCTGTCCGTCGACCGGATCCGCATGCTCGGGCACGCTCTGTTGCCCGACGCACTGGTGACCTCGCACGGGTCGTGGACAGCCAAGCGCTCGGTTATCGAGGCCGACGGGATCATCGGTTGGACGGTCACCCAGTCGGTCTTCCAGCGCACGGCGGGCGTCGCCTCCGTCGCGGCCGCCACACCGGCGGGCAACGGCGTCTACTCGGTCATGGACATCCACGCCGACGAGGCCTGGGCACTCGCGGAGGAATTGACGCCGGGGATCACCGACGTCTGGTTCCACGAGGACGACAACGACGCCGTGGGAGCGGTCTCACCGTCGATGGGTGTCCGCCGCCCCGGCTGAGCGCCCGAAGAACGCGATCCACAGCGGGATGAGCCCGCCGACCGCCAGGAGCGCCAGGCCGCGGAGCCCGATGGGCACCGGCATGTCCCCGCCGGGGCCGAGGTCGACCGCCACCAGGGTGATGATCCAGACCAGCGCCGGGAACGCCGCGACGATCGGCCGGTCCGACCACGACGCGGCCACCCGGACCAGGAGAAGCGACCACGCGCCCGCGGCGAGGACGCTGATCGGCACCGGCACGGGCCCCACGTACATCGTGAGCCAGGCCGCGGCGACCACGCAGCTCGTGGCCGCGCCCACGGCGAGGAGGACCAGGGCGACTCCGAGCTCGACGGTCGACAGGACACGGGGCGGTGCGGGGGTCTCCGCCGGCGGCCCCGGCGCGGACGGGGCGGTCACGAGTCCGACCTCCCCAGCCCGTCGAGCAGGTGCGCCGTCCCGGGTGTGCAGGGCCGGTAGTGTCCGTCCCGCGCCGAGAGGTCGCGGGAGACATACCACTCCGCCTGCGGCACCGGCTGGAGCACCCCGTTGGTCAGCGCGAGGAACCACGGGCCTCCCTCGGCTCCGGGGACGAGCTCGAGTTGGGTGGCGTGGGCGGTGAGCGCCTCGAGCTTGGCGGCATACGCGGAGTCGTCCAGTTCCACTCTGTGGGTGAGCCGCGAGTCCGGGACCGCGGGGAGCTCGTCCTCGGCGGGGTGGCGCAGGTGCGACGGGGGTGCGGGGTGCCGGGCGGACAGGGTCGATCGCGCGGTGACCGTCCACGCCACCCTCCGGGGCCGGTGGTCGGTGCGCTCGAGCGCCTCGTGGGTCACCTCGTGGGCCCGGATGTGGTCCGGGTGGCCGTACCCCCCGTGCGGGTCGTACGTGACCACGAGGTCGGGCCGCCACCGGTCGATGACGGACACCATCTCCCCGAGCGCCGCGTCACCGGAGTTCACGAACGCGCGCAGGTGGTCGGCGGACGGCGTCCCGGCCATTCCCGAGTCCCGCCACCGCCCGGCCCCGCCCAGGAACTCCGGCCCCTCGACCCCCAGGGCACGCAGGGCCCCGGCGAGCTCGGACACCCGGTACCCACCGAGTTGATCCGCCCGGTCCGCCGCCAACTGAGCCCAGCGGTCCCCGAGGATCTCCCCCTCCTCGCCGAGGGTGCAGGTGAGCACCATGACTTCCGCGCCGGCTCCCGTCAGCGCGGCGAGCGTCCCTCCGGTGGTGATGGTCTCGTCATCGGGGTGCGCGTGGACGAACAGCGCCCTGACGCCGGTGCCGTCGGGTGTCGCTCCGGACTCGGTCATTCCGTCCTCCTCCAGGTGGGTGCGTTGTCGAAGACGTCGGCGACCGTGTCCTCCGCGCTGCCGGGCCCGACGACCGTCCCCGTCTCCAGCGAGTCGGTGGACAACAGGTACGACGGCCGGACCAGCGGAACCCTCAGCGCCAGGTCGGCGACGAGCCCGCCGGCTTCCGCCAGGGAGGCGCGGGAACCGTCCCCGTCCTCGAGCGCCCGGTCGATCGCACCGTCGAGTTCCGCATCGCAGACGCCGTACACCCCGCTGGTGCGCGCCGGGGCGGCGGTGCCGATCGTGCGGGGCGGCGTGGACGTGGTGGCGGACGACGTGGTGGTCTCCGGCGTGCGCGGCGTGGTGGTGGTCCCGGTGTCGGGCTCGGGCGGGGTGAGGCTCGGCACGGTCGTGGGTGGGCGGCGTGCCGTGGGGGCGCCGGCCCCCGGGGCCGTGTCCTCGGCCGCGCACGCGAACCTGGACGCGGCCGCGACCCCGGGGTCGCCGTCGACGCGTTGCCAGCCCACCACTGCGTCGACCAGGCCGTGCGGCAGCGCGTCGGCGTACAGAGCGACCGCATCGAGTTCCCACACGCGTGCGCCGACCCCCGCCGCACGGAGCTGGTCCGCGACCGTGTACGCGGCGGTCGCGGCGCGGGGGTCTTCCTCCTGGACCCCGAGCGTCACGCTCAACGGGGTCCCGTCGCGTTCCCAGCGCCCCTCCACGCGGTGGTATCCGGCAGCGGCGAGTTCGCGCTCGACGGCCGGCTGGTCCACCGCGCCGCCGGGCGGCTCGGCGGGGAACGGGAACCCGGTCACCGAGGGGGCGGACTCGCCGGTGACGATCCGGCCGACCACCTCCGGTCCGACGGCGGCCGACACGGCCCGCCGGATGGCGGCTTCCGACATCGTCGGGGCGACGGTGTTGAAGCCGAGTTCGAGTTGCAGTGCGCCACCGACGTCCCGGCTCGCGACCCCGGGCACCGTGTCAGCGACGTCGGAGGCCCTGGGGGTGGCGGAGACCAGCGAGGCGGAACCCGGCCCGCTCCGCAGCGTGGCCCCGAGTTGCCCGGCGCCCGTCGCGCGGCGCACGACGAGCTGGTCGAGCTCGGGTGCGTCCGCCCAGTACCGGTCGTTGCGGACGAACTCGAGCTCCCCCCGGCCCACGTCGGCGGTGCGGACCATGAACGGGCCCGCACTCATGACGGGCAGCCGGGCCATCGCCCCGAGGAACCCCTCGGGCGCGTCCTTGAGGATATGCCCCGGCAACAGGTGGGAGAACAGTGTCTGCCAACGGTCCGGTAGCGCGTCGAACTCCACGTCGACCACTTTTCCTCCGGCGCCCGCCCGCACGTTCTCGATCCGGTCGTAGGCGGCCGGGTCGACGACGCCGGGCTGCGTGGTCATCTGCTGCCACAGGTATTCGAAGTCCTCGGCGGCCACGGGGACACCGTCCGACCACTGCGCGCGCGGGTCGATCGTGTACCTGACGGTGTCGGGGGCGTCGGGCAGCGGTTCCGCCGAGTCGAGGAGGGCGCGGTTGAGCTCGGGCCCGTCCGGCCCCGGGACGAACGCGCTGGGCAGGAGGAGCGACGCGACGAGGTCCGTGTCGACGCCCTGGTCCGACAGGAGGTGCGGGTTGAACCCCTCCTCGACCCTGTCGAGGGCGAGCAGGGCCCCCTCGGTAGAGCGTCCGACGTCCTCGTCGTCGGACCGCTCCTCCCCGACCACGGTGGGCGGTGGCGGGTCCGCGACGCAGCCCGTGACGACGACGAGGGAGAGCGCGGCCGCGACCGACGCGGTCGCCCGTCGCCCGGCTCGCGCCCTCCTCGTGGTCACCTGTCCCCCGTCGGTCGGTGCGGCTACTGGTTGCGCGCCTTGGCGCGGCTGCGGGCCTTGGCCCGCTCGGTGGCTGTCAGCAGCACCTTACGCACGCGGATGGCCTCCGGTGCGACCTCGACACACTCGTCGAGCGCACAGAACTCCATGGCCTCCTCCAGCGACAGGTTCTTGTGCTTGGACAGCGTCTCGGTGGCATCCGAGGACGCCGCCCGCATGTTGGTGAGCTTCTTCTCCTTGGTGATGTTGACGTCCATGTCCTCCTGTCGGGGGTTCTCCCCCACCACGACGCCCTCGTACACCTCGGAGCCCGGCTCGATGAAGAAGTCACCCCGGTCGGCGAGCCCCAGGAGTGCGAAGGTCGTCGCCTTGCCCGCGCGGTCCGAGACCAGGGAACCGGTGTGACGCGACCGGATCTCGCCGGCCCACGGCTCGTACCCGGCGGAGACCGAGTTGGCGATGCCGGAGCCGCGGGTCTCCGTCATGAACGTCGTCCGGAACCCGATGAGGCCGCGGGCGGGGACCAGGAACTGCATCCGTACCCAGCCGGAGCCGTGGTTGCTCATCTGCTCCATGCGCCCCTTGCGGGCCGCCATGAGCTGGGTCACCGCGCCCAGGTGCTCCTCGGGCACGTCGATGGTCATGTCCTCCATCGGCTCGTGCAGCTTGCCGTCGATCGTCCGGGTGACCACCTGGGGCTTGCCCACGGTGAGCTCGAAGCCTTCACGACGCATGGTCTCCACCAGGACCGACAGCGCCATCTCTCCGCGACCCTGCACCTCCCAGTCGTCCGGACGCTCGGTGTCCAGGACCTTGAGCGAGACATTGCCCACGAGCTCCTGGTCGAGGCGCGCCTTGACCATCCGGGCGGTGAGCTTGGTGCCGCCGTTCCGGCCGGCGAGCGGAGAGGTGTTGACGCCGATGGTCATGGAGATCGCCGGCTCGTCCACCGTGATGTCGGGCAGGGCGACCGGGTTGTCGGGATCCGCGAGGGTGTCCCCGATCATGATCTCGCCGATGCCGGCCACGGCCACGATGTCCCCGGCCACGGCCTCGTCGGCCGGGACGCGATCGACGCCGACCGTCTTGAGCAGTTCGGAGATCCGGACCGATTTGGTCTCGGAGCCGCCGTCGGGCAGGTGGTGGATCCAGGCGACCTGTTGGCCCTTGCGGAGGCGACCGTTGTGGATCCGGACGAGTCCGATCCGGCCGAGGAAGTTGGACGCGTCGAGGTTGGTGACGTGTGCCTGCAGTGGTGCGTCGGCGTTTCCGCGCGACGCCGGGATCACGTCGTAGAGCAGGGTGAACAGCTCGTCCAGGTTCTCGGCGTCTGGGGCCTCACCGTTGGCGGGTTGGGTGGTCGAGGCCTTGCCCGCGCGGCCCGAGGCGAAGACCACGGGCAGCTCGAGGGCGTGCTCGGCCGCCGCCTGGGCCTCCTCGTCCTCGAGGTCCGCCGCGAGATCGAGGAGGAGGTCCTGCGCATCCTCGACCACTTCGTCGATCCGGGCGTCTGGACGGTCCGTCTTGTTGACCACGATGATCACCGGCAGCGAGGCCGCGAGCGCCTTGCGCAGGACGAACCGCGTCTGCGGGAGCGGGCCCTCGGAGGAGTCGATGAGCAGGACCACGCCGTTGACCATGGACAGTCCGCGCTCCACCTCGCCGCCGAAGTCCGCGTGCCCGGGGGTGTCGATGATGTTGAGTACGAGGTCGGCTCCCCCGGCTCCGGCACCGGGCCGTCGGACCGCGGTGTTCTTGGCGAGGATCGTGATCCCCTTCTCGCGTTCGAGGTCGCCGGAATCCATGACCCTGTCCACGAGCTCCGCGCGTTCGTCGAACGCTCCGGACTGGCGCAGCATGGCGTCGACGAGTGTCGTCTTTCCATGGTCGACGTGCGCGACGATCGCGACGTTGCGGAACTCGGTCAGTGCCATACGGTGGGTACTCCCTGGAGGCGTTCGGCACCCTGGGCGGCTCCGGGCCGCCGGGCGCGTGGTGGGGACCGGCGGGATACCCCACTCGATCCACAGGCGCGTCCGGTCGAGCGCGCGTGCGGATCCACTTTACCCGCATCCCTTCCCTACTCCGATTCCCGGAACTACCGCGCCCCACGAGAAGCGCGAGCTGTTATTTACATCACCAGTCACATCTGTAACACTGGCCCCACATACCACCATCGGGTCGCTCCCGGGTAGGCGCCCGGGGCACGGCCTGTGAGAACATCGAGCGGTCGACACGTCGGCCCCGCCGACACGTCCGCCCGCCCCACCGAAGAAATGGACTCGCCAGTGATCCGCGACTCGCTCAGGACCCCGCTCAGGACCGTCGGCCTCGGCGCCGTCGCCGCGATGGCCGTCTCCCTGGCTATCCCGGTCTCCGCCGGAGCCCAGTCACTCGACCCTCTGGGCCGCCCCACCGAGCCGGTACTCCAGGCCATGGAGAACCTGGGCGAGCAGCAGTGGATCCCCGAGGACACCCGCGGGACCATCGCCCGCCTCGTCGGCTTCTTCCGCGGCACCGGGGAGCCGGGCACCCCGATCCCCGAGAACGGCCCCGGCCTCGCACAGTTCGCCTACCCGACGATCATGCAGAACTGCATCGGGGCCGAGGAGACCGCGGTCGGCGCCGCCACGGCGATCCCCGGCCCGGCCGACCTCCCGGTGCCCGGCGTTCCGCACGGCCAGCTCGGCTTCGTCTTCACCGCACTCGGCACCGAGGGGGTCGCCGAGCACCAGGCGCAGCCCATGACCGTCGAGTGGCTCAACATCAACAACGGTCGCCGTGGCAGCACTCCCCTGACCTACAACGGGATCAACGAGGAGGGGCCGGCGACCGTCAACGGTGTCGCCGACACGGGCCCGGGCCAGGTCCTGATGCTGCTCCAGGGTGGCGTCACCACCAACCTCGAGAACGAGGGGACCGCCGATTGCGTCGCCGTCCCGACGGTGGGGACCGCCTTCGTCCAGTGACGCACGGCGACACCGGACCCGACGACCCCCGCCGTCACCTCGAGCAGGCCCGCTCCGCGCTCGCCGGAGACGGGCCTCTCGTGGTCCTGTCCGGCGCCGGCATGAGTGCCGAGAGCGGGGTCCCCACCTTCCGCGACGCCCGGACCGGACTGTGGGCACGCTACGACCCCACGGAACTCGCCAGCCCCGACGCCTGGCGGCGCGACCCCGACACGGTGTGGGCGTGGTACCGCTGGCGCGAGCACCTCGTCTCGCGGGCCGAGCCCAACGCCGGACACCTGGCCGTGGCTCGCGCCGCCGAGGGCCGAGAGGTCGTGGTGGTCACCCAGAACGTCGACGACCTCCACGAGCGTGCCGGCTCGCCCCTCGTGCACCACGTCCACGGCAGCCTGTTCGCCCACCGGTGCGAGACGTGCGAACTCGCCGCCGACGCCGGGCCGGCGCCGGAGGACCCCGTCGAACGTCTCGCCCCACCGGTGTGCCGCTTCTGCGGCGGGCGCGTGCGCCCCGGGGTGGTCTGGTTCGGTGAAAACCTCCCCGCCGCGCCGTGGGAGGCCTCGCTCCGCGCGATCGACTCCGCGTCCGCGGTCCTCGTCATCGGCACCTCCGGGCTGGTCCACCCGGCCGCGTCGCTGCCGGACCTCGCCGCCGAGAACGGCACGCCCGTCGTCGAGGTCAACCCCGGGGACTCCGGCCTCGGCCCCGCGGTCACGGCCCACGTCCGCGCCACCGCGGGCGACGCGGTCCCCGCGCTCCTGCAGCGGTGAGCCGCTAAGGGCGGCTCACCTCAGCGCCGGGATGACCTGACGTTCGAACAGCTCGAGCCCCGAGGTGTCGCCGGCGACCTCGGGGAAGTAGAACACCCCGTAGCCGAGCCCGGCATCGGCCAGTGCGGTGAGCTTCTCGACGATCTGCTCGGGCGTGCCCACCGCGGGCAGCCCCTGATAGCCGCGGAGTTCGCGGTCCGCCCGCTCGGTTCCGGCAAACCGGGCGATGCGGTCGTGCAGGAAGGCCAGTCTGTCGGCGACGTCCCGCTCGGTCTCGCCGATCGCGACGTTGTAGTTGGCCGTCCGGGTGATCTCTGCCGGATCCCGGCCGATGTCCGCGCAGTGACGGTGCAACACCTCGGACTTGCGCGCGAACCCCTCGGGGCTGCCGTCGAAATTGGTGTAATCGGCGTACCGGGCCGCGGTGCGGAGCGTCTTGCGCTCGCCGCCGCCGGCGATCCACAGCGGGATCCCGTCCCCCTGGAGCGGACGCGGCTGGACGATCGCGCCGTCGACCCGGAAGTGCCGGCCCCGGAAACTCACCTCACCGGCTCGCCACGCCTCACGCATGATCTGCACGCCCTCGTCGAGCATCGCGATGCGCTCGCCGGCCGAGGGGAACCCGTACCCGTACGCCTCCCACTCGTGCTGGTACCAGCCGGCGCCGATCCCCATCTCGACCCGGCCGCCCGAGATCATGTCGACCGTCGAGGCCGTCTTGGCCAACAGCGCGGGATTGCGGTAGCCGATGCACGTGCACATCTGGCCCAGCCGGACCCGCGAGGTGGCGGTGCCGAGCCCGGCCATGAGGCTCCACGCCTCGTGCGTCGCCTCGCCGGCGGTGAGCGGCGCGGTGTGCATGTGGTCATAGACCCACACCGACTCCCAGGGGCCGGCATCCGCGCGGCCCGCGAGCCCGGTGATCGCGGACCAGTGGTCGACGGGCGCCACATCGACCAGGTCGAGCCGCCAGCCCTGAGGGAGGAACAGCCCGAATCGCATGGCCCGAGCCTAGCGCCGCCCGGCCGGGACGAGCGCTGATAGCCACCCGTGTTTGCGACACAAATTCCCTTAGGTTAGGTTTGGCTAACAGCAGAGCTGCCGTCGAACTCGGCGGATGGACTGTTCCCATCGTCACCCCCAAGGAAGTAATGATTTCTACACGACTCCGTATCGGCGCTGCCCTCAGCGCACTCGCTCTCGGCCTCACCGCCTGCGGCTCCGACGCCACCGAGGACACCTCGGCCGCGGCGTCCGGCGAGTCGACCACTATCGAGGTCGAGGACAACAACGGCACCCAGACGGTCACAGTCCCTCCCCGCTCGGTCGTGGCGACCGACAACCGGACGTTCGAGACGCTCTCGGACTGGGGCGTGGAGCTCTCGGCGGCGGCCGTGAGCCTGATGCCCGATACGATCCCGTACAGCCAGGACGAGGAGATCATCGACCTCGGCAGCCACCGCGAGCCCGACCTCGAGTCCGTCGTCGCCGCGGATCCCGACCTCATCGTCAACGGTCAGCGCTTCACCCAGTACACCGACGACTTCGCGGAACTGGTCCCCGAGGCGACCATCCTCACGCTCGACCCGCGCGACGATGAGCCGTTCGACGCCGAGCTCAAGCGTCAGACCTCGGTGCTCGGCGAGGTCTTCGGCAAGGAGTCCGAGGCGGAGCAGCTGAACTCCGAGCTCGACGCCGCCATCGAGCGCGTCAAGGCCGCGTACCAGCCCGGCGACACGGTCATGGGCCTGATCACCTCGGGTGGCGACATCGGATACGTCACCCCGAGCACCGGCCGCACCATCGGCCCGATGTTCGACATCTTCGACTTCGCGCCCGCGCTCGAGGTCGACGAGGGCTCGGACAACCACCAGGGCGACGACATCTCGGTCGAGGCGATCGCCGACTCCGACCCGGACATCGTCCTGGTCATGGACCGGGACGCCGGCACGTCCACCGGGTCTGACGATCCCGCCTACCGCCCTGCCAACGAGCTCATCGCCGACTCGGAGGCGCTCCAGTCCGTGACCGCGGTGCAGGACGAGAACATCGTCTACATGCCCGCCGACACCTACACCAACGAGGGCATCCAGACCTACACCGAGTTCTTCAACACTCTCGCCGACGAGCTCGAAGCGAACAGCTGATCTCCCGACAGCGCTCGCACGAGGGTGGGACCGCCGTGACCGGCGGTCCCACCCTCGTCGTCGTCCACCCGGCGCCGCGCAGCCGGGACGATCGGCCGACGACCCCGTGACGACACGATTGACGACTACACCGTGACGACTTCCTCGACCTCACCACCACCTGACACCTCACGTGCCGACGCCGGAGCCCGCCCCGGGCCCCGCAGCACAGGTCGTCTCTTCGACTGGAAACTCCTCGTCGGGTTCCTCGTCGTGGCGGCCCTGTTGGCACTGTCGTTGTTCACCGGCGTGTACAACGTCTTCGGAACAGACGACGGCGCCGAGATGTTCGGGATCACCAGGGTCCCCCGGACGATCGCCCTCGTGCTGGCAGGCGCGGCGATGGCGATGTCCGGCCTGGTGATGCAGCTGCTCACCCAGAACCGGTTCGTCGAGCCCACCACGACCGGCACCACCGAGTGGGCGGGGCTGGGACTGCTCGCCGTCCTGATCTTCTTTCCCGGCGCGGACATCCTGACGCGGATGATCGGCGCCGTCATCGCCGCGTTCGTCGGAACGATGATCTTCTTCCTGTTCCTGCGTCGCGTCTCGCTGCGCTCGTCGCTCATCGTGCCGATCGTCGGGATCATGCTCGGCGCGGTGGTCGGCTCCGTCTCCACGTTCATCGCGTTGCAGAGCGACATGCTGCAGAGCCTGGGAATCTGGTTCGCCGGCAGCTTCACCTCGGTCATCCGCGGGCAGTACGAGGTGCTCTGGATCGTGGCGCTCGTCGGGGTCGCGGTGTTCTTTGTCGCCGACCGCTTCACCGTCGCCGGTCTCGGCCAGGAGATCTCGACCAACGTCGGGCTCAACTACAACCGCATCCTGCTGCTCGGGACCATACTGATCTCCGTCGCGACCGGGGTGGTGACGGTGGTCGTCGGCAACCTCCCGTTCCTGGGCCTCATCGTCCCCAACGTCATCTCGATGGTGCGAGGAGACGATCTCCGGAGCAACCTCCCCTGGGTGTGCCTGCTCGGCATCGGCATCGTCACGGTCTGCGATCTGGTGGGCCGGACGATCATCAGACCGTTCGAGGTGCCCGTCTCTCTCATCCTCGGGATAGTCGGTGCGGTCGTGTTCGTCGCCCTTCTGCTGAGGCAGCGGCGTCATGGGTAGGCGCACGGCGACCGACGTCAGATCCGGGTCGGCCCCGGAGGCCGCGCTGTCGCGCGAGGACCGGCGCTCGGGGCCGCTCCCGACCACCCGGGCGCGGCGACGCTACTGGATCGTGTTGACGGCCCTCATCGTGCTCGCGGTGGGCTTCGCCTTCGGGATCCTCGCCTGGGACAACCCGATGCCGGTCGGCTCCTCCGGCTTCTGGCGGATCGCCGGACTCCGCGGCACGACCGTCATCGTCATGATGGTGGTGGCGCTGTGCCAGGCGGTCGCGACGGTCAGCTTCCAGACCGTGACCAACAACCGGATCATCACGCCGTCGATCATGGGGTTCGAGGCCCTCTACGTGGCCATCCAGACCTCGGCGGTGTACTTCCTCGGCGCGGTCGGGCTCGTCGCATTGACCGGGCTGCCCCAGTTCGCCCTCCAGGTCGCGTTGATGGTCGGACTGTCGGTTCTGCTCTACGGGTGGCTGCTCTCCGGAAAATACGCGAATATCCAGGTGATGCTCCTCATCGGCATCATCATCGGTGGCGGGCTCGGTTCGGTGTCCACCTTCATGCAACGTCTGCTCACTCCTAGCGAGTTCGACATCCTCACCGCCCGGTTGTTCGGCTCGATGGCCAACGCCGAGACCTCGTATTTCCCGTTGGCGATCCCTCTGTGCCTGATCGCCGCGACGATGCTGTGGCTCAGCTCCAGACGGCTCAACGTGGTGGCCCTGGGCAAGGACATCACGCAGAACGTCGGCCTCAATCACCGCGCCGAGGTGATGCGGACCCTGTTCTTCGTCTCCATCCTCATGGCGGTGTCCACCGCGCTGGTCGGCCCGATGACCTTCCTCGGCTTCCTCATCGCGACGCTGGCCTACCAGTTCGCCGACAGTTACGACCACCGATACATCTTCCCGGTGGCCGCGCTCCTCGGGTTCGTCGTCCTGGCCGGCGCCTACTTCATCATGAAGAACATCTTCTACGCCCAGGGAGTCGTCTCGATCCTCATCGAGGTCATCGGCGGGTCGGTCTTCCTCTTCGTCATCCTCAGAAAGGGGCGTCTGTGATCTCGCTCAGCAACGTCACCAAGCACTACTCCAGCGACGTCACCATCGGTCCGGTCGACCTGGAGATCCCCCGTGGCGGGATCACCGCGCTGGTCGGACCCAACGGCGCAGGGAAGTCCACGTTGCTCACCATGGTCGGACGGCTTCTGGGCCTGGACGAGGGGGTGATCGAGGTCGCCGGCTACGACGTGACGACGACGGCGTCCAAGGACCTCGCGAAGATCCTGTCCATCCTGCGACAGGAGAACCACTTCATCACCCGCCTGACGGTGCGACAGCTCGTCGGCTTCGGCAGGTTCCCGTACTCCAAAGGCCGTCTGACGACAGCCGACGAGGAGGTCATCTCCCGCGCCATCGACTTCCTCAACCTCTCCGACCTCGAACAGCGGTACCTCGACCAGCTCTCGGGGGGCCAACGCCAGCGTGCGTACGTGGCGATGGTGCTGTGCCAGGAGACCGACTATCTACTCCTCGACGAGCCCCTCAACAACCTCGACATGAAGCACTCCGTGCAGATGATGAAGCATCTCCGCGGCGCCGCCGAGGAACTCGGGCGCACCATCGTGATCGTCCTCCACGACATCAACTTCGCCTCGCACTACGCCGACCACATCTGCGCGGTCAAACACGGTCGCGTCGTCGAGTTCGGCACCCCCGCCGAGATCATGACTGACACGCTCCTGAGCCGGGTGTTCGAGACTCCCGTGAAAGTCATCGACGGCCCCGACGGCGCCCTGGCCTGCTACTACTGAGCGGAGCCGACCGGATGCGGGGAGCAGTACGATCCCCCACAATCGATGGCATGGACACCGAGCGTGAATACGACCAGGACACCGTCGGCGACTACGACGTGAACACCCTCGACGGCAGCGAGGGCCTGGACGCCGACGCGATCACGACCGACGGCGAGGACCTCACCGCGGACGCCCCGGAAACGTGGAAGCCCGCGGATGAGGACGAGAGCCACGACGAGAGGTTGCGTGCCGAACGCCCGGACGTCGGCGAGTCCGACGGCCCGACGCATCCGGTCGACCCGGCCGGGCCCGACGACGAGCCCCGGGACCAGATCGACCAGCTCGACCCGGAGGGCGAGACCCGCGTTCTGGGCGAGGACTGAGGAGCCGGCCGAGGTAGACGTGACGGGAGGCGGACGCGATGCCTGACGACCCGGTACTCCGCGCGATGCGGGCACAGGATCGTCGCCGCTTCCTCCCCGCGGACGTCGTGGACGAGTACCAGCGCGACGAGCCCCTCCCGATCGGCTTCGGTCAGACCAATTCGCAGCCCTCCACGGTGGCGCGGATGCTCACCCTGCTCGAGACCTTCCAGGGCATGCGCGTCCTGGACGTGGGGTCGGGCAGCGGGTGGACGTCGGCCATACTCGCCGAGCTCGGCGGCCCGGACACGCGTGTGTTCGCCGTCGAGCTGGTCCCCGAACTGGTCGAACGCTCACGCGCGGTCGTCCCCGCGCACCGGGTCAGCGTGCACCGGGCCGAGCCCGGCGGGGTGCTCGGACTGCCCGGCTACGGTCCGTTCGACCGCATCCTCGTCTCCGCGATGGCCGACTCGATGCCCGAGCAACTGACCGACCAGCTCGCGGACGGCGGTGTGATGGTCGCCCCCTGGGCGGATGTCATGCACCGGGTGCGCCGCTCCGGCGGCGAGCTGGAGGTCAGCGCACACGACGGCTACCGCTTCGTCCCGCTCCGGTAGCCGGCCGCCCTCACCCCCTCCCACCACCCGATGCGCCGCCCCGACGAGGTGGGATTATCCTGGGTTCACCACTGATGTCACGCGAGTTCCAGGAGCCGACGATGGCCGACTTCCTCTACGAGGACCTCCTCCCTGTCGGCGAGGACACCACCGAGTACCGCCTCCTCACCACGGAGGGGGTCTCCACGGTCGAGGGGCCGGACGGCACCACGTTCCTGCGGGTGGCCCCGGAGGCGATCCGCCTGCTCACCGAGACGGCCATGCACGACATCTCCCACTACCTCCGTAGCGACCACCTGGCGCAGGTCGCCTCGATCCTCGACGACCCGGAGGCCAGCGAGAACGACAAGTTCGTGGCGCTGGACCTGCTCAAGAACGCCAACATCGCCGCGGGCGGCGTCCTGCCGATGTGCCAGGACACTGGGACCGCGATCGTCAAGGGCGAGCGTGGCCAGCACGTCCTCACCACCGGGCCCGACGAGGAATCGGTGGCCCGGGGCGTCTACGACGCCTTCACCAGACTGAACCTGCGGTACTCGCAGAACGCGCCGATCACCATGTGGGAGGAGAAGAACACCGGGACCAACCTCCCCGCCCAGATCGAGATCGGCGCCGACACCACGCCGGGTCACGAGAACTCCTACGAGTTCCTCTTCATGGCCAAGGGCGGCGGCTCGGCCAACAAGTCCTTCCTGTACCAGGAGACCAAGGCGATCCTCAACCCCGATCGGATGATGCAGTTCATCGAGGAGAAGATCCGCTCGCTCGGGACCGCGGCATGCCCGCCGTATCACCTGGCGATCGTCGTCGGGGGGACCTCGGCCGAGTACACGGTCAAGACCGCCAAGCTGGCCTCCGCCCACTACCTCGACGAGCTCCCCCGCGAGGGCGACATCACCGGGCGGGGCTTCCGTGACGTCGAACTCGAGGAGAAGGTCTTCGAGCTCACCCAACAGATCGGCATCGGCGCCCAGTTCGGCGGGAAGTACTTCTGCCACGACGTCCGCGTGGTCCGTCTGCCCCGCCACGGAGCATCCCTGCCCGTGGCCATCGCCGTGTCCTGCTCGGCGGATCGTCAGGCCAGGGCCAAGATCACGCCCGAGGGCGTGTTCCTCGAGCAGCTCGAGTTCAACCCGGGCCAGTACCTGCCCGCGACCACGGACGCCGAACTCGACGCCGCGACCGATGGCATCTCGGGGACGGGTAAGGGAGCGGCGGTCCGGATCGACCTCACCAAGCCGATGCCCGAGATCCTCGGGGAACTGAGCAAGCACCCGGTCAAGACCCGGCTGTCACTGACCGGCCCCCTCGTGGTGGCCCGGGACATCGCCCACTCCAAGATCAAGGAGCGCCTCGACGCGGGCGAGGAGATGCCGCAGTACCTCAAGGACCACCCCGTGTACTATGCCGGCCCCGCCAAGACGCCCGAGGGCATGCCGTCCGGGTCGTTCGGCCCCACCACGGCGGGACGGATGGACTCGTACGTCGAGCAGTTCCAGGCCGCGGGCGGCTCCATGGTGATGCTGGCCAAGGGCAACCGGTCCGCGCAGGTCACCGACGCCTGCGCGACCCACGGTGGCTTCTACCTCGGCTCCATCGGCGGCCCGGCCGCGCGCCTGGCCCAGGACTGCATCAAGCACGTCGAGGTCCTCGAGTACGAGGAGCTCGGCATGGAAGCGGTGTGGAAGATCGACGTCGAGGACTTCCCCGCGTTCATCGTCGTCGACGACAAGGGCGAGGACTTCTTCGCGCATACCGGCGAGGTCACGCTCACGATCGGTAAGCGCCCCGGACTGTAGGCGGCGACCGCCCAGCCGGGCCCCGGACCTCCGTCGGACGCCCTTGCGTTCCTCCTTCCGGAGATCGGAGAACCAACGGCTCTGTGTGCAACCCTATGCCCGTCCCCGGAGCGGAACAGACCGAGCGGGACCGTGTTCCGACACGCCGGGCACACAGTAAACACACAGGTCAACATGGGTTTACACAATGGTGACCTGAATAGTCCCTTGTCATTGACCGGCACACAATAGCGTTGTGCACGACCGAGTTTGGTTGAGCAACGGAAAGGAATCCTGATGCGTAGAACCGTGATCGCCGCGACCGCAGCAGCCGTCCTCGCACTGTCCGCCGCGTGCGGCTCCGACGACGCCTCGGACATGGCGGACAACGCCACCCAGGCCGCGGGTGACGCAGTGTCCAGCGCCACCGAGGCAGCCGGCGGCGAAGGCGGCGCCGACGGCGAGGCCGGTGCCGAGGGTGAATCCGCCGAGGGCGAGGCCGGAGCCGACGGCGAGGCCGGTGCCGACGGCGAGTCGGGCGCGACCGGCGAGATGGGAACCATCGCCCTCGCGGACGGCTCCGAGGTCGAGGTGCCCGCCGGGATCGCCCAGAAGTACGAGGAGATCCAGGGCACGAGCGACCACCTCGGCGCCCCTGCCGGTGAGGCCCAGGAGGTCGCGGGCGGCCAGATGGTCGAGTTCGAGGGCGGCACGCTGGTCCAGAACCCCGACGGGGAGGCGTTCCTGGTCCAGGGCGTCATCCTCGAGGAGTACATGGCCAACGGCGGGCCGGACAGCGAGCTCGGCTTCCCCACCACGGACGAGACGCCCACCGAGACGGGCTTCATCTCGACGTTCGACAATGGCGAGATCACGTTCGATCTCTCGACCGAGCAGGCCACCGTCCAGCAGAACTGACGCGTCCCGCACGGGATAACCTCTCGCCGCCCGACCGGGTGGGGTCACCGCACTCCACCTGGTCGGGCGGCGGTGTGTCCGGGGGGTATTAGGATGATGACAATCCGCTTCGGTGTCAGAAGAGCGAAAGGACCCCGGCCATGCCCCGGCTCGCCCGAGCAGTCGCTGCACTCACCGTCGCCGGTGCCGTCGCGGCCTCCCTCGCCTCCTGCTCCTCGGAGGACGCCGGCAACGACGGCGACGGCCCCGCCGCGACCGTGACGACCGCCCCGGCAACGACGACGAGTACGGCCCCCGTCACCGGGACCGACGGCGAGCCGGTGGACCTGCCGGCACCTGTCGCCGACCGGTGGTCGGAGCTCGGCGGCCCGGACTCGGGCCCGGGCCTCCCGACCGGACCCGCCACCGAGGTCGAGGGCGGGTCGGTCACAGAGTTCGAGCACGCGATGATCGTCCTCGACCGGGATGGCCGGGCGTTCGTCGTCCAGGGGGAGATCGCCGACGCGTACCGGGACTCCGGCGGGCCGGCCGGCGAGCTCGGTTTCCCGACCTCGGACGAGGCCACCACCGACGGCGGCTGGATCTCGACCTTCGAGAACGGGACCATCGCACTCCTCGACGGCGAAGTACTGGTCGAGAACGACTGACCCCGGTGTCCACCTCGTCTTCAGATCCGGAGCCCCGGTCGCCCACGCCGCCCCCGGGGACCCTGCCGGGCACCATGCTCATGGCGCTGGCCCTGTGCGGCGCGATCGGGCCCTTCGCCACCGACACCTACCTGCCCGCGCTCCCGCTGATCGTCGACGAGTTCGGGGTCTCCGCCTCCGTCTCCCAACTCACGCTGACCGCGTTCATGGTCGCTCTCGCCCTGGGCCAGCTCGTGATCGGGCCGCTGTCCGACCGGGTGGGACGGCGACGTCTCCTCGTACTCGGCTCCGCCGGGACCGCGGCCGCGGCGATCGTCTGTGCTCTCGCCCCGTCGATCTGGGTGCTCGTCGCCGGTCGCATCGCCCAGGGCTTCTGCGGCGCGGCCGGCGTCGTCCTGGCCAAGGCTGTCGTAGTGGACGTCGGCCGCGGAGCCGGAGTGGCCAAGGCGTTCGCCACCCTCATGGCCATCCAGTCCGCGGCACCGGTCATCGCCCCACTCGTGGGCGGCGCGGTGGTGCCGTTCGGCGGCTGGCGCTCCGTGTTCTGGCTGCTGGCCGCGCTCTCCGTGGTCACGACCGTCGGAGTGGTCGCCGCGGTGCCGGAATCGCTACGGGCCGATGACCGCAGCACCGGAGGCCTCCGGTCCACGCTCGCCGACATGCGGGTCGTCGCCACGCACGGGCCGTTCGTGGCACGCGTGTCCGCCTTCGTGTTCACGTTCGGCGTACTGTTCGCCTACATCTCGGCCAGTCCGTTCATCTACCAGGACATGGTCGGGCTCTCACCCACCGCGTTCTCGGTGGCGTTCACCGTCAACGCACTGGGCATCCTCGCCTCCAACCTCGCCGGCGCCCGGCTTGTCGGCAGGTTCGCCCCCGAGAAGCTCATGCTCACCGGGCTGACCGGGGTGGTCACGGCGATCGTCGTCCTCGTCGTCGTGGCCCTCTCCCCCGCCGGGACCCTCGCGCTCGCCCCGGTCACGGTCGGATTCCTCCTGCTGACCCTGTCGATCGGGCTGATCATGCCCAACGCCGCCGCGCTCGCGATGCAGGCCACCCGGGGGCGTTCGGGTTCGGGATCGGCACTGCTCGGCGCCGCACAGTTCAGCCTGGCCGCGCTCGTCTCCCCGCTCACCGGCCTCGCGGGGCCCCACTCGGCGATTCCGATGCTCGTGGTGATGGGGATCTGTGCCGCCCTGGTCGTGGCGGCGGTGCGGTCGGTGTTCAGCCGGCCAGCGCCCGCCACGTGACGGCGGCCGCGAGCGCTCCCACCGCATTGAACGCCCAGTGCAGGCCGATCGGCGCCAGCAGGCTCCGACTGTGGCGCCGGATCCAGATGAACCCCGCGCCGGCGACCGACGTCGCCGCGACCGCGAGCCCGATGCCCATGAGCTGCCCGCCCAGCCCCGTGCCGAGCACTGCGGCCAGTCCGGCGTTTCCCGCGGTGAGTCCCAGCGACGACGTCACATGCCAGAGCCCGAAGGCCAGCGAGCCCACCACGAACACGCCGGTGGTGCCGAACACCCGCTCGAGGGCGCCCTGCAGCACGCCGCGGAAGGCCAGCTCCTCCGGCAGGACCGTCACCAGCGGGATGACCACCAACGCGGAGAAGACCGCCATCCGCAGATCGGAATAGCGCTCGGAGAGGAAGAACTGGCTGGTCGCCGGGATCAGGCAGCCCGCCGTCACCACGGCGGCCACCGCGACGGTCGCCGCCAGCCCGTAGAAGAACCCGCGGGGCATGTGGCGGGGCGACAGACCCAACTCCGACCACCGCATGCCGCGGCCCTTGACCACCACCACGAGCGCGAGGACGGAGAACGGCACCACCAGCTCGCGACGCGGCAGATCGGCCAGGTTGGCGGCGAGGTTGATGGCCACCAGGGCGGCCAGCACCGCCGCCACCCCGAGCACCCCCCGGAGCTTGTATCGACGTGCGGGAACAGCAGACTGCGGCATCATCGGGAGCAACGGTACCCTGTGACGGTCGGTCGCCGCCCGCATCGGAGCCGATGAGTGCACGTCGCCGACGTCACGATCCGTGGAAGAGGTGCCCATGGCAGGTGGTCTCGCAGCGCTGCTCGACGACGTCGCCGTGCTGGCCAGGGCGGCCGCGGCGAGCACCGACGACATCGCCGCCGCAGCCGGCCGGGCCAGCGTGAAGGCCGCGGGCGTGGTGGTGGACGACACAGCGGTCACGCCGCAGTACGTCCGCGGTGTCGACCCCTCCCGCGAGTTGCCGATCATCCGCCGGATCGCCCTCGGCTCGCTGGGGAACAAGGCCGTCATCATCGTGGTGGCCCTGCTGCTCAGCCAGTTCGTCCCGTGGCTGCTCACGCCGATCCTCATGCTGGGTGGTCTGTACCTGTGCTTCGAGGGCGCGGAGAAGGTCTGGGAGCGGGTCTCCGGGACGCACGGCGAGGACGCCGACCCCGCGGTCGACAGGGGCCCGGACGCGGAGAAGGCGATGGTACGGGGCGCCGTCGCCACCGACTTCATCCTCAGCGCCGAGATCATGGTGATCGCCCTAGGCGAGGTCGCCGCGGAACCGCTCGGCGCCCGCGCCGTGATCCTGCTGGTCGTGGGCCTAGTCATCACCGTGCTCGTGTACGGCGTGGTCGCGCTCATCGTCAAGATGGACGACGTCGGCCTGCATCTGAGCGCCCGGGACCCGGCCGGCGTGCGGCGGTTCGGGCAGCGTCTGGTCACGGCCATGCCCACCGTGCTCGAGGTGATCTCCTTTGTCGGCATGCTCGCCATGCTCTGGGTGGGCGGCCACATCCTCCTGGTCGGCATGGACGAGCTCGGTGCCACCGCTCCGTACCACCTGGTGCGTCTTCTCGCCGACCCGGCCGCCGGCATCGCGGGCGTGGGGCCCGTCCTGGGCTGGCTGGTCGACACGGCCTGTGCGCTGCTGTTCGGCCTGCTCGTCGGCGCGGTGCTCGTGGCCGTGGCGCACCCGGCCCGCCGACGCGCCGGTGCCGACGATGACGACCACACGAGGACGGTGAACTGATGCTTCTGACCGTGGGGCACGGGACCCTGGACAGGGACGGGCTCGCCCGCCTGCTCACCGGCGCGGGCGTCGAACTGCTGGTGGACATCCGGCGTTTTCCGGGCAGCCGGGCGAATCCAGCCGCCGCCAAGGGTTCGGTGCCCGAGCTCACCGCCGACGCGGGCATCGACTACCGCTGGGAGGAACAGCTCGGCGGGCGGCGCAGACTCACGGCGGCCGAACGCCGCGACTCCCCCGACACGTGGTGGCGCGTCGAGGCGTTCCGCGCCTACTGCGCGTGGACACGCGACGCGGGGTTCCGCTCCGCGCTGGAGGGGGTGGTCGCGGACGCACGGGAGCGGCGCACCGCCGTGATGTGTTCGGAATCCGTGTGGTGGCGGTGCCACCGGCGGATCGTCGCCGACGTGGTGGCCGCCCACCACGGGATGCCGGTGGGACACCTGATGCACGACGGCCGGATCACCGACCACAGCCCGAGCGAGGGGCTCCGGATCGACGAGTCGGGATGGCCGGTCTGGAACGGCGCCCCCACCTGAGGTCGCACCGGTCGTGGCCCGTACGCCGTGTCGGACCTAGGCTCGGGACATGGCCCTCGCACCGAATCTCCGCCCCGTCTCCGCCCTGCTCGGCACCTGGGCAGGGGACGGCGCGGGCTCGTACCCCACCATCGAGTCGTTCGCGTACACCGAGGAGATCGTCTTCACCGACATCGGCAAGCCGTTCCTGCAGTACGTCCAACGGACCCGCGACCCGGCCGGCGCGCCCCTGCACACCGAGACGGGGTACCTCCGCGTCCCCGGGGACGGGACGGCCGAGTTCATCCTGGCCCAGCCCACGGGCCAGTCCGAGCTGGCGGAGGGGACGCTGACCGTGGACGGCGACAGGGTGCTCCTCGAGTTCGAGGCGGCCGTCACCAACAGCGCCAGCGCCAAGCACGTCGAGGCCACCCGCCGCCGCTACGAGCTCGACGGGGACCGGATGACGACCACCTTCGCGATGGCCGCGGTCGGCCACCCGATGACCCACCACCTGCGCTCCGATCTGAGGCGCGTCTGACCGGTGGCCCCCGCCGACGGACTGGCGGACAGTGGATCGGACAACCCGTTGCCGAGACGAGGAGGACACCATGGCACAGAAGAAGTCCGAGCGGTCGTCGTCGCCGGTCAAGGACGAGAAGGTCTACGAGGGCCTACGCGACGACGGCGCCAGCAAGGAGAAGGCCGCGCGGATCGCCAACGCCTCGGCCAACTCGTCCCGGTCCAGCGTCGGCCACAAGGGCGGCAAGTCGGAACCCTACGACGACTGGACGGTCGACGAGCTGCAGGACCGGGCCCGCGAGATCGGCATCGAAGGACGCTCGAAGATGAACAAGGATGACCTGATCTCGGCGCTGCGGAACCACTGAGTCCCACCGGTAGGCTCAGCGCCGGGGCCCCTCCCGTAGCAGCAGCCGGGACAGCGAGTCGAGCGCGAACCCGAGGATGCCGATCACGATGATCACGGCCATCACCTGGTCGTAGGCGAGCTGATCCCGCGCGTTGAGGATCTGGTAGCCGAGACCCGACCGCACGCCCAGCATCTCGGCGGGGACCAGCACGATCCACGCGGTCCCCAACGCCATCCTGATGCCACCCAGGATCGACGGCCGCACCGCCGGGATCACCACGGTGGTGAGCCGTTCACGGCCGCTCGCGCCCATGGAACGGGCCACATCGAGGTAGCCGGGGTCCATCGCGTGCACCCCGGCGGAGGTCGAGAGCATGATCGGCCACACGGCAGCGGCGGCGACCAGGAAGATGACGGGCTCGCTGCCGATGCCGAAGACGGCGACGGCGACCGGGGCCCAGGACAGCGGCGAGATCATCCGCAGGAACTGCACGAGGGGCCCCGCGACCTCCTCGGCGCGTCGACGCATGCCCATGAGCAGGCCGGCGGGCACGCCGAGGACGGCGGCCACCGCCAGCCCGGCGACCAGCCGGTAGAGGCTCACCGCCGCGTCCGGGACGAGCACCCCGCGGTCGAGGAGCGACCCGAGCCCCGACCACGTCTCCACCGGGGACATGCCGCCGATCACCGGGTCGTCGGTGACCGCGCCCGACGTGAGCACCGCCCAGATCACCAGCCCGACGAGCAGTCCGCATGCACCCGCGGCCCACCGCACGAGCGTGCTCGAGCGGCCCGGGGCGGAGAGCCGGCGCGTGGCCCGCCCCGTGGTGACGTCCGCGGCTTCGTCCGTCCGCGCATCGTGGTCCGGGGTGGTGCGGGTACCGGTCATCTAGAT